>Ga0070662_100002354_pt1 | contig 11621 bp, 10 predicted proteins | sample KBSC53metaG_FD_65648 | JGI IMG/M metagenome (GOLD analysis project Ga0070662, IMG submission 65648) | Corn rhizosphere microbial communities from Kellogg Biological Station, Michigan, USA - KBS C5-3 metaG | ecosystem: Host-associated > Plants > Roots > Rhizosphere > Soil ...
GCCTCGGCCCGGGGTTACGGGCTGACGAACATGCGCGGTCGCGCGCGCACGATCGGTGGCGATCTGCGGATCGAACCGACGGCATCCGGTACGACGTTGTCGCTGGTGTTGCCGATCGGATGACGCGATGATTCTCCCGCGGCGGATTGACTCTCGCCGCACGTGGGCAGATATGTCAGCGCAGTGTCCGCGATGCGCTGGAGGGTTCCAATGCCACCTTCTGGCCGCGTCCGGGCGTATGCGAGCGTCAGTCTTAGGATCTACTCGGCCTCGGTAAGCGCACGTCGCCATTGCGTCGGCGTAGACCCGTACCGTGTGGCGAACCATCGCGAGAATGAGCCGAGGGACGCGAAGCCGAGGAGAGGCGCGATCTCCGTCATGCTGAGCACGGCACCTCGGAGGTACTGTTCAGCCAATTCGGCTCGCATCGCACTGAGGACGGTCGAAAAATCGGTCCCCGCTTGGTCAAGATGGCGGTGCAATGTCCTTCTGTCGACGCCCAACTCGCGTGCGATCGCTGGGGTGGTGCCGGCGCCTTGTGGGAGGAGCGTGGCAAGAGCCTGCTTCACCAGCTCGGGCGAAACGCGGCCTGCAATCGGCGACCTTCCCGAAACGATCGCGTCTGCATAGGCTTTGAAGCCCGGATCTGCGCCGTGGACCGGCAGGTCGAGATCGGAAGAGCGCATGACGATGGCGTTGCGGTCGGTCGAGAACTCGATCGGGCAGCCGAACATCAGTCGATGCGAGCGCACGTTCTTGCCGGCTGAATGAATGAACTGAACCCGAGACGGTCGCCAGCGCGATCCGAGCAGTGCAACGAGATCCTGAAAGACCGAGCCGACCGCCGTTTCCAGCGCCTGGCGGATGACCGGCTCGCCGTCGGCGAGCAGCGTGATCGTCAGCACCGTCGCATCGACGCCCTCGTCGATGTCGACCCTTGAGCATGTGCTGTGCACTTTCAACCCGGACGTGATCCTCGCGAGTGCCGAGCGGACGGTCGGCTCGTCGCGGACCTGCAAGCCGAGCGCGCCTAGATGCGAGAGCCCGCGGCGTCTCGCCAGTCGCAAGCCGAAGTCGTCGAGGCCGCTTTCGGCGGCTGACAGCTCGAGCAGCCGGTATGCGCAGCGCGCGCGGACGACCGCATCGGGCGTTAGCAAGGCGGCTGGCTCCACTCCGGCCTGTTCGGCAAGGCGGTCCGGATCGAGCCCCACTTCCCTCGCCAGCGACCAGTAGCCGCTCAACACGGCACTGCGGATGGTCGGAGCGCGGCGCATCGATGTCTCAGGATGAGCAAACGTTGTCCTCGATTGTGAATCGCCGTCGGGTCCCGTCTCCGACACTGCCGCGACGAACAACCGGGAGACAACCATGACCTTCACAGGCGCCGCAGAGTCCCGACAGGCGGCCGCGGGAACCACGCGACGGCGATTTCTTGGCTGGATGGGCGCGGGCATCGCCGGCGCCTCGGGGTTGCCGCAGTTGAGCGGCTGCGGGGACGCGGCGGCCGCCGATGCGACGGATGCGACCCAGATCGTGATGGACGGCCATGTCCACGTCACGAATCGCGTCTTCTGGGAAGGCGTCGATCCGTGGCAACCGAACATTGGCGGCGGCGGTTGGGACTTCGCGCGTGCCCGAAGCGGCGGGGTCAACTGCATCATCGAGAACATCGGCACCTACGGCTACTGGAACTACGACTACACGCCCAAGCAGTCGTTGCGCCTCCTCGAGACGCTCCTGAAGTTCGCGTCGTCGCATGGCGACAAGATGGCGATTGCGCTGACGCCGTCGGACGCGCGGGCAATCATCGCCAGCGGGAGGATGGCCGTCTTCATCGGCTGCGAGTCGGGCTTCGACCACGAGGGCGACACGCTCGTGCTGGAGGCGCTCTATCGCCTCGGCCTGCGCACGGTCCAGTTCGCGACGCAAACGGGATTCAACGCCTTCGCCGACAGCGCGACAGCACCTTTGCAGGGCGGCCAGGCGCCGACCTTCTACGGTGGCATCAACGACACAGGCCGCAAGCTCGTGGCAAAGATGAACGACCTCGGCATCCTCATCGACCTCACCCACGGAACGCCCCAGACCATGGCGCAGGTGATCGCGGCAAGCCGGGCCCCGGTGGTGGCCAGCCACGAAGTCATCAAGTCGGTCTCGGGGACCGCCGGCATCACTGACGACCTGATCCAGGCCATCGCAGCAAAGGGCGGGCTAGTCGGCATCCACGGCGCGGGAATCAGCAAGCGCTATGCGCAATGGGCCGCGGCCAATCCGGCGATTGCCGCAGCCGAGAACGCGCCGGTCGGTGCCATGGTCGGCTATCAGCCGAGCTTTCCGAGAATGCCGGGCGACCACGGCGAGTACATCGCACGCTTCGACTCGGAGCTCAAGGCGCGTTGGCAAGCCCTGAACAACTTCCACGAGGACGCGTCGGCACTTCCTTTCCTCCCGACCGCAGACGAATGGGCCGAGCACGTCAACTACGTGATCAAGCTCGTCGGCGCCGACCACGTCGCCATCGGGCTGGACATGGTGCCGGGCCGTACCGGCGTGCTGGCCGACGCCACCGGCTACCCTGACCTGATCGCTGCGCTGGGCCGGATCACGACGGCCGACAACATCCGCAAGATCAGCGGAGAGAACTACATGCGAGTGTTCTCCCAGGTACAGGCTCCTTGAGGCGCAGACTGTCGCGCCTATTGCACCATTGGGATCCGTGGTCCTTTTTTGACGCGGCGCCGCGGCTGCACCCTAGCGAAATATGCCGACGCAGGAACCGGCTGAGAAACCCCGAAGCGGCCGGTCACAAACGCCCGCTTCCGGCCGCTCCCGGACGTACGCGAGGCTTCGCATTCGTTGGAAGCGGTCCGTCGAGGATGCGCCAGAACGACCGGGAGCGGTCAGATGTTAGTGATGCGCCGCCCGCCACTACCGAATAGTCTCATCCGCCCGTGCCAAGACGTGTTGCGGAATGGTCAGCCCGAGTGCCTTTGCCGTTCGCAAATTGACGACCAGCTCGAACTTCGTCGGCTGCTCGATCGGTAGATCGGCAGGCTTGGCACCACGGAGAATCTTGTCGACGTAGGTCGCGGCACGCCGCCACTGATCAGGGAAGCTTGGGGCGTACGACATGAGTCCCCCGGCATCCACCCATTGCCACTGGGTCGACATTGACGGCAGCCGGCTCTTCAGCGCGAGTTCGGCGAGCCGTGCACGATGGATGAAGAACATCGCATCTCCCGAGAGGAGCAACGCGTCTGTACGCTCCTTGAGTATCGCCGCGAACGCGGACTCGAATTCCCCCGGCTCGTTTACCTCGAATATGTTCAACGGCAGCGAGAGCGAGCGGGCCGCGCTTCTTACGCTCTCCATCCTGATCGGATGGGAAGCACCGCCGCTAGCCGGATGTGTGAGGACGGCCGCGCGGCGCATCTCGGGGATTGCTTCCTTGAGGAGTTGCAGTTGCTTGCCGAAGATCTCCTTGTCGACACCGTATGTGAGTCCAGTGACGTTGCCCTCAGGCCGCGCGAGGCTCGTAACGAGCCCGACCGCAACCGGCTCGGTAAGACTCATCCCGACGATCGGGATCGTTCGCGTGGCGTCCTTGGCTGCCTGGGCTGACGGAGTGGGGTTCGCCACGATGATGTCCACCTTGAGCCGGACAAGCTCGTCTGCGAGAGCCGGCAGACGATCGGCTCGGCCCTCGGCAAAACGGTATTCGATGATCACGTTTCGGCCCTCGTCCCAGCCGAGTTCGTGCAGCCCTTGGCGGAACGCCTCGAGCGGACGGACGTACGTCGTCGACGCAGAGCCGATAGAGAGATAGCCCATTCGGTAGACCTTGCCTGTCGGCTGTGCGCCGACGCTCAGCGGGGCCACTGCGTAACCGCTCGCGATACGACTGAGGAAGGTCCTTCGATCCATCGACGAAGGATCAGCACAACCCTGCGGAGCCTGGCGATTCGCGACCGTCAGACCGAGCGGGAAAGCGGCTCCTTGCGACATCGCCGCCTCCCAAAGCGGATGTTCAACATCGATGCTCGTGACGCTACGCCACCCCCACCGCAGGGTCAAGCGACGCGATGTCGTCGGTCGGTGCATTGGGCGACCAGCAGGCTCGCCGAGGCGCGTAGACGATCGATGCCCCGCAAACCTCGATCTGTTGCAGGGCCAACGACGGCTTAGGGATCGATGGGTGCAGCCGAACGGTCACTTTCGGAAACCTGACCGTACAGCGGCGTCTGGCCGACAGTTCGCATTGGCCAAAGTCTGCTCTGGGCATCTCGGACGAATGGCCGCTTTCGGGTTGTCGAACCGCAAGCGCGGCTGGCTCATGACGACCCTAAAACGACATTCCGACGTTCGAACTCGCTGCCAGGAAGCTGTCACTTGGTCGGCGGTCCAAGCGTGCACGTCATTTTCACCAAGTATTCGCGCTTCACAACGCGATCGAATAACACAACGTCCTAGGAAGCGACCTGCAGACGCCGCTCAATCCATATTTATCTTCAACCGCTTGTTTAGTTCTCGATAGCGGCCAAGTTCCGCGTTCATGGTCGCCCGCAGGCCGTCAGGCCCGATGGTCACCGCCTCGAGCGAAAGATCATCGCACTTGGCCTTCGCCTCGGGAGTGGCCATGATCTGGGCGATCTCCCGGACCAACCGCTGAACCACTGCCGTCGGAGTTCCAGCCGGAGCTGCGACGGCATAGAAACCCTGAATGCTTGCTCCGGACAAGTTCAGCTCGTCCAATCCCGGCACCTGCGGCAGGAAAGGGCTTCGCGTTGCCCTGGTCACCGCCAGAGCACGCAGTTTGCCGGCTTTGATATGCGCGATGGCCGCAGAGACCGTTTCTACCCCGATATCCACGTCACCTCGCATCAGCCCAATTAGCGCGTCGGCGCTGCCCTTGTACGGCACAGCGTCAAGCTGCACTGCGGCCGCATCCGCGAGCAGCTCGGCTGCCAGATGTGGCTGCGAGCCAGGGCCATAAGTGGAGAAAGTCAGCTTATGCGGATTGGCCTTGGCCGCGACGATGACATCGGCCAAGCGCTGATACGGCTTGCTGGGCGAAGTGACAGCGACCAGTGGTGCGTAGGTGACCAGCGCGATCGGCAACAAGTCTTTTGTCACATCGAAGGGGAGCTTGTCTCGGAGCGCCGGAAGGATCGTGTAGCTGCTGGCGCCCGATACGAGCAGGGTGTAGCCATCCGGGGGCGACCTCACGACAGCCTCGATTCCGATCGCGGTGGCTGCGCCTGGCTTGTTGTCCACGACCAGCGGCTGCCCAAGACGCGGCGCAAGGGTTTCGGCGAGCAGTCGCGCCATGCTGTCGGTCGCGCCACCGGGCGGGAATGGGACGATCAATTTGATCGGCTTTGCGGGCCAGTTCTGCGCCCGTGACAGTGGGCTTGCGAGGCCGCCGACAAGCGTGGCCAGACCGGTAGCCAGCGCCCTCCGGCGCGATGTGCTGTTCACTTCGAGCTCCTCCCCTGTTGTGGCCGAACCCGACTCGGAGTCCGTGCGCTTCGGAGTGGAACACGTCTGGCAGTTCTGACATAGCTAAACGTCACGCGTCACGACAGACTTCCCTTAAGGGGCCGGTCATGGGCGGCTGCTTCTGGCCGGGTGCGGGCGCACGTGATCGTCCGCTCTCAGGCAGTCCCACGCCAACGACAGCTTTCAGGCTCGTACATCGAGAGTGCGCAAGGCAGCGGTCGACCCATAGCGGAAGTCGAAAGGGCGCGATCGAAAGGTAGAAGAGCGGACAGTCGAAAGCCCGTGCCACGGCACCTGACCCTCCTGAAAGCACGTCGCCATTGGCAAGGGTTGGCGACCTCCTGCGAGGTGTCAGGCTGTATGGAAGCCGGTTCGACTCGGTCGTTCGGCGTCGTTCAAGGCGTCCCTGCGTTCGACCGCGTATAACTGTATCGACGCGGCGCGGCCCCGCAGTCGCTGCGGGCCCAGATCCTCGCGTATGAATGCATCGAGATTCGCAAGCCACTCCAGCGCATCACCCGAGACCAGGAACTGCCGTCCGAGGTCGCGGGTAGCCTGCTCGATGCGCGACGTGGTGTTCATGACGTCGCCGTGATAGACGATTGAGCGCCTGCTGCCTCCGACTTCACCGGTGATCACTGGCCCGGCGTGCAGCGCAGCGTGCAGGCGCGGAACCGCACCGAACTCTCGCTCGAAATCGCGCGCGGCCCGAGCAAGGGCCTGTTCGATCGCGAAGAAGCAGGCGACCGGTCGACCGTCGGTGCGCCCATCCGTCACCAACCACGTGATCACGATCTCGTCACCGACGTATTGATAGACGTCGCCCCGATGATCGTCGATCGGGTCGGAGGCAAGCCGGAACACTTCGCCGAGAAAGCGATGAATCGCTTCCGGGCCGATCCGTTCGGTGAGTGGCGTCGATCCGGCGATGTCGACGAACAGAAAGAATCGCTCTTCCATGCGTGGGCGGTGATAACGGCCGAGCACGATGTCGCGCAAGGTGCGGTCGCCGACAAGGCGGCCTATCTGGAGCACGAAGATGGCGAGGCCCACGAGCAAGAACGTGCGCGCCGTCCGCGGTGCAACCGGTGTCTGGATGTGCGCGGAGATCGCCGCTGCGAGATCGGGGCCGAGCAGCATCGGGACTGCGCCCACAGCCCGCCAGCCGAACCCGCCTCCGACGACAATCGTGATCGCGCTGCCGTAGACCAGCACCTTCATCGCGAAGGTGAAGAGGAACGGCATCCGTTCGAACGCCTGACCGAGGCGCGTTGGCGCCAAAAAGATCTCGGCGCCGAAGATCACGCCGACGATCGCAACTCCGTTGATTGCACCAGCCAGGACGCCGAGCAATGCGCCGGGAAGCGGGGCGTCCCGGAATCCGGATCCGGTCGTGCCGCCGAATACGGCGCCGACAACGAGACCCGCGGCGAATGCGCGGAGGAATAGCGCGACACGACGCCGTGTTCCCGCCCGCATCGTCGGCACGTCAGAAACGCGGGGAGCCTGAACGCCGCTTGTTGTTCAGAAGGCGTTGGGTCGAGGAGAAGGGTCGGCGTCGCGTCACTTGTGCGGGCCGCCGACTGAATCCACGATGCCTCGCCACAAAGCCAGGGTTTCCTTGTTGGGGTCCGCTGCCTGTCTGCGCACGGCTGTGTGAACGAGAACAAGGCCGCTCGTCGGATCGACGTAGATGGCTTGGCCGTGCACGCCGATCAGAGCGAACATGCGGCGTTCGCCGTTGAAGATCCAGGTCTGATAGCCATACCCCAACTGTGTCTCTGGCCAAACGACGTGGAGGTCCGGGCGGTCGGCCGGCACTGTGGTGGCCTCCCGCACCCAATCACTGGGGATGATTTGCCTGTGACCGAGGCGGCCGTCGTGCGCAAGAAGCAGTGCCAGCCGCGCGTAGTCGCGCAGCACGACGTTTAAACAGCAGTACGTCGCCTCCTGTCCGGCGGCGTCGATGATCCACGTCGCATCCCCCTCGGCCCCCATCGGCTCCCAGAGTTTTTGGCGCAGGTATTCAGCCACCGTGCTTCCCACCGCATTCGAGAGCACTAGACCAAGCACTTGGGTTTCGGCGGACGAGTAGGAGAAGACCGCGCCGCCCAGACGGTGCCGCTGGTTGAACGGCCTTACCGCTACCGCGCCGCCAGCACTCTCCTGAAGAATCGTTTCGAGCACGAGCCGCCGAACGTCATCCGCCCCGGAATAGTTCTCTTCGAAGCGTACGCCTGAGGACATCTGCAGCAGATGCCGCAGCGACGTCCGCCCGTACTCGGTGTCTGCGAGCGCGGGCACATAGGCTGCTGCCGGATCGTCCACCGATCGGATTCGACCCTCTGAAATCGCGATACCAATCAACATCGCGGTCACCGTCTTGGCCATGGAGGCCGAAGTGAAACGATGACGGTCGTTGCGCCCGTACTGGTAGCGCTCGACCAGGATGGTGTCGCCGCGCGCGATGAGCAATCCGGTAGTGGGGTTGCGCGCCAGGTAGTCATCGATCGTGCGTTTCTGTCCGTCGTACATGTAAGAGAGGGCCGGCTCGACGGATGCCCGGGCGAGCCGCGACGGCGTGTCGGAGCGACGGATCAAACGTCCTTCCAAGAGCTGGTCTTGATGGCTGAAGGTGCCAACCCAGAACCGGGGACGATTGACGGCTTTGACCGGGTAGCCCAGGAGCGCACCGTATTCGTCAGCGTCCGGGCCGTCTGCACCGAAGCGAGGAACGGACCCAGTCGAAATGCTGCCGGGCGATGGGGTGCCGGCCCCGGCCGAGGCGGCTTCCGTTCGCATCGGCAACTGGCAGCCGGAAAGGGCGAAACAGACCATGCCGAGAAGCATCTTTCCAATGCGATGCAGGTTCGCGCGAGTCATGCCGCCACCATCCAGATTGACGGAAGTCGGCGCAGCATAGTCTGTCCACCACCGCATTGAGCTTGGCTGGTGAGTATGTTGAGACGTCGACCCCTGCTGATCACCCCCGCATCGTCCGTCCGTTCGAGCGTTACGTATGCCTGGAAGGTGCTTCTCCCGGATTGGCGACGTAGTGCTTGTTCAAGACATCGTCCGGCGCAGGAAGTGCAGAAGGTGTCGACCGCCGACACCTCCGCGAACCGGTGCAGCCGCTCGGTGCCGGGGCGTACCTCGCTACCTCCGGGGAGGAGGAAATCCGCCGCCCCCACTTGCTCCTTTCGCCCGAGCATTCGCGTCTCGGACTGCCCGCTCTGCGGCCTGCACGCGGCGAATCGCTTCGACGTTCGCATCTGACGCGCGCTGCGCCTGATCCTCGAGCGCCTCAGCGACGACCGGATCAAAGGGCTTGTTCGCCCGAAAGCGGATCAGCTCCGTGTTCGTTTCGCTCGCTGCTTTTTCGGCGGCCTTCTGCTCCGCGATTGCCTCGGCGAGGTTCTGCTCAGCCTGTGCGGGAGTCAGCGGCACGTTTGCCTTCGGAACCGCGGGTTCCGGCGGAGGTTTCGGTGGATCGCGTACGGTGGGCGGACCTTCGCCACCACCGCCGCCCGTGGACAAGACACCGCCGACCGTGGCGACTCCCACCCCCGCGGACGTCACGCCCGACGCGATCGTGACCGCCCCCAGGATATTGATCGGAACGCCCACGATGGCGCCGACCCCCGTGGCGTCGAGCCCGGTGCCGATCACTTCTTCGCCGCCGCCGATCGCCACCGCGGCGATGCCGCCGCCGATCATCCCCACCCCACGCCCCAGCTCGAACGCCTTCGATTCCGGTTTGGGCGAGGGGACCAGGAATCCGCCCGGCGCCAGGCCCTGCACCGCGCCGAACCCCAACCCTGCCCCGGCCGACAGGGGGTCGTCCGCCACGATCGATCCGGCTTGCGACGCCACCGCGCCCACTTGGCGCGCTGCCGGGGAGACGCCGGTGACCTCGCCTGCGGCGATCAGCGCCGCCTCGGCTGTTTCGAGAATTCCCGCGTTGGTGGCCAGCGGCAAGGCCGCATTCCCCGGCAGCTGATCCAGCAGGCTCCCCGCGTCGCCGCCTGCCGGTGTCGACCCGGGCGATGGCCTCGCCCCACCCGCCAGAGCGCGTTCCGTCCCGCCTCCGGCGTCCACGCGCCCGTCGGCCTTGGCCATCCCCATGTTTCTCTGGAAGGCCTCGATGGCGGCGATCGTCTGCCCGCCGCACTGCCCGTCGACGCCGATGCCCAACGCCGCCTGCACCGCGCGCACGTCGCTGGCCGCGTTCTTTCCGCCGCGCCCGACCGAGCCGCGGAGCGGGAACGAGCCCGATCCGCCGCCGGCCCCGCCCTGGCCGGCGCCTGATGCGCCTGGAGGCGCGACCGCGCCGGCAATTTTCTTGGCGGCGCCCGCGGCGGCGCCGGCGACCCCGGCGATGGCGCCTTCGACGGCGCCCTGAACTTCCTGGGCGGCCTGCGTGACAGTGCTCGTCGCACTGTCGATGGCAGCCACGGCGTCGTCCTTGATCTTGCCGAGAGACTGGCGCAGATCGAGGCCGAAGGCGTCGTTCAACCAGGAGTCGTGTTCGTCGCTCATGTCGCAGTCCTCGGGTTGCGCAAGAGATCGACTGGATCCTATCCGTCAGGCCGTCGGTCCGCGCTGCGCTGCGTCCTTCTCGGTCCGGCTCGTTCGAGCGTCCGCGCGAAGCGCAAACGTCGGCGCCCCGTCCAGTATCGAGGCAATCGACCGATATCGACAAGCCCTTCGCCAGGCCGTACGTCCATCGCGATGCGAGGCCCGGTCGGGCGTGAGCCGGCTGCGTGGGCAGCCGACAGCGTCTGCCGCGACGGATCGTGGCATAGCCGAGTCGCTTCGGCTGGCCGCCCAAGCGCCGTGGACGGCCTGGGCGCGGACGTTGCAGGATGTCGGCAAGTGGCCGGTGCGGGCGCAACTGATCGTCCGCTCTCAGACAGTTCAACGCCAAGGCGGCTCGCCTCGGCGTCGATACCCCACCCTCGGAGCTTCTCCGCGAAGGTCTCGCGCCAACGGTGCAGGTCGGCCTTGCGAGGATTCAGGCGCTTGCCATGCTTGGACTCCGCACGGACGCTGATCAACCTGACGAAGCCCCGGGCACTCGGCCTCATGATCCCGCAGTCATCGCTGTTGCAGGCGACGGCGTGATTCAGTGATCGCCCTTCGCAAACGGGCCATTCGCTCGGGCGCCACTAGCCGACTCGCCTCAGCGGCGCTTAACGGTCTGCCTTGGCCAAGGCGAAGCTCACTCTTTGCAGACCGCCTGCTTCACTTCCGCTCTTGCTTCTCGCTCTTCTCAGGCAGACGCAGAGCAGGCGTGGCCGATTCAACGTTGGAGGGTGTCGCGGATGTCCGGGAGCTCCACACCTTCCTCTCCTCTTGTGAAGAGCTGACAGCACATGCAGTTTGCTGAACAGTGACTGAGCCCTTGCCGTCGACACACTTGTAGTAAGTGTTCGCGGCTGCCTGACTTGCCCCCAGGATCGCCAGAAGCAAGAGCGGCGAACGCAGATGCATACGGCAGCGTGCCAACCAAAGTGTCAGGTCCATGTCGCACTCAGCTCCTTTTCCTGCGTGAGGCCGGCATTCCAGCCGAGTCAGGATCGAACAGGGACGCGAAAATAGCGCCGGGGATCGTGTCTGTGACGTCCCGAACCACGAGGCCGTGCAGCAAGTCGTACGACGAAGCGCGCCAGCTCGGGGCGCGTGCCGGAGTCAAGGTCAGCGCCAAGTCTTTGCGAGCGTAGTCGACCCCTGTCGGAGCCAGCTCCAGGATCTCTCCGAGCGTGTTCTCCGGAGTCATTCGCCATACTTTGCGCGGAGCGGCTGAAGGCTTTGATCTCACTACTTACCCCTCGACCTCAACAAGAAACAGCGGCATGCCTCTTTCAAAAAAAGTATGCGCGCGAAAACCGATAGAAGCAAAACTGAAGGGCTTGTTTGACCTCGGTCTGTGATGAATTGAATGAATCGCGTGATCTCTTGGCCCTTCCTCCGAGCAAGTGACGACCTCCTTTCAACAGGCGCCCCGCTTCGACCAGATGCCACCTCGGCTAGCGGGTGTGTGCGTGTGGTTCGCTTCAACCCGACAACAGCTCTCCGTCCGATCCGGAGATGTGACAAAACGTGTATTTGTCGCTAGGGGG
>Ga0070662_100002364_pt1 | contig 11591 bp, 9 predicted proteins | sample KBSC53metaG_FD_65648 | JGI IMG/M metagenome (GOLD analysis project Ga0070662, IMG submission 65648) | Corn rhizosphere microbial communities from Kellogg Biological Station, Michigan, USA - KBS C5-3 metaG | ecosystem: Host-associated > Plants > Roots > Rhizosphere > Soil ...
CGCCATCCCAGGCTCTGATAGAAGCTCTTGGCCCGATCCACATCGGAGACGGGCAACGTCACGACCTCGAGCTTCATCTCCACGCCCAGAGCGGTCTGCGTGGGGCTCGTCGGTTCACTGCTTTGGTCGGTGCTGGTCATGTCACCTCCATTGATTGCTGTGGCCAGCAAGCTAACGCGCTCTTGCTTTGGCTCGCGCCCGTGGATCTCCCCGGTGGCGACCCGGGACGCGGGGTCGTCAACCCTTGACTAGGACCCAGCACCAGTTGCGAAGCCTCACGGCGCCAGCTGGAGAGGCGAATCCTCGCCGCTGACAGCCTGGAAGCCAACACATGATCAGGACCGGGCTCGCCGTTCGGCTTCCGAGATTGCCCAGGCAGCATTAACCAGGCCGACGTGACTGAAGGCCTGCGGGAAGTTGCCGAGCAGTTCCCCAGTATTGGGGTCCACTTCTTCCGCTAGCAGGCCGAGATCGTTGACGAACGCAGCAGCCCGCTCAAACACCGCACGTGCGCGATCAAGCTGATCAGCCATAGCGAGCGCCTGCGCCAACCAGAAGGTGCAGAGCAAGAAGGTGCCCTCTTGGCCGGCGAGGCCGTCGACTCCGTCCTCGCTGCGATAGCGGTAGATCAGCCCGCGGCTGTCGGTGAGCCGCTCTTCAACCGCATCAATCGTGGCGAGCATCCGCGAGTCCGTTGCGGGCAGAAAACCGACAATCGCCATCATGAGGTTCGCGGCGTCCAGGGCGGTCGACCCGATGTATTGGGTGAAGGCGCCCGCTTCCTCGCTCCATGCGTCGCGTACCACGGTCTCCCAGATCTCATCCCGTCGCTGCTTCCAGCTGTCGACCCGGTCTGAGGCGTGCAGCAAATCGGACAGCGCGATGGCCCGATCCAACGCGACCCAGCACATGACCTTCGAGTAGACGAAGTGCTGGGGATCTCCGCGCACCTCCCAGATGCCCCGGTCCTTCTCAGTCCATGAGGAAGCGGCGGTCTCGGCGCAGGCAATCAAGAACCGCCGGGTGTCTTCATCGATCGTGTCAATGTGCTCCGAAAGTTGGGCTGCTGCATCGAGCAGCTCGCCGTACACATCGATCTGCCGTTGATTCCAGGCGCCGTTGCCCACCCGGACTGGTCGGCTTGCCTTCCAGCCGGTGAGGTGATGGAGTTCGCGCTCAGTCAGGTCATGTTCGCCACCGACGCCGAACATGATCTGCAGGCCGATGTGGGGACCGATCGAGGACGCCGCGGCAGTTGTCATGAACTCGAAGAACTTGCTCGCCTCGTCGGGGCATGCCGCGACCCAGAGGGCCTGCATGGTGAAGCTGGCGTCGCGTACCCAGGAATAGCGGTAGTCCCAATTCCGCTCACCACCCACGTCTTCGGGCAGCGAGGTGGTCGCCGCGGCGACGATAGCGCCGCTTGGCTGGAAGGACAGACCTTGCAACACTCGGCCGCTGGTCCATACCAGATCACGCCAGGGCCCGTCGTAGGTCTGGTGGATGTCTGACCACGACTGCCAGTCCGCAACTGAGCCGTTCACGGTAGCTGCGAGCTCAGTCTCCGACCAGATGTGTGCCGGGGTTTGCTCCAAAGTAGAACGATGCAGAGCCAGATGGATGGTCTGATCGGCGTTGAGCGTCAGCTGGCCATACGCCGTGCCGCGCTCCAGTCGGAGACCTAGCGGAGCAGTGAGCACCAGCCACTCTGCACCACCTCGGGCTGTGATGCCGCCGTCCACATGAGCAAGTAACGGTATGACTAAGCCGTACTCGGGTCGTGGCGCATACGCGATGTTCACCTCCACCGAGCCGGATGTACAGGCGACTCGTCGTACCAGGAGGTGCGGGACGTTCGTGCCGAGCCGATGTCCGCCATTGTTCGGCCCGAGCGCGAGCAGATCGGTCAGCACCAACACACCGGTCGCCGTGGTGAAGGTGGTCTCCAGCACCAGTGTCCGGTCCACGTAACGACGGGAGCTGGTCCAGTCCCCGCCCGGCGTGATGCTCCAGTGCCCAGCATCTGCACCCAGTAGCCGACCGAAAACCGAGGGCGAGTCGAAACGCGGAAAACTCAGCCACTCCACAGACCCGGAACGGTCGACCAAGGCGGTGGAGTGACGGTCCGACAAGAGCGCATGATCAGCAATGGCGATGTGGGACATGAGGGCTCTAGCGTCGAGTCATCGGTTGAGAACGAAGGTGACGTCGTCGACGTAGCAGTAACTCCAGTCCTCGCCAGGTTCGGCGGATCGGATGACAGGGTGGCCGATATTGCGTGCGTGCGCAGAGGCGTGCTTACTAGGTGAATCGTCGCAACACCCAATGTGACCGCAGGAGTGGCACATGCGGAGGTGAACCCACCAACCGCCGCTTGCGAGGCACTCTTCGCAGCCAGCAATGCTTTCGGGCAACTCGGTGAATTGGATGGTGTCGAGATGTGAGCAGCTAGCGATCACTGTGGGAGACCTTTCATCAGCACTACGCCGTCGTAGGAATGAAAACATGCTCAGTTCGCCAGGCGCCCAAGCTCGGCCGCGAACCGTTCCGGACTCCACCTATTCCAGCCGTGGAATTGAGAGCGGTCGCCAGACTCCCAGGCCTCGCGAAGTCTAGGGGTGCCGAGATCCCAATCCGGCCGAATCTCGCGCGTCACCGCGCGCAGGTCTTGGCGGAGGTCCTCGACCGAGGGCCGACCCCAGAACCAGTAGCCGTTGTAGATGCTGTGGATGATGAGGCCGGGCTTGAGCACCAGCGTGTGCGGAATCATCGGGTCATGCTCGGGGTCGGTGTATTCCTGAATGTCGAGGTCCTTCTGCACGGTGCGCTCTGGGTCGGAGAGGAACGGCCACTGGGCGCCGACGGACGCGCGGAATTCCTGAATCGTATGGTGATCATCGGTCGCGATCGTGGCGATCTGGGTGTAGGCGACCCCGAGCTGCGGGTAGAACGCAGCGAGCTGTAGATGCTGCTGGTGCTCTTTCGGGCAGTAGTGGCCGCGGGCGAGCGTGAGGATCAGCGGGTCGTCGCCTTGCAGCTCGCTGAGCCTGCGCACGGTATTGGTGTGGTCGGGCAGCTCGTAGTCGGGAAAGACCCCGCCAGGCACGATGTCGGAACGCATAGCCGACTCCTTCTTCAATTTCTTCTATCGGATCTCGGTATCTCAAGGGTCGTCCTACCGTGGCGCGGTCGCGCCCGTCGAAGTCCCTGGTCGACAGTCATCACGAGGGCGGTCGGCTCAGCAGCCGGCGCTGTGGGCGTTTGCTCAAGAACGGAGGCTCTAGGCGCTCGCGAGGAATTGGCTGTGCTCGGGTAGGGCTCCCCGAAGCTCTCTGCGGGAGCTGATGTCCAGTTTGGCGAATACCTTGCCCAGATGCCATTCGACCGTGCGCGCACTGAGGAAGAGCTGCGTGCCTATCTCCGGGTTCGATAGGCCGTCCCGGGCGAGCCTGGCGATTTGGTGTTCCTGCGGCGTGAGCTGTTCACGCGTGTCGACGCGGCGCCTTCGCACGCTCTCTCCTGTGGCGGTCAGCTCGCGGCGTGCGCGTTCGGCGAACGCCTCCATCCCGATGGCGACGCACATGTTGTAAGCGGTGCGCAGTTGCTTGCGTGCGTCGACCCGGCGCCCCTCGCGGCGCAGCCACTCGCCGTACAGCAGATGCGCCCGAGCGAGCTCGGGACGGAGCCGAGTACGGCTCAGCCGATCGATCGCCTCGCAGTACAGGTTCTCGGCAGCAGTGCCGTCGCTCAACAAGGCCCGGCACCGCGCCTCGACGCCGAGTGCGAAGTCGTTGCCGCAGGCCTGTGTCGTCTCCGCCAGCCGCTTGAGCGCCTCGCGCGCCCGTTCCGCGTTCTGTTCGCGTGCGGCAGCCTCGACGAGCTCGGGCAGCGCCCAGCCAGGGATCCACGGGTCGAGAGGGTTGGAGGTGGCTTGCCCGGCGGCGGTGGCCGCCTCGTCGTAGTGGGCGAGGCCGTTGTACAAGACCGAAGCCGCCCAGTACGCGGGGAGGGCTGACGTCCACTCCCCTGAAGCCGCGGTTTGCCGAATGACGCCAGCTATCAAGGCAGAACTCTCTGCTTCTCTACCCTGCAGAGACCGGAGTCTTAGTAGCGTGAACGGCGGAAAATGGCTCCCGGTGGCCGCCGCCACGCTGTCCGTTTCGGCGGCGAGCGCGGCGGCGCCAGCGAAGTCGCCGATCCACGTGGTCGCGACCCCCAAGGCGTAGAGATTGAGTGGCAGCTCCGCGAGGGCGCCCGCCTCGCGCACGAGTCTGACAAGTCGCGACGAAACCGCCAGATTGCCCTCTTGATCCCACATGGCGGCCGTGGCAGCCGCGGCCGCTATACCCCACCCAAGGAGTTCCTCGTCCGGCATATCGGGAAGGGCTTTTGCTGCTCGCTGCAAGGTTGGCGCCGCGGCGGCAAGTCCCTCGGTACCCAACACAGCCAGGCCATCGAGAAGCATGTGATGAGGGCGCGGCGGCCCATCAGGCTGCGGAAGGGATCGGACGGCGCGACAGATCTCTCGTAGGTCACCTTCTGCGCGTGGTCCGGCTTGGACGGCAGCGAACCACGCGGTCATATACGTATGGCGCGCGAGTTCGGCGTCAAAAGCCTCGATCCTGCGCCCCGCGCTAAGCAGCAGCTGGGGGGCTTCGCTGCCGAGGCCAGAGGCCCAGGCGACGTGACCGCGGATGAGGTCCGCACGCGCGCGCTGGGACTCGTCAAGCGGGCGGTCCTGCGCGCTGGCAACGATCCCGAGGGCAGCATCGAACGCCCCCGCCTGGAGGCTCGCCTGCGCCGCGGCGAGCGCGCGTTCAGTACGTCGCGCCGGGTCGACTGTCAGGGCGACGGCCCGCTGGAGGAACGCGGCCGCCGCGGCGACTCCACCGCGAGCCTGTGCCCGGCCAGCCGAACGCTCGAGTTCGGCCGCGACTTCCTCGCCAGGTCCGGGCGTTGCTCGGGCGCGATGCCAGGCACGCCGATCCGGGTCTGTTCGAGGATCGGTCGCTTCGGCGAGGGCGCGATGGACTCGATGGCGGTCCTCGGCGGCGGCCGAGCGATAGGCGGCGGACCGGACGAGTGGGTGCGCGAACTCGATGCGCCCACCGATTTCGACCAGACCCGCGTCCACCGCAGGGTCGGCTGCAGCCATATCGATGCCGAGCGTCTCAGCGGCACGGTAGAGCAACACAGGATCGCCGAGCGGCTCTGCGGCCGCGGCAAGGACGAGCAGTCGCGTCTGGACGGGCAGCAGGCTGAGCCGCCGAAGATAGCTCTCTTCGATCTTGCTCCCGACCGGTTGACTGGTGGGCAACCCGAATCCACCGGCGAGGTCTGCAACGTTCCAGCTGCGCGGCAGCTCAAGGAGCGCCAGGGGATTGCCGTGGCTCTCGGTGACGATCTGGTCACAGACCGCGGCATCAAGAGGCCCGTACACGTTGTCCAGCAGCAGCGCACGGGCATCGCTGTCCTCGAGCCCGTGGATGGACAATTCCGGGAGCCCGGCGAGAACATCGTCGCCGATGCCCGTCCGTACTGCGCAGATAAGCGCGATCCGCTCGGCGAGAAGTCGGCGTGCGACGAAACCGAGGATCTGCGCAGAGGCGCGGTCGAGCCACTGTGCGTCATCGACAATGCAGACCAGCGGCTGCTGCTCAGCGACCTCGGCGAACAGTGTCAGCGCGGCCAGCCCCACCAAAAACCGGTCCGGCGGAGGACCGGCGCTTAGGCCGAACACCGTCGCAAGGGCTTCCCGTTGCGGGACCGGCAGCCGGTCGAGGTGATTCAGCATGGGGCCGCAGAGCTGATGTAGGCCGCTGTAGGCCAGCTCCATCTCCGACTCAACGCCGACGGCCGTCGCCACGTGCCAGCCGACGACCTCCTCAAGCAGATAATCCAGCAGCGCGCTCTTACCGATGCCCGCCTCACCCCGCAGGACAATGACTCGGCTCTGACCCGCAAGCGCATCGGTCACAAGCCGGTCAAGTGTCTCGCAGTCGCTTCGACGTCCGAGCAGCCGCGAAGGTTGAACCCGACCCTGGTCCATTGCAGCCTCCAAGCGCCAGCCCCTTCTTCGGGCAAGACCCAAAGAAGGGGACCCAAGAAAGCCGGCACCAAAACGATCGTACGACTTGCTGGATTTGCCACCAGGGCCTTAAGGCCCCTACCAGGGACTTCCACGGGTGCGACACGGCCGTTGGCGCGCCAAGGTGGGTCCTTGACAGAACACACAGGAGGGTCGCTATGAGTACGGCGCAGGTCAGCAGTGAAGCGAGCGAGAACGCGAGCGTCAAGAACGTGGACATGAAGCTCGAAGTGGTCACAATTCCGGTGTCGGATATGGACCGCGCGACGGAATTCTACGTTGGTCTCGGATGGCGTCAGGACGTCACTCCGCCCGGCTCTGGCATTGTCCAGTTAACGCCGCCCGGGTCCGGCTGCTCGGTCCAGTTCGGCACCAACCGCACGTCAGCCGAGCCGGGATCCGCCCAGAACACGTTCCTGATCGTCACCGACATCCAGGCTGCCTATGACTACCTGGTGGGGCGCGGCATCCAGGTGAGCGGGGTCTTCCACCTCGGCCCGGATGGCCCTGTCAGCGGTGCCGCTCCCGAGCATGCCAGCTACGGCTCGCTAGCCACGTTCAGCGACCCGGATGGCAACACCTGGCTGCTGCAGGAGATCACCACGCGGCTGCCCGGCCGGATCGACGCCGCTGAGACGGCATTCGCGTCAACGGCGGATCTGTCAAGTGCAATGCGGCGCGCGTCGGTCGCCCACGGAGAGCACGAGAAGCGCATCGGAGAAGCGGACGAGAACTGGCCCGACTGGTACGCCGCGTACATGGTGGCGGAGCAGGCCGGGACGGAACTCCCGACGTGAGCGATTACGACGTGATCGTCATCGGCGGCGGATCGCCCGGCGAGCATTGCGCGGGTGCGCTGGCCGAAGGCGGCCTGCGTGTCGCGCTCGTCGAGCGAGAACTCGTCGGCGGCGAGTGCTCGTACTGGGCATGCATTCCGTCCAAAACGCTGCTGCGGCCCGGCGAGGCCGCGCATGCCGCAAACGAGGCGGCCGCATTGGCGAAGGTCGATGTCGACGCTGCGCTTGCGTGGCGGGACTTCATGGTCTCGAACTACTCCGATGCCGGCCAGGAGCGCTGGCTGGCTGACACCGGCATCGACCTGTTTCGTGGCACTGGCCGCCTGGCTGGCTCCGGCGTTGTCGAAGTGAACGGCGTGCGCCATACCGCCGACCACGTCGTCCTCGCGAATGGTGCGGATCCCGTAATCCCGCCGATCCCCGGCCTCCGCGGGCTTGAGGGGATCTGGACGAATCGGGAAGTCACTGGAATGAAGTCGGTGCCGCGCCGGATGCTCGTACTCGGCGGGGGACCGGTCGGCGTCGAGATGGCGCAGGCGGTTCGGCGCTTCGGTGGCGAAGTCGCGCTCGTCGAGGGCGCCCCGAACCTGCTGCCGCATGAGGCCGAGCCGCTCGGCGAGGCTCTCGGTGAGGTGCTACGCCGCGACGGCATCGAACTCCTGCTCGGCGTCAGCGCGACCAGCGCCAAGCGCGAGGGCGACGAGTACGTCCTCGGGTTCGACACGGGTAATGAGTTGCGCGGAGATCGGTTGCTCGTCGCTACGGGCCGACGGCCGCGCGCGGAGAACATTGGCTTGGAGACTGTCGGCGTGAAAGCCGACGGACGAGGCGTTCCGGTCGATTCGCGGCTTCGTGCGGGCGAGCGGCTGTGGGCGGTCGGTGATATCACCGGCATTTGGCCGCTGACCCACGTCGGTAAGTACCAAGGCGAGGTGGTCGCGGCGAACATCCTCGGCGAGCCTCGGGAGGCCGACTACGACGCCGTACCGCGGGTCGTCTTCACCGACCCGCAGGCAGCCGCCGTTGGAGCGACCAGCGGCCCCTTCAGCGGCACAGCACGTCTGTCGGAGCTTGCGAAGACCGAGACGTACACCCGGGCGTACGCCGAGAGCAATGGGTTCCTGACCCTGCTCGCCGACGGTAGGTGTCTGACTGGCGCGTATGCTCTCGGACCCGAAGCTGGCGAGTGGCTTCAGCAGGCGACGTTGGCGATTCGCGCTCACGTACCGATCGAGATTCTGCGCGACACGATTCAACCGTTTCCGACCTTCTCCGAGATCTACGTCGAGGCACTCAAGTCGCTGCGTCGGCAGATCGCGGCGACACAGCAGCCAGTGGAAATAGCGGCGAGATGAATGCGATGCCGGTTGCTGATCCGTTGCAACCTCAACCCAGGGAGGAACCATGGTGACCTCGCCCACCCTTTCGCCCGGGCAAGGCGAGCAGAACCTGCTCGGGCAAACCCTCGTCGTGATTGGTGGCAGCGCCGGCATCGGGCTCGAGACGGCCCGGCTCGCGCACGAGCAGGGAGCCGAGGTGATCATCACGGCGCGTAACCCTGACCGCCTACACCGTGCCGGCCTCGAGCTTGGCGCAAGTATTGCCGCCTTCGATACCACCGACTTCGACCGGCTCAAGAGGTTCTTCGACGTGCTGCCCGGACCGATTGACCACGTGCTGGTTACCGGCCCTGGTCCTCACTATGCGCCGTTCGCGGAGTTCGACCTCGACGAGCTGCGTCGCGATGTCGAGGCTCATCTACTGCTGCCGCTGGAGGTCGCCCGGAACGCGGTGGGCAAGGTTCGGCCGGGAGGGACACTGCTTTTCATGGGAGGCACCGGCGGACGCCGCACGGCGCCAGGCCTCTATTTCCTGTCGGCGCTCACAGCCGCGCTTCCCGCCATGGCCAGGAACCTTGCCCTCGAAATAGCACCCATCCGCGTGAACGTGATCGCGGCCGGATTTGTCGACACACCGTTGTCGGCGACGCTCCTCGGCGACCAGCTGGACGCGCGCCGGGAACAACTCCGGACCACGCTGCCAATCGGACGCGTTGTCGGACCGGCTGACATCGCGGCACTCGCGATCCACATCATGACCAACTCCGCTCTCACCGGCGCAACCTTTGACATCGACGGTGGTCAGCAGCTCGTTGGAATCTGAGGCGGGGACAGCACGAGTCATGGATGAAAGCTCTGGCATCACCCCGACTCCCGGTAGCCGTGGGGGCGTGGCGCGGGAGAAAAACACCTCCAAGGTCTCACAGCAATCGCGGCTCGTCCCGCTGCGAAGCGGGCAGGGTGTCGCCTTGATCGCTGCCACGGTCTTCGCGTCGATGGCCGGTTTCCTCGATGCGACCGTCGTCAACGTAGCGGTACCGGCAATCGCCAACGATCTGGGAGCCAGTCTCGTGGCCCTTCAGTGGAGTTTGACGGGCTACCTCCTGACCGCTGCGTCGCTGCTGCTGATCGCCGGAACCTTCGCGGATCGCTACGGCCGGCGCAGGGTACTGGTGATCGGCCTCTTGATCATGCTTATGGCGTCCATAGGGTGTGCGGTCGCGCCATCATTCGGTGTTCTCATAGCGTCGCGCATCCTGCAGGGCGTGGGCGCCGCGCTGGTCGTCCCAAGCAGCCTGGCCTTGCTCAACGGCACGCTACGGGTGCCGGATCGGGCGCCGGGCATTGGCATCTGGGCGGGGCTTGCCTCGCTTGGAGGGCTGCTGATCGGACCCTTTGTGGGCGGATGGCTGGTCGATCATGCGTCATGGCGGGCAGTTTTCCTCCTCAACGTCCCGCTGATCGTGGCCGCTGTGCTGGCACTCGTGCGCGTGCCCGATAGTGTCGCCTCGCGCGGCCGGTTCTCGCTGGACGTCGCTGGCGCGTCGCTGGCGGTCGTCGGTCTGGCCGGGCTGATCGACGGTCTAACCGCCGGCCCGACTGTGGGATGGACGAGCCCCCGGGTCATCGCAGGACTGGTGGTGGGGGCAGCGTGCCTGATCGCTCTGATACCGACGGAGCGCCGGGTCCGGGCTCCCATGCTCAAACTCTCGCTTTTCGCGTCCCGTCAGTTCACCGCGATCAACATCGCGACCGTCGTGTTCTACGGGGCCCTGGCGGCCGCCGGCTATCTGCTGGTGCTGCGGTGCGAACTCACCCTCGGCTACACGGCTACCGCGGCGGGCGCCATCCTCATCCCGTCGTCGGTGATCTTCTTGATACTTTCGCCGGTCAGCGGAGCGTTGGTACGGCGGATCGGTCCCCGGCGGCTCATGACCGCCGGGATCCTCGCGGTAGCCGTGGGCTTCGTGTGGCTCGCCTTAGCCGGCCCGGCAGGGACGTATGCGGAGACAATCCTTCCCGGGGTTTTGCTTTGGGGACTCGGGCTCGGCCTGACCGTGACGCCGCTGACCGCCGCGGTGCTGGCGGCGGTCAGCGACGCCGACCTCGGCGAGGCGTCCGCAATCAGCGATGTCGCTTCACGATTGGGTGGGGCAATCATGACCGCACTCGTCCCAGTGCTCATTGGGGTCCAGGCTGGACGCAGTCTGACCGAGGCCCTCGCCAATGGCTACCGTCCGGCGATGATCGTCCTCGCCGGACTTTGCATGGTGGCCGCGGTGATCTCAGCAATTTACGTACAGGACGGCCGCGCCGCCGTCCCCGCTTTCGCCCCGCCCGCGCCGTATCACGGCTGCGCCCTGCCCGATCCTGGTGCCGGCATCGTCCCTGCCCAGGCGCCGGTCACCAAGACATGATGATCACTGTTTTACCCTTCGGCTAGTACGGCAATCGGGTGAGTCCTTCAGCCACCGTTGAGAAACGCATCAGACGAATTCCGCGCGGTACTCGTGAAAGAACTCGGCCACCGGGCGTGGGGAGCGGCCGGTGATCATCTGAAAGGTATCGGTCGTGTAGTCGTTCTCGCCGGCGAGGATCGCCCACTCGCGCGTGACAGAAGCTCAGCCCTGCCCGCCGGTACCCCGGCGTCGATGAGGCCCACGAGGAACTGCCGCTCGGCGGCGACCCGAAAGGTGACGGGTTCGCCGAGTTCCGCCGAAAGCAGCTTGAGTGCCTCCGGCCATGACATGGGGACCGGTCCTGTCAGGTCGTGGTGCGCGCCCCATAGCGTCCGGTCAGTGAGCACGCGCAGCCCGGCCTCGGCCACGTCGCGGTGGTCGATCAAGGCCATACGGCCGCTGTCTGCGAGGCCGGTCCAGGTGCGCGAGGCGCGCACCTCGCGCGCCGCGGCGAGCAGCGACGCCGAGAAGATCGCTGGCCGGATCGTCGAGTACGGCACTGCGGTCGAGGAGGCGAACTGGTCGATGCTGTGGTGGGCTCGCTGGTTGATCCCCAGTGAGTCCGCTGAGGTGTTGAGCACCGACAGGCGGGTGACTTGCTCAATCGAGGAGATTCCGGCGGCAGCGTTGATCGCGATCCGCTGCACGACGCCCTCGATCCCGATTGATCCCATCGCTATGAACACCCTGCGGATCCCGTCAAATGCCTCGATTAGGTCGCGCGGGTCGTCGAGGCGGGTGGGACGGATGTGCAGCCCGTCAGGCTCGCCGAAGGTGCGGCGGGCTTTGCCGGGGTCGCGAACGAGCGCGGCGACCGCATCGCCGCGCGCGAGTACGCCGCGGACGATCTCGCTGCCGACGCGGCCCGTGGCGCCGATCACTGCGGTGGTCACCGTGTCTCCTTTCG
>Ga0070662_100002370_pt1 | contig 11577 bp, 13 predicted proteins | sample KBSC53metaG_FD_65648 | JGI IMG/M metagenome (GOLD analysis project Ga0070662, IMG submission 65648) | Corn rhizosphere microbial communities from Kellogg Biological Station, Michigan, USA - KBS C5-3 metaG | ecosystem: Host-associated > Plants > Roots > Rhizosphere > Soil ...
TCCGAGAGGAAGGGCCATTGGGCGCCGACGGAGTTGCGGAACTCCTGGAGCGTGTGATGGTCGTCCGTCGCGATCGTGGCGACCCGGGTGTACGCCACAGCGATCTTCGGATAATGCGCTGCGAGGTCCAGGTGCTGCTGGTGCTCCTTCGGGCAGTAGTGGCCGCGCGCCAGCGTGAGGATCATGGGGTCGTCGCCCTGAAGCTCGCTGAGCTTTCGCGGGACGTCCTCGTGGTCGGGCAGCTCGTAGTCGGGGAACGTTCCGCCGGGGGCAATGTCGGAACGCATCGTCAGATGACCTCCGCGGCATCGAGGGCTGTCGGCATGAACCGAGATAAGTCGATCGCGCGTAAACCCAAATTGACCACCCGTTGTCCCAGACTGCCAGAATCGGCTGTAACCGCGACCCAAGGATGGTGTGTGGCTCGACAAGCGCGACTGACGCCGCAGCAAGAGCGCAGCCTCGTCATGGCGACCGAGGCCGGTGATGAGGACGCATGCCGACGGCTGGTGCTCGGCTTCCTGCCTGCGATCGCCGCGCTCGCGGGTCGCTATCCGACCGGCGCCGGAGTGGAGTTCCAGGAGCTGCTTCAAGAGGGAGTCGCCGGCCTGCTGTTCGCCACGCGTCGCTACAACGTCCGCCTGAGGACACCGTTCTGGGCCTACGCCTCGTTCTGGGTGCGCAAGGCGATGCAGGAGCTCGTGGCGGACGTGACTCGGCCGGTCGCGCTCTCCGATCGCGCGGCTCGCTCCCTCGCTCAACTCGGCGCGGCGCGCCGCGAGCACCTGCGGACCCATGGCGCCGAGCCCACGACCGCGGAGCTGAGCGCGGCGACGGGGCTCACCCTCTCGCAGCTGGAGAGCCTGGCCGCCATCGAGAGGAGGCCGCGCGCCATGGAGGAGCCACTGAGCCCTGACGGCGACGGCGCCGTGACGATCGGCGACACGATCGTTGACCCCAGCGCCGAGCGAGCATACGAGCAGGTGCTCGACCGCCTCGAGATCAGAGAGGTGCGCGACCTCGCCGACCAGCTCGAGGATCGCGAGCGCACCGTGGTTCGAGCCCACTACGGGCTCGATCAGCCGGCGCAGACGCTCAACCAGATCGGCGGATCACTCGGCCTCACGGCCGAGCGCGCCCGCCAGATCGAGGTTGGCGCCCTCGACAAGCTGCGCGACGCGCTCGCGCAACCGGCACCCGTCTAGGCGCAATGCCGAGACCGGTCGCTCTGCGCGCGAGCGTCTCGATGTCGGGACCTGAGCACCGACTCCTGGTCGGCAACGCGGGCGGGCTCATCACGGACTGGCCGGAGTGGGTGTCGCTGGACGTGCGTGTGGAGTTCGAGCTCGACGACGGAACCCGGGTGTCCACTCCGGAACCTAAGTGGAGCTCGGGCGGACCGATCGACTGCTCGCGCGAGGAGCTGGAGGCGCGGATCCGCGCCCTGATCTTTGCCCAGCCGAGATTTGAGCCAGGCGATCCCCGAGCCGAGCCCGCTCTGCTCGTCGAGGAGCTGGAGCGCCATGGCGTCGACGCGACGCTGGAGGAGCTCGCCGCGCTCCCACTCGCCGTCGAGCTGTCCGATGATGTGGAAGTGGAGCGCGTGGGTCAGATGGATGCGAAGTCCGGGACCGACCGGTGAGGAGGAAGCTCTAGGTGGGAATCTATGGCGAGCAAGTCCTACCGCGGATCGTCAACGTCGCCTGCGGGATGAAGGTCGCCCGCGAGCAGCGGAAACGAGTCTGCGAGGGCCTTCACGGACAGGTCGTCGAGGTGGGCTTCGGGTCGGGGCTCAACATCCCCTTCTACCCCGACGCTGTGAGCAGCGTCCTGGCGATCGAGCCGGCGGACGTCGGCTGGAAGCTCGCCGCCAAGCGCCTCGCGACCTCGAACGTCCCGGTCGAGAGGTCCGGACTGGATGGCCAGTCCCTCCCGCTCCCGGACGACAGCTGCGACACGGCCTTGACGACCTGGACGCTGTGCACGATCCCCGACGCAGAGGCCGCGCTGCTCGAGCTGCGTCGCGTGCTCAAGCCTGGCGGGACCCTCCACTTCGTGGAGCACGGCCTGGCGCCCGACGACTCGGTGCGACGCTGGCAGCACCGGCTCGAGCCGATTCAAAAACGCGTCTTTGGCGGCTGCCACCTCACCCGCCCCACGGTCGACCTGCTGAAGGGTGCGGGATTCACCATTAGCGAGCTCGACGTCTACTACGAGAAGGGCGCGCCGAAGGCGTTCGGCGCCAACTCGCTCGGCGTCGCAACCGCCCCCTGACGCTGCGCGCGCAGTCACCGAGCGCAGTCCTGGAGCTTCGCCACGTCGCCGCGCGCGCGCTGGACGCACCGCAGCTCGCTCTGCGCTGCGCGCAGCTCCGGGTTCGGCTTCGCTTGGGCGGGCGGTTCGGCTGCAGGCCGAGGCGCGGCTGCGAGCCGCGGCGCCGCGGGTTGCCGGGGCTGGGCGGTCGCCCGCTTGAGCGTGTCCCCGTCTGCCGGGATGCCGCCGCGCTCGGCAAACGCCGTCGCGAGCCGCTCGCGATCACCTGCACGCAGCTTGGGTGCGTCGTCGGGGTGGAGCTCATAGATGCCCGTGACCTTTTCGCTGCCGATTCCGCCGTTGTCGAAGGCCAGCTCGATCACCGCCGGTCCGCGCGCACCGCGCAGCAGCAGGTCCGCGACGGGGTACGTCCGCGACGTGCTCGTGTTCGCGTCGGCGCGCTCGTTATGGGTGCCGAGCACCCGCGCTCCGGTGACCGGGCCGAAGTAGGCGCGCATGCCCCTGATGTACTCCGGACTGCCCTTCGGCGCCGCGTCGGGGTCGTTCTCGACCAGCGCCGCGGCGAACCGCGTCGCTGCATCCGCCGCCGCCTGCTCGTTCTTGCCGATCCCCCAGAAGACCACGCCGACGATCGCTGCCGCAGACGCAATCGCGAGCAGGCAGATCTGACGTCCACTAATGCTGTCGCCCGTGCTGGTGCGCATGCGCCCACCGTGCCAGCGCGCAGCCAACGCGACCATGGGGGCGATCCGCCGACTTGGTGGCGGAGAACCGACGGCGCCGGGTTCCGTCGATGATTTCCGGACCATCCGCCGGTCCCCTATAGGCGACGGCAAATCCACGCCCGAGGAGATGTAGATGCAACAGCACGCAGACGCGTCGCGGAACATCGAGACCGTCAACGCCTACCTGGACGGCTTCCGCAAGAACGATCACGAGCAGATCCTCTCCTGCTTGACCGACGACATCGAGTGGACCGTCTTCGGCGGCTTTCATCTGACCGGCAAGGACGCCTACGACAAGGCGATCGACGGCGCGCCCGAATTCATCGACCCTCCCGAGTTGGAGGGTTCGTCATGCGCGACGGCAGGATCGCTGAGCGCCGGGCCTGGGTGATCGAACTCAAGGAGAACGACTACCGCTGAGCCCGCGGCCGTGTTGCCTCGCGGTGACGGTTGCGCGAAGCTCTAATCAACGCGTCGACCCCCGGAGGTGCGCTGTGCCCGTTGCCGAAGTCGCCCGCCAGATGCTCGACTACTACCCCCGCGAGCTCAACGTCGATCGAGACCTGTTCGTCGCCTGTATCGAAGCGTGCTACGACTGCGCCGATTCGTGCACCCAGTGCGCGGACGACTGTCTCGCCGAGGAGAACGTCCAGGAGCTCACCACCTGCGTCCGCCTGAACCTGGACTGTTCAGACATCTGTGTCGCAACGGGCCGTGTGGTGGGTCGCCAGACGGGCTTCGACGCAAACGTGGCCGGCGCGATCGTCCGAGCATGCATCGCGGCGTGCCGCAGCTGCGCCGACGAATGCGACATCCACGCGGCGCACGGCATGGAGCACTGCCGGGTCTGCGCCGAGGAGTGTCGGCGCTGCGAGCAGGCTTGCGAGGAGCTGCTGCCGGCGATCGGCGGTTAGGCGGCGTAGCCCGTCGCCTTGTCGACGGACATCCGGAGGATGAGCCTGACCGCGCCTGGTTGGTCCGGATCGGGATCGCGGCCGTCGTACTTCCACGACAGCCCTGTGTCGAACGCGCGGCCGACGTCCTCGTCCATGGCCGTGACACGTCCGCGGAGCTCGACGTAGTTGTAGGGGTCCGCCGAATCGATCACGGTGACGCTGGCGCGGGGGTCACGCTCGAGGTTGCGGTGCTTGCGCCGTCCGGCCACGGTTGAGAAGAGCACGTCGTCGCCATCGCGGGCGACCCACATCGCCGAGGTCTGCGGCCCACCGTCCGGGTTGATCGTCGCAAGCACGGCAAAGTGGCGGCCGTCGAGGAGTCTGCGGATCTCGTCGTTGAGTGCGATGCCCATGGACGGCAGCGTACGAGCTCGCCTTGCGAATCGACGCGAACGGCTCCCCCGCCGGGAGTAGCTGAAAGATTCGCCGATCGGGCGATGACAGCCGCAGGCGCCGGGAGGACCATCGGTGGGCAGCAACCCACCAGAGGAGCGACTGATGACCGATGCCAAGCGAGTTCTCTACACCGCCGAGGCGCACGTGACGGGCGGGCGAGCTGAGGGGCACGGCCGCACCTCGGACGGCGCACTCGAGGTCGATCTCCGCTCGCCGCCGGAGATGGGCGGAAGCGGAGGCGGCACGAACCCCGAGCAGCTGTTCGCCGTCGGCTGGGCGGCCTGCTTCGAGAGTGCGCTCGGCGCGGTCGGCCGGCGGCGTCGGCAAGACGTCGGCGATGTCGCGATCGATTCGCGGGTGATGCTTGTCCCGACTCCGGACCGCGGCTACGACCTGGCCGCGGAGCTTGCCGTGACCCTGCCCTCGGTGGAGGACCCAGCCGAGGCCGAGGCGATCGTAAGGGCGGCGCAGGAGGTCTGCCCGTACTCGAGAGCCACCCGCGGCAACATCGACGTGCTCCTCACCGTCAACGGCCGTGAGCTCGCCTCTACCCCGTAAGGCGTAGCCAAAAGAGTCGTCTCGCGCGCGACGACAGGCGCGCGTCGCGGCCGCAACATCTGACACAAATGAAGCGCGCACCCCTCACCGGGCTCGAACTCGAGCGGTCGGTACGCGCTCAGCTGTACGGCGAGGCCGGGCAGGTCGTGGCAACGGGTGTGCCGGGCACCCGCGAGGACCCCCGCCGAGTCGGGCTCGGCCGGCTCCTCGCCGGCCGCTACAGGCTGCTCGAGCTCCTGGGCGCGGGCGGGATGGCGACCGTCTACCGCGCTCGCGACGAACGTCTCCGGCGCCACGTTGCGGTGAAGGTCATCGCCCCGGGCCTGGTGCAGGACCCCGTTGCGGTGCGCCGGCTTCGTCGCGAGGCGGAGCTGGGCGCACGCCTCATGCACACGAATATCGTGACGGTGCTCGACGCAGGCGTGGAGCCGCAGGACTTCATCGCAATGGAGCTCGTCGAGGGCGTCGACGCCCGCTCCCACGCCCGAAGGACGGGCCGCCTCACGCTCGAGCATGCGATCGACATCGTTGCGCCGATCTGCGACGCCCTCCACTACGCGCACGACCAGCACGTGATCCATGGGGATGTGTCGGACAGCAACATCCTCCTCAGGGAGCGCGACAGCCTGCCCAAGCTCGCCGACTTCGGCCTGGCGTGTCATACGGGCGAGATCCAGAACGGCCGACGCGGAAGGGTCACGGGAACGCCGGGTTACATCGCCCCGGAGCTCGTCGACGGCGCCGCCCCCTCGGCGCGTTCGGACCTGTACTCGCTCGCCGCGGTTACGCAAGGGCTTCTCGTCGGTCCGGCCGATCGTCGCCCCGCCCACCTCGGCACCACGATGCCGGTCACGGGGACCGGTGTGTCCGTGCTGCTGGCGAAGAAGCGCCCCGACCTGCCGCGCGACCTGGCAGAGGCGGTTGAGCAAGCGCTATCGCCCGAGCCCGACGCGCGCCAAGGGTCCGTCGCTGAATTTCGCGCCCAGCTCACCGGGGAGCGGGTGCCGCCCCTCCAGATCCCGAATGCCGCGTAGGCCCGATGACGTACTCCACAGGGAGTAGCCGAAAGAGCCGCCCTGCGTACGACGACAGGAAGGCCCCCACGCGCCATCGTTCCGGTCAGCACACCGGCGCACGTTGTTCCCTCCCGCCGGTGTCAGCACCTCGGGACCACCTTGCCGAGGTTTGCGCGAAGGCCCCGGAACCCCCGTCCGGGGCCTTCGCACTTAGGGACATCCTTCGGGCCGTAGCTCACTTCGCCGCGTGGGCGGACTACCACGCGGGCGGGGGCGGTGTCCCCTCGAGGCGCGCGGCGAGGCTCACCTACTACGCGTCGTCGGGCAGTCAGTGAGCGCATCCCGCCACAAAACCGATGATCGATCGTCGCTGGACCAAGCGGCGATTCGAGCCCGCGGGCAACGCTTCGCGGCGATCGTGCTGTTGGCTTACGCGGAGGAGCCCGACGTCTACATCAGAAGACGATCGCGTTCGCTGAGCCGTGACGCCGGGCGTACGAGCGCGGTCAGATCGGGAGGCCGCGCGGCGCTTCGCCGGCCAGCTCACCCGCCGGTCCGACGAGCTGCAGCTCGAGCGAGCGGAGATTGTCGAGGTGCTCGGCCGCCCAGAGCAATGCAAGAGCGGTCGAGGTGCCGGACTCGGGATTGGTCGCACTCGCTTGCGCACCATTCAGGACACGCGTAAGCCGCTCCCGATCGCCGTCGTCCGGAGGCGGCGGAACGTGCGCGCCACCGAGCGCATCGCCCAGGGCCGTGTACCAGGAACGCACGCGGCGCACCTCGCCGTCGAGAGCGTCGACGTACCGTGGGGCGCCACTGAACCGATCACCCAGGGTCCACAGCGAATCCGCCGCCAGGCGCAGTCGCGTTGCTCCAGCCAGGAGGATCGCGAGGCCCTCGAGCCTCGTCCGGTCGCCGGAGAGCTCGCCCAGGAGCTGGCGAAAGACGTCGTCGAGACGGTCGGCGGCCGCCCTGGCCTGCCGGCGGGCGTGGTCGCCGTCGCTGCCGCGGATCAGGTGCTGCACGGCAGCGGCCATGTAGTCCGCGCTCCGGGAATAGCTGGCGGCGAGGCTGCGTCGCATGAGCGCCGCGGCGCCACGAGGCCAGAACAGCGCACCGACGATCAGGCTGACGGCGAAGCCGATCGTCACGTCCTCGATGCGAATGAGGCCGACACTCCAGCCGGTGGGCTGGATGAGGTTGAAGAGGATGAGCAGGGTGATCGTGAAGCCGGCCTGCCCGGCAGCGAACGAGATCGCCTGGGGCGCATACGCGGCGAGCAGGACCCCCGCCGGGAGCAGCGCCCACAGCAGCACCTCGTTCATCCCAACCGCGAGGACGAGCCCGACGCCGATCAACAGACCCACCGCCGTGCCACGTAGGGCGCTGAGCACGCTCGCTTCGGTCCCCAGGGCGTTCGAGCGGAGCACCGAAAGCGTCCCGAGCACGATCCAGAACGAATGCTGGAGGCTCGACTGCTGCGCGATCAGAACCGCCACCGCAAGCGCTGCCGCGCCTCTGACCGCGTTGCGGAGCTGAACGGCCCGCAGACTGCCGTACCCGCGCGCGACCGTCCGTGACGCGTCGAGAGCGGATTTCGCGCTCGCGGCGTCGAGCTGCCGGGGCTCGAGGCCTGCGGCGCGTACGGCGTTCGCCCCGATCTCGCGCGCCGCCACCGCAAGCTCGCGGACGCGGAACGACCGCTCCACCGCACCGACCATCGACTGGTCGCCGTCTCCGAGCGGTCCTCCGGCGATGCCGGTTGCCAGCGCCTCGGCGGCGCGATCCCGGGCGGCGTCGAGCCGGTTCAGCTCGGGCCTCTCGTCGCCCCCGTCCAGGGTCGCGGCGCCCGCAGTCAGCGTCGACGTCACGGCGGCGAGCAGCGCCCGAGTCTCGTCCACGTACGGCTCGCGGGCCGGTACTGGCCCGGCGGTCCGGGAGAGGGCGATCGTCAGGAACCAGTCGAATTGGTCTACGAGGAACGCCAGCGCCTCGGTCGCGCCGGTTGCTCCGGTGGGTCGGTGGGGAGTCGACAGGAAGGTCCAGCGCACGGCGGCGACGTCCGCGCGCGCGGCGTCGGCACGCTCGGCGAAGAGCGTGCGATTGTCCTCGAGCTCCGCGCGTACGAGCGCAGCTAGCGAGCGGCAGGCTCGTACCGCGGCATCGAGCAGCTGGCTAAGGGGCCGCGGACGCCACAAGAGCATCGCCGCCGAGATTCCCACGCCGCAGGCGAGCGCCCACCCCTCCAGTCGGTCCGGGATGGCCGAGGGAGCGGCTGGAAGGGTCACCGGCAGGATGAACGTCAGCATCGCCGCCGATCCCGCCATGGCGAAGTACGGATGGAACACCGCCGAGAACAGCACCGCAAACCCGACTACGCCCATCCCAGCCGGGGCGAGCCACTCACTCCGTGAGCACAGCGTCCCCAGCGCGATCAGTGCGGCGCCCGCCGCAGCCAGCCCGAGGTAGCCGAGGAGTCGCGCGGGAGGTGCGCCCCGGAAATCCGCGAGCACGAGCAGGGCGATGGATCCGAGCGCCGCGAAGATTGTCGTCTGCGGCTGCTGGATGACCTTGTCCGCGACGGCGACCACGACGGGGATTACGATCGCCGCGCGCGCCGCCTTTCTGAGGGCGACCCGCCCTGGGTCGCTATGCCGAAGCCGCAGTGCCCGCATGCTGCCCTGGATGTTCGACCAGCGCGAGCGTCGCGCCATCCGCCGGTCGCGTGCTTTTTGGCGTACCCCACCGGGCGTAGGCCAAAGTCGCCAGCGCGTTCTAGCGGCGTTCAGATAGTCAGGAAACGATCGTCGTCACTGAGACGTGACGCTGGGCTGAAGGCGCCGGAGGCGGCTTCCAATCCGCTTTCGCTGGGTCGACAGGTCGCGCTCCAGCTGGGCGATCTGATCGCGGCGGCGCCGGACCAGCTCGAGCTGGCGGTCGACGTGGGCGAGCGCCTCGTCGAGGATCTCGCGGCGCCTCACGGGGTCCTCGACGCCGCTGCGCCATTCGCGTCGCAGCGCCGCGCGCGCGTCCTCTGCGGCGACCAGCTCACCGAGCTCGTCGAGCGACACCCCGATCAGGTCCCTCAGGTGCATCAGCTCGCGCAGCCGCTCGACGTCCGCGTCGGTGTAGACGCGGTGGGCGCCGGGCTCGCGCTGCGAGGGCTCGGGCAGCAGCCCGATCTCCTCGTAGTAGCGCACCGTCCTGGGCGTCGTGCCGGTGAGCCGGGCCACCTCGCCGATGCGCAGCTTGCCGGTCATGCCGCCTCGGCCGAGAGCTCGGGCACGGCGGCCGGCTCGCGCTGGTGGGGCGGCCGCAGCAGCGACACGCCGGCACCCACGACGGACGTGGCCGCCAGCGCCCACAGCGCCGTGTGGAGGTTGTGGATGAACGGGGCCAGGCTGGCCTCGGAGAGCCCGCTCGAGAGGCCGGAGAAGATCGAGAACAGCACCGTCTTCGGCACGGCCGCGGTGACGATCGCGAGCACGAACGCGATCGAGATCACCGCACCCGTGTTCTGCAGCATCGTCCGCGTCCCGGCCGCGACGCCGCGCCGGTCGGCGGGCACCGCGCCCATCATCGCGGCCGTGTTGGGCGACTGGAACATGCCCGAGCCGATGCCCGCGAGGAACAGCCACAGCGTGCTCTGCCAGTACGGGCTGTCCGCCTGCAGCGTGGTCATCAGGGCGAGCGCCGCAGCGGACACCAGCATGCCGACCGCGGCCAGGGTTCGCGAGCCGTGGCGATCGGCCCAGATGCCGGCCGCGGGCGACGCGATCAGCATCCCGACCGCCAGCGGCGCGAGCTTGATGCCGGCGGTGATCGGATCGTCGCCCTGCGCGCCCTGGAAGTAGAAGACGAACACGAACAACAGCGCGAAGCGCGACAGCCCGTTGATGAATGCCGCCGCAGTGGCAGCCGAGAACATGCGGTTGCGGAAGATGCCCAGATCGAGCATCGGCGCGCGACCGCGGTGCTCGACGAGCACGAACAGCGGCAGCAGGATCGCCGCGGAGGCCAGTCCGGCGATCACCAGGCTGTCATTCCATCCCACGATCCCGCCGCGCGAGATCCCATAGACGAGCCCCGTGAGGCCCGCGACCAGAAGCCCCGTGCCGAGCAGGTCCAGACTCCGCTCCGCGTCGCGCCGCGAAAGCTCGCGCAGCGTAAGGGCGCTCCAGATCGCGGCGATGAGGGCGACCGGCACGTTGAACCAGAACACCCAGTGCCACGAGATCTCGACCAGGGCGCCGCCGAGGACGGGGCCGATGACCAAGCCGATCGCGGCGACCATCGTGTTCGTGCCCATGGCCACGCCCAGCTGCCCGAGCGGGAATGCGTCTGCGACGAGCGCGGGAGCGTTGGCGAAGATGAACGCGCCCGCCATCCCCTGAACGATCCGCCAGAGGATCAGCTGCGTGCCATCGGCGGCGAACCCGGCCCCGAGGGAGGTCGCGGCGAACAGCGCGAGGGCGCCGATGTACGCCTTCTTGCGCCCGAACACATCCGAGAGCCGGCCGGCGGTGAGCACCAGCACCGTTGACGAGATGAGGTAGGCGAGGATCACCCACACGAGCTCGAGCAGCGAGGTGTGCAGGGAACGCTCCAGGTCGGGCAGAGCGATGATCAGCGTGCCCGAGTTCATGGCCACCAGCAGCATGCCGAGGCTCGTGCAGGACAGTGCCCACCATTTGTATGCACCCGGCAATCTTACGTTCACGTAAGGAGTAGTATATCGGACATCGTGCCTGAAGAGCGGTTTGAGCACCCGCGCTACCCCCGCATACTCGTGGCGGTCGACGACACGCCCGCGGCAGCGTTCGCGCTGCGCCACGTGGTCCCGTACGCACTCGACCAAGGCTCGCGCCTGACGCTGCTCACGGTCGTCCCGGACCCGCCTGGCGTCGTGGCCGCGGCGGGCATCTCGCCGCAGCGCGTCGCCGAGGAGATGGAGACCGAGGCGGACAAGCACCTGCGGCACGTCGCCGAGACGCTCCCGCAGGACCTGCCGGTGACAACTGTCCTCCGCCACGGCGACCCCGCGGAGGAGATCCTGAAGCTCGTCCGCGAGGAGCCGGTCGACCTGATCTGCATGGGCGCACGCGGCCGCGGGCGCGTGACCGGCGCTCTCCTCGGGTCCGTGTCGACCGCGGTCCTCCACCACAGCCCGGTGCCCGTCGTCGTCCTGCACCCTCCGCCCGTCGCGGACCCTGCCCCGTAGGCCCCCTGTCGCGGCTAGCCGGCGACCGCGGCCACGAGGAGCCGTTCGGCGTCCTCGAGGTGCTTCTTCAGGAGCGCAGTCGCGCCGGTCTTGTTCCCGGCGCGGATCAGCTCGACCAGCTGCTCGTGCTCGGCCACGAGCTCGGGGAAGTCGCTCAGGGTGTCCATGAGGATGATCGCGAGCCGCAGCTCGGTGAGGATGCCCGCGAAGACCGCGTCGAGGCGCGGGCTGCCGAGCGCCGCGACGAGCGCCCGGTGGATCTCCAGGTCGGCCTGGTATGCGTCCGTCGTGTCATTCTCGGCCGCCGCACGCCGGAGGTGGTCGAGCGCGGACTCGACGCCCTCTAGGCGGTCCGAGTCGTCGCCTGACAGCGCCTCGAGGGCCGCCAGCTCCAGCACCCGGCGCGCCCTGTAGAGGTCGGCGACGTCCTC
>Ga0070662_100002388_pt1 | contig 11529 bp, 10 predicted proteins | sample KBSC53metaG_FD_65648 | JGI IMG/M metagenome (GOLD analysis project Ga0070662, IMG submission 65648) | Corn rhizosphere microbial communities from Kellogg Biological Station, Michigan, USA - KBS C5-3 metaG | ecosystem: Host-associated > Plants > Roots > Rhizosphere > Soil ...
CGGCCGCCGACGTTGGCCATGTCGGCGAAGTTGCTCTTCAGCGCCTCGTCGTACTCCTCGTCGAGCGGCATCCGCCAGCACGGGTCGAGCGCGGTCTGGCTCGCCGCGAGCATCCGCGCGGCGACGGCGTCGTCGGCCGAGAACAGGCCCGAGTGGTGGTGGCCGAGCGCGACCACGCAGGCGCCGGTCAGCGTCGCGACGTCGACGACGACCGCCGGCTTGAAGCGCTCCGCGTACGTCAGCGCATCGCACAGGATCAGCCGTCCCTCGGCGTCGGTGTTGAGGATCTCGACCGTCTGGCCCGACATGCTGGTGACGACGTCGCCCGGCTTCACCGCGCGGCCGCTCGGCATGTTGTCGCACGTCGGCACGAGGACGACGAGGTTGACGCGCGCCTTCAGCGACGCGACCGCGGCGAGCGTGCCGAGCACGCTCGCCGCGCCGCACATGTCGAACTTCATCTCGTCCATCTCGGCGCCGGGTTTGAGCGAGATGCCGCCGGTGTCGAACGTGATCCCCTTGCCGACGAGGACGACCGGCGCCTGCGACTTGGCGGCACCGTCGTAGCGCGCGACGATGAAGCGCGGCGGCTCCTCCGAGCCCTGCGCGACGGCGAGGAACGAACCCATGCCGAGCTTCTCGATCTCCTTGCGGTCGAGGACGTCGACCTGCAGATCGAACTGCTTGCCGAGCTTCTTCGCCTGCTGGCCGAGCCAGGTCGGCGTGCAGGCGTTGCCCGGACGGTTGCCGAACTCGCGCGCCAGCGTCATCCCGGCGGCGACCGCCTCGCCCTGCCTGAGGCCTTGCTGCACCGCCTTCTGGTCGCCCTTCTGGCAGTAGAGCGTCACCGCGCTCGGCATCCAGATCGGCGTCGCGCTCGGCTTGGTGTGCGTGTAGAGATAGGTGGCGTCGGCGACCGCGACGACGGCGGCCTCGGCGTGCGCGGCGGTCGCTCCCGCCGGCACTGCGATGCCGAGCGTCTTCGCGCCGCTCGACTTCAGCGCACCGAGCCCGGCGGCGACCGCGGCCTTGAACGATTTCCCGGAGCTGTCGCCGGCGACGACGACGGCGACGCGACGCGCGGCGACGCCGGTCGGCTGGTAGACGTAGAGCGTCTTGCCCTTCTTCAGGACCAGGTCGCCGTCGCTCACCGCCTTTGCGACGAGGCTCGCGAGCGGCTTCGCGAGCGCCCGATCGGGACGCTCGCCGATGACGAGAACGAGCGCGTCGACGTCGACGTCGGCAAGCCCTGCCGGCGCGGCGGTCTGAAGTCTGAAGTCCATAATTCCCGCGGTCTCTAGAAGAGCCGACGATGTTATTCGATTCGACATTGCGTCGAGAGCTCGCGCGCAACTTCGGCGCGACGCTCGTGATCATCTTGACGATCGTGCTCACGATCATGTTCATCCGCAACCTCGGCCAGGCCGCGGGCGGACGGATCGCGCCGCAGGACGTCATGCTCCTGCTCGCCTACATCGGCCTCGGCCACCTCTCGACGATGCTCGCCCTGTCGCTCTTCATCGCGGTCGTCGCGACGCTCTCGCGCATGTACCGCGCGAGCGAGATGACGATCTGGTTCGCGAGCGGCGTCCCGCTCAGCCGCTTCGTCGCGCCGGTGCTGCGGACGAGCTGGCCGGTGCTGCTGCTGATCGCGGCGCTGTCGCTCTTCGTCTGGCCGTGGCAGAACGAGCAGAGCGCGGTCCTGAAGGACCAGTTCGAGCGGCGCTCGGACCTCTCGCGCATCGCGCCGGGCCAATTCCAGACCTCGGCCGACGGCGAGCGCACGTTCTTCTTCGAAGGCAGCGCGAGCAGCGCCGCGATCGGCCGCAACGTCTTCATAGTCGCTTCGCACGGCGGCGTCGAGTCGGTGACCTCGGCCAAGTCGGGCGCCATCGAGAACGAAGGCGACGGCCGCAGCCTCGTGCTCGCCAAGGGCCAGCGCAACGAGGAGGATGCGAAGACGGGCGAGAAGACGCTCTCGCGCTTCGAGACCTACCGCGCCGAGGCCGGCGAGCGCGTTCGCAACGCGACCGGGATGCTCGCGCCGCGCGCCCTGCCGACCGCCGAGCTGATGCGCCGCCCGACCGCGCCGAACCAGGGCGAGCTGGCGTGGCGGCTCGGCCTCGTCCTCGCCGCCGCCAACATGATGGTCCTCGGGATCGGCATGTCGGCGTCGAACCCGCGCCACGCGAGCAACTGGAACCTGCTGTTCGCCCTGTTCGGCTTCTTCGCGTACTACAACTTCATCAATCTCTCGCAGGCGTGGGTCAGCGCCGGCCGGATCGGACTCGGCACCGTGCTCGTGGCGGGCCACGGCGGCGCCTTCGTCTTCGCGCTCGCCCTGCTCTGGTGGCGCGAGAACGCGATGCGGCGCGTGCCGGGCTTCCGCCGCCGGCGCCGCCGTCAGGTCGCGGCGGCGCCGGCATGAGGACGGTCCGCAAGCTCTTCTGGGCGGACATCGCGACCGCGGTCGCGTTCGTCGCGGTCGCGTTCCTGGCGCTGTTCTTCTTCATCGACTTCGTCGACGAGCTGCGCGATGTCGGCAAAGGCGGCTACACGGCGGCACACGCCGCGGCGTACTCTCTGCTGCTCGCGCCGGGACACCTCTACGAGCTGATGCCGATCGCGGTCCTGATCGGCACGATCTACGGCCTCGCCCGCCTTGCGCAGACGTCGCAATACACGATCCTGCGCACCGGCGGACTCGGACCCGGCCGCGCGCTCTGGCTGCTCGCGAGCCTGGCGCTCTTGTTCGGCGCGGTCACGTTCGTCGTCGGCGACTACGTCGCTCCGTTCAGCGAGCGGATCGCGAGCCAGCTGCGCGCAACGCTCAGCGGCGGCCTATACCTCGGCCGCACCGGCGCCTGGATCAAGGAGCGCTCGCCCGACGGCGATCGGAGCTACTCGATCAATGTCGGCACCGCCGAGCGTGGCACGCTGCTGCGCAAGGTGCGGATCTTCGAGTTCGACGGCGATGGGCGCCTCGTCGCCCGCACCCTCGCCGCCGAGGCCGAGGTCGGCCGCGACGGCACCTGGGCGCTGCGCGACGTTTCCGTCACGCGCTGGCACGAAGCAGGAGTCGAGTCGTCGGCGCGCGAGCAGAAGCTCGCGACCAGCGAGTGGAAGAGCTCGCTGTCGCCGAAGGTCGTCGCCGCCGCGGTGCTGCCGGTGACGACGATGTCGACGGTCGACCTCTGGCGCTACATCGGCCACCTGACCGAGAACGACCAGGCGGTGCAGCTGCAGAAGATCCAGTTCTGGAACCGCGCCCTCTATCCGTTCGTCTCGCTCGTCATGGTCGGGCTGGCGCTGCCGTTCGCGTACCTGCACGCGCGCGCCGGTGGCGTCAGCATGAAGGTGTTCGCGGGGATCATGCTCGGCGTCAGCTTCGTGCTGCTCAACAACGTCTTTCGCCACCTCGGCCTGCTCGGCAACTGGACGCCGTGGCTCGTCGCGGCGACGCCGGGGGCGTTCTACCTCGCGCTCTCGCTCGCCGCGTTCAGCTGGCTGGTGCGTTTCCGCTGAGGGTCGGGGCGATGGCACAGGCGCTCGTCCTCTTCGCGCACGGCGCGCGCGATCCGCGCTGGGCCGAGCCGTTCGAGGCGGTCGCCGAGCGGATCCGCGCCGCAGCGCCGCAGCTGCCGGTCGTGCTCGCATACCTCGAGCTGATGGCGCCGACGCTCGCGGAGGCGATCGACAAGGTCGTCGCCGACGGCGCGACGACGGTCGACGTCGTGCCGCTCTTCCTCGGCACCGGCGGCCATCTGCGCCAGGACCTGCCGCCGCTCGTCGACGCGCTGCGCAGCGCGCACCCCGACGTCGCGATCCGGCTGCACGCCGCGATCGGCGAGCACGCCGCGGTCAGCGAGGCGATGGCGCGCGCGGCGCTCGTCGCCGCGGGGGTCGGCGAACGACCCGCTCGCCCATAATCGGCCGCGCTATGAACCTCCACCAGTTCAGGTTCGTCCAGGAGGCGGTCCGGCGCGACCTCAACCTGACCGAGACCGCCAAGGCGCTCTTCACGTCGCAGCCCGGCGTCTCCAAGGCGATCCTCGAGCTCGAGGGCGAGCTCGGCGTCGACATCTTCGCTCGCCACGGCAAGCGCTTGCGCCGCATCACCGAGCCCGGCCGCGAGGTGTTGAAGTCGATCGAGGTGATCATGCGCGAGGTCGGCAACCTGAAGCGCATCGGCGACGAGTTCTCGAAGCAGGACGCCGGCACGCTCTCGATCGCGACGACGCACAGCCAGGCGCGCTACTTCCTGCCGGCGCCGATCGCGCAGATGCGAAAGCGCTTTCCCAAGGTCAACATCAGCCTGCACCAGGGCACTCCGGTGCAGGTCGCCAAGATGGTGTACGAGGAGGTCGCCGACTTCGGCCTCGCGACCGAGTCGCTCGACGACTTCGCCGACCTCGTGACGCTGCCGTGCTACGCGTGGCAGCACGTCCTGGTGCTGCCCGTGGGTCATCCGCTGACGCAGGTCGATCGGGTGTCGATCGAGGATCTGGCGCCGCTGCCGCTGATCTCGTACCACCCGGCGTTCTCGGGCCGCAAGCGCGTCGACCAGGCGTTCGCGACGAGAAAGCTCGTCCCCAACGTCGTCCTCGAGGCGATCGACGCCGACGTCATCAAGACGTACGTGCGGCTTGGCCTGGGCATCGGCATCGTCGCCGAGATCGCGATGCGCGAGGAAGGCACGACGTCGGACCTCGTCTCGCGTCCGGTCGGCCATCTGTTCGGCCAGAACATCACGCGGATCGCGTTCAAGCGCGGCGCGTACCTGCGCAACTTCGTCTACGCCTTCGCCGAGATGACGTCGGACCGGCTGACGCGCCCGCTGGTCGAGCGCGCGATGGCCGGCGACGCGCACGACTACCAGCTATGAGCGCGCTTCCTTCCGCGGCCGCGCAAGCGCCGCATGTCCCCCGTGTCGAGAGCCGCCTGCCCGAGGTCGGCACGACGATCTTCACCGTGATGTCGGCGCTCGCGACCGAGCGCGGCGCGGTCAACCTCGGCCAGGGCTTCCCGGACTTCGACTGCGACCCGAAGCTCGTCGACGCGGTCGATGCCGCGATGCGCGCCGGCCTCAACCAGTACCCGCCGATGACCGGCGTGCCGATCCTGCGCGAGCGGATCGCGGCCAAGATCGAGGCGCTCTACGGCCACCGCTACGACCCGGCGACCGAGATCACCGTGACCGCCGGTGCGACGCAGGCGATCCTCACCGCGGTGCTCGCCTTCGTCGGCCCCGGCGACGAGGTCATCGTCCTCGATCCGTGCTACGACAGCTATGCGCCCAACGTCGCCCTTGCCGGCGGCCGCACGGTGCACGTGCCGCTCGTGCCGGGGACCTTTACGCCCGACTTCGATCGGATCGCCGCTGCGCTCTCGCCGCGGACGCGCGCGCTCATCGTCAACTCGCCGCACAACCCGAGCGGGACGGTCTGGTCGGCCGCCGACATGCGCCGGCTCGAAGAGCTGCTCGCGCCGACCGACATCGTCGTCATCAGCGACGAGGTCTACGAGCACATGGTCTACGAGGGCGAGCATCCGAGCGCGGCGCGCTTTGCCGGGCTCGCGGCGCGCACCGTCGTCGTCTCGAGCTTCGGCAAGACCTACCACGTGACCGGCTGGAAGGTCGGCTACGCGACGGCGCCGGCCGCGCTCAGCGCCGAGTTCCGAAAGGTCCACCAGTTCAACGTCTTCACCGTCAACACGCCGATGCAGCACGGCCTCGCGAGCCACCTCGCGGACGCGTCGCACCACACGTCGCTGGCGGCGTTCTACCGCGCCAAGCGCGACCGCTTCCGCGCCGGCCTTGCGAAGACGCGGTTGCGGATGCTGCCGTGCCAGGGAACGTACTTCCAGTGCGTCGACTACTCGGCCGTGAGCGATCTCGGCGACGACGCGTTCTGCCGCTGGCTGACCACCGAGGTCGGCGTCGCCGCGATTCCGCTCTCGGCGTTCTACGCCGACGGCTTCGATCAGCGCATCGCCCGCTTCTGCTTCGCCAAGAAGGACGAGACGCTCGACCTCGCGCTCGAGCGTCTGCGCAAGCTCTGACGGAATCGTCGCGGATGCCCTCCGAACTGCAGACCGAGCGACGCGGCACGACGCTGGTGCTGACGATCAGCGATCCGGCGTCGCGCAACACCCTGTCGGCGCAGGTGATCGCCGCCGGGATCGAAGCGCTCGGCGTCGCCGAGTCGAATCCCGAGGTCCGTGCGGTCGTGCTGCAGGGCGCGGCCGGCCACTTCTGCGCCGGCGGCAACGTCCACGGGCTGATCGAGCGGCGCGCCGCCGGCGAGGCGGCGCAGCGGCGCATGCTCCAAGACCTGCACCACTGGATCGAGACGATCGCGAGCTTTCCCAAGCCGGTGATCGCCGCGGTCGAAGGCGCCGCGGCGGGCGCCGGCTTCTCGCTCGCGCTCGCCTGCGACCTGATCGTTGCCGCCTCCGACGCGCACTTCGTCGTCTCGCACGGCAAGCTCGGCCTCTCGCCCGACGGCGGTGCCACGGCGAGGCTCGTCGACGCCATGCCGCCGGCGCTCGTCAAGCAGCTCGTCTGGCTCGCGGAGCCTGTCACCGCGGCGACATTGCACGAGCGCGGCCTCGTCGCGCTCGTCAGCATGCCCGGCAGCGCGCTCGCCGACGCCCTGATCCTCGCCGAGCGCCTCGCCGCGCTGGCGCCGGGCGCGGTGGCGAGCGTCAAGGATCTCGTCGCGCAGGCGCCGCGGCGCACGCTCGGCGAGCAGCTCGCCGCCGAGCGCGACCACTTCCTCGCCAACCTGTTCGGCGCCGACGGCGCCGAAGGGCTGCGGGCCTTCGTCGAGAAGCGCGCGCCGCGCTTCTCGTGATCCGCGGGCGCCGCGCTGTCACCTGAGCGACCGGCCATGCACCCCCCTGTTCTTACCATCGAAGAACAGACCAACATCGAGTCGGGGTCGTGGTTCTCGAGGCTTTCGCCGCCGCTGCGCGAGTCCATCCTGGGACGTTCGAGCGTGCGCAGGCTCGCCGACGGCGCCCTGCTGTCGACGCGCGGCGCTCCCGCCGAGGAGTGGTGCGGCGTCGCGCTCGGCGCGGTGCGGATCAGCTCGGTGTCGCTCTCGGGCAAGCAGGTGACGCTCACCTACGCCGAGCCCGGCGTCTGGTTCGGCGACATCGCGCTCTTCGACGGCATGCCGCGCACGCACGACGCCAACGCGCACGGACCGACGACGCTGCTCGTCGTCCGCAAGGCCGATTTCAAGGACCTGCTGGCCCACAACGTCGAGCTCTACGACGCGCTGCTCAGGCTCAATTGCCGGCGCCTGCGGCTGCTCTTCGACACCGTCGAGGACCTCAACACGCTGCCACTGGCGGCGCGACTCGCCAAGCAGATCCTGCTGCTCGCGCGCAGCTACGGCATCCAGGAGGGCGACGAGATCCGGGTCGGCCTGCAGCTCGCGCAGGAGGACATCGCGCAGCTGCTCGGCGCGTCGCGCCAGCGCGTCAACCAGGAACTGAAGGGCTTCGAGCGCGAAGGCGCGGTGCGGATCGAGCCGACGCGCCTCGTCGTCCTCTCCCGCGACAAGCTGCTCGCGATCGCCAACCGCTGATCCCGCGTCGCGATCGCCGCATGGCCGTCGTGCGGGATGACAATGGCGCGATGAGCACGCCAGAAGCCAACACCGGGACCAAGCCGGTCGCCGAATCGCACGCCTTCGACGTCGCTGCGCTCGAACGCCACCTCGCCGCCCATCTGCCCGGCTTCGCCGGCCCGCTTTCGGTCGAGCAGTTCAAGGGCGGCCAATCGAATCCGACCTACAAGCTGCTGACGCCGACGCGCATCTACGTGATGCGCTCGAAGCCCGGCCCGGCGTCGAAGCTGCTGCCCTCGGCGCACGCCGTCGAGCGCGAGTTCCGCGTCATGCGCTCGCTCGCCGACACCGCTGTTCCGGTGCCGCGCATGCACCTGCTGTGCGAGGACGAGAGCGTCATCGGCCGTGCCTTCTACGTCATGGAGTTCGTCGACGGCCGCGTCCTCTGGGACCAGTCGCTGCCTTCGCTCGCGCCGGCCGGCCGGGCCGCGGTCTACGACGAGATGAACCGCGTGATCGCCGCGCTCCATTCGGTCGACCCGCAAAGCGTCGGCCTCGCCGACTACGGCAAGCCCGGCAACTACTTCGAGCGCCAGATCGCGCGCTGGACCAAGCAGTACCAGGCGTCGATCACCCAGCCGATCGAGGCGATGGACCGACTCATCGAATGGCTGCCGGCGCACATCCCGGCAAGCGCACGCGACGAGACGCAGGTCGCGATCGTGCACGGCGACTTCCGCCTCGACAACCTCGTCTTCGACGCCAGCGAGCCGCGCATCGTCGCCGTGCTCGACTGGGAGCTGTCGACGCTCGGCCATCCGCTCGCCGACTTCAGCTACCACTGCATGTCGTGGCACATCGTCCCCGGCGGCGGCCACGGCGCGCGCGGCATCGGCGGCCTCGACCACGCTGCGCTCGGCATCCCGACCGAGCGCGAGTACGTCCGTCGCTACTGCGAGCGCACCGGGCGCGGCGACCCCGACGCGGTGATGGCCGACTGGAATTTCTATCTCGCCTACAACCTGTTCCGGATCGCCGGCATCCTGCAGGGGATCGCCAAACGGATCGAGGTCGGCACCGCGTCGAGCGCGCAGGCGCGGCAATCGGCAGCCGGCACGCGGCCGCTCGCCGAGATGGGCTGGCGGATCGCGCAGCAGAGCTGACTCGCGCGCGGCTTCTCTTCACCAACGAAAGACCACCATGGAATTCGAATACTCCTCGCGAACGAAGGAACTGCAGGCCCAACTGCTTCGCTTCATGGACGAGCACATCTATCCCGCCGAGCAGCGCTACGACGACGAGATGGAGGCCAACACCAAGGCGGGCAAGCGCTGGACGCCGTTGAAGACGATCGAAGACCTCAAGCCGAAGGCGCGCGCGCAGGGACTCTGGAACCTGTTCCTGCCGCCGACCGCAGGCGGCAAGTCGGCGCAGCACAGCGGCCGCGAGTTCGGCCTCTCGAACCTCGAGTACGCGCCGCTCGCCGAGATCATGGGCCGCGTGCCGTGGTCGAGCGAAGTCTTCAACTGCTCGGCGCCCGACACCGGCAACATGGAGACGATCGAGCGCTACGGCTCGGCCGAGCTGAAGAAGCGCTGGCTCGAGCCCCTCCTCGACGGCAAGATCCGCAGCGCCTTCGCGATGACCGAGCCCGCCGTCGCGTCGTCGGACGCGACCAACATCGAGGCGCGCATCGAGCGCAAGGGCGACGAGTACGTCATCAACGGCCGCAAGTGGTGGACCAGCGGCGCCGGCGACCCGCGCTGCGCGGTCTACGTCTTCATGGGCAAGACCGATCCCGACGCGCCACGGCACTCGCAGCAGTCGATGGTCCTCGTTCCGGCCGACGCCAAGGGGATCACGGTCGAGCGCGCGCTCAACGTCTTCGGTTACGACGACGCGCCGCACGGCCACATGGAGGTGCTGTTCGAGAACGTCCGCGTCCCGGTGACGAACATCCTGCTCGGCGAGGGCCGCGGCTTCGAGATCGCGCAGGGCCGCCTCGGGCCGGGCCGCATCCACCACTGCATGCGCCTGATCGGCCTCGCCGAGCGCTCGCTCGAGCTGATGTGCCGGCGCGCGTCGAGCCGCGTCGCGTTCGGCCGCACCGTCGCCGAGCAAGGCGTGACCCGCGAGCGGATCGCCGAGGCGCGCTGCCAGATCGACATGGCGCGCCTCCTGACGTTGAAGGCGGCGTGGATGATGGACGTCGCCGGCAACAAGACGGCGAAGGCCGAGATCGCGATGATCAAGGTGGTCGCGCCGAACATGGCGTGCCGCGTCATCGACTGGGCGATGCAGGTCCACGGTGGTGGCGGCGTCTCGGACGACTTCCCGCTCGCGAGCTTCTACGCCCATGCGCGCACGCTGCGCTTCGCCGATGGTCCTGATGAGGTCCACCGCAACGCGATCGCGAAAATGGAGCTCGGCAAGCACGCCTAGCGTGCGCCGCGGACGCTAGGTCGGCCGCTTTTCCTTCTGGTCGGGCGGCAGCGTCTGCCACGCCGTCGACGTCGACCACGTCGTCGCGCCCGGATCGACGGGCGTGTGGGTGCGCGCGACGCGGCGGGCGGCGGCGCCGGCGATGCCGAACAGCGCGAGCGCGGCCGCGACGTCGTCCTCGTCGGCACTCTCGAGCTGCAGGCGCAGGTAGAGGCGGCCGCGCAGCGTCATCAGCAGGAACGGCGGCTGCGCGCTCAGCCACGTCGCGGCGGCGCGCTCGAGCGCGTGCGCAAGCGGGCCTTCGAGCCACGCGATGCCTTCGTGGCGGTGGTTCGCGACCAGGCCGTAGCAGCTGCGCACGATCTGCGACTCGCCGAGCGGCACCTTCGGAAAGACGACGAGCCAGCGCGTCTCCTCGCCGACGCTGTCGTCGAGCGCCGTCTGGTTGCTCTGCGTCGCCAGCGCGAACGCCTCGCTCGCGAGCTTCTCCTTGAGAGACCGCGTCATCAGCAGCATCTGCAGGTCGGGCGAGACGCCGAGCACCATGCGCATGCGCAGCTCGTGGCCCTCGATGTAGCGCCGTTGCGGACGACCCCACTCCATGCGCCACGGCGTGCCGTCGAAGCTGCCTTCGATGGCGAAGCCGTCGCCGGCCTTCTCGCGCTTGTGGACATAGCCGGCGCGGCGCGCCCAGCCGGCGATGGCGTCGCTCTCGGCGCGCCGCGTCGCGCGATCGATCAGCGACTTGATCGCCTCGAGCATGGCCGTCTCCGTTCCACTAGAGTGATGCGCCGGCGCGTGCGCGCCGACGGCGGACGGACGCGACGCAAAAAACGATGATCGAAGTGTATTCGTGGGCCACGCCCAATGGCCACAAGGTGCACGTCATGCTCGAGGAGTGCGGCCTCGAATATCGTGCAATTCCCGTCAACATCGGCGCCGGCGAGCAGTTCGCCCCCGGGTTCCTGGCGATCAGCCCGAACAACAAGATCCCGGCGATCGTCGACCCCGACGGCCCCGACGGCAAGCCGATCTCGCTCTTCGAATCGGGAGCGATCCTGCTCTATCTCGCCGCCAAGACCGGGCGCTTCCTGCCGGACGACATCCGCGCGCGTTACCGCGTCCTCGAGTGGCTGATGTTCCAGATGGGCTCGGTCGGGCCGATGCTCGGCCAGACCCACCACTTCCGCCTCTACGCTCCCGAAAAGCTCCCGTACGCGATCGAGCGCTACAGCAACGAGGCCAGGCGCATCTACGGCGTCCTCGACAAGCGGCTCGACGGCCGCGACTGGGTCGCGAGCGACGACTATTCGATCGCCGACATCGCGATCTTCCCCTGGCTGCGGTCGTGGCAGAACCAGGGCATCGACTGGGCCGACTTCCCGCACCTGAAGCGCTGGTTCGACCGCGTCGCGGCGCGCCCGGCGGTGCAGCGCGGCGTCGAGGTGCTGGCGAGCCTGAGGAAGCCGTTTCGCACCGACGCCGAGCGCGAGGTGCTGTTCGGCGC
>Ga0070662_100002407_pt1 | contig 11499 bp, 7 predicted proteins | sample KBSC53metaG_FD_65648 | JGI IMG/M metagenome (GOLD analysis project Ga0070662, IMG submission 65648) | Corn rhizosphere microbial communities from Kellogg Biological Station, Michigan, USA - KBS C5-3 metaG | ecosystem: Host-associated > Plants > Roots > Rhizosphere > Soil ...
GCTTCGCGCCTTGCGCCATCTTGATCTGCAACTCGTCGGCGTTTACGAGATAGTTCGTCGTAACGCCGAAGCGGCCGCTTGCCACTTGCTTTACAGCACTCCGACGTAGATCGCCGTTGGCGTCTCGCTTGAAGCGTTCTTCGTCTTCGCCTCCCTCGCCGGTGTTCGACATCCCACCAAGCCGATTCATTGCGATCGCGAGGGTTTCATGCGCTTCCTTGCTGATCGAGCCGTAGCTCATGGCGCCGGTTGTAAACCGCTTGACGATTTCCTTGGCCGCTTCTACTTCCTCAATAGGAATTGGGTTTTCGGCATACTTGAGCTTGAGCAAGCCGCGCAAGGTACAGAGGTCGCGGTTCTTTTCGTCAAGCAGGTCAGTGTACTCCTGGAATGTCGCAGGATTGTTCGCGATGACTGAGTGTTGAAGCTTGCTGATTGTTTGGGGATTGAGCAGGTGGTACTCGCCGCCTTCGCGATATTGATAGTGTCCGCCGACTACCAATTCTGTTTCCGATTCGGTAAGCGGCTGGAAGGCGTAGGAGTGCTTCATCTGCGCTTCGCGTGCCAATACATCCAGTCCGACACCCTCAATGCGCGATGCCGTGCCAGGGAAGTAAGCCTGGATCAGTGCTTGATTCAATCCCACAGCCTCGAAGACTTGCGCGCCACGATAACTCTGCAGCGTGCTGATGCCCATCTTCGAGAAAGTTTTTAGCAAGCCCTTGTTGATCGCCTTGATAAAGTTCTTTTCTGCATGGTTGGCGGAAACGCTGTGCGGCAGCAATCCACGGCGCTTGAGATCATGCAGCGTCTCAATTGCGAGATAAGGGTTGATGGCGCTCGCTCCGTAACCGATGAGTAGTGCGAAATGCATTACCTCGCGTGGCTCGCCGCTCTCAATGATGAGAGCTACCTGGGTGCGGGTCTTTTCTTGTACCAGGCGGTTATGTACAGCGGCCATAGCAAGCAGGCTTGGAACAGGCGCGTAAGTAGGATCGACGCCCCGATCGGAAATAATTAGGAGTGTGTATCCAGACGCCACTGCGTGAGCGGCGCGGTTGCTCAAGTCTTCAAGAGCGTGGCGTAGGCCGACCTCGCCATCGTCAGCGCGAAAGAGTGCAGGCAGGGTCGTCGCCAGAAGATCGCCCGAAGAAACGCGGCGCAATTTCTCGAGGTCTCTATTGGTGAGAAGTGGATGAGGCAGCTTGAGGGTGTGGCAGTTTTCCGGAGCCTCGTCGAGGATGTTGCGCTCTGTGCCGATGTAGCTGATAAGTGACATCACCAATTCTTCGCGAATTGGGTCGATCGGGGGGTTTGTGACCTGCGCAAAGAGCTGCTTGAAGTAGTTGAACAGCGGCTGCGGGCGATCAGAAAGGCAGGCAAGGGGCACATCTGTACCCATCGAACCAACGGGCTCTTCGCCGCGTGCTCCCATCGGTCCAAGCAGAAGACGTAAATCCTCTTCACTGTAGCCGTATGCACGTTGCCGGCGCAGCAGCGTTTCAGGATTGGACGCAATCACGCGGGAAGGTTCGGGAAGAGTATCGAGAGTGACCTGCTGCTCCTGCAGCCATTTCGCATATGGCTGGCGGCTTGCCAACGACTTCTTGATCTCGGCGTCAGAAATGATGCGCTTCTGAACCGTGTCGACCAAAAACATTCGGCCGGGCTGGAGACGACCCTTCTTGCGAATGTCTTCGGCCGGCATCTCAAGTACGCCAGCTTCTGATGCGAGCACCACTAGATCGTCCTTGGTTACGATGTAGCGGCCGGGGCGAAGCCCGTTGCGATCGAGAGTGGCTCCCACGACTCGTCCATCTGTGAACGCGATGGCTGCGGGGCCATCCCACGGCTCCATGAGCGAGGCGTGGTACTCGTAAAACGCACGCTTCTCTTCGTCCATGTCGGGATTCCCAGACCAGGCTTCGGGAATCAGCATGGCCATTACGTGGGGCAGGGATCGGCCGGCTTGAAAGAGGAACTCTACTGCGTTATCGAGGGAGGCGGAATCGCTGCCATCTGGAGAGATGACGGGATAAAGGCTCCCGATTTTGTCACCATGGAGCGGGCTGTCCAGCACCGACTGCCGCGCTGTCATCCAACTTATGTTGCCGCGGATCGTGTTGATTTCGCCGTTGTGGGCCACATAGCGATAGGGATGTGCCAACTTCCAGCTCGGAAAAGTGTTTGTCGAAAATCGTTGGTGGACTAGACACAACGCACTCGTGACAAGCGGATTGGCTAATTCGAAATAGAACTTCTCGATTTGCGGAGCAAGCATCAGCCCCTTGTAGATGATCGTGCGGCAGGAGAAAGAGGGGACGTAAAAATCATCTTTGCCCTCAATTTCTGAAGCGGCCATTTCATTTTCCGTGCGGCGGCGGACGAGGTATAGCAGCCGCTCAAACGTGTCCTCGTCCATCCCTGCAGGCTTAGCCACGAAAAACTGCTCAATATAGGGCTGCGAAGCGCGAGCCTCGCGCCCGATGGCATCTCCGTTCACCGGAGTATCTCGCCAGCCGAGCACTTTCAGTCCCTCTGCCTGGGCAATTCGTTCGAACACGCCTTCACACTGAATGCGGCTATGCCGGTCCACAGGAAGGAAAACCATTGCCACACCGTAGGCGCCAGGCCCTGGGAGCTGGATACCTAGTTCGCCGCATTCGCGCGCAAAGAAGACGTGAGGGATCTGGATCAGGATGCCGGCACCGTCGCCCGTCTCGGGATCGCAGCCTGCCGCGCCGCGATGGGTGAGGTTGATCAAAACCTCGAGTCCCTTGCGGATGATCTCGTGGCTCTTTTCCCCACGAATGCTGGCCACAAGACCCATGCCGCAGGCGTCGTGTTCATTGCGCGGATGATAGAGACCCTGGGGAGGCGGGATGGTATGAGGATGATCCGGTGTTTGCATGGCTACCTTCTCAGTAAGAGGTTGGTCTGTATTCTGCGTTGTCTGGAACGGCGAAGACACAAATACGTTGGCGATTCTCAATCGAAATCGCCATTTGCTTTCCTGAAAAGACCTGCGCTGCAGGCCCGGGCACGCGAGGGATAGTGCTGAACTATCTACTATATCGGAAATGCTGCTTAAATACTCCCTCAATGCGGAACTCTTTTAGTTTCAGACTAGATTCTCTGATTGATACCAGATTTCCAAAGATTTTCCGCAATCCCCGATGAGGGGCAAGCGGACGGGGCTGGAGTCTCTCCTGAAGATCGGCCGCTGTGATGACTACAGCTTGCAGATGAGCAATTCGCGCTCATAGATCATTTCCGGTGGCAGGTGATCATGCAGGTCGATGAAAAGCTCTTCGTGCGCAATGACCTCCTTGCGCCAGGCTGCACGATCGACCATCATCAGTTCTTCAAACGCCTCGCGCGAAAAATCCAGCCCCGTCCAGTCGATGTCTTCGTAGCGAGGAACCCAGCCAATGGGAGTCTCGCGTCCTCGTCCATGGCCTTGAACCCGCTCGACAATCCAACGAAGAACTCGCATATTCTCGCTGAAACCAGGCCAGAGGAACCGCCCCTCCTCGTTCTTTCGGAACCAATTCACGTTGAAGATGCGCGGCGTAACGTCGAGCCCTCTCTGCATCTTGATCCAGTGACGGAGGTAGTCGCCCATGTGGTAACCGCAGAAGGGAAGCATGGCCATCGGATCACGTCGCACCTTACCCACAGCTCCCGCGGCAGCAGCAGTAGTCTCCGAGCCCATGGTGGCGCCAATATAGACGCCGCTTGACCAATTGAATGCCTGATAGACAAGCGGAAGCGTTGAGGATCGGCGCCCGCCGAAAATGATTGCGCTTATCGGGAGGCCCTCAGGCGATTCCCAATCCGGATCCATCGTGGGGCACTGCGAAGCAGGCGCCGTGAACCGTCCGTTGGGATGGGCCGCAGTTGCGCCGGTCTTCTTGCCAATCGCTGGCGTCCAATGCTCTCCACGCCAGTCCAGGCATTCTGCCGGCGGCTTTTCCGTCATCCCTTCCCACCACACTCCTCCATCTGGCGTGAGCGCGACATTCGTGAAGATTGCGTTGCGTGACAGCGCCGCCATTGCTGCTGGATTCGTCTTCGTGCCGGTGCCCGGCGCAACGCCAAAGAAACCGGCTTCCGGGTTGATTGCCCGGAGACGGCCTTCCGAGTCAGGCCTGATCCAGGCGATATCATCCCCAACTGTCCAGACCTTCCATCCGTCCATTGCCTTCGGCGGAATCAGCATAGCGAAGTTGGTTTTGCCGCATGCAGAGGGGAACGCCGCAGCCACGTAAGTCTTCTCGCCGTCCGGGCTTTCGACGCCCAGAATCAGCATGTGTTCTGCCATCCACCCTTCGTCGCGCGCAATGTTTGACGCGATGCGAAGCGCAAAACATTTCTTACTCAACAAGGCATTGCCGCCATATCCAGAGCCGTATGACCAGATTTCACGTGTCTCCGGAAAGTGAGCGATATATTTCGTTTCATTGCACGGCCAGGGCACATCTGGCTGGCCGGGCTTGAGTGGCATTCCAACCGTGTGCATGCAGGGCACGACGCGCTTTTCGTCCTTGTCGATCTCGGCAAAAACCGGAGCCCCGATCCTGGCCATGATTCGCATGTTCACGACGACGTACGGTGAATCGGTGAGTTGAACACCAATGCCAGACATTGGAGACCCAACAGGGCCCATGCTGAAGGGCAGCACGTACATGATGCGACCCTGCATGCAGCCGCGAAAAAGCTGCTTCAAACGCCGCCGCATAACGTATGGGTCTTCCCAATTATTCGTGGGCCCGGCGCCATCGCGCGAAAGTGAGCAGATGAACGTGCGGTCCTCAACGCGGGCAACATCGCTCGGCACCGAGCGAGCGTAGAAGCATCCGGGCCAGCGCTTCTGATCAAGACGAGTAAACGTTCCCGCATCAACGAGGCGCTCGCAGAGAAAATCGTACTCAGCCTGAGAACCGTCAACCCAGTGAATGGAATCGGGACGGCACAACTCCGCCATCTTCTCGACCCAGCGAATCAGATGCTTATTTGTCGTTGGTGGGTTTTTGATGGCAGGACTTTCAGAGACTAGTACGGACGGCTTCATCGGGTTATTTCTCCAGCTTTCGTAATTTACAGGCTAACCCATGCACCCGTTCTATTACATATCAGTCGATGGTATTTCGCTGCCTTCAGAAATCGTGACGTTCGTCGATAGCAGCGTCAACACGGGGTCCGCTCATCGTTGGAGTGGCCGCTTCCGTCTGCTCTCCCCCGTCACGGAAGGATGATGGTCTGAAAAGCATCGAGACACAGGTGATCAAGCAAAGGATCCCGCGACCATCGTGAGGACCTGCATCGACCCTCCTGTCATCCAGACGATCCGTTACTGCTTGCGGACAACCTGTTCCCTGTATCCTAGCCGAGGCAGGCATTGAGGGCTCCAATGGCTGAACTTGGCAAGACGCTTCTCGGTCTCGGTCTTCTGCTGGCTTTCGTGGGCGCAATTTTGCTTGTCGCGGCAAAAATGGGCCTACCCCTGGGGCGGCTGCCGGGCGATATCGCCTACAAAGGCAAGAATGTTTCTGTCTATTTTCCTCTCGGTACGTCCATTCTCATCAGCGTTGTACTGACGGTGATTCTCTATCTGCTGTCGCGATTTCGCAGATGATTTGAGATGACTTTGCAGACTAAAACAATCCCGCAATCTCCTCAACCGGGGACGCTTGCACCTGTTTACGCATCTAAGCGTTCATGTCGTCCGAAGCTAGGCCCCGACAAGGGCTGAAAATCGTCGATCTTTTGCGGCCTCATCGGCGTGAGCTTTGGTTAGGACTCCTGGCAATTGCAGGAGAGACGGCAGCCGGGTTGCTCGAGCCGTGGCCATTGAAGATCGTTCTCGATAATGTGCTGCAAGGCAAAGGGAAACACGGCTGGCTGGACAAATTCATAGAGCACGCTGCAGGCACCACTCCTCGCAATATGCTTTTGTTTGCTTGCGGGGCAGTGTTGGTAATTGCCCTGATCGACGCAGTGTGCACGTACTCAGAGAAATACCTGACAACAAACGTGGGTCAATGGGTCGCACACGATCTGCGCCGGACCATCTATACGCATGTTCAGAGACTGTCGTTGGCTTACCACGATCAGCAGCCGACAGGTGACCTGATCAGCCGCGTAACTGTGGACATCGATGCCATTCAGAGCTTCATCGTTTCAGGGTTGTTGGGGATCCTAGTCGATACGTTGACTCTTGTGGGCATGATTGCAGTGATGTTCTATATCAACTGGCAGTTCACTTTCGTCGCCTTGGCCGTCATTCCGCCGCTGTTCTTTATCGTGTACACGTATACGCGAAGGGTAAAGAAAGCCTCGCGTGAGGTCCGCAAGAAAGAGGGGCGAATGATCTCCGTGGTGCAAGAGGTAGTTACCTCCATTCGCGTCGTGAAAGCTTTTGCGCGCGAAGACTATGAGGTTCGCCGGTTCGAAGGAGAGAGTCTTGAGGCTGTAGAGGCAGCACTCGCCGCGCGGGCGCTTAAGGCTAAACTGGTGCCGCTCGTGAATATCGTGACAGCTATCGGAACATGCGCTGTGCTCTGGTTTGGGGCGCAGATGGCGATGTCGGGCCGTCTCTTGCCAGGTTCGATGGTTGTGTTTGTCTTCTACCTGGGAAAGATGTACAAGCCGATGCAAGACATCTCAAAGACCATGGACTCCTATTCGAAGGCTGACACCGGTTTTGAAAGAATCCAGGAAATCCTGCGCTCCGATGACGAGATCCGCGATGAGCGGGGTGCGAGAAGGGCGCCTCGTTTCCGCGGAGAGATTGACTTTGAGCATGTCGATTTTGCCTATAAAGAAGGGGAGCCGATTCTCAGCGATGTCAACCTTCATGTGGATCAGGGCACCATGGCTGCGCTTGTGGGACCGACTGGCGCCGGAAAGACAACGATCATCAACCTGATTGCGCGCTTTTACGACCCGATAGCTGGGGTCGTCAAGATCGATGGCACAGATATCAAGCACTTCACGCAAAAATCTCTTCGCGGCCAAATCAGTTTCGTCTTGCAAGATACGGTGCTGTTCAGCGGAACGATCTGGGACAACATCGCGTATGGCTGCCCCGATGCGTCCGAAGCTGAAATTGTTAAGGCCGCCGAAGCAGCAAATGCCATGGAATTTATCGAGAAATTGCCGAACAAATTCGATACGGCAGTGGGCGAACGCGGAGTCACTCTTTCGGGCGGTCAGCGTCAGCGCATCGCGATCGCTCGTGCGATCATCCGCAACACACCTATCCTGATCCTCGATGAGCCGACATCTGGTCTCGATGCAGCGTCAGAAGAGCTTGTCTTCGACGCGTTGGATCGCCTGATGGAGGGAAAGACATCCATCGTTATCGCGCACCGTCTGTCCACCATCCGACGGGCCAGTTGTATCTATGTTGTTGACGGAGGAGGAATCGCCGAGTCCGGAACTCACGACGAGTTGCTCCAACGAGAAGGCGGGGTCTACCGGAAGCTGCACGAGATTCAATCCAGTCACGATGAAGCCCCCGCAGCCGTTGGCGGTTGATCCGACCTCTTTATTAATAAATTTCTATAGCTGCGACAGCTCCTGAATCCGGCTTTCAACTACTTCTACATATGCGTCGATCTGGTCGGGCGGGAAGTTACCTGCGCGAAATGCGTCGACAAGTTGCTGATGCGTGAGCTGTTTCAACAGTGACCCTATCCAGCGTGCATCGGCTCGCGGAATATTGTTCCCGATCCAGTTGAGCCCACTTCGATTCGCGTATTCCTTTGCGGAAAATCCGGCCGTTTCTACGAGCACCGCAGTCGGAGGACGAGGCGTTGCAAAATCCAGTTCCGTATCGGACGCTCGCAGGATGAACCTGGAATTCTTGAAGCTGCTGATGTTCCCCTTGGAACGAGCCTTTGTCCAACTCAGGCCATTCGTGCCGAATGTCGCGCCGATGTCACTCGCCAGAAAGATCTCGCGTCCTGTTTTTGCGTCGAGGAATACCGCATTGTTTACGTCTTTGAGGTCCCAATTATTCATTACGGCCATCATCACGCGAAGTCCGTTGAATTCTCTTGTGCCCGTGAAAGGATTTTCCTTCCAATTCCATATCCCAATCTTCTTCTGGCCCGTCGGCTTCCTGGCAAAGCGTGCGTCTTTAACGAGTTCTTCCTTGGCGTGTTCCTGGCCGCGATTTAAATGCAATCCTTTCACTTCGGCTGATTTCATCAGGTAATCATCGTTAACGAAGTAACCGGTGGCCCATAAGAGCCTCGAAGCGACAACCTCGGGGCGAGCCTCATCTCCAAGTTTCACTTTCCACTTTCTTCCATCTTTATCGCTTACCTCAAACTTGGGATTGGAACCGGTGCGGTCCTCGGATTCAAAGGTGAATGGGCTCGCTGGTTGGCCGGCTTTGCCTCCTTGACCGTAGAACAGATCGAGCGATGAGATCGCGCCAGGGTCATGCCACAGAACGGGATTGTGCAGTTCGGATTTTTCTATCGGCGAATCATTCTCGTTGTTTGCGTGATCGCGTGCATCGCCGGTGTGAGATTCGGGCGCTTTAGCCTTTTCGGATTGAGGTGCATTCTGGGCGTTCCCCTGCGCCTGTGGCTGCAACGTTGTCTGTGCAGAAACTGAAAGTGAAACTGCGGCGGAAAAGACGAACAGAATCAGGCAGGACAAAAAGCGGTTGCAGGACATGGTCGGTCTCCTCGGCGCAACTACGCTTCTCTCGCAACTACGCTTTTGCTTAGAAGCGTTTTGACCGAGTTTAGGGTGCCTCAATTCCCGAAAACATCTTCAAGGCGAAATCAGGCATCTTATTCACTGACAATATGTTGCGTCTGGAAAAAGTTTCAAGGCAAGATTGGGGGAAGATCCATTGAAACTGCTTATTCAACCGGACAATGGAATCAAGCCTCTTTTGGAGGCTCTCAAAAAAGCAAAAAAAAGAATCAGAATTCTGATTTTTAGATTTGATCGAGTAGAGATAGAGAAAGCACTCGTGGCCGCCCTGGGCCGTGGAGTCGACGTTCAGGCGCTAATCGCCTACACCAACCAGGGAGAGGAAAAGAATCTTCGCCGGTTGGAGATGAGACTTCTCGCCCAGGGAATCACGGTGACGCGAACGGCGGATGATCTGGTTCGCTATCACGGCAAGATGCTGATCATCGACGACAAGGCCCTGTTCCTGCTTGGGTTCAACTTCACTCACATGGACATTGATCTCAGCCGGTCCTTCGGTGTGGCAATCTCGAAACCCTCAGTGGTGAAAGAGGCAGTGCGCCTGTTCGAATGCGACGCGAAACGAAGGCCGTATACCAAGGCAAAAGATGAGTTGGTAGTAAGCCCGGTTAACGCGCGGCGTCGATTGACGGAGTTCATTACCGCGACGAAAAAGCGATTGTTGATTTACGAGATGAAGATCAGCGATAGGGACTTCTTGAAGCTGTTGAACAAAAAGATTTCGGATGGAGTGGAAGTACGCGTACTGACTCGAGCATCCGCCAAGAGCGCATCGATCCCTCTGCGACGCTTGCCCAGCCGGTTGCACCTGCGAGCGATTCTCCGGGACGGCGACTCCGCCTTCGTCGGTAGTCAGAGCCTGCGGAAGCTGGAATTGGAGGCGCGGCGCGAGATCGGCGTGATCTTCAGAGACAAGAAGATCGTGAATCAGATGGAAGATGTCTTCGAGAAGGATTGGAAGCTTTCAGAGCCCATGGTCGATCAGGACCAGGTCTCCTCTGCAATAAGTGTTCCCGCCAAGAAGGTTGCCAAAGAGGTAGCCAAACAAATCGGGATCAAGCCACTCGTCCAGCAGGTGGTCGACAAGGTCATGGATGGCAAAGAGGATTCACAGTTCGAACCGGAAGAGGTAGCGCAGACGGTGCGCGAAGCTTTTCAGGATGAAGTTGAGGGAGCAGTCGCGCAGGCACTCAAAGACGTTGTTGCTGGTTCAGCGCAGGAAGAAGTGAAGAAGCCTGCCGAAAAGGGAAAACAGTGATCGATTGCCAACGATACGGTCGAACATTAATCGTAGTGGCTATAGTGACCGCGACGCTTCTATCGGCATCCGCGATGACCGCCATTCAAGCGCTTTCGCCGCAGGAGGAGAAGTTATTGGACGACTTCGCCAAAAATGCGAAGGCATACATCGACAAGGAGCATGCACTCCCGGCTGACAAGTTGAAACCGAAGTCGGATATTGAACTCCTCGAAAAGCAACGCGTGGCGCTCCGTGATGCGGTGCGACAATCTCGTCCTGATGCCAAGCAGGGCGACTTCTTCACACCGCCCACAGCAACCGTGTTTCGCAAGATCCTGGCGAAAACGATGGCCGGTCCAGATGGCGCAAAGATCAGGGCCAGCCTGAGGCACGCGGAACCTGAGGCGCCAATGAAGTTCGTCGTTAACGGCGATTACCCTAATCGGCAGGGACAGCCAATTCAGTCGATGCCGCCGACGATGCTGCAGACGCTGCCGGCATTGCCCAAGGGCCTGGAGTATTCTATTGCCGGCAACACCCTTGCACTTCGAGATACGAACGCCAATCTTGTTGTTGACTATCTTCCCGACGCTCTCCCGTGATTCAGAGGCTTTCCACTCCGATGCGTTTTCTCAAACTCCTGCTTTTGCCTCTCCTGATTGTTGTCTATCCGGGACTACAGGGAGATCAGATTCCGCCTCGGGCACTGGCGGCCACAGAGGTGGTCGATGTACGGCTTCCACTGAAGTTTGGGTCTGTGCGATGGGCGGTGATCGGAGACAACGGAACCGGGGAACGGCCAGAGCAGGAAGTTGCCGACCAGATGCAGCGGTATTGGAAAGTCGTGAAGTTCGACTTCGTGACGATGGACGGCGACAACATTTATGGCGGGCACTCGCCGCGAGACTTTGAGCGCAAGTTCGAGGCTCCGTACAAGCAGTTGCTGGATGAGAACGTAAAGTTCTATGCCTCGCTCGGCAATCACGATGATGCCGATCTGGAGCGGAACTACAAGCCTTACAACATGGGCGGCAATCGTTATTACACGTTCCGCAAAGGAGATGTGGAGTTTTTCGTTCTGGACAGCAACTATATGAGTCCGCAGCAACTGACGTGGATAGAAGACAAGCTCCAGAATTCCGGGGCGAAGTGGAAGATCGCGTACTTTCACCATCCGATGTTTACGAGTGCGAAGTTTCACGGACCTGACCTGGATCTTCGGCAACAGTTGATGCCGTTGTTTCTGAAGTACGGTGTCAACGCTGTTTGGAGCGGGCACGAGCATGTCTATGAACGGATCAAGCCACAGAGCGGAATCTATTTTTTCCTTGTCGGGAATTCCGGTGAGCTGCGGTTTCACAATATTCGTAAGCCGAACGATCTTGACATCGTTGGATTCGATACGGATCGGACGTTCATGCTCGTCGAGGTGGCCGGAGATCAGCTCTACTATCAGACCATTTCAGGATCGGGTCAGACTATCGATTCGGGGGAATTGACTCGCCAGAATGCCGGGCAAA
>Ga0070662_100002409_pt1 | contig 11495 bp, 10 predicted proteins | sample KBSC53metaG_FD_65648 | JGI IMG/M metagenome (GOLD analysis project Ga0070662, IMG submission 65648) | Corn rhizosphere microbial communities from Kellogg Biological Station, Michigan, USA - KBS C5-3 metaG | ecosystem: Host-associated > Plants > Roots > Rhizosphere > Soil ...
AAGGTGAACATGCAGTTCAGGCCTTTGTTCGCCGGGCCGATCAGGAAACCGGTGGCCGCGTCGAAGTTCATCACGCAGGTGGCGTTGCCGTGGATGCCCATCTTGTGTTCCAGGGAACCACAGCTCACGGCGTTGCGCGCGCCAATCGAGCCATCGGCGTTGGGCAGGAACTTCGGCACGATAAACAGCGAGATGCCTTTGGTGCCGGCCGGTGCGTCCGGCAGGCGGGCCAGTACGATATGGACGATGTTGTCGGCCATGTCGTGTTCACCGGCCGAGATGAAGATCTTGGTGCCGGAGACCTTATAGGAACCATCAGCCTGAGGCTCGGCCTTGGTGCGCAGCATGCCCAGGTCGGTGCCGCAGTGTGGCTCGGTCAGGCACATGGTGCCGGTCCATTCGCCCGACACCAGTTTGGTCAGGTAGGCCTCTTGCTGCTCGGGGGTGCCGTGCTCGGAGATGGTGTTCATCGCACCGTGGGACAGGCCCGGGTACATGCCCCACGACCAGTTGGCGGTGCCGACCATTTCGCTCACGGCCAGGCCCAGGGATTCCGGCAGGCCTTGGCCGCCGTGCGCCACGTCGTGGGCCAGGCTTGGCCAGCCGCCTTCGACGAACTGTTTGTAGGCTTCTTTGAAACCGGTAGGGGTTTTGACGCCCGACTCACTCCAGGTGCAGCCTTCGATGTCGCCCACGCGGTTCAGCGGTGCCAGCACTTGCTCACAGAACTTGGCGCCTTCTTCAAGGATGGCGTCAACCATGTCCGGGGTAGCGTCCTGGCAAGCCGGCAGGCTCTGATAGTGCGCTTCATAGCCAAGCAGTTCGTCACGAACGAAGCGAATATCACGCAAGGGGGCCTTGTAGTCAGGCATAGCGATAAACCTCTGCTGATGTATCTGGAATGAACAACCGCGTGGAAGTGTTGGGGCGGTCAAACAGGTGTTTGAAACATACGTTTACCACTTGGGGATGTCAAGCGTCGTCCCGATGCCGTTTGTCATGACGCGAATCAATGGCGCGCACGGCAACGCTTGCGGCAAGACGCCACATGACTGCGGGAGTGTAGAAGTTCAGAAGGACGGCACAGTAAAAATGTGGGAGGGAGCTTGCCCCCGATAGCGCCATGTCAGCCATACACACATTGGCTGATCCATCACTATCGGGGGCAAGCCCCCTCCCACATTTTTTAGCGCCAGCAGATCAGGCGTAGGTGTCGATCAAGGTGCCGAGCATTTCATCCGAAGCCTTGGCGACTTTGGCGCCGAGCTCCACTTGGAATTTGCCCTGGGCCATTTCAACCATATTGCTGGCGGAGTTGGACGGCTGGGCGCGGTCGTTGGCTTGCAGACGGTCGCTTTGCGCATCCGATGGCTGGGTAGTCGCGGCGCTGGCAATTCTGCCGGCGGCCTGATCGACACGGTTCTGTCCAGACTGAATACTGCTCAGGCCCGAATAAAACGCGCTGCTTCCAGAGATTTCCATGGCGTAAGCCTGCCTTTAGAGAATCGTGAAGTTGAATTGAAGCAGATATCCCGTCAAAGGGCTCGTCAAAAACACTAATGGCATAATGCCTTGTCGATAGCCAAAATCAGTCAAGCAGGTCCAACTGTAAGTACTCGGCAACCGTTTCAGCCCCGGCGTGCTTGAGTTTCGGCACACGCCCCAGGCATGGCGCAGGCAGGCGCTCGGCCAGGGTGGCGAGGTTTTCTTCCAGACGGGAGGTCTTGGGCTCGATGATATTGGCCACCCACCCGGCCAACTGCAGGCCGTCCCGGGCGATGGCTTCGGCGGTCAGCAAGGCATGGCTGATGCAACCCAGGCGCACGCCCACCACCAGGATCACCGGCAACTTCAGCGCCATGGCCAGGTCCGACAGGTTCGCCTGATCGGCCAATGGCACCCGCCAGCCGCCGGCGCCTTCGATCAGGGTGAAATCCGCTTGCCGTGCCAGAATCTGCTGCATGGGCTTCAACAACGATTGCACGGTGAGCGAGAAACCTGCCTCCCGCGCCGCCAGGTGGGGAGCGATGGCCGGTTCGAAGGCCACCGGGTTGACCTCGGCATAACTCAACGGCAACGAGCATTCAGCCAGCAACGCCAGTGCATCGGCGTTGCGCAAGCCCTTGGGCGTGACCTGGCAACCGGAGGCCACCGGCTTGCCAGCCGCGGTGCTTCTACCGGCTTGCCGCGCCGCGTGCAACAGGCCGGCGGCGATGGTGGTCTTGCCGACATCGGTGTCGGTGCCGGTGATGAAGTAAGCGGCGCTCATAGAGGTTTCTCCAGTACGGCATACACCACTTGGTAAGTCGCCGGCAGGCCTTGGGCCTGGCGGAACCGCTCATACGCGTGCACCAGTGCAACAATCCGCGCGCGCCCCGTCAACCCACCGGGGCGACCGGGGTTGAGGTTATGCGCGCCCAGGGCCTTCAATTCGTGGGTCAGGCTGCGTACATCCGGGTAATGCAACACATGAGGACGGCGCTCCAGGCTCACCACCCGCAGGCCGCTGGCCGCACACAAGTGTTGATACGCCTCGAAGGTGCGGAAGCGATTGACGTGCACCAGGCCATCCGCCGCACGCCAGCTTTCGCGCAGTTCTTCCAGGGTGCCCACGCAGAGACTGGCGAAGGCCAGCACTCCGCCCGGTTGCAACACCCGATAGGCTTCGCTGAGCACCGCCTCGAAATTCGCACACCACTGCACCGCGAGGGAGGAAAACAGCAGCTGCACGCTCTCAGCTTTGAGCGGCAAGCGTTCGGCGTCGCCGGCGATGAAGTGCTCGGCGCCACCCAGGGGGCGTGCGTGGTTGAGCATGCCTTCGGCGATATCCAGCGCGATGCCTTCGCTGGCGGGCCACTGTTCACCCAGCACGCGACTGAAATACCCGGTGCCGCAGCCCATGTCCAACCAGCGTTGCGGCGTGGTATTGGCCGGCAGGCGCGCCAGCAATTGGCTGCCCACCGCCCGCTGCAATTCGGCAACACTGTCGTAACTGGCGGCGGCACGGGAAAAGGACGCCGCCACCTGGCGCTTGTCCGGCAACGCGCCCGGCAGCGGGGCGTGGGATAAATCAGTCATCGACGCACTCATGCAAAAAAGCCTGGATGGCCCCCGCTACACCGTGAGGGTCTTCCAGAAGAAAAGCGTGGCCGGCCTGTTCAATCAGGCCGATTTCAACATCCGGCAGCAGGGCCAGCAGGTCGCTGGCGGCTTCGGCGGGTACCAACCCGTCCAAGCCGGCGAACAGGTGCAACTGCGGGCCGCGATAGGCCAATAAGGCTTCACGGGTATCCAACTGGGCGAGTAGCTCAAGGCCGGGCATCAACACACTGGAGGGCGTGTTCGGCGCGCCACTGACCAGCAGGCGCGACAGTCCGCGCGGGTCTTCGGCGCCCTTGGCGCACAACAGGCCGAAGCGCTTGAGGGTGACCTGGGAGTCGGCATGGCAGCCAGCGAGGAACGCGTCGAAGGTCTCGGCGGGCATCGCGCTTGGCCAGCCAGCGCGGGCGACGAAACACGGGTTACTCGCCAGGGTCAGCAGGCCACAGCAACGTTCGCCACGCCGCGCCGCCAGCTCCGAAGCCAGCATGCCGCCCAGGGACCAGCCGCCCAGCCAGGCGTTGTCCGGCAGCGTGGCGTCGAGTTCGTCGAGCCACTCATTCAGGTCGCTGGAATCCAGTGCGGGCAACGGTTCGATCTGCACCTGCAGGTGCTCGTCCAAACCTTGCAAGGCGGCGGCCAACGGCTCCAGCGGCGATACACCGAGGCCCCAGCCGGGCAGCAATATCAGTCGATCACGCATGGTTGGGCTCCGAACTGCCTAACAAGCGGAAACACGCTTCCAGTGCGTTTAACAATAGCTGCACCTGCGCCGCGCTGTGGGCCGCCGTCAATGTCACGCGCAGACGCGCACTGCCGGCGGGCACGGTCGGTGGGCGAATAGCTGTGACCATCAGGCCGCGTTCGCGCAGCATCTGCGACAGCCGCATGGCCTTGGCGCTGTCGCCGATCAGGATGGGTTGGATCGGCGTGAAGCTGTCCATCAGATCCAGCCCAAGCTGCTCGGCGCCCTGGCGGAACTGGCTGATCAGGCGGTTGAGGTGCTCGCGCCGCCAATGCTCAGTGCGCAACAGTTCCAGGCTTTTCAAGGTGGCGCAGGCCAGGGCGGGCGGTTGGCTGGTGGTGTAGATGTACGGGCGGGCGAACTGGATCAGGCTTTCGATCAGCTCTTCACTGCCGGCCACAAACGCCCCGGCCGTGCCGAACGCCTTGCCGAGGGTGCCGACCAGCACCGGCACGTCGTCCTGGCTCAAGCCGAAATGCTCGACGATCCCGCCGCCGTTGGCGCCCAGGGGGCCAAAACCATGGGCGTCATCCACCATCAACCAGGCGCCTTTGGCCTTGGTTTCGCGGGCCAGCGCGGGCAGGTCGGCCAGGTCGCCGTCCATGCTGAACACACCATCGGTGACCACCAGGGTATTGCCGGTAGTTTTTTCCAGGCGCTTGGCCAGGCTCTGCGCATCGTTATGCAGGTAACGATTGAAACGCGCCCCCGAGAGCAAGCCCGCGTCCAGCAGCGACGCATGGTTGAGACGGTCTTCCAGCACCGTATCGCCCTGCCCCACCAACGCCGTGACCGCGCCGAGGTTGGCCATGTAACCGGTGGTAAACAGCAGCGCACGCGGGCGACCGGTGAGGTCGGCCAGGGCTTCTTCCAGTTCATGGTGCGGCGTGGCATGCCCGACCACCAGGTGCGAAGCGCCGCCGCCCACACCCCAACGGGAGGCACCGGCGCGCCAGGCCTCGATCACTTGCGGGTGATTGGCCAGGCCCAGGTAATCGTTATTGCAGAACGCCAGCAGCGGCTGGCCGTCCACCACCACTTCCGGGCCTTGGGGGCTGTCGAGTAGCGGGCGTTGGCGGTAAAGGTGTTCGGCACGACGGGCAGCGAGGCGCGCGGCGAGATCGAAAGACATGCTGGCCTCGATTAAACAGGATGTACGCGCTAAAGAATGTGAAGGGGATCCAGTGTGGGGGGGGGCTTGCCCCCGATGGCGATGGGTCAGTCGACACCTACATCAACTGACAGATTGCAATCGGGGGCAAGCCCCCTCCCATACCAGTCCTTTCCCACAGTTGGCTGGCATTTCAATCAAACAACAGCGTTGTAGAACTGCTCGCTGCTCTTCTGCTCCACCAACGCCTGCTCGATTGCCGCCTGATGCACTTCATCGGCATGTTCTTCACGGGCTTCCGGCAGGATGCCCAGGCGCGCGAACAGTTGCATGTCCTTGTCAGCCTGCGGGTTGGCGGTGGTCAGCAACTTGTCGCCGTAGAAGATGGAGTTGGCACCGGCAAAGAACGCCAACGCCTGCATCTGCTCGTTCATCGCCTCACGGCCGGCCGACAGGCGCACGTGGGACTTCGGCATCAGGATGCGCGCCACGGCGAGCATGCGGATGAAGTCGAATGGGTCGATGTCTTCGGCGTTTTCCAGCGGTGTCCCCACCACCTTCACCAGCATGTTGATCGGCACCGACTCCGGATGCTCCGGCAGGTTGGCCAGCTGGATCAGCAAATTGGCGCGGTCGTCGAGGGACTCGCCCATGCCGAGGATGCCGCCGGAGCAGATCTTCATCCCCGAATCACGTACATAGGCCAGGGTTTGCAGACGCTCGCTGTAGGTGCGGGTGGTGATGATGCTGCCGTAGAACTCCGGCGAGGTGTCGAGGTTGTGGTTGTAATAGTCCAGGCCGGCCTGGGCCAGGGCTTCGGTCTGGTCCTGGTCGAGGCGGCCGAGGGTCATGCAGGTTTCCAGGCCCATGGCCTTTACGCCTTTGACCATCTGCAACACATAGGGCATATCTTTGGCCGACGGGTGTTTCCAGGCGGCGCCCATGCAGAAGCGGGTCGAGCCGATGGCTTTGGCGCGGGCCGCCTCTTCGAGGACCTTCTGCACCTCCATCAGCTTTTCTTTTTCCAGGCCGGTGTTGTAGTGGCCCGACTGCGGACAATATTTGCAATCTTCCGGGCAGGCGCCGGTCTTGATCGAGAGCAGCGTCGACACTTGCACACGGTTGGCGTCGAAATGCGCGCGGTGCACGGTCTGCGCCTGGAACAGCAGGTCATTGAACGGCTGCATGAACAGCGCCTTGACTTCGGCGAGGGACCAATCGTGACGCAAGGTGGCGGTGGTGCTGGCGCTCATGGGCGATTCCTTGATTATGCTTTGGCAAGCGCTGCGGGAAGGGCAATACCCACAGGCACGACACGGATGCTCGGCATATTTAAGGAAGATTCATGCACTGTCAACCGAGATACAAACACCAGGTTTACATCTGGTTAAATAACATACAGACCTGTTTAATCTGTGATGAAGCGACACAATCCACCCAGTGTGTGTGCAACGTCTGCGAAACCGAGCTGCCCTGGCTCATGGAGCACTGCGATGTGTGTGCCCTGCCCCTGCCGATGGAGGGTTTGATTTGCGGGCAATGCCAAAAAAATCCCCCTGCGTTTAAACAGGTCATCGCCCCCTGGTCCTACAGCTTTCCCATCGACAGCCTGATCAGCCGCTTCAAGCATCAGGCACGCTGGCCCCTCGGGCAGATGCTGGCGTGGCTCCTGGCGCAACACCTGCAACATCGCTTTGACAATACCGAACTCGTACGCCCCGAGTGCCTGCTACCGGTGCCCATGGCGCGCAAGCGCCTGCGCGAACGCGGCTACAACCAGGCGTTGATGCTGGCGCGCTGGCTCGGCAGCGACTTGAACATCCCCCACGATGAACAGCTGTTGTTACGCCCCCATGAAACCGTGGCCCAACAGGCCCTTGACGCCAAGAACCGTAAACGCAACCTGCTCGGCGCCTTCGTCCTGGCGCCCGACGCCCAGGTGCAGGGCCGGCATTTCGCCCTGGTCGACGACGTGCTGACGACCGGCGCCACGGCCCACAGCCTGGCGCGGTTATTGATGAACGCCGGTGCGAAGCAGGTCGATGTGTATTGCCTGGCCCGCACGCCCAAACCGGGCAGTTGACTTGACTCCAGCCCACCGTGCCCGCAACGTTCGGCCAATCCCATCGAAGCGTATCCCATGTCTCTGCCAGCCTCCCTCAGCCAACACATCATTCGCCGCCCCCAGCGCATTGCCTTGCTGGCGCATATCGCCGAGCAGGGTTCCATCACCCGCGCGGCCAAAAGCGCAGGCTTGAGTTACAAGGCGGCGTGGGATGCCATCGACGAGTTGAACAACCTCGCACAAAAGCCGTTGGTAGAACGCAGCGTGGGCGGCAAGGGCGGCGGCGGTGCCAAGTTGACGACCGAAGGTGAGCGCGTGTTGCGTCTGTACCAGCGTCTGCAAGCGCTGCAAGCCGAGGTGCTGGGCTCCGATGAAGCCGCCAGCGACTTCAACCTGCTCGGCCGCTTGATGCTGCGCACCAGCGCGCGCAACCAATTGCATGGCCAGGTCATCGCCATCGAGCAGCAGGGCCGTAACGATCTGATCCGCCTGCAACTGGCCGGCGGCCTGAGCCTGGACGCGCAGATCACCCACGACAGCACGCAGCGCCTGGAGCTGGAAACCGGTGTGGAAGTGGTCGCATTGATCAAGGCCGGATGGCTGGAATTGCTCCCATCCAAGCAATCTGCAACACCTGGACACAATTGCATGAGCGGCACCGTCGACGCCATTCTCGACGCCGACGACGGCCCCGGCGAAGTGCGCATTGCCCTGCCCAATGGCCAGGTTTTATGCGCCCTGGCGCGGCCCGACGCACTCAAGGCCGTGGGCGCCGCCGAAGGTAAACCCATCACCGTGCAATTCGCGCCCAGCAATGTGCTGCTCGGTACGCCGGTGTAGGCGCAGCCAGCCTTCAAACTGCAACCATTTCGTCACGCCCGCTCCTTATGGTGTCTGCAAAAACCGCAGGGAGCCTGAGATGAGCCTATTAGAAGAAAACCAAGCCACCGACCTTGAACAGATGGTCGGCCTCACCCGCCGCCGCTTTATCGGCGCCGGTGCCTTGTGCGGTGCCGCGATGTTCCTCGGCGGCAACCTGCTGACCCGCAGCGCCCTGGCCGTCAACGCCGCCAGCGCCAGCAGCCCGCTGCTGGGCTTTACCAGCATCGCCGCCGCCACCAGTGACGCCATCACCTTGCCGCCAGGCTACAGCGCCTCGGTGCTGATCAGTTGGGGCCAACCGCTGAGCAAGAGCGCACCCGCCTTCGACCCGTCCGGCAACGGCACGGCCAAGGCCCAGGAGCAGCAGTTCGGTGACAACAACGACGGCATGAGCCTGTTCGCCTTCCCGGGCGACGACAACCGTGCGCTGATGGCGATCAACAACGAATACACCAATTACCGCTACCTCTTCGCCCACGGCGGCGCGCCGCAATCGGCCGAAGACGTGCGCAAGGCCCAGGCCAGCGAAGGCGTGTCGGTGATCGAAGTACGGCGCAAGGGCGACACCTGGCAGTTCGTGCAGGACTCGCGCTACAACCGGCGCATCCACGGCAACTCGCCGATCAACCTCAGCGGCCCCGCCGCCGGCCACGCCTGGCTGAAAACCAGCGCCGACAAAACCGGCAAGAAAGCCCTCGGCACCTTCCAGAACTGCGCCAACGGCAAGACGCCGTGGGGTACTTACCTGACGTGCGAAGAGAACTTTACCGACTGCTTTGGCAGCAGCAACCCGCAACAAACCTTCGACGCCGGGCAGAAACGCTACGGTGTGGTGGCCGCCAGCAAAGACATCAACTGGCACCCGCACGACCCGCGCTTCGACATCGCCAAGAACCCCAACGAACTCAACCGCCACGGTTGGGTGGTGGAAATCGACCCGTTCGACCCCAAGTCCACGCCGGTCAAGCGCACGGCCCTGGGCCGCTTCAAGCACGAAAACGCCGCCCTGGCCGAAACCCGTGACGGCCGCGCTGTGGTGTACATGGGCGACGACGAACGCGGCGAGTTCATCTACAAGTTCGTCAGCCGCGACCCGATCAACCACCACAACCCCAAGGCCAACAAGGACCTGCTCGACCACGGCACCTTGTACGTGGCGATCTTCGACGCGGGCGACGGCAACGCCGATCACCCCAAGGGCAAGGGCCAATGGGTCGAACTCACCCACGGCAAGAACGGCATCGACGCCAGCACCGGTTTCGCCAGCCAGGCCGAAGTGCTGATCCACGCGCGCCTGGCCGCCAGCGTGGTGAAGGCCACGCGCATGGACCGCCCGGAATGGATTGTGGTCAGCCCCACCGATGGCCAGGTCTATTGCACCCTCACCAACAACGCCAAACGTGGTGAAGACGGCCAGCCGGTGGGTGGCCCCAACCCGCGTGAAAAAAACGTCTACGGCCAGATCCTGCGCTGGAAGGCCGACGCGGATAACCACGGTTCCACCGAATTCAGCTGGGACCTGTTTGTGGTGGCCGGCAACCCGGGCGTGCACGCTGGCACGCCAAAGGGTGGCTCGTCGAATATCACCCCGCAGAACATGTTCAACAGCCCGGACGGCCTGGGTTTCGACAAGGCTGGACGCCTGTGGATTCTCACCGATGGCGACTACAGCAACGCGGGTGACTTCGCGGGCATGGGCAACAACCAGATGCTCTGCGCCGACCCCTCCACCGGGGAAATCCGCCGTTTCATGGTCGGCCCGGTAGCGTGTGAAGTGACGGGCATCAGCTTCTCGCCGGATCAGAAGACGTTGTTTGTGGGGATTCAGCACCCAGGCGAAACCGGCGGTTCGACCTGGCCGGAACATCTGCCAAATGGCAAGCCGCGCTCGTCAGTGATGGCAATTCGGCGGGATGACGGCGGTATCGTCGGGGCCTGACAAAGCCTCATTGGGGGCAAGCCCCCTCCCACACTGACTGTGTTCACAGTCAAAATATGTGAATGCAGTCAATGTGGGAGGGGCGGTGCGACGATTCGACTTGCCCCCGATAGCAATGGCACAGCCACCACCTATCTCAGCCCCGGTGCGTTACCATACCCGGCCGGACGCGGCGCCCTGCTGCGCGCAGGAGTTCGCATGGCCCACCCGTTTGAAACACTCACCCCCGACCTGGTCCTCGACGCCGTCGAAAGCATCGGTTTCCTCAGCGACGCTCGCGTCCTGGCACTCAACAGCTACGAAAACCGCGTCTACCAAGTGGGCATCGAAGGCGCCGAGCCGCTGATCGCCAAGTTCTACCGCCCGCAGCGCTGGACCAACGAGGCGATCCTCGAAGAACACCGCTTCACCTTCGAACTGGCCGAATGCGAAGTGCCGGTGGTCGCGCCACTGATCCACAACGGCGAAAGCCTGTTCGAACATGCCGGATTCCGCTTCACCCTGTTCCCGCGCCGTGGCGGCCGCGCGCCGGAACCAGGCAACCTCGACCAACTCTATCGCCTCGGGCAGCTGCTCGGCCGTTTGCATGCGGTGGGCTCTACCCGCCCGTTCGAACACCGTGAAGCCCTGGGCGTGAAGAATTTCGGGCACGACTCCCTCACCACCCTGCTCGAAGGCAATTTCATCCCCAAGAGCCTGTTGCCGGCCTACGAGTCCGTGGCCCGCGACCTGCTCAAGCGTGTGGAAGAGGTGTACAAGGCCACGCCGCACAAGAACATCCGCATGCACGGCGATTGCCACCCCGGCAACATGATGTGCCGCGACGAGATGTTCCACATCGTCGACCTGGATGACTGCCGCATGGGCCCGGCGGTGCAGGACCTGTGGATGATGCTCGCCGGCGATCGCCAGGAATGTCTGGGGCAGCTGTCGGAATTGATGGACGGCTATCAGGAGTTCCACGACTTCGACCCGCGTGAACTGGCGCTGATCGAACCCCTGCGTGCCCTGCGCCTGATGCATTACAGCGCCTGGCTGGCACGCCGCTGGGATGACCCGGCGTTCCCCCATAGCTTCCCGTGGTTCGGCAGCGAGCGGTATTGGGGCGATCAGGTGCTGGCGCTGCGCGAGCAATTGGCGGCCCTCAACGAAGAACCCCTGAAACTCTTCTGACCTGTCGAGTTAAATGTGGGAGGGGGCTTGCCCCCGATTGCAGTCTGCCAGTTGATGCATCTGTGACTGACACACAGCAATCGGGGGCAAGCCCCCTCCCACCCAAAGCAAAGCAGATCACATTGCCCGCCAAATGTACTTACAATCACGCCTTTGTTAGCTGCCTAAGCAAGGATTCTGCAATGCACGCCGCCAACCCCCGCAAGGGGTACATCCTGGGCCTGAGCGCCTATGTCATCTGGGGTCTGTTCCCGCTCTACTTCAAAGCCATCGCCAGTGTGCCCGCCGCCGAAATCATCGTGCACCGGGTGCTGTGGTCAGCGCTGTTCGGTGGTTTGCTGCTGATGGTGTGGAAGCACCCGGGCTGGTTCCGCGAACTGCGCGACAACCCCAGGCGCCTGGCAATCCTGGCACTCAGCGGTTCGTTGATTGCCGGTAACTGGCTGACCTATGTGTGGTCGGTGAACAGCGGGCGCATGCT
>Ga0070662_100002413_pt1 | contig 11488 bp, 8 predicted proteins | sample KBSC53metaG_FD_65648 | JGI IMG/M metagenome (GOLD analysis project Ga0070662, IMG submission 65648) | Corn rhizosphere microbial communities from Kellogg Biological Station, Michigan, USA - KBS C5-3 metaG | ecosystem: Host-associated > Plants > Roots > Rhizosphere > Soil ...
GAGTTCGCGAACGACGATCTGATGCGGGCCCGGATTGCGATCGAGGATGACCCCGGTGTCGAGCTCGGGGTGCTGGTCCACAGCGGACGGCGCGTGTCCGACGCGGTCGAGCGGGAAGCCCGACGCCGTGGCGCCAGCGAGATCGTCATCGCGGACCCGCAGGCCTCCGGGTTGTCCCGACGCGAGCTGCGCCGGCTCGGCGCGGTGGCGCTTGCGGCCTAGCCCAGCGTGACTCGACGGGTGGCGCGGCGGCTCGCTCCGCCTGCGCCGGTCACGGTGACCTCGAGGGTCAGGTCCGCTCTCTTCGCGCGCGACAGCGCGCGGCGCATGCTGCGGGTGACGCGGACGGTGAGGCTCTGGGCGGCCGAGCCCGCGGCCTGGATGGTGGCGCTTCCGATCGCCACGCTGCTGCCGGTCGCGCGGATTCCGACGCGGCGGGCGGTCGACGCGCTGACCATCAGGCGGGCGTTCATCGTGCACTGAGAGGAGCAGATGCCCGCGAGCTTGAGCCCGCGGCGCGCGACTCGCGACGGGCTCAGCCTGGGTCGCAGCGTGATCGCGTGCTTCAGCGAGGCGGAGCCGGCGACCGCGGAGAGGCTCGCGCCCAGGCTGCTCCGGCTGCGGCGCAGCGCGCGGCGCACCTTGCGGCTCATTCCGACCTTCACCGCTCCCGCGCCGGCGCCGGCGCGGCTTCCGCCGAGCCGCACCGTGCGCTTGCCGTGGGCGGGCATCCCGAGCCGGCCGGCGGTGCGTGAGGAGACCGCGAGCGAGGTCGTTCGCGAGCAGGCGGAGTCGCACGAGCTCAGTGCACCGAGGCGTCCGGCCGCGGCGTCGCGCAGCGACTCCTCGGTCGAGAAGAGCGCGAACGCGGGCCCGCCCGATCCGCCGCTCCCGGCGACCGTGAAGTGGGCCGGGGAGCTCGAGCCGCTGTTGCCGGCGGCGTCGCCCTGGCGCGCGACGACGGTGTAGGCCCCGCCCATTACGGGGTCGAACTGGGCGCTCCACGAGCCGCCGCCGTCACGCGGAACGACGACGCTCTGAGAAGGGGAGCCGGCGGCGGTCACGCCCGAGTAGAGGTCGACCGTGACGGTGTCGTTGTCCCCTGCGCCGGTGCCGGCGGACCCGCTCACGTTCGGCGTCGAACCTCCGGCGGATGCGATGCGCGGCCCGGGCGCGGTCACGTCGACGACCCACGTGTAGATCGCCGGGCTCCCGTCCACGTTCCCGTACTGGTCGAAGGCGCGGACCTCGAAGGTGTGCGTGCCCTCGGGCAGGTCGTTGAACTGCTGCGGAGAGGCGCAGGGCGTGAAGTCGCCGCCGTCGAGGCGGCACTGGAATTGCGAGTTCGGCCGCGGCGAGCCGAACTGGAAGCTCGCGTTGCGCGACCCCACGAGCGACGGCGGCGCGGCCTGGATCTCGGTGTCGGGGGCGTTCACGTTCGGGTCGCACTGGGCCGTGCGGATAGTGAGTCCCCAGCCGAGCAGCGACCCGGTGTCGTTCTCGTAGCGGTCGCTCACGCGCAGCTTCCACGTGCCCTGCTGCTGCTGGCCGTCGAGGCGCGAGAGCTGGTCGCCCATCGGGCGGAAGCTGCCCGTGTAAGGAGCGGCGCTCGCACCCGTGCCGATCACGGTGGACGCCTCGTCGTCGAGGACTGTGTCGACGAGGTTGTCGCCGCCGTTGTTCGGCCCGCCGACGTGCTCGACGAGCCGAACGGTCGTTGAGTTGTCGGGACTCGTCAGCTCCACCTTCAGGTCGCCCACGAAGGTGTGGGCCACGTTCAAACGGACGTTCAGATCCTTGATGCGCCCGCTCACCGGCACGAACAGGGTCGACACGAGACCGCCGGCGTTGTCGTCGGGAATTGCGACCGTCTGCGTGCGCTCGTGAGTCGTCGGGGGACCCGCTCGGCCGGTCGGGATCGTGACGGGCACCGGCTGCGTGCCTCCCTCGTTGCTGGTCACGTCGAGCACGCCGGTCGCATCCACGCCACAGGTCGCGGTTGGAGCAAGCGACCCCTGGTACGGCGTCGCGTTCTGCTCCTCCGCGTCGGCCGTGATGTCCGGGTAGGAGGACGCTCCCTGCGTCACGTTCAGCGAACCGTTGCCGGTGAGCGTGGACGACACGTTCGTCGCCACGTCGGTGCCCGTGTTCCGGACGCCCTGGGTCAGATTGAAGAACTCGCCGGGCTCGAGGACGCCGTCCCCGTTCTGGACCGGCCCGGTGTCGTCGACGGTCACGGCGCCCTGCACGAGGACCGGCGAGGACGCCTGCTCCTGAGCGTTCGAGACCACAAGCGCGAAGTCCTGGTCGAGCGGCTTGCCGTTGCCGGGCACCCCGTCGCCCCCGAGCGACTTCGCCACCACCTTGACCGACATCCGGCCGCCGGTACCGGCCGGGAGGACCACGTTCTCGACGTTGTTCCGGAAGTCGGCCTGGCCGCCCGGCACCGACAGCCCGTCGGCCAGCCAGTTGCCGCGGTAGGTGCGGCCGCCCGCACTCACCTCGAGGTCGAGGTCGTTGACGAAGGCGTTGCCCGTGACGGTGGCGGGCGGAGGGTCGGTCCAGGCCAGCGTCACGCGGATCGGCTTGGCCGTGTCGGCGACCGAGTACGACCGCAGGACGCTCTGGCCGGTCGCGTCGAGCGTCGTCTCCTGGTCGACGTACTCGCGCTGCGTCGCGTCGAGGGCGGCGCCGAGGCTCACGCGGCCCCAGCCCTCGTCGGTGTTCGGCGCGGAGGGGATCTGGCCGCCCTTGCCGCTGTTGCCGCCGGCGAGGTCGACGGCGGAGTTAACGAGCACGGCCTTCGTCATTGCCGGCGAGGGCGGCTGCGCGGTGACGCTGCGGACCCACCAGTCGCGTAGCAGGGCCGCCGCGCCGGCCACGTGCGGCGTGGCCTGCGAGGTGCCGGACACGAGTGAGTAGAAGGCGCTGCCGGCGAAGTTCTTGTCGCACACCCCCGCCCCGGTGTAGCCGGCGTGCTGGGGCGACGCGCCTGTGATGTGCGTGCCGGGCGCGACCAGGTCGGGCTTCATGCGGCCGTCCTGCGTGGGGCCGCGGCCGGAGAAGTTGATGATGTCGCCGGCGCTGTCGGCTCCGCCGTTCGTGACGCCGCACCCGTCCGTGCCCGAGCCGCGCACGCCCTCCGCGGCGCCGACGGTGATCACGTTCTTGGCGGTGCCCGGCGAGGTGACGCTCCCGTAGCCCTCGTCGCCCTTCGGGTCGAGCGGGTCGCCGTTCCCGTCGCCGTCGTTGCCGGCCGAGAAGATCTCGACCATCTCCTGGTTCCCGGGCGTGCCCGCCGACGCGTCGCGGACGAGCGCGTCGTAGGTCTGCGAGGCGGCGTGGTAGCCGCCGAAGTTCGAGATGCCCCACGAGTTGTTGGAGATCCGTGCCCCTCCGGCGTACGCATCGCCGGCGAGCGTCGCGTAGTTCACCGCCGCCGGTGCGCCGCTGCAGCGGAACACCTTCGACGCGCCGACCTGCGCGAACGGCGCCACGCCGAGACCGTGCTTGTAGCCCTGAGCATCCTGGCCGGCAGCCGTGCCGAGGCCCGCTGCGATCGACGCCACGTTCGTCCCGTGGCCGCCGCAGTCCGTGGCGTCCGGGTCCAGCGTGTAGTCGTGGGCGTAGCTCACGCGGCCGGCCAGGTCCGGATGGACGGTGGTCGTATTCCCTCGATCGAGGCCCGAGTCCGTCACGTCGATGGCGAACCCGAAGGGGGCTCCGAATCCCTTCGTCGCAAGCCACGCGGCGTAGCCCGGACCGCTCGGCGCGTTGCCCGTGAGGTTCCCGGCAACGATCTGCGCGCCCCGCTCGTCGTGCAGCTCGGGCAGGCCGGCGGGCTCGATCGCCACCACGGCGGGGTCGGCCGCGAGGTCGGCGACCTCGGCCTCGCTGAGGTCGAGGAACTGCGTCCGCACGTGCACGGCCGACAGCTCCGAGGCCAGCTCGTGTCCGTCGCTCGCTGCCTCGCGGCGGGCGTCCCTGCCGGGCGCGCCGGCCACGGTCTGCACCGCCACGTGCCCGCCTGCCGCGCCGCGCTCGACCTTGTCGCTCGAGCGCAGCGCGGTGGCGGCACGTACCGTGGGGGCAGACCCCACGAGCTCGGTCACGCGGTCGAGGGCGTCTCCCGACGCGTGCACGATGTAGCCGTTCTGGGCGGCGTATCCCAGGACGGATGCTCCGGTGGCCCGCAGCCGGGCGAGCCACGTCTCCTTCACCGGCCCCACGTACTGGACGAGCACGAGCGCTTCGCGACGCTCAGGCGCGTCCTTCGCGGCCAGTGAGGGCCTCTGCGCGGGGTCGACCTGGCCATCCGCCAGGAGCACCTCGCGCATGTCGTCGCGGCGGCCCGCGCCGGCGTCGCGCAGGCGGTCCACGTCGTCCCCGGTCGCCTCGACCAGGGTGAAGCTGTTGTAGCGCGCCACCACGCGCGCGTCCGCACGCGCGAGCGCGAGCTCTCCGCGGGCCGAATCCGGCACCACGAGCAGGTGTGGGCCGGTATCAGGCCGAGGGGAATCGGCACCGGCGAGCGATGCGCCGGCGACCAGGCCGCCGAGTGCGGCCGCGGCTAGAGCAAGGTGACGGATTCGCGCGAAGTCGATACAGAGCCCTTTCCCGCACTACGACGCCGATTGCGGGACTAGGGATGTATCGGCAGATTGCGTGAAAACAAGAGTCCAGGCGCGAGCGAAATTAGGACACTCGTCCAGGATCAGCGGAGGGGCGTCAACTCCGCCGGAACCGTCTGGTCGGCGACGGCCTCGACCGTCTCCTCCTCGGCGGGCAGGCCCTCCTCACGGGCGCAGACGACGCGGAACGAACCGGTTCCGAGATCGGGGTTCGGGCGAATCGGCAGCCCCCGTATGTCGTCCCAGCCGAGGCGCTCGACCTCGAACGGATTCATCTCCACCGCGACGGCCGGCCATTCGCAGGTCTCGTTGTGGTGGTCGATCGCCTTCGAGATCACCTCGAGGTTCTTCGCCTCCGCCGAGCTCATCGGGACGCGGGCGTGCCGAGGGTCCTCGTGTAGTGCTCGATCGTGCGCCTGATGCCCTCGCGCACGTCGATCTCGGGCTCCCACCCGAGCAGGTCGCGCGCGCGCGTGATGTCCGGCTGGCGGACCTGCGGGTCGTCGACCGGCAGGGCCTCGAATACGACCTCGGAGCGCGACTCGGTCAGCTCGATGATGAGCTTCGCCATATCGAGCAGCGACATCTCGCTCGGGTTGCCGATGTTCACCGGCTCGTGCACGTCGGACTCGGCCAGCAGTACCAGGCCGCGGATCAGGTCGTCCACGTAGCAGAAGCTCCGCGTCTGGCTGCCGTCGCCGAACACGGTGACCGGGCGGTCCGCGAGCGCCTGGCCGAGGAAGGCGGGTATGGCGCGGCCGTCGTTCGGGCGCATGCGCGGGCCGAACGTGTTGAAGATGCGGACGATCGTCGTGTCGACGCCCTGCTGGCGCAGGTACGCCATGGTGAGCGCCTCGGCGTAGCGCTTCGCCTCGTCGTAGACGCCCCGCGGGCCGATCGGGTTGACGTTCCCCCAGTAGGTCTCGGGCTGCGGGTGGACGAGCGGGTCGCCGTAGACCTCGGAGGTCGAGGCCAGCAGGAAGCGCGCACGGTGCCGCTTGGCCAGGCCGAGCGCGTTGTGGGTCCCGTACGCACCGACCTTCAGCGTGTGCAGCGGAAGCCTCGCGTAGTCGATCGGGGAGGCCGGCGAGGCCATGTGGTAGACGAAGTCCACCGGCTCGTCGATCTCGAAGTGCGCCGTGATGTCGAGCATCTCGAAGCGCAGATTCGACCCGTCCTTGAGGTGCCTGATGTTCTCGAGCGAGCCGGTCTCGAGGTTGTCGACGCAGATCACGCGATGGCCGCGCGAGAGCAGGTCGTCACACAGATGCGAGCCGAGAAAGCCCGCGCCGCCTGTCACGAGAGAGGTCGGCACCGGTCACGAGAGTAGCGTCGAAGCGTCACCCTCGCTGCGAGAAGTCGACCACGCTCTTGATGTCGTCGTCGCCCCTCTCGAGCGCGTCGGTCCAGCTCTCGAGCGGGACCGTCCGGGTGATCAGGCTGCGCAGCCAGTCCGGGTCAGCCGCGCACAGCGCGTTCACGGCCTGCTCGAAGTGGCGCTTGTTGGCGTTCACGGAGCCGAACACGACGTCGTTCTCGAGCACGAGCTCGTTGTTGAGCGCGCCGACGTCGACGCTCAGCTCGCGCGCGGCGGCCACACCGGTGAGGCAGACAATGGCTCCAGGCGCCGTGTGCCGCATCGCTCCCGCCACGAGCTCGGCGACCCCCGTGCATTCGACCACGATGTCCGGGTCGAACTCCTTGGCGACCTCGGTGACGTCGCCCGTGTGGTACTTGGCTCCGAGTGCCGCCACGACCTCCGGCTTGTTGCCCTCGGTGGCGCGGTCGAGCACGTGGACCTCGAGCCCGCGCTGGACGCCCATCAGCGTGGCGAGCAATCCGATCGGCCCGGCGCCGGTCACGAGGACGCGCTCGTGGACCGAGCAGGCGCGCGTGGAGATCCTCTCGATCTGCTCCCAGGCCTTGGCGAGGATGCTCGAGGGCTCTGTGAGCACGCCGAGCGTGCCGAGGGCGTCCGGGATGGGGACCGCGAAGTTCTCCTCGATCGTGACCAGCTCGGCCCCGTAGCCGTCGAGCGCCTTGATGCCGCGCTCCGTGTACTGCCCGTTGCGGCACATGTCCCACTCCCCCTGAGCGCAGCACGCGCACGGCACCGGATCCGGCCGGCGGACGATGCCGGCGACGAGCTGGCCGGCCTCGAACCCGCCGCCCGCATCGCGGACGCGGCCCAGCAGCTCGTGTCCGAGCACGAGCCGCTCGTGCCCCGGCGGGGGCTCGCCGTGGACGCCGTCGAGGATCTCGCGGTCGGTGCCGCACACCCCGAGCAGGACCGGCTCGACGAGCAGCTCGCCCGCGCCCGCCTCGGGCTCGGGCAGCTCGCTCAGCTCCGCGCTTCCGGGCTGGCCAGGAATGACGGTCATCGCGCGCATTCCTGGCCTCTACCCGGAGCCTTTCCCGATTCCCTAGCCGGCCTTGACCCGGTAGATGGCGCCGGTCAGGTCGCCCGTGTAGACGTTGCCGTTCCGCGCGCCGACCGCGAGCACCGGGGCCACGTAGCCGGTGAGGAACGGCTTGATCTGCCTGCCGCCGGTGTTCATCGACACCACGACCGGTTGCCTCGGTACGAGCCCGCCGAAAAGCGCGACGTAGAGCGTCTGGCCGATCGGGCTCATCCCCATCGGCGAGGCGTGGTCGTCCAGCGTGGCGATCGGCTTGGCGAAGCCCCTGCACGGCCGCTTCTGGGCCTGGGTGCAGGTGGGATAGCCGTAGTTGTCGCCCGGCTTCGCGTTCACGATCCAGTCCGGCGGCACCGGCATGCGCTCATCCGCGAGCACCGACACGAACGGGTTCGGGTTGCCGCTCACGAATGTCAGCTGCCACGGCTGCCGCAGCCCGGTGGCGACCACCTTGATGTCCGTGCCGTTCGGCTTCAGCGAGACCACCGAGCGCGCGAACGGCCCGGTGTCCGCCTGCCGGTCGGTCTTGTCGTTCAGCGCGACGCCTGAGTAGAGGCGGCCGTCGGGACCGAACGCGAGGCCGGTGAATCCGCTGAAGCCCTGCGGGCCGCGGTAGATCGTCCTCTTCCGCAGGAAGCGGCGGCCGTTCCAGCGGCTCATGACGACGATCCGCTTGCCCGAAGAGACGTACAGCCTGCGGTTGTGCCAGGCGACCCCGGCGACGGTGCGGGGCGAGTTCTTGAGCCGCTTCGCGGTGCCCTTTCGGATCCGATAGACGCCGCCGCCGGAGCCATTCTCCGGCCCGTACGCGCCGACGAACACGGCGCGCCTGTAGAAGGCGAACTCGGTCGGCGTGGGAACGCCCTGGGCGAGGGTCGTCACAGGATTGCCGTTCGCCGCCGTGGGCGGAGGCGGAGCCTGCGCGGCCGCAGCGGCGGGAACCGCGAGAGCGGTCGCGATCGCGGCGGTTGCCGCGCGAGAGATAAGTCGCTTTTGCATCGCGCGCACCCTAGCGACAGCTACCGCAGCCCCACTGCTTCAAGCGCCTCCGACTGCTCCGTGAACTGATCCATGCGGACGATCTTGCCGTGACTGAGCGTGAAGACGTCGTAGAAGCGGGCGTCGATGTCCACCCCGCTGCCCCGCCCCCGCCCTCGCACACGGACGGTCACCAGCACGCGATCGCCCTTGTGCTCGAACTGCTCGGGACGCAGCTCGTAATCGTCCCATTCGCCCTTCCAGCGGTCGAGGCTCTCCCGAACTGCAGCGTGTCCATGGCCAGCCGACTCCTCGGCGGGATTCCAGACGATGTCGGGATCGGCGTACGCCATCGCCTCCTCGACCTCGCGGAGCAGGAATCGACGCACGACCTCGACGTTGTCATGCGACATCGCCCGTCCAGTATGTCGTTCGCCGAGCCCCACAGCTTCGAGCGCCTCAGCGCGATCGCGATAGATCTGGATCGATGTCAGGCGGCCAGCACGAAGCGTCCACAGATGTGCGGTCTCCCGCTCGGTCGCGATCCCGCTCGAGCCGCCCTCGGCGACCACGCGTATGAGGACGATCACGCGTTCCCCGGCGTCGATGAAGCGCTCCGCCTCGAACCGCCACTTCGTCCACGAGTCCCGTAACCCCGCGATCAGCTTGCTCATCCCGCGCCGGCCTACGTACACCTGCTCGCCCTCGGGGTAGTCGGGCGGCATCAGGACCTGAAGCTGCTCGTCGTAGTACTCCTCGAACAGGTGATCGAGCAGGGTGCGCTCGCCTTCGGGACCCATTGGCAGGGCGAACGGCCCACCGTCTGCATACAGACGACGGACCACGTCAAGGTTCTCGTGCGACATCGCCTACCTCAAGACGCTGGCAGGTACGTGAGGAGAACCACTCCTGAGTCGAATCGCTTTACGTCGTCGAGCTTCATCCGGACGGTTCCCCTGTCGCCGAGCACGTGGACGTTTCCCTTTCCCCAGACGAGCGGGTTCAGGTACACCTCGTAGGTGTCGATCAGGCCCTTCTCGGCCAGGGCGTACGCGAACTCGCCGCTCCCGTGCATGAACAGGTCACCGTCGACCTCGTCCTTCAGCTTCGGGATCGAGTCCTCGAGGTCCCCTTCGAGCAGGGTCGCGTTCCACTCGAGCTCGCCGGACAGGGTCCTGGACCCGACGCACTTCGGCATCGGGTTGACCATGTCCGCCCACTTGCCCGACTGGCTCGGCCAATACCCCGCCAGCCCCTCGTAGGTCTTGCGGCCCAGCACGAGCCCACCGGATCTCGCCTGACGCTCGAACGAGTAGTCGCCGTGGTCTCCGTCCGGCTGCACCCACTCGCCGACCGGGTCGATGACCCCGTCGACGGTCGCCTGCGTGGTCGCGATCAGCTTTCCCATCTCGATTCTCCTCTGGTCGCGGGAGCTCCCTCTGAGCCCCTTCTACCAATGAGACGAACAGGGGAGCGCGGATTCGTCGGCAGGCCCCGCCTACCGCCCGACCGTCGTATCGGTGGTCGCCGTGTTGTCCGACCTGTCGGGGTCCGGTGCGGAACTGCCGACGCTGGCCGTGTTGGTGATCACGCCCCTGGCCTTGGGCGTGACCTGGATAGTGACCGTCGTGCTCGCTCCATTCGCGAGGGTCCCGAGGTCGCAGTCGACCAGGCCCGCCGACTGCACGCAGCCCGCCGATGCGCCGACGAACGTCACGCCCGCGGGGAGCGTGTCGAGGATGTGCGTGCCCGGCGCCGCATTGGGGCCGTGGTTGGTGACCATGAGCGTGTAGGTGAGCGTCCCGCGCGGCGCGACCGGGTCGGGCGCGTCGGCCTTCGTGAGCGACAGGTCGGCTGCCGGCCGGCGATCGCTCACGTACACGTCGTTGACCCCGTTGGTGTCGCCCGCGAACAGGTTGTCCGCCTGCGTCCCCATCAGGGCCACCAGCCCGTCCGCGCTGACCGGACCGGCTCCGACGTCGTCGTGGTTGCCGTCGCGCATGGCGTCCTCGTGAGCGCTGTTGATGCTGACCATCTCGGTTGAGCCGGCCGTCAGGTCGCGAACGAAAGCGTCTCGGACGAGCTCGCCGTCGGGGTCGGTCGTGCCCGCGATCAGATCCGACGCGAACGACGCGAACGCGACGAACCGGCCGTTGGCGCCGATCTCCGGGTCCTCGCTCTGACCGGATGCCTCCCCGCCGGCGCCGTCCGGGCTCGCGAGCACGGTGGTGCCCGCCTGCCGGTCACGAACGAAGACGTCCGAGAAGAACTCCGTCTGGGCAACGGGGGTGAAGTTCTGGGCGTCGGACTGGAAGGCCACGAAGCGACCGTCGTTCGTGATCGCGGGATTACGGCTCGTGTCGAACTCCCCCGCCGCCTCTTCCGCACTCGAGACGCTCACGCGCTCCGTCGTCGGCGTCGCGCCGCTGAGGTCTCGCACGAAGACGTCGATGTTCGAGTTGCCGTCGTCAGGAACGAGATTCGGGGCGCTCGACGCGAAGGCAACGACAGGGCCGTTCGCGACCACGGGATCCTCGCTGGTGCCGAAGACCTCGCTGCCGTCGTGTGACACGCTGATCCGCTCGATCGTGCCGGCGCTGCGATTGCGCAGGTAGATGTCCTGGGCGAAGTCTCCGTCGAAGTCGAAGGTCTCGAAGGCCACGAAGTTGCCGTCCGGGCTTATGGCGGGATTATCGCCGCCGCCGGCCCCGCTGATCCTCTCGGTGGTGCCCGTACTGCGGTCGCGCACAAAAACGTCCGTGAGCTGGTTGCGGTCGCCCTTCACCAGGTTCGAGGCATCGGACTTGAAGGCGACATAACGGCCGTTGTCGCTGATCGCGGGCGCGGTGGCGATGCCCAAGAAGTTGCTGTCGCCGTTCCCCTGGACTCCCCTGGCGCCAACGCTCACGCGCTCCGTCACGCCGGTGCGCCGATCACGCACGAATACGTCGCCGACGCCGTTGGTGTCGCCCGGAACGAGGTTCGACGCGGCGGAAGCGAACACGACGAAGCGCCCGTCGGGCGTCATGTCGCCGTAGTCGCCGAGATGGTCGCCGGCCACGCTCGAGTCGTTGCCGATTGCGCCGTCCGGGGCCACGCTGATTGGTTCGAGGACGTTATGCGCAGCGAAAGCGCTGGCCGGCCCGAGGAGCGTGGCTGCGCCGGTCGCCGCAGCCACGGTGAATGCGCGCCGGAGCGGGACGCGAGGGGCGAAATCCATGTGTGCCTTTCAGCGGGGGAAACTGACTCGCCGGTACTACGCAGCCCTGCCCGCCCGGGTTCGAACAACAGGGCAGACCCGCCGACCGGCCTGCGTATGGTGAGTTCTGTGGTCCCGGTCCTTGCGGCGGTGGGTTGCGCGCTGGTCCTCGCTCTGTCTGGCTGCAGCCGATCATCGGGGACAAGCGGTCCCTCGACGTACACGCTGATGCAGATGAACCTGTGCCTGTCCGGTCTGGCCGG
>Ga0070662_100002418_pt1 | contig 11480 bp, 9 predicted proteins | sample KBSC53metaG_FD_65648 | JGI IMG/M metagenome (GOLD analysis project Ga0070662, IMG submission 65648) | Corn rhizosphere microbial communities from Kellogg Biological Station, Michigan, USA - KBS C5-3 metaG | ecosystem: Host-associated > Plants > Roots > Rhizosphere > Soil ...
CGGATGAAGGTCTGGCGCGGTTCGTACCTCGCGACCGGCAGCCGCCAACGCTGCTCGCCCGCCGCCCCGGTGCCAGTGATCGAATCGAATCCGAGATTGCGGAAGAGATCGCCGATGACGCCGTTGCGCCCGCTGGGCACGAAGCGAGCCGACAGCGCATGCGAGCCCTTCGCTCGCGCCTGTTCCACCGCGATGTTCATCGCCTCGTCCTCCAGCTGACGCCCGAAAACCCGACAGCTCATGACCCAGGTGTCGATGTCGAGCTCGGTAGCGTCGGCAGCGCTCGAACGCAGGATCATCACGCTCACCAGGCCACTGTCGCCGAGGCGATCGGCCAGACGGAACTGCAGCATGATGCTGTCCGGGTCCGCCGCCAGCCGAGCCACCTCCGCCGCCGAATAGCGTCGACCTGTGGTGTTGAACTGATTGGTCTTGTTGATGAGCTGGGTGGCGCGCTCGAGCTCGAGGTCGCTCACCGGCCCGTAGACGACTTCCATGTCGAGGCCGCGCAGGAACTCGTCCATCGACTGGGCTGCAATGCGCAAGGTCTCGCGTTGGGCATTCGCGGCGTAGGAAGCCGCCCGCACGGAGTCCTCGCGGGTGAAGGACACCGCCTCGAAATAGCCCTGGTCGGAGATGGCACGGACAAACTGCGCGGGGTCTTCCGGCAACTCGGGCACTGCAACCATCGGGAAGGCAGCGCGCACCCGCGCACGCTCGGCGGGGTTGTCGTCGATGAACACGAGGCTGTCGAGACCGATGTTCAGCGTTCGGGCGATCTCCCGCAGGTTCCCGGCCTTGTCCTGCCAGTTGGCGACGAAGCAGGCGATGTCGGAACGCTTCAGCACCATCTCGGGGTGCCGGCTGAAGGCCTGCTCGGCGACCGTTGGCTCGTTCTTCGAGCAGACGGCGAGGATCACGCCGCGTTCCTTGAGGCGGCGGGCGTACCGCTGCATTTGCAGGTACGCCTCGCCAGCGGCGCTTCCTTCTCCGAGCACCAGGCCTTCGATGCCGACATCGCCCACGACGCCGCCCCACAGGGTGTTGTCCAGGTCGAACACCACGCACTTACGCGAGCGGCCGCGCTGAGCGGCCACCACGCGCGCGGTCAGCTCGCCCCAGCGTCTAGCGGCCTGAGGCGCGATCTCCATCTTGCCGTGCAGCCAGCGCGCCGTGTCAAACCAAGCGTCGATGCCGTCACGCGCGCTAGCGCCTGCGGCATCGACGAGCGCGACCCCGTCTTCGCGTGCCGCATGCCCGAGGATATCGTTGAGCCGAGCGATCACGCGCGCCGGTGCTGCAGCGGCGATCCGATCGTAGCTGCCGAAGAGCGGCTCGAACGTGTCGATGTAGGTCTGCTGGAGCACGATTGCGCCAAAGCGCTGTCGAGCCGCGCCCCACAGGCCACGGACCTCGGCGATCTCGGTTTGAAGCAGTTGCTCGACATGCTCGGGTTCGGCATCGATCGGGAGGGCACCGACCAGGGCCCGCGCGCTCAACGACAGGACGACCACCTCCGGGTCGAAGGCCTGCAGCCGCGTTGCGGGATCGAGAAGTTCCTGGCGGTACTGCCCGAACGCCCCCGCGAACACCTCGAAGCAGAAGCCGCTACGCATGGCCGCGACCCGCAAGCCGGGAAGCAGATGGTCGATCGTGGCAGACGACAGAATCGCCACGCGAAGGCGCGTCAGCCGATTGTCGACCGCTTCGGGCGCGACGCCGGCGAGCGCCTTGTCGAGCTGGATCGTCCCCACGTACCCCGGCGCGCTGTCGGCAAGCGATCGCAGGCCGTCAAGGCGGGCCGCGTCGTCGTCCGTCGCGAGCACCGCCTTGAGGCGCCCGCGAAAGTCCCGCGCGGCCAGGCCCTCATCCATTCAGGATCCGTCCTTGCCCTGCGTGTTGGCTCCCGACCGGCTGCCCACGCAACGCTCTAGCACCGGACCCGCGGCGCCCAGGAAGGCGGTGGACCAGCGCGCCGCGCTCTGCACGTTCAGGTGCGAGCCGTCGAAGGTCGCGAGATCCTCGACGTGGGGGGCGATGAACGCGACACCGAGCGCCTGCGCGATGGCCTGGGCCTCGGCGCGCCTGGTCTCCTTCGTCGGCACGATGGTCAGTACGACGCACGCCCGGTCCACCTTGAGCTGGTCGATGAATGCTTTCGCCAGCTCGATGTAGTGGGGCCAGTTCTCGAGGTCGCTCGGGCCGCTGTCTGCGACGCCGCTGGGTTCGTCGGGCAGCACGCCCGACGTGAACCAGGTGCCGTTGGCAACGTCACGGTAGACGGCCAATTCCCGTCCGCACAGGGAAGGAACGGCGCCGCACAAGGCCTTGTGGGGTCTTTGCCAGAATCGCTTCTCGTCGTAGCGGGCACGCGAGTCGCGCTCGTAAACGATGCGGTGCGACGTGGGCGAGAGCCATTCGGCGAAGAAGCGGTCGGCGTTGATGACGTAGGCGCTGGCATGGGGCTGCACCTTCGCCAGGATTGGCGTCACGAAAGTGACCGACTCGTAGTGGCTGAAGCCCAGCAGGTAGAAGGGGATCGAACGCTGTTCGAACCAGCGGACCGTGACCGGTGACGAGAAGCCGAACTGCGTTCGGCTGTTGCCGAGCACGATGACGCTGGCATGACCCGCGGCACGCCGCGCTTTCGGCTCGAGGCCGAACCAGAAGGCGCCGTGGTCGTAGTCGCCGTAGCTGGTGGCGTTGCAATCCGACAGATACGCCGAACTCCCGTAGCTCGCCGGACATGCGAAGACCCCCCTCAGTCGGAGCTTCGTGCCGAATGCCGCCGCCAATACCGCCAGAAGAACGATGACGTAGACGGCCGGGCGGGCGCTTCTCAACCAAAGGCCCGCGGTGCTCGGTTCTCGAAATTGCTGGGTGTCGTCGCTTGGCAGTATCGAACGGGCCATGGGTTTCGACGCCGCCGACTCAATGCGCAGCGGCCGCCTGCATGTAGTTGATGTCCATGTCCTCGTGCCTCAGGAAAAGGATGACCAGATCCTCGTCGGGCGACGCGCCATGCGATACAACCTCATTGGGCGGGAACCACACGAACGTCCCCGGCCCGTACGTTCCCCGGTGCGTCACAAGCTTGCCCTGCAGGACGTAGATGCCGTGACCGTGCGAGTGTGTGTGCGGCGGTTGCATCTGGCCCGCGGGATAGCGCACCAGCATCGCCACCTCACCCGTAGCCACGTTCTTGTTCAGGTACTTCATCGAATAGCTGGCCGGCCCGCCCTTGCCGCCGGCGACCCACTCCATCGCATCTGTGTTGACCGCGCGGAACTCGGAACGCTTGTTGAGGAACCGAAGCCAGTCGGTATGGGTCGACACGCCCCAATACGCCGCCGCGCCGAGAAAGAAGGCGATCAGGGCGGTGCCAAGCGATCGTAGCTTCATGGGTATACAGAAGGTGAGGACGGACGAACGGTACGGCGGAACCCGCGGGGGCACTCTCGACGCGCCGCGGCCGACGACTGAGTGCGCGCAGTCTAATATCGCGGACCGAGCCCTCCTTCAGGAATGATTGGCGGAATTGGCGGGGCAAGTCACCACGGCGACTTGTCCTCACTTGGCTTTGCCGGTAGTCCTACGAGGGCTCATAGGACGAGCCGTTAGATTCCATACATGCTTGGCTGCGCCCGGCTTGGTGCGGCCTTCTTACGCGAACCTCCCGCAGGAACGCGGAGCCGTACGTAGACTCCGAGTCAAAACAGGGGCAGGCTGGGAGGTCCCTTCCACGAGGCGAAAGGCTCCGAGCGCGGCATGAGGCTGAACGCGCTTCCATTCGTTCTAGCGCCCGGTGTGGCGGCTTGGGGGTATATCCTCGGCGGCGGCACCGGGACGATGCTGGCCATGGGGTGCTGGGCAGCCGCCGTTTCGACCGCCACCCTGATCGTGATCGCCCGCGAAGCAATGCGTCGCCGTCGCGGAGGGCCACGCTGACTGAACTCGCGCGATCAGGTCCCTTGCTCTGCTCGAGCCACCTGTCTATCGGCGCACGTCGAAGCTACGAACTTCCGGCTCGGGGCGGGAAAACGCCCCTGGGTTGGGGGGTGCCGACTGGGACGTTCACGCGTATCCTTTGCCCGGTTCAGGGGGGCCGGAAGGAGCGGCCGAGGTCGCTTCCGAGGGTATGGCGCGGCGAGGACTAGATCCGATCTCGATTCGTCTCTCCTCAGTCGCGATGCGACCCCTCGTCCTGTTGTTCGCCTGAGGACGCTCATGGGATTCCGTCGCCTCTCGTCAGCGGCGTGCCTCGTCCGAGTCGGCATCGGGATGCTGCTCGGCGTCTTGCTCGCCGCCTGCGCCAGCAACAGCTACCCGCCGGCGCCGCCCAGGGCCGATACGCCTGACTATCGCTACGTCATCGGGCCGCTGGACACGGTCAACATCACGGTCTGGCGCAACCCCGAACTCTCTGGCGTGTTCGCCGTGCGGCCCGACGGCAAGATCTCCACTCCCCTTGTCGAGGATCTGCAGGCGGTCGGGCGCAACCCGACGGAGCTCGCGCGCGATCTCGAGAAGGCATTGTCGAAGCAGTTGCGCGACCCCGTCGTCACTGTGATCGTGACTGCGTTCCAGGGTCCGCCGAGCGAGCAGATCCGCATCGTCGGCGAAGCGGCAAAGCCGCAGGCCATCCCTTATCGGCAGGAAATGACCTTGCTGGACGTCATGATCCAAGTCGGGGGACTCACCGATTTCGCCGACGGGAATGCCGCCGTCCTGATCCGTGGCAAGGAAGGGGGCAAGCAGTACGGAGTGCGCCTGCGCGACCTCCTAAAGCGCGGCGACATCTCGGCCAACGTCGAGATGCGTCCAGGTGACGTATTGATCATTCCGCAGGGGTGGTTCTGAACTTGGTGCACGGGACGCAGCCGCGGATGGAGTCGCGTGGCCTGCCTCCGCACAGCGCCACGGGAATGGATCAGCTGGTCCAGCAGGTGCTGGAGCTGTTGCGCGCGATGTGGCGACGCCGCTGGATCGGCGTTGCGATGGCCTGGGTCGTTGCGATCATCGGTGGCGTGGCGATCCTGACTCTCAAGGACCGGTTCGAGGCCAGCGCGCGCGTCTATGTCGATACCAAGACAGTGTTGCGACCGCTGATGCGGGACCTCACGGTTGAGCCCGATCTCGACCAGACCGTGGGCTTGCTTGCGCGAACGCTGATCAACCGGCCGAACATAGAACTCCTAGTCAAGAAATCGCAACTCGAGACGCCGGACATGACTCCGCTCGAGCGCGACCGGCTGATCGAAACCCTGCTGCGTGACATCAAGGTCATGGGCGTCGGCCGCGACAACGTGTTCTCGTTCACCTACCGCGACACCAGCGCGGTGCGGGCACAGAAGATCGTCCAGGACCTCGTGTCGCTGTTCCTCGAGTCGGACACCAGCACCAAGCGGCGCGACGCGGAGGCTGCGCGGGAGTTCATCGACGAGCAGGTCCGCAGCTACGAGGCGCGGCTCGCAGAGGCGGAGGATCGCCTCAAAGAATTCAAGGTTCGAAACCTCGCCGTCAGCGATGCCTCCGGCAAGGACTACTACGCGCGCATGTCGGCCCTGACCGACGACATGGCCAAGCTCTCCGTGGAGTTGCGCGCCGCTGAGCAGGCCCGGGACGCGTTGAAGCGGGAACTGGGCGGTGAGTCGACCTCCATCCTTCCCGACGTCGCTCCGCCGAATGCCACGATCCAGACACCCGAATACGACGCGCGTCTCGAGGCGCAGCGCAAGCAGCTCGACGATTTGCTTCGCCGCTATACCGACCAGCACCCGGACGTCATCTCCACTCAGCGCCTGATCGCTCGTCTGGAGGAGGAGAAGCAGCATGAGGTGGAGAGGCTGCGCCAGGTCGCTGCGACCAAGCCGGCGCCGGCCTCGGTCGGCAGCAACGAGGGGCAGCAGAGGATCAAGCTCGCGCTCGCAGAATCCGAGGCACACGTAGCGTCGCTGCGCGTCCGCTCCGGAGACATGCAGGCGCGCCTGAACCAGTTGCGCGCGTCGGCGAGCCGGGTTCCCCAAATCGAAGCCGAGATGGCTCGGCTCAACCGCGACTACGAAGTGATCCGCGGCACGTACCAGTCAATGGTCGCGCGCCGCGAAAAGGCGGCGCTGTCGGAGGAGGTCGATGCGACACGCTCGGCGCAGTTCAGGATCATCGACCCCCCCCGCGTCTCGCCCCAGCCGGTGTTTCCAAACCGGCTTGCGCTGGCGCCCCTGGTGCTGCTGCTCGCGGTCGCCGCTGGCGTGCTGGCGGCGTTCGTGACAGTCCAAGTCCTGCCGACGGTCGACCATCCCCGCGCGCTTCGCCTGCTCACCCAGCGGCCGCTCCTCGGCAGCGTGTCGATGGTTCCCGACCCGACCATGCTGCGGCGCGCCCGGCGCAACCTCATGGGCTTCGGCTCAGCCGTGATCGCCTTCGTCGCTGCCGGTGTGGCATGGGTCGTGTGGATCTCCACGCTGGCGCGGGCCTGAGGAGCCACCGTGAGCATCATCGAGCTGGCGACGCGGCGACTCGAGGAGCTGCGCCGCGGCGGCATCGAGGTGCCCGGAAGTGCGCCGCAGGCGGCACCGCCTCCGCGGGAATCGGAGAGCTTGCTGGTGCGCGCCGCGCGCAAGCTCGAAGAGACACAGGCACGGACGCCGCGGGCCCCGACTGCGGAACCGCAGGACGCGCACCACCATCCAGTCCCTCCTCCGTCCGAGCAGCCTTCCCTGCCGCAAACTGCCTACCAGGTGGCCCCTCCAGGCACCGATCGCTCCGCCACGAACGGCGGCGTCGAGATCGACCTGGCGAAGCTGGAAGCCATGGGCTACCTGACGCCTCGAACGCCCCGCTCGCAGATCGCCAGCGACTTTCGCGTGATCAAGCGCCAGCTCCTGGTGAACGTGAGCGAGGCGGCGACGAAGCACGCAAACCTCATCATGGTCACGAGTGCGCTGCCCAACGAAGGCAAGACCTTCGTGGCGATCAATCTCGCCATGTCGATGGCCAAGGAGGTCGACCGGAAGGTCCTACTCGTCGACGCCGACGTCTCGCGACCGTCGCTTCTGCCCCGACTTGGCCTGCGGCCTGCGGCGGGACTTCTCGATCTCCTGGCCGATCCCTCGATACGCCTGTCGGACGTCCTCATGCGGACCAACGTCGACAAGCTCACTCTCCTGCCGGCCGGCGCCCCGCGGGAGCACGCGACGGAGATGCTCGCGAGCGACACCATGAGCCGGCTGCTACACGAGCTCTCGACGCGCTACCCTGACCGCGTCATCGTCTTCGACGCTCCGCCACTGCTGCCCTCAACCGAATCACGCGTTCTCGCCACGCGGATGGGGCAGGTGATCCTGGTCGTGGCAAAACACGCCCAGAAGAAAGCCGTCGAGCAGGCGCTTGCAACGGTCGAAACGTGCCCGCTGGTCCTGCCACTCCTGAACAAGACGAGTCGTTCGGAGGTCGGCGCCTACTATGGCTATTACGGGCTCGAGAAAAGCTGAACGATGGGTTGGGGAAGACGCCCCGCTCAGCGACGCGCCGGATGGACCACGACGCGTCCGGTCTCGGCACTTGCACTCGCCATCGTTGGCGGCATGGCCCTACTCGCGTCGGCCTCGTCCCGAGCCGAAAGATGGAGCGTTGATGCGGGCGTCAACTCCGATCTCACGTACACGAGCAACGCCGATCTCGGCGGAGCAACGACGGGTGCCGCCGACACGATCCTCGCCGTCCGGCCGCGTATCCGCCTCCTCGGGGAAGGCGCGCGGCTTAGGATTTCGGGGTCGGCGGCGTTGAACGCCGTGGGCTACGCACAGAACACCCAGTCGAGTCGCCTGAACCCCGAAGTCGACCTCGAGGCGAACCTCCAGGCCATCGAGCGCTTTCTGTTCATCGACGCCTCGGTGCGCGCGACCCAGGAAAGCGCGAACCCGTTCGGGCCACGGCCTGAGGGCGGCGCCACCAACGAGAACAGCGTGACCACGACGGCAGTCCGCATCGCCCCGCGCATCGAGGGCACCACGCCGGGACTCATCAAGTACCGCTTGGTGAGCGAGAACGGCTGGACCAACAATTTCAACGCGCCTGCGATCGTGGCACCGAATGCAGTGGGCTACTTCGGTCAGCACACGCTGGCCATCGGCCGCGAGCCAGGGCCATTCGGCTGGAAGCTCGAGGCGCAGGAGTCCGAGACCCGCTATCGCGAGTCGAGCCTGGAGCCACTGAGGGTCGGTCTCGTGCGCGCGACCGTCGGCTACCAGGTTAACTCGGACCTGATCCTCGGACTGCGCGGTGGGCGAGAGCATACGAACTTCACCACCAATAGCGGCGACAACGGCGGCAACATCTACGGCGTCGACCTCCGTTGGCAGCCGTCGCCTCGCACACAGCTTACCGCCTGGGAGGAGCACCGCTTCTTCGGCTCGTCTTGGCGCCTCGATCTTGCCTACCGTACGCCGCGACTCGCCCTGACCGTCGCGTCGTCGCGCCAGATCGACACGTCACCGCAATCGCTGCTCGATCTGCCAGCGACTCAGAACGTCGCTGCGCTTCTCGACGCCATCTTCAGCGCCCGCTTCCCCGACCCGATCGAGCGAGCTCGCCTCGTCAACGACGTGATCGCCCAGCGCGGCCTGCCGACTTCCACGCTCCAGCCGATCTCCATCCAGGCGCAGCGCCTGAGCGTCCTTCAGCAAACCACCGCGAGCGCGACCATCCTCGGCGTGCGCAATTCCCTCAGCTTTTCCGCCTATCGCAGCAGGATCGAGGACGCGGTCGATTCCGGCCCGCTCGCGATCGACACGGGCCTCACGAACAACCAGCAGTACGGCGCCAGCGTCGCATTCGCCCATCGGCTCACGCCCGTCACGGACGTGATCGCTGCCGCCGAGTGGAGCCACATCGAATCACTCGTGGCCGGAGGCGAGCGTTCCATTCAGCGCACGCTGCGTCTGCGGCTGACCCGGGCGCTCTCGCTCAAGACCGTCGTCTATGCCGGCGCACGGGCGCGCAGCTTCGATAGCAGCACGGCCGCGGTCGTGCCGAGCGACGAGATCGCCGGATTCGTCGGCATCGACCACCGCTTCTGATCGCCGAACACCGGCCTCGCACCTTCCCCGTCATGTCTCTTGCCGAATCTTCACAAACCGACGCAGGCTCTTTGCTTTGCGTGGTCGGAGCGCGTCCCAACTACATGAAGATGGCTCCGCTTTTGCGGGCATGCGCCGCGCACCCCCGGCTGCCCAGGGCAGTTCTGGTGCACACCGGCCAGCACTACGACTTCGCGCTGAACGACCGACTGTTCGCCGACCTCGAACTGCCGGTGCCGGACATCAACCTCGAGGTCGGCTCCGCATCTCACGCGGTGCAGACGGCGGAGGTGATGAAGCGCTTCGAGCCGGTGATGCTGCGGTTCAAGCCGTCATGCGTGATCGTGGTCGGTGACGTGAACTCGACCATGGCGTGCACGCTGGTCGCGACAAAGCTCGGCGTCGCAGTGGTGCACGTCGAAGCTGGACTGCGCAGCTTCGACCGGACGATGCCGGAAGAGATCAACCGGGTCGTCACCGACCAGATCGCGGACCTCCTGTACACGACGGAACGCAGCGCCAACGACAACTTAGCGCGCGAAGGTGTCGACGCCGGACGCATCGCGTTCGTCGGCAACCTGATGATCGACTCGCTCCGCGCTGCCCAGCGCAAGGCGGTGCCAGCGGCCGCGACGCTGTCTCGCGCCGGGTGCCCGCCGGAATGGGCCACCGGCGCCGACGGCTTTGGCGTCGTCACCTTGCACCGGCCGTCGAACGTCGATGACCCCGCGCACCTCGCGGAGGTCCTCGAGGTCCTAGGACGCGTGAGCGCTCGGCTGCCGCTGGTCTGGCCGATCCACCCGCGAACCCAAGCGAACATCGAGCGCCATGCCCTCGGCGCTCGCCTCGCGGGCGTTCGCGTAGCCTGCCTGCCGCCCCAAGGCTACCTCGAGATGGTCGGCCTGCTCGGGGTGGCGCGTCTCGCGATCACCGATTCCGGCGGCGTGCAGGAGGAAACCACCGCGCTCGGCGTGCCCTGCCTGACGATGCGGCCGAATACGGAACGCCCCATCACTATCGAGCAGGGCACGAATCTGCTGGTCCCGCGCGACGCAGCGACCGTCCTGGCCCGCGTCGAAGAGATCCTGGCCCGCGGCGGCAAGCGCGGCCACGCGCCGGAGCTCTGGGACGGCCAGGCCGCGGAGCGCATCGCGCGCCATCTCGCCGAATGGCTACTCGAGCGCCGCACCGACGAGCGCCGCAGGGAGGCCGCATGACGATGCAGCACCAAGCCGTCCCAGGACCGCAGCCGCCGTCGCGGGAGCGGTATTGGGCGCCCTCCGCAAACGCGCGGCGCGCGACGCCCCGCTCCGCAGTGACCAACGCGCTGACCGTCGACGTCGAGGACTACTTCCAGGTTTCAGCGCTCGCGCCCCACATCGACCGCGCGACCTGGGACCGGCGCGAGTGCCGGGTCGAGCGCAATGTCGAACGCCTGCTCGCTCTCTTCGCCGCGCGCGGCGCGCGGGGCACGTTCTTCACCCTGGGGTGGATCGCCGAGCGCTATCCGCACCTTATGAGGCGCATCGTGGCCGAGGGACACGAGCTCGCCAGCCACGGCTACGGTCACCAGCGCTGCACGGAGCTCGGCCGCACCGAGCTGCTCGACGACGTGCGCCGCGCCAAGGACCTGCTGGAGGACGGGACCGGACAGCCCGTGCAGGGGTACCGCGCGCCGAGCTTCTCGATCGGCGGCGGCAACCCCTGGGCCTTCGACGTGCTGCTCGAGGCCGGCTATCGCTACACGTCGAGCGTGTATCCGGTGCGCCACGACCACTACGGCATGCCGGACGCGCCGCGCTTCGCGTACGAGCCGCGCCCAGGCCTGCGCGAGCTGCCAATCTCGACGGTGCGGCTGTTTGGCCGCAACCTGCCGGCCGGCGGCGGCGGGTGGTTCCGGCTCCTGCCGTATGCCGTCAGCCGCTGGGCGCTGCGCCACGTCAACGACACCGACGGGCGCGCGGTGATCTTCTATTTCCACCCGTGGGAGATCGACCCCGACCAACCGCGCGTCCCGGGCACGAGCCTAAAGACCCGGTTCCGCCACTACGTCAACCTCCGGAAGACGGAGGCGCGCCTCGACCGCCTGCTATGCGACTTCCGCTGGGGGCGGGTCGACGAGGTCTTCGGGCTGGCACGTCCATGAGTGCCGTGGAGCAGTTGGTCCGCCCGATCGCGGAGGTGCGACCCTTCCGCGAGTCCGATCGGGCGCGCTGGGATGATTTCGTCCTCGGCAGTGCGCAGGCCACCTTCTTCCACCGCATCGGCTGGCGCGACATCCATGCCGAGGTTTTCCGGCACCGACCCCACTACCTGCTCGCCGAGCGCGACGGCGCGATTGTCGGCGTGCTCCCGCTCGTGGAGACAAAGAGCCTGCTGTTCGGTCACTCGCTGACGTCG
>Ga0070662_100002419_pt1 | contig 11479 bp, 8 predicted proteins | sample KBSC53metaG_FD_65648 | JGI IMG/M metagenome (GOLD analysis project Ga0070662, IMG submission 65648) | Corn rhizosphere microbial communities from Kellogg Biological Station, Michigan, USA - KBS C5-3 metaG | ecosystem: Host-associated > Plants > Roots > Rhizosphere > Soil ...
GCTTCCCGCCGTCGACGTGGGGCCCGAAGGCTCCGGTGTGGGTATTCGGCGGGTACGCGCTCCTCATTCTCTGCTTCCAGCGCCACGCGCTGCGCTTCGCGCTCGGCGTCGCTGCGATCTTCGTCGGCTCCACGTTAGGCCGAGGAACGGACAAGTCGCTGCTGTTCCGGGGGCGGAGCTTCTTCGGCGTGTACCGCGTGAAGGCGTATCCGAAGCATCACGCGCTGGAGAACGGCACGACGACGCATGGTGGGCAGAGCAGCTACCCACAGTTCGCGCGCGAGCCACTGACCTACTACCACCGCGACGGGCCGCTCGGCCAATCGTTCGCGTGGCTCATGCGCCGCAACGCCGATCGCCGCGTCGCCATCGTCGGGCTCGGGACGGGCACCATCGCGTGCTACGGGCGCCCGAACGAGACGTGGACGTTCTACGAGATCGATCCGCTGATCGAGCGCATCGCGTTCAATCCGAAGTATTTCACCTATCTCCGCGACTGCCCGCCGACGAAGCGCATCGTGCTCGGCGACGCGCGCCTGTCGCTCGTGCAGGCGCCAGATAGCGCGTACGACTTCATCATCCTCGATGCGTTCAGCTCCGACGCCATCCCGGTGCACCTGATGACCCGAGAGGCGCTGCAGCTCTATCTGCGGAAGCTGGCGCCGGGCGGTTCCGTCGCATTTCACATCAGTAATCGCTATCTCAACCTCGAGCCGGTGCTGGTCGAGTTGGCGCGCGACGCGCGGATGGCGGGTCTCGTTGGCGCCGACATCGCGATCACGTCCTCGCAGAGGATGTCGTTCAAGATGAACTCGAAATGGGTCGTCCTGTCGCGACGCGCGCAGGACCATATGCTGCTGGCACTCCAGCCCGGCTGGCGAGTCCTCGCCCCGCAGTCGGACGTTGCCCTGTGGACGGACGACTTCTCGAACGTGATCAGCGTGTTCCGCTGGCGATGACGGCGTCGCTCCACGCGCTGCGCCGCTCGACGCTCCGACGATAGGGCGCGAGGCCAGCACCTAACAAGCCAGCGGCGGCGCCCAGCCCGAGGATCGTGACGGTGAGCAGCGAGTAGCGCACCGCAGCGTCGCTGCCGAACGCGCGATCGGTCAGGAGGCCGACGATGCTCGGCCCGAGGCCGAGACCGATGAGCGTCATCGCCGAGACGAACACGGCGCCGACCTGCGCGCGCATCCGGTTCGGGGTGATCTCCTGGACGGCTGCGACCGCGGCACCGAACGCGAACGAGGCGAAGAAGTTGTAGGGCACGAGCGCTGCGACGGAGAGCGCCGCGGTGGGGGCAAGTGTATACGCCGTGCCGCACGCGAGATTGCCGAGGGCCGCAATGAGCCCGACGCGAAGCTTCGCGTCCGTGCGGCCCCGGGCAAGCATGGCGTCCGCGACCCTGCCGCCCACCACCACGCCGGCCACGCCGACGGTGACGGTGAGCGTCCCCAGGGTGAGGCCGGCCTGCGCGGCCGACCAGCCGTACGTCCGGATCAGGTGCGTGGGCAGCCAGGCCGCGGTCGCGAAGTTCACCATCGCGAACAGCGCGTAGCCCAGGTTGTGACAGAGGAACGCGGCGCGGTTGCCGCGGAGATGACGGAGCACCTCGATGACGGAGAACGCTAGGGCGTCGTTAGGCTGACCGGTCTCACGGCGACGAGGCTCCCGGACGGTCGCCATGAGCATCGCGACGATCAATCCGGGCAGTCCGACGATGACGAACACGCTCTGCCACGGGCGAATCGTGCCGACGATCGGCCACTGGAGCACGGCGTGTCCGTCCAGCCGGGCGAGCACTGCCGCGCCCGCGAGGTTCGCGAGGCCGGCGCCAAGATAGATGCCGAGCGAGTAGACGCTGAGCGCCGTCGCGCGGCGGCTCGGGGCGAAGTAGTCGGCGATGAGCGACAGTGCCGGCGCGGCGAGCGCCGCTTCGCCAATGGCGACGCCGAAGCGAGCGAGGAGCAGCTGCTCGTAGGTCCGCGCGACCCCGCACAGCACCGTCATGACGCTCCACGCCGCGATCCCCATCGCGACGATGGCTCGTCGGCTCCCACGATCGGCCAGCCGGCCGAGCGGAATGCCCAGCAGCGTGTAGAACAGCGCGAACGCGAGCCCGTACAGCACACCCATCTGCGTATCCGTGATGCCGAGGTCGCGGCGAATCGGCGCGACGAGCAGCCCGAGTACCTGCCGGTCGACGAACGCGGACGCGTTGGCGAGCGTGAGGATCCCGACGACATACCACGCGTACCCGGCCCGCGGGAACGGATCGCTTCCGTCGGCGCCCGCGAGGGCGGGAGGGATCACGGGACGGTGGCCGACGGTGACCGCGACACGCCAACGGAGGTTGGGCCTACGAAGGCACTATTGCTCGCGGGCGCAGATAGTGCCAATGATGGCCCTTCCGGCGCGAGCACGTCGCCGACGCGAAGGACGATGATGAGCGCCATGGCCGGTGCTCCTGCGAGCGCTGCGTATGTAGAAGCGAGCGTGAGAGGCGAGGGGCGCCGTGCGTATGGGACTGCGAGGGGCGAAATCCACGCAGGTTCCTGCGGCGTAGAGTAGGGTAGAGGCCCGAAACTGCCGCGGCAACCCGGGCGTATGGGCTCAAAGACGGAATGTTGGTGTAGTACCTGTCAGACGAGATCGACGTGGCTTCGCCCGACCGGTGGTGCAGGGAAAGGGCTCCAACGACTCGTCTATCAACCGCGTGGGCTTCCGCGCGTTTTCATATAGACCTCCGGCGAAGGAGGATGTTCACATGACGCGTTTCGAGTTTGCCCTCAAGAGCCCGGACGAGGTTCGTCAGGCGGGCGTGGTTCAGAGCGAGTCGTTCAATGACGCTCTCTCGCTCGTGAGCAAGAATGTGACGGTACAGGACGGCGACACGCTGGAGATCGGCGTCGCGGGCTTCCCGCCGGCGCGATATGCCTTCGTCGCGTCGGATGCCATTGATGCGGTCAACTGGCGGCCGATTGGGCTTGCCGCCTAGCGGACGACTGCAGTAGCAGCGCGACCGCAGTAACGACGCTGGTTACTGTTAACTGGAACTGGTTGCTGCAGGACAAAGCCAGAACCCTCGGGACGCTTCTCTCGGTAGAGAGGCATCCCGAGGGTTCGCTTTTCACCCTGCAGTAACCAGTTCCAGCTAACAGTAACCAGTGTGTTTCGCCTGCTTTAGACTGCGTCCGACAAGCTCGTAAAGTTGAAGTCTCTGACCTTGATAGCCGGCACGACGACGGCACCACCGGCCTCCGTCCCCGCGAGCCGGACCGGGCGTCCGAGAGTCTCCAGGTTGTTCAGCATGAACAGCGGCGACTCGTTGAAACGGAAGTTCTTGAGCGCCTTCGTGATCTTGCCGTTCTCGATCAGGAACGTGCCGTCGCGCGTCAGGCCCGTGTAGAGCATCGTCCGCGGATCCACTTCGCGCAGATACCACAACCGCGTGACCAGCACACCGCGCTCCGTGGACTTGACCATGTCCTCCACGGATGCGTCGCCCCCGTTCATGATGAACGACGTCGGTGCTCCCGTCGCCGTCTGGCCCTGCTTCTGGGCCCAGAACCGCGTGTAGAAGAGCTGCTTCAGCACGCCGTTCTCGACGAACACCTGCCTGCCTAACGGGAACCCCTGGCCATCGAACGGCTGGGCCAGGATACGCGGATCGAAGGGGTCGGCGAGCAGGCTCACGCGCTCGTTCACGATCTTCTCACCGGTCTTGTTCCCGCCACCCTGCTTCGAGAACGGGCTCCGTCCCTCGTCGGCCGAGCGGGCGTCGGCGTATCCGCCGAAGAGCTGCACGAGGTCGCCGACGGCCTGCGGCTCGAGGATCACCGTGTAGCGGCCCGGCTCGATCGCGACCGGATTCCGCGACAACTTCGCCTTCTCGAGCGCCCGCTGGCTTATCGCCGGGATGTCGACCTGGTTCCAGTCGTTATGCTCGCCGCCGGCCCAGCCCGACCCGGTCCCGTCCTTGGTGCGAACGGTGACGGTGTAATTCGCGTTCGTCGAGCGATAGTACGCGAACATCCCCTTGTCGTTGCCAAGCGCGCTGGACGACGCGTTGGTGATGAGGAACCCGGCCGTCGCGAGATCGCCGGCCTTCCGCGCCGGCTCGAGCGCCGTGAGCGCTGCCTTCGCGCGATCGGCGGGCGTGAGATTCGCGACGCTGTCGAAGTACGCATTCACGTCCTGGTACTGCTGCGCCGGGAGCGCTGGCATCGCCTCGGGATCGTCGGGCGCGAGCTTCGCGAGCGCCTCCGCCTGCGCGACCGCGCGCCGCAGCGCCTCATCGGAGATGTCGTTGAGCGACACCACCGAATGCTTCTTCCCGAACGAGCTCTGGATGACGACGGTGAAGTTCGTGATCCCGCCCGCGGTGGACATCTGATTGTCGGCGAATCGTACGTTGGCCGAGTACCCGCCACCGATGTTCACCTGGATGCTGTCGGCCTTGGACATCTTCACGACGCGCTCGATCAGGGCCTTGGCTTCCTCGCGAGAAAGAACGGCGCCGTCAGGCACGTTCACGGATTCGAGAAGACGTTTCGGGTAGCTCATTGTCTATGTCTGCGAGTAAGATCGGACTCTCATCAGTCGTGAAAACGCTGCTTACTGTTAGCTGGAACTGGTTGCTGCAGGGTGACACCCTCGGGAAGCCGATGCGTCCCGAGGCCGTTCATCCTGCAGCAACCAGTTCCAGCTCACAGCAAACAGCGCATTTCGTGCAGTTCTTTTAGCTGGCCGTCCTTCCCGCGAGATACTTGCTGAGCCAGCCCTGCACCTCGTTCCACCACAATCGCTGATTCTGCGGCTTCCCGATCCAGTGCCCCTCGTCCGGGAACACCACGAGCCGAGACGGGATGCCCTGCCGCTGCAGCGACGTGAACATCGACAGCCCCTCCGAATACGGCACCCGATAGTCCAGCTCACCGTGCGTCACCAGCGTCGGCGTCCTGAACTTGCCCGCGTACAGGTGCGGTGAGTACACCCGGTACTGCTCGCGCATGGCCTTCGGATCCCAGAACGGGCCGCCGTACTCCCACTCCGGGAACCACAGCTCCTCCGTCGCCCCGTACATGTTCTCGAGGTTGAACGGACCCGCGTGCGATACGAGCGCCTTGAAGCGTGTTGAGTGCCCCGCGATCCAGTTCACCATGTACCCGCCGAACGAGCCACCCGCCGCGCCCATGCGCGTGGAGTCCAGCCACGGGCTCCGCTTGAGCGCCGCGTCCACGCCGTTCATCAGGTCGGTGTACACCTTGCCCGCCCACGCCTTCGACACGTCGTCGACGAACTTCTGTCCGTAGCCGGTCGACCCGCGCGGGTTGATGATCACGAGCCCGGCACCCGTCGCCGCGAACATCTGGTAGTTCCAGCGACCGTGCCAGTTGTCGAGCCACGCGCCCTGTGGGCCGCCATGAATCAGCAGGATCATCGGGTACTTCTGTCCGGCGACGTACTGCGGCGGCTTCACGATGAACCCCTGCACGCTGTCACCGCCCGCGCCGCGGAACCAGAAGTCCTCGGCGGGGTTGAGGGCGAGCTGCGCGACGAGCGCGTCGTTGACGTGCGTTGCCTGGCGAGTCTCCGCGGCCGTGGCGCCATCGAGCGACGCGACGTACACCTCCGGCGGCTTGTTCGTCGCGTCTCGCATCCATGCCACCGTGCGTGCGTCGCGCGAGAACGAGAACGCGAGGTTGTTCGACTCGCCGATCACGAGCGCCGGCGCACCCGCCGTCGTCCCGTTAGGCGACATCTCGGCGCGAAACAGCTTGTCGCGTCCCTTGTCCGTCGTCGCGACGTACAGGGCGCGTCCGTCCGGTGAGAACCAGTAGCCGTCCGCGTTCCGGTCCCAGCGCGGCAGTGCCTCGGTGGACGTCTTCCGAGCGCGATCGTACAGCATGAGCCTGACGCGGTCCGACTCGAAGCCGCCACGGCGCATCGAGCCGTAGGCGATGGACTTGCCGTCGGGTGAGTAGACCGGGTTCTGGTCCACACCTGTGTTCGCGCGCGTGATGACGGTGGGCGTGCCGCCGGTCACCGGGACGACGTACACGTTGACGTCCGTCGTCCATGCCTCCGCCTTTCCCTGATCCTTTGCCGTGTAGGCGATCTCGCGCCCGTCGGGGGAGAACGTGTACCCCTCGCTGCCGCCGAACGGCCCCGGCGGGACATCGTACCTGGCACCCGGAGTCAGGTCCCGCGGTGCGTCGCCCTCAACGCCGACGACGAACAGGTGGGACCGCGTGCCTTCATCCCACGCGTTCCAGTGACGGAACATGAGGTTGTCGGCCACGTGCGCCTTGACCTTGTTCTCCGCCTTGGCCTTGTCCTTCCCGGCGTTGCAGGCGTCGGTCGTGCAGTCGGGCCACACCGCCGACACGAACGCGATCTGTGAGCCGTTAGGCGCCCACACCGGCCCGCTCGCCCCGCCGGTGAGCGTCGTCAGCGGTCGCCGCCCACTGCCGTCCGCGTTCGCCACCCAGAGTTGACCAGCCGCCGAGTACGCGATGCGACGCCCATCCGGCGACCAGCGCGCCTCCGCGGCGTGCGTGGTGTCGTCCGGGAACGCGCGCGCGGCTGCGGATGCACCGCCTAACGTCAGTGCGTACGTCGTCCCGGACCGGCGGTTGGCCTCGACGTCGGTCGTGCGGACCGAGTACAACACCGTGCGCCCGTCCGGCGACACCTGTGGGTCCGATACGGCCTTGAGCGCCGCGAAGTCGTCGAACGTCATGGCCCGACGTGCCTGCGCGACGAGCGGCGCTGGCGCGAGCAGCGCCAGCGCGAGGGATACGCGTACCGTGATCATTGTTGCGTGTGGCTAGGGAGTCTGCGGCCCGCCGGTGCGGCGGTACCAGTCCACCTTCGTCGAATCCCGCTTCGTTCCTCCCGCCAGCGCCTCCTTCATCATCGCCTCCACCTCGGCGATCTCGCGCGGCGCAGGGGAGATCCACTCGACGCCCTGCGGCGTCACCACATAGTCATCCTCGATGCGAACGCCAACGTTCCTGAACTTCTCGAACGCCGGTCGAATCTTCGCGATCAGTGCATCGTTGCGCGCCGTCTTCGGCAGGATCTCGAGCAGGTTCTCGCGGACGTAGATGCCAGGCTCGATCGTGAACGCGCTGCCGGCCGCGATCGTCCCCGTGAAGTAGAACTGATCGGGGTCGTGCACCTCGAGACCGATGCCGTGTCCAAGCCCGTGCATGTAGTACAGCGCGAGCTGCGGGCATTGCTGCGGCTGCTGGGCCGGCGCACAGTCGTACGTGGCGTCGGACGACTCGATGAGCCCGACGCGCGCGAGGCCTGCGGCCAGCGTCGCCGACGCCGAGTCCGACATGAGTGATGCCTTCGCGCCGAGCTTCGCCTGGCGCTCCGCCGCCGCCTGGGCATCGCGAACGATCTGATAGATCGCCCGCTGGTCGGGCGTGAACGTTCCGCTCACCGGAACTGTCCGCGTCACGTCCGCCGCGTAGCCGCGATACGACGCGCCGATGTCCATCACCACGACCTCGCCCGCGTTCATGAACCGATCGTCGGCGTTGTAGTGCAGCGTCGTCGAGTTCGGCCCCGAGCCTACGATCGTCGAGAACGAGGGGCGATCGGCGCCGTTCCGCCGGAACGTGTACTCGATCAGGCTCTGGATCTCGAACTCGTTCATCCCGGCCTCGATCGCGCGCATGGCCTCGCGCTGCGCCTCGACCGTGATCGTCACCGCTTTGCGGATCAGATCGAGCTCGGCCGGACTCTTCGTTCCGCGGAGCATGGCCACGTACTGGTTCGCCGGGGCGAGCTTGACGCCGGCGTGCGACGCGAGGAGACCACGAACGAACTGATCGTCCGCGCTCAGCACACGCGGTTCCTGGCCCCTGGGACCGACGGAGCGCACGTCACCGACCACGTAGAGCTGCGCGGCGGTGCCGAGCAGCGAGTCGAGCACGGGGCGGAGCTGCTCGACGGGGCGCGCCTCGATCCCGGTAGCTTTCGTCGCCCCTTCAGGGCCGAATCGCTTACCGGTCCAGACCTCCGCGGCCGCGTCGCGTCGCTCGACGAACAGCGTCGCCGAGGTCTGTCCGCCGCGCTTGACCATGACGAGCGCGGCGTTCGGCTCGTTGTAGCCGGTGAGGTACGTGAACGACTCGTTCTGGAAGAACGACAGGTAATCCTGCGCCGGCTCTCTCGAGCCGATGGCGAGGAGCACGCCGTCCTGGAGCTTCGCGGCAAGCGCCGCTCGGCGCTGTGCGTATTCCGTCGTGGCGATCTGGGCGCTCGCGGTCCCGCGAACGACGGAGACCGCGAGCGCGGCGAGTGCTGCGAGCAGGAAGCGAGAACGCACCAGTGCTTTCCTCGGAAAGAAGACGCGGTGGATACGACATGGAGGCCGCCGCGAGGGCTGCCTCCATGGTCTTAACCTAGTCCCCGCGCGGCAGTTCCCGAATGTCATTCCCGTTCCCCGGATGTCATTCCGAGCGAAGGTGAGGCATGGCACTCGTCCCGACCGGGAGGCCCTCTACCGGGCGCGGAAGTTGGGTCAAATTCGCATTACGTGGTTCGGGCGCTTCGGCGGAGACAGAACAACGTGATTCGAGTCTGACCCCAATCGACGACGGGGGAACTCGATAACAGCAAAGGAACGGATCGGACGGATCGTTCGTAAGAAGGGGAAGCCCGCCCACTGGCACCTACAAAGTAGAAGGGAACACCGTCGGGAAACCAAAGCCTCCCGAGGGTGTTCCCCTTTTTTCACGGCTCGTGGCGGTTTCGCGACCCGAATTCCCGCGGAGCGATCCGCCCGATCCATTCTTCTGCTGTTATCGAGTCCCCTCGTCGCTGATTTCCGGAGGTCCCTAGACACGGAGACCAAGGGTTCCTCGCTCCGCTCGGAATGACAGGTCGCTCAGCGACGTCTGCGCGGTGGCGATTTCCCGTTGGGGTCCTTCGACTCCACCATGCGCTCGTAGTTCTCTTCGCCCGTTGTCCACAGGTACCGGCCGAACAGATACCCGCACAGAGGGAACACCAGCATGGCGACGCCGATGCCGGTCTTGAGGTGCTGCGTCATGACGAGGCGCCAGACGAACCCCTGTTCCTGCACGACCTGGTAGGCGATCGTGAGCAGGGCGACCGGCACACCCCAGCCGAACACGCCCCGACGCCAGATGAACGTCGACCGGCCCATCGCGCGATTGCGCTCCCAGCGGCCGATGGCGTCGTCGCGCTCACCCGGAGCGCTGGCTGTGCTCGGATCCTGACCCGCGCGAGAGTTAGGAGCGACCATAACCTGCCTTGAAACGAAATTCGACGCGCCCGCCCTCGGCGCGAGTCAAGTCTCCCGTAGGATGTGCGGGTGTTCGAATGAAGGCAATCGACCTGGACTATCGCAGCAGCAGCTTCGCAATGGTCTGGAGCTGCATGTTCGACGTGCCCTCGTAGATCGTTCCGATCTTGGCGTCGCGGTAGAACTTCTCGACCGGGTAATCCTTCGTGTATCCGTAACCGCCGAGCAGCTCCACGCAGAGCGACGTCACGCGCTCGCACACCTGCGACGAGTACAGCTTCGCCATCGCTCCCTCGCGCGCGATGTCCGCGCCCGAGTCCTTGAGCCTCGCCGCGTTGTAGACCATGAGGCGCGCGGCCTCCAGCTCGGTGGCGGCCTGCGCGATCTGGAACTGGACGGCCTGAAAGTCCGAGAGGGCCTTGCCGAACTGTTTCCGCTCCCGTGTGTAGTCGAGTGCGGCGTCCAGCGCGCCGGCCGCGACGCCGATCATCTGCGCCCCGATCCCGATCCGCCCTTCGTTGAGCGTCTCGATCGCGATCTTGTACCCCTGGCCGACGGGCCCGAGCACGTTCTCCTCCGGAACTTCACATCCGTCCAGGATGAGCTCCGTCGTGCTCGATGCGCGGATACCGAGCTTGTCTTCCTTCTTGCCCACCGCGAATCCCGCGAATCCGCGCTCGACGATGAACGCGGTGATGCCCTTGTACCCGGCGGATGGGTTCGCATTGGCGAACACGACATAGATCTCGGCTTCCGCGCCGTTGGTGATCCACATCTTCCGGCCGGTGAGTACGTAGGCGCCACCGCGCTTTTCCGCCCGCGTCGTCAGGCCGAACGCGTCCGATCCGGAACCCGGCTCCGACAGCGCGTACGCGCCGATCGTGTCGCCGACGAGCCGTGGCAGGTACTTCGCGCGCTGTGCGTCGCTGGCATAACGCGAGATCGGGTAATTGACGAGCGTGTTCTGTACGTCGCAGACGATCGCCGCGGACGCGTCGATCTTGCTGATCTCCTCGACGGCGATCGCGACCATCGTGAGCGAGCCGCCGGCGCCGCCGTACTGTTCGGGCACTTCGATGCCCATGAGGCCGAGCGCGAAGTACTTCGGGAGCAGCTCCGGGTCGATCTTCGAGGCGCGCTCCATCGCCTGCACGCGCGGGCGCACCTCGTCGCTCGCGAACGCGGCGACGGCGTCGCGAAACATCTGCTCGTCTTCGGAGAACGTCGTGAGCGCTGGGCGAGCCGTAGCGAGTGACATGGTCGGTTGAGAGGTCTCAGGTGCGCGCGAGCTCCTGGCCCTCGCGCGCTCGGTCCTGCGGGACGTGCGTCCAACGGAAGATCGCGACGGCGGCCAGCTCCGTCACGCCCACGACGGCCAGCGCCACGACCCATTCCCACCAGCGCGGCGGAGCCAGCGGCAGTATCCGTGACGGCCCGAGCAGCGCGGTGGCGATCACGATGGCCTGGACCACACGCCAGCGGACAGCACCGCTCGGAGCTCGGGCTGCGAGCGTGCTCCAATATGCGAACGGCAAGAGCAAGATCGCGAGCCATGCCGCGCTGACTGGAGTGTACGATGGGCCAACGCCACCGTTCGGCAGGAGAAAGGCCCAGCCAAGGCTGGCCGTGAGCGGGAGCGCGTATTCGCGCACGGTGGACCCGCGCTGCCCGGCGATGACGAGCGAGCCGCGCTCCCATGCCCCGGTGAGGCGGACGGTGTCGCTCCCCCCCTCGCGGAAGAACCCCGTTAGGCGGACGGCGACCTCGCGCAGCCGCGCGTCGCGGCCGGCGTTTCTCACGTGGAAAACGGCGTCGTCGCGTACGCGCGACACGACGGCGATGTCGTCGATGTCGAAATCCAGGATCTGCGCGAGATGGGTGGACTGCGTCGGGTCGCGCGCGACGATCGCCGTGACGACGACAGGTTGGCCGGCCAGGAGCCCCGCGCGCACCGCCGGGCCGTTGCGGACGGTGTCGTCAACCATCACCGGCTGCCCCGCGACGCGCACGTCGAGGATGCGGCCGGAGGGCCCGAGCTCGCTGCCGGGGCCGCGGTTGGCTTGCCACGGCGGCGATGTCAGCGACGGTGTCAGGGCGACCGAGGTCGCGCCGACGACGGCCAGGAACGTGACCGCGGCGGCGACGGCGAGCGACGCGGCGGTCCTCGCGTTAGGCCTGACGAGCGTGTGC
>Ga0070662_100002422_pt1 | contig 11472 bp, 8 predicted proteins | sample KBSC53metaG_FD_65648 | JGI IMG/M metagenome (GOLD analysis project Ga0070662, IMG submission 65648) | Corn rhizosphere microbial communities from Kellogg Biological Station, Michigan, USA - KBS C5-3 metaG | ecosystem: Host-associated > Plants > Roots > Rhizosphere > Soil ...
GATAACCGCGGGGCACCATCACCAGGTTGCCGTCCTGGACGCACATGGTCTCGTCCAGCGACCCATCGTCTGTATAGACGCGTTGGAAGGCGAAGCCCTGGGACGGCTTGAGCCGATGGTAATAGGTTTCCTCGAGCGCGGTCTCGGCATTCGGCGTAGCGGTGTCATGCTTGTGCGGCGGATAGCTGGACCAATGCCCTCCGGGCGTGAGCACCTCCACCACCAGCAGACTGTCCGCAGGCGTCGTCTCGGGAAGGATATTTCGGACGTAGCGGAGGTTGGTTCCACGGCCGCGCACCTCGCGCGGCATGGCACTGTCGCTGATCAACCGCGCGCCGTGCCCCGTTCGACCGGGCGCCGAACAGAGGGCAATCTCTGCGTTGCCGATCGCGCGAATGTGAAAGGCGGTGCCTGCCGGAATATAGACCGCACCAGGCGCGCGGTCCTCAAACACGTCATCTCTTCCGCCGACCGCACCGAAGTCGATCGAATCCGTCCCGATCGCGGCCAGGCCATTCAGTATGACGATGCATGTTTCGCGATCCTGCTCGCCGCCGCGGACCTCCTGACCCGCGACGAGCCGATGAAGCCGGAAGCCGACATATGACCAACCGGCGCTCTTCGGCGACACATCGATCACGCATCCGTCCTGGGATGGCGGCCCCGACCTGACCAGGAGCGGGCTCATGGTTCTGCCTCGACCCGCAATCCGGCGGTCGCCGCCTCTTGCGCCAGGCTGCGCAGGCCGAGTTCGGCATAGCGGCGCGGATTGGCCAAAGCAGGGTCCTGCTCGGCCTCGACGATGATCCATCCGGCATAATCGACCGCCGCCAGCGCCTCCATCAGCGGCCCGAAAGCGATGTCACCATCGCCGGGGACCGTGAACATCCCGGCGAGCACGCCGTCCAGGAAGCTTCCGCGCTCCGCCTTCAGCCGACGATACGCGACGTTACGCACATCCTTGCAATGGACATGGGTTATCCGCGCAGGATGACGGCGGATCACCGAAACCGGATCGATCCCGCCGAGCACGGCATGCCCTGTGTCCAGGGTGAGACCGGCATTGTCGCCGGTTGCCGCCAGAAAGGCGTCCAGATCCTCGGCGTTCTCGACGACCGTTCCGAGATGATGATGATAAGCGAAGCGGAAGCCCCGCCCGGCCAGATAGTCGGCCACGTCCGTGATCCGCTCACCGAAGCGCCGCCAATCGTCGGCGGCCAGTCGCGGTGTTTCGGACAAGGGCCGGCCACGCTGCCCATGAATCGCGTTGCTCGTTTCGGCGAAGATGAAGACGCTCGAGCCCATCGCCTCGAGCAGCCGCATGTGCGACTGCAGCGCGTCGATTTCCTCTTGCGCGGTCTGCGCCAATAGCGATCCGCTATACCAGCCACCGACTAGGACCAGGTCATAGCTACCGAGCAGGCCTGCCAATTCCGCCGGGTCGCGCGGGAAGCTTCCCCCCAGCTCGATTCCGGAAAAGCCGACGCCCCTTGCATCGGCAAGTACCGTCTGCAGGGGCGTGCCGCCGCCAAGTTCGGGCATGTCGTCGTTGATCCAGGCGATCGGGCTGACGCCGAAGCGGATGGTCATGGCCTTTCCCCTGTTTCGCCCCGCATCCGTGCCTCATAGGCCGCGCGGGCCTCGCGCACCTCGACCCGCTGCGACACTTCCGGGGTGGCGACGTCCCACCACGCGCCGCCCGCCGCGGTCGAGGCGTCCGGATCGGTTTCGATGATGATCACATAGGTCCGGTCACTGTTGCGGGCCCGGACAAGGGCGGCTTCCAGCCCGGCAATGTCCGATACCTCTTCCGCGTGCGCGCCGAGGCTGCGGGCATGGGCCGCAAAGTCGATACGCGGCCCACTTGCGGAACCGCAATCGGCCAGCAGGTTATTGAAGGGAGCCCCGCCCTGCGCGCGCTGCAGGCGGTTGATGCAGCCGAACCCCCCATTATCCAGCAACGTGACGATCAGCTTGCGCCCCAGCATGACCGAGGTCGCCAGCTCCGAATTCATCATCAGATATGAGCCGTCGCCAACCAGAACGTGCACCTCGCGATCCGGCGCCGCCATCTTCGCACCCAGGCCCCCCGCAATTTCATAGCCCATGCAGGAAAAGCCATATTCGACATGGTAGCCTCCGCTCCGGCGGACCCGCCACAATTTGTGCAATTCTCCGGGCAGGCCGCCCGCGGCGCAAACGACCACCGCATTTTCCGCCGCGACGCGCCCCACCGCGCCGATCACCTGGGCGTCGGTGGGGAGGCGATCGGGCGCTCCCGGCGCCGTTGCCGCATCGACCTGGATGTTCCAGGCCGCGCGCCGTTCGGTCGCCAGCCGCACCCAGTCGACCGGCGCTTTCCACTCCGAAAGCTCGGCCGCCAATGCCGTCAGCACGCTGCCCACGTCGGCGACGACGGCCTCAGCACCCGATTTATGCGCGTCATGCGGCTGAACGTTAACCTGCACGAGCCGGCAATCCGGCGCGGCGAACAGCGCCCTCGAACCCGTCGTAAAGTCCTGAAGGCGCGTGCCGAGCCCGACGATCAGATCCGCCTCCGCGGCCGCGGCATTCGCAGCCGCGCTTCCGGTGACACCGATCGCCCCCAGGTTTGCGGGATGATCGAACGTCAGGACTCCCTTGCCTGCCTGCGTTTCTGCGACCGGTATCCCGGTACGCTCGGCAAGTTCGGCCAGGATTCCGCCGGCGTCGGCATAGGCAACGCCGCCACCCACGATCAGCAAGGGGCGCCGGGCTGCAAGAAGCGACGAGGCCAGGCGCGCGAATTCGGTCGGATCGGGGACCGGTTCGCGTATGTGCCAGCAGCGCGGTTCGAAGAAGGCCTGGGGATAGTCGAACGCCTCCGCCTGCACGTCCTGGCAGAACGCGATCGTGGCCGGGCCGCAACCCGCCGGATCGAGCAGGACCGCAAGCGCGCGGGGGAGCGCATCCATGATCTGTTCGGGGCGGCTGATCCGGTCGAAATAGCGGGACACCGGCCGCAGGCAATCATTGGCTGAGACGGTGGCATCGGCGAACGCCTCCACCTGCTGCAGGACGGGATCCGGTCTGCGGCTGGCATAGATGTCGCCGGGCATAAACAGCACGGGCAGGCGATTGACATGCGCGAGCGCCGCCGCGGTAACGAGATTGGTGGCACCCGGCCCGATCGAGGTCGTGCAGATCATGGCACGACGCCGGCGCGATTGCTTGGCGAAGGCGATCGCGGCGTGGGCCATCGCCTGTTCGTTATGCGCGCGGATCGTGGGCAGCACATCGCGCGCGGCGTGGAGCGCATCACCCAGACCGGCAACGTTGCCGTGGCCGAAAATGGCCCAGACGCCCGCGAAATAGGGCAGTTTGCCTTCTGCAGTCTCGACCGATTGCGCCGCCAGCCAGCGGACGGCCGCCTGTGCCGCCGTAAGGCGCAGCCGGGTCATGCCTCCGGCTCGACCGCGCCGCGGGCGCTTCGCCACGCATCGACCAGCGCTCCGAGCTTGCGCGCAAGCTCGGCGACCGCGGCTTCGTCGTCGATCCTGTTCGAAAGCCAGTCACGCGCAACGTCGTGAAAAATGGTGCGTCCCACGGCGAAGCCCTTCACGATCCTGAACGGCGCGGCGGCCTTGAAGGAGGACAGCAATTCCTCATGCGCGGCCGACAGACCGAGCAGCACGGCTCCGCGGCAATAGGGATCGTTTTCGAGTACCGCTGCCTGAACGTCACGCCACGCCTCTGGATCGGCAACCGGCTCCAGTTTCCACCAATCCGGCCGCAGGCCGATGCCATAAAGGCGCCGGAGCGTTTTCGCTATGGTCGACGGCGTGGATGGCATGTCGGCGGGGGCAATCACCTCGATCAGCAGTTCGTGGTGCGTCTTGCGGCAAGCATCGAACAGTCGCAGCAACTGTCGCTCCTGACGCTCGCGCAGATCCGGTGTGTCATCCGGGTGATAATAGACCAGACATTTGACCACGTGGTTGGCCGGCCACTCGAGCAGTTCGGTGGCAACGTCGGGCGAACCTTCGAATTGGAGCGGCCGCGATTTCGGCTCCTCGATGGGTCGGCCGATCCAGTAGGGGTGGTCGGCGGCAATGGCGAGCGCGTCGCCGCTGTAACGGCTATCAAGCAAAACACCGAAACTGGCGCGCCCCGCCGCAACCCGGTCCACCGCCCGCAACGCGAGCGTCTTGAAGACGGAAATGCGGCCCTCATCGGCACCCAATGAAGCGGCCAGGTCTTCAAACTGACTGCGATGATCCACCGCAAGCACGGTCAGTTCCTCATAGCTGCGGGATCGGCCGGCCACCCAGTGCAGATGCTCCAGCATCTTGTCTTCGCGCAGGCGGAACGGTCGCTCGGTCATCGAGAGGAAGTGATCGAGCTCGATCTCGGACGGCATGGCCGGCGCGCAACCGTGGCGAGAGACGACAAGGGCACCACAGGCATTGGCCCGGCGGCAGCAATTCTCCAGCGGCTCGTCGCGTAGCCAGCCGCGCAGGAAGCCCGCCATGAAGGCATCGCCGGCGCCCAGCACATTGAACACCTCGATCGGGAAACCCTCGGCCACCACCCCCATTTCGATATCGCCGGGGATCGCGCCAGGGAACGCGACACAGCCGTGCGAACCCCGTTTGCAGACCAGGAGAGCGTCGCTCTTCTCCCGAATGACGCGGAGCGCCGCAATCGTGTCGGCGATGCCGCCGAGCACGTGAATTTCCTCCTCGGTTCCGACCACAAGATCGCAGAGGGGGAGGACCTGCTGCAACTTCGCGGTCACGGCCGCGTCCGCCACGAAGCGATTTTCCCCCATGTCTTTGGCGGTCAAGCCCCAGAGGACCGGTCGATAGTCGATATCGAAAATGACCCGCCCGCCCGCCTGTTTTGCCCAGGTCGCCGCGGTCAGGCTGGCCTCGTACACGCTGGGCTGTGACAGATGGGTCCCGTTGATCAGGACCGCGCCGGCGGACCTGATCCACGCCTCGTCCAGATCGGTCACGCAGAGCGCCATATCGGCGCAGTTTTCGCGGTAGAAGATCAGGGGAAAGGTGGAGCGATCTCGGATTCCGAGCAGCACCAGCGCGGTCAGCCGCTCGGGATCGTCCACGATTCCGTCCAGCGCCACGCCTTCCCGCGCGGCCTGCTCACGGATGAAGCGGCCCATATGGTCGGCCCCGACCCGCGTGATCAACCCCGTGCGCAAGCCCAGCCGCGCGGCGCCGATGGCGGTGTTGGTCGGGCTGCCGCCGACATATTTGGCAAAGGAAGCCATGTCTTCCAGTCGGCCGCCGATCTGCTGGCCGTAAAGGTCGACGCTCGAACGGCCGATGGCGATCAGGTCCAGAGTCTTGGCGGGTTGGAGCATGGGAATCCGAACCAAGTGAAACGTGCGATGCGTTCACCGCACTATGGAACAAAATTTCCAACCTACATTAAAACGAAATTATCATTCCCTGCAAGACCTTGCTCCGGCGCCCGTTTGCGGCTCAGGACTTGCTCTTCCTCCGCCCCTTTCGCCCGCGATCTCGCTGGAAAGCCAGGCCGATCACCAGCGTCTGCGCCAGGCAGATCGACGCGGCGAGCGAGCGAAAATTGCGCACTTCGGCCTCGTGCACCTGCAGTGTCTGCGTGGAAAGTTTGGCGATCGGTGCGACCAGGCTGTCGGTAATCGAGAGGATCTGGGCGTCCGCCGCACGCGCCATTCCGACCGCCTCGATCGTCTCCTCGGAATAAGGATGGTAGCTGATCGCCACCAGCAAGTCCCGGTCGGTCATGGTCGCCGCCTGCTGGCGTGAGAGACCGGCTACGCCGTCCATGAAGACGGTCCGCTTGCCTACCTGTTGAAACGAATAGGCAAGATAGGCCGCGACCGGAAAAGCGCGCCGAAAGCCCATGATGTATAGCGTATCGGCCTCATCGATCAGCCGGACCGCCGCCACCATATCCGTCCGGCCAACGCTTTGCTGCAGATTTTGCAGCGCGAGAATGTCGCCATCGGCGAATTCCGCCAGCAATTCGCCGACATCATCTCGTCCGGGTTTGCCGGTCGATGCCTTGAACTGGCGGACACGTTCGCCATAGCCCAGCGCGCCATGTCCGGCGAGGAAGCCATCGCGCAAGACGCGCTGCATCGGGCTGGCGCCCGGATAACCGAGCGCCTTGGCGAAGCGCACGATCGCGGAAGGCTGAACGTCCGCGCGCTCGGCGATCACCGCGAGCGTCTCCAGGGCCAGATCGTCGGGATGGTCCAGAACGTAGCGCCCGATCTGCTGCAGGCGTTTGCTGAAGCCGTCATATCGGTCCAGAATGGCCACCCGCAATTCATCGACGGTCTGGGGCGCAGGCCCGCTTTCAGTCATCGCCCACCTGATATCGCAATTGTCGGTTGAAGGATAAGCAGGTGGCTGACGAAAGCAACACACATGGTGTCACAAAAATTCTATATTGACGCCAGAATGGTATTTCTGATCCATTATGCAGCGGCCAGCCCCGGCAGAAATGACGGGAATCAGCTGTCCGCCGAAGGGAGCCCGGATGTTCCAAATCGCTGTCCTCGGCGCGGGTCGTATCGGCCAAATCCATGCGCGCAATGCCGCCGCCCATCCGCGCCTCGGTGTGAAATATATCGTTGATCCGGCGCTGGACGCCGCTGCGACGCTGTCGTCCGACGTCGGCGCGGTCGTGGCGCGGCTCGACCAGGTGCTGGACGACACGACCGTGGACGGCGTGATCATTGCCAGCCCGACCGAGCTTCACCTCGACCAGGCTTTACAGTCTGCCGCTGCCGGCAAAGCCATATTGTGTGAAAAGCCGGTGGATATGGATCTGGCCCGGGCCCGCGCGATAGCGCCGGACCTCGCACGACTCGGTGCGTCGATACTGGTCGGCTTCAATCGGCGCTTTGACCCCGATTTTGGGGCGCTCAAATTGCGCCTCGACGATGGGGCGCTTGGCCCGCTCGAAAGCCTGCACATCACCAGCCATGATCCAGCGCCCCCCTCGATTGCCTACCTGCGCGGCTCGGGCGGCCTGTTTAAGGATATGGCAATCCACGACTTCGACATGGCGCGCTGGCTGCTAGGTGAGGAGCCGGTGGAGCTGTTCGCTGCCGCCAGCTGCCTGGTCGACCCTGCGATTGGTGAAGCCGGTGACGTCGACACGGCGAAGACGGTGCTTCGATGCCGGTCCGGGCGGCTCGGCGTCATCAGCAACAGCCGCCGCTCCGGCTACGGCTACGATCAGCGAATCGAAGCTTTTTGTGCCCAGGGCCTGATCAAGGCCGACAACCGCCTGGAGAGCACCGTTTCGACGTGGCGCGCGGACGGCATGGTTAGCGACATGCTGCAGAATTTCTTCCTCGAACGCTATGCCGAAGCTTACCGGCGCGAACTCGCCCATTTCGTCGACATCCTCGCCGGAGAAGCATCGCCGCTCGTCACATTCGAGGATGGCATAGCGGCGCTAGCGCTCGCGGAGGCAGCGGCGGCTTCGGTTCGGTCGGCCCAGCCCGTGCGTCTCGGATGACAGCTCCGATCGTCCCTGCAGATCTGGCTGGGCGGGCGTCGGCGCGGCAACCCTTCCTGCCCATACGCGGCATCGGGCTTCCCGGCGCGCTCGCGACGAATATTCTCAACATGATTGGGATCGGGCCGTTCATCACCATCCCGCTGGCCTTGGCCGCCATGGGCGGTCCGCAGGCCATGCTCGGGTGGCTGCTGGGTGCGCTCCTCTGCGTCTGCGACGGCCTCGTCTGGGCGGAGCTTGGATCTGCGCTTCCGCGCTCGGGCGGTCCTTATCACTATCTGCGCGAGGCTTTCGGCCCGCGCCGGCTCGGCAGCCTCTTCGGTTTCATTTTCCTGTGGCAGTCGCTTCTGATCGGGCCGCTTTCGATCGCGTCGGGAGCAGTCGGTTTCGCGCAATATGCAAGCTACCTCGCCCCCGGCCTTGGCCATTGGAGCCTCACGGGCATCGGCGCTGCGATCTGCCTGGTGAATACTGGCCTGCTTTGGCGCGACGTACGCTCCATCGGCAAGGTTTCCATTCTTGTGAGCGTCGTCGTGGTAGCGGCTACGGTCTGGATCGGCCTCAGCGGTGCATTTCGTTTCGATCCTCGCGTGGCCTTTGATTTCCCGCACGGGGCCTTCGCTCTTACGCCTGCTTTCTGGACGGGCCTCGGCGCTTCGACCCTGATCGCCGTCTACGATTATGGCGGATACAACAATGTGTGCCTGATCGGAGACGAGGTGCGAGACCCCTCGCGCACCATCCCGGTGGCCGTTCTCGTGTCTATAGCCGTGGTGGCGGCCCTCTATCTGGGCCTCAATCTCGCCATCCTGGGAACGGTGCCCTGGCGGGTGGCCCAGCACTCGAACGCTATCGTCGCGGACTTCATGCAGCGGATTTATGGTCCGGGCGGCGGGATCGCGGTGACCGTCCTTATCCTCATTGCGAGCTGGGGTTCGGCCCTGACGGTGCTGTTGGGCTATTCCCGCGTCCCCTATGCTGCGGCCGCAGCAGGGCAGTTCTTCCGGCCCTTCGCGCGGCTGCATTCGCGCGGCGGTTTTCCGGTTTGGGGCCTCGCCTATATGGGGCTGCTTTCCGCGCTGGCCTGTTTCTTCAGCCTGGGCGATCTGATCGCGCTGCTGATCCTGGTCCAGATGATGTTCCAGTTCCTCGCGCAATGCGCAGCGGTGGTGCTGCTGCGGCGCCGCGCCGCGCGCGAGCCTGGTCGCTTCCGCATGCCACTCTATCCGTTGCCCGTGCTGATCACGGCCGTGGGCTGGATCTATATCGTTTCGACCAGCCAGACGCGGCATCTCGGCCTGGCTGCCGCAATGCTCCTGGCCGGCGTTGTCCTCTATCTCGTCCAGGCCGCGCGGCGGGCCGAATGGCCGTTCCGACCGGCATGAAGGATCTCGATGTTCTGGTCGTGGGCGAGATTTACGTCGACCATATCCTGTCCGGGTTCGAATCCTGGCCAGGTCCCGGCGAGGAGGCCTGGGCGAAGGCCTATGATCGGGAGATCGGCGGCGGCGCTGCCAACACGGCCTGCGGCTTGGCGCGGCTTGGCAAGACCGTTGCGCTGATGGCCGTCGTCGGACGCGGCGAAGAAAGCTGGCTGCGGGGGCGGCTGGACGCATTCGGTATCTCGACAGATTTCGTGACGGTGGCGGAAGGGCCTACGGGCGTCACGATCAGCGTCTCGACACGCGAAGACCGCTCCTTCTTCACGCATCTCGGTGCGAACGCGGGTTTGGAGGCGCTGCTCTCGGCCTCGGACACGATGGGGCGGCTGACCGCCGCTCGTCACGTGCATTTCGCCATGCCTCTCACTGCCGGGCTGGCTGGGCGGATCCTGCCCGCTCTTTCGGCGGCCGACTGCAGTACGTCGCTGGATGTCGGATATCAGCCGCGATGGCTTGCCGACACGGCCAATTTCCCGACGCTTCGGATGATCGATCATTTCCTGCCCAACGAGCTGGAAGCCGGCTTGCTGACCGGTGGCCGGTCGGAGGACTTGCTCAGCCTGTCGCGCGCGCAGGGCCTCAACATCGGCGCGCTCAAGCTGGGCTCCCGCGGCGCACTCGCGTGGGGGGAGCAGGGGTCGATCGCTGCCGAACCTCCGCAAGTCGACGTGGTCGACACGACCGGTGCGGGGGACGCGTTCGACGCCGGCTTCATCGACGCGCTGTTGGACGGCGCGGATCAGGAACAGATGTTACGGCGCGCCTGCATCTGCGGCGCGCTTTCAACACGCGTGCCCGGCGCCCTGGCGGGACTCTGTGACCGGAACGAACTTTGGAGCGTCTATGACCAGACCTACCGGGCGTAAGATCGCACTGATCGGTGCTGGCGGAGTCCGCACGCCGCTCGTCATCTTCGGCGTCAACGAAGCTGCCGAGGCCCTCGGGGCGCGCGAAATCATACTCTACGATCCCGACGCGACGCGGCTTTCTATCATGGCCCGGCTCGGCCGTGGTATCGTCGCGCAGGAAAATGGCAGCCTCATCGTGCGCGAGACCAACGAAATCGAGGAGGCGATCGAAGGCGCCGATTTCGTGCTCAACAGCATCCGGGTTGGAGGCATTGCCACCCGCGCTTCCGACGAAATCGCGTCCATCAGGCACGGCTATCCCGGCCAGGAGACGACTGGCCCCGCAGGCGCGGCCATGGCGCTGCGAACCGTCCCGGTCGCTCTGGAACAGGCCCGGCTGGTCGAACGGCTCAGTCCCGAGGCGTGGATCATCAACTTCACCAATCCGGCCGGGCTGATCACACAGGCAATCAGCACGCATACAAAAGCGAAAGTAGTGGGGATATGCGATACGCCCACCGAACTTTTCCACCGGATAGCGTCCGCCCTGGGCGCCCGTCTTGACGAGGTGACGTGCGATTACGTCGGACTCAACCATCTCGGTTGGGTGCGCGGCGTCGCGCTGCGCGGCGAGGACGTAACCGATCGGCTGTTGGCGGACGACAGCCTATTGGCGCAGCTTTATTCGGCACCTTTGTTTGATTTCGAGATGATCCGCACGCTGCGGTTGATCCCGACCGAATATCTGTTTTTCTATTATTGCCGCACGCGCGCACTCGAGAACCAGCGTCGCCAGGGCTCGAGCCGCGGTCGCGAGGTCGAGCAGCTCAACGCCGAGCTGCTCGGGGCGCTCGGCACCCACCTTTCCGCGAATGATCCGTCGCGCGCGATTGAGACCTATGCCGCCTATCTCAATCGCCGCTCCGGATCCTACATGAAGCTGGAGGCACAAGCGGGCTCGGCCTTTGACCGGGACACGTCGTTCGACGAAGATCCGTTTCGTGTCGCGAGCGGCTATCATCGGATTGCGATCGACGTGATGAGTGCGCTGACCGGTGCCCGTCCGGCACGTATTGTCGTGAACACGCGCAACGGTGACGCCTTACCGGATCTTCCGCCCGATAATATTATCGAAACGCCGAGCTGGATCAGCGAGAACGGCGTCGTTCCTGAAAGGGTGGCGCCTCTGCCCGATCCCGTCCTTGGCCTGGTCCATGCGGTAAAAGCCTATGAGCGAGCCGCAATCGACGCCGCTATCAGTGCGGATCGGCCCACGGCGCGCAAGGCATTCCTGATCCACCCGGCGATCGGCGAATGGGAGCCGTCGGATCCGCTTCTTCGCGATTTGCTCGACCCCGGCTGCGCGCATTGCTGAGAGTTGGCCCCGCGCGCTAAGCCCAAGCTGTGCCGCAAAGGCGGGCTGTCCACCCGGCGCCCCGCGACCGAAGAACGCTTACCGCATGCGCTCAAGGATGGCTTCGACCGGAGCACTCGCGAACGCGGTGTACTGGTCGGCGACCGCGTATGGCAGGAGCAGCGTGCGATCGATGATCACGCCTCCGCAGCTATAGACCACATTGGGTACATAGCCGTGCCGCTGCTCGGGCCGCGGGGTGATGAGCGGCTTCGGTGTTCGGGCGAGGGCCCGGGCAGGGATCGCC
>Ga0070662_100002425_pt1 | contig 11467 bp, 7 predicted proteins | sample KBSC53metaG_FD_65648 | JGI IMG/M metagenome (GOLD analysis project Ga0070662, IMG submission 65648) | Corn rhizosphere microbial communities from Kellogg Biological Station, Michigan, USA - KBS C5-3 metaG | ecosystem: Host-associated > Plants > Roots > Rhizosphere > Soil ...
TGCTTGGCGACTTCGCCGATGGTCAGGCTTTCGAGGCCCCTGGAGGCCGCCATCTCGAGCGCGGTGTCGAGGATGGCAGCGAGGGTCATCCCGCTGCGCTCGGTTTTTGTTTCCATGCGAGCAATTTAGCACGACCGTGCGAAATTGCAATCACCCTGTCGAGGGGAGGGAAGCGGGCGGTGTCAGGGCGTAGCTTATCAGGCGGAGTGTGCAGACGCCACATACCCGCGCGGCACGGCGCCGAGCAGCTTGCGGGTGTAGTCCTGCTGCGGTGCGGCAAGGATCTGCTCGGCGCTGGCCTGCTCGACGACCTCGCCGTCCTTCATGACCAGCACCTCGTCGGAGATGAAGCGCACCACCGCGAGGTCGTGGCTGATGAACACATAGGACAGGCCGAATTCGTCCTGCAGGTCCTTCAGCAGGTTGAGCACCTGGGCCTGCACCGACACGTCGAGCGCCGAGACCGACTCGTCGAGCACCAGCACCTCGGGCTGCAGCGTCAGGCAGCGCGCGATCGCGATGCGCTGCCGCTGCCCGCCGGAGAACTCGTGCGGGTACTTGAACAGCGCTCCCGCATCGAGGCCCACGCGCTCGAGCAGCGCCCGGGCGCGCTGCTCCCGGTCGGCCGCCGAGGCGCCGATGCCGTGGATCTGCATCGGCTCCAGCAGCGTCTGGCCGATCGTGAAGCGCGGGTTCAGCGAGGCATAGGGGTTCTGGAACACGATCTGGATGCGACGGCGCATCGCCTGCCGCTCCTGCGGCGGCAGCGTGAGCAGGTTGCGGCCATCGAAGATCACCTCGCCGCTGGTCGGCTCGTGCAGGCGCAGCAGGGTCAGGCCCATCGTCGTCTTGCCCGAGCCCGATTCGCCGACCACGCCCAGCGTGTGGCCCCTGCGCAACTGGAAGCTGACACCGCGCACCGCCTTGAACTCGCGCCGGCGGAACAGCCCCTCGCGCAGCCAGAACGACTTGGCCAGCGAGCGCACTTCGAGCACCACGGGCGCCGCCGGGTCCTTGGGCTTGGCGGCCTGGGCTGAGCTGCGGCCCGCGATGTGGTCGTCGATCACCATCAGCCGCGCCGGGTTCTCGTCGAGCCGCGGCCGGCAGGCCAGCAGGGCCTTGGTGTAGGCGTCTTGCGGGGCGCTGAAGATCTGCGCGACCGGGCCCTGCTCGCGCACGACGCCGTGGCGCATCACCACCACCTGGTCGGCGATCTCGCCGACGACGCCGAGGTCGTGGCTGATGAACAGCAGGCTCATCCGGTGCCGCTGCTTCAGCCGCGCGAGCAGCTCCAGGATCTGGCGCTGCACCGTGACGTCGAGCGCGGTGGTCGGCTCGTCGGCGATCAGCAGGCGGGGCTCGCAGGCGAGCGCCATCGCGATCATCACGCGCTGCTGTTGCCCGCCGGACAGCTCGTGCGGGTAGGCCTTGAGCCGGCGCTTCGGCTCGTGGAACTCCAGCTCTTCGAGCAGGCTCTCGGCCTTTTGCAGCGCCTCGCGCTGGCCCAGGCCCATGTGCCGGATGAGCGGCTCGGTGATCTGCTCACCCACGGTGTACACCGGGTTCAGCGAGCTCATCGGGTCCTGGAACACGCAGGCGATCTGGCGGCCGCGCAGCGCCTGCAGCTCGGGCAGGCCGGCCTGCAGCAGGTCGCGCCCGTCGTAGAGGATGCGCCCGCTGCGCTCGGCGTTGCCGGGCAGCAGGTTCAGGATGGACATCGCGGTGACGCTCTTGCCCGAACCCGATTCGCCGACCAGCGCGACGGTGGTGTTCTCGGGCACATCGAAGCTGACGCCCTTGACCGCCTCGGCGCGCTGGATCTGGCCATCGACCTTGCCGAGGCGGAAGGCGACGCGAAGGTCTTGGATGCTCAGCAGCATGGTGTATCCCCGATCCTCATTCCAGCCCGCGCAGCTTGGGGTCCAGCGCATCGCGCAGCGCATCGGCCATCAGCGAGAAGGCGGTGACGAACACGGCCATGAAGAGCGCGGCCGCGGCCAGCTGCCACCAGTAGCCGAGGATCAGCTCGCTCTGCGCCTCGGCCAGCATCGTGCCCCACGACACCTTGTCGACCGGCACGCCCAGCCCCAGGTACGACAGGATCACCTCGCGCTTGATGAAGCCGACCACCAGCAGCGACATCCGCACCAGGATCACATGGCTCACGTTGGGCAGGATGTGGCGGAACATGCGCGACCACACGCCGGCGCCGATGGCCTCGGCCGAGCGCACGTACTCGCGCTGCGCATGCTTCATGAACTCGGCGCGGACCTGGCGGTAGAGGTCGGTCCACCCGACCAGCGCGAGGATGATCATCACCGTGTCGATGCCGCGGCCCAGCACCGCGGCGAGCGCGAAGATCAGCAGGATGTCGGGGATCGCGGTGAACACGTTGTAGAGCCACTCGGTCACGTCGTTGACCACGCCGCCGAAGAAGCCCGCGAGCCCACCGAGCAGGGTGCCGACCAGCGTGGCGATCAGCGCGGCGCCCACGCCGACCATGATCGACACCTCGGCCCCCTTGATCGCCTTGGCCAGCACGTCGCGGCCGAGGCGGTCGCCGCCGAACGGCAGCGTCTCGGCCTTTGGCGGCACGCTGATCTGGATCTTGGCGGCGCGCTCGGCCCATTCCTTGTAGCGCGGGGCAAGCGGGTCGATGTCGGAGAGGTCGACGTTCGGGCCCTTCGGCACCTCGATGATCGAGGTGGCTTCCGGCGGCGCCGGGCCCATCATCGTGGGCGGCGCGTAGGGCACGCCCTTTTCCGCCTGCCAGTCCTTGGCGACGAGGCCGGCGCCGGCCAGCAGCACCAGCACGATGAAGGCGAGCACGATGCCGAGCGAGACCAGGCCGACGCGATCGGTGCGGTAGCGCTTCCAGGCGGAGGCCCAGACGCCTTCGGAGCGCTGTTGCCGCATTGCGGCCATCGGAGCGGCGGCTGTTGTCATTGTTGAGCCTCCGGGTGTTTTGTCTTGCCGAGGGTGGAGCGGCAAGGCCCTGGGCAGCCCGGCGGCGGGGCTAGGCGTCTGGCGGTCGGCCCTGCGGGCCGACTCCCTTGCGCTGCTCGGATCGAGGGCGCGCTGGCGAACTCGCTGCGAGCGCTGTGCGCTCTCCGCTCAGACAGCGCCAGCGAATCAGAGATTGAAGCGCGCTGGCGCGCGCCGCCCTCAATCCTGCGCTGCTCAGCACCAGCCGATACGCCCCGCCGCCGGGCTGCCCAGGGCCTTGTCGAACTGACCGTTGCAGGCAAAGAGGAATTTATCCGTGCCCCACCACGAGCGGGGCTGCAAGGTTGCGAGCGGGCTGCCGCGGGGGCGTATCGGGCGATGCCGAGAAGCGCAGAAGGTACGGCCGCGCGCGCAGCGCGCTTCAAGCACTGACTCGTCGGCGCTGTCTGAGCGGAGAGCGCGCAGCGCTCGCAGCGAGTTCGCCGACGGGCCGTACCTTCGAGCATCGCAGGGCAGTCTCGCCGCAGGCGAGACCGAGCACGCCTAGCCCCCGCGGCAGCCCGCTCGCAGCCTTGCTGGCTCCAACCCCAACCCAAAGCACCAGCCATCGTCATTTCAAGCTCACCCGAGGATCGACCACCTTGTAGAGCAGGTCGGTCACCAGATTGATCACCATCGTCAGCACCGAGAGGTACACCGTGGTGGCCTGGATCACCGGGTAGTCGCCGCGGTTCACCGCCAGCAGCACCTCCCGCCCCAGCCCCGGGATCGAGAAGAACTGTTCGATCAGGAAGGAGCCGACGAAGATGCCCGGCAGCGCGAGCGACACATTGGTGAGGATCGGGATCATCGCGTTGCGCAACACGTGCTTCAGCAGCACCGTGCGCTCGGTCAGCCCCTTGGCGCGCGCGGTGCGCACGTAGTCCTGCCCGATCTCGTCGAGGAAGAACGAGCGGTACAGCCGGATCTGCGGTGACAGCCCCACCATCACCGCCAGCATCACCGGCAGCGGCACGTAGACCGCGAGGTTGGTCCACAGGCTGTCGCTCCAGCCCTGCACCGGAAACCAGCCGAGCCGGAAGCCGAACAGCCACTGCCCGACGATCACATACACAAGGAACGAGATCGACAGCGCCACCGTGGTCGCCATCATGATCAGCCGGTCGGTCAGCGAGCCCCGCACATAGGCCACCGCCAGCGCGAACGGGATCGACAGCAGCACGTCCAGCAGCAGGATCGGCACCATCACCGTCAGCGTGGCCGGCAGGCGCGTGGCGAACAGGTGGCTCACCGCCTCGTTGGTGGCCCAGCTGCGGCCCCAGTCGAACGTGACGATACGGCGCACGAAGATCCACAGCTGCTCGGGCGTGGACTTGTTCAGCCCCAGCTGCTCGCGGATGACCTGGATCTGCTCAGGCGTGGCCAGCAGCCCGCCGAGGATCTCCGCCGGGTCGCTGCCGAAATACTTGAAGAGGAAAAACACCAGCAGGACGACGCCGACCAGCGTCGGGATCATCTGCCACAGCCGCCGAATCAGGTAGGCCGCCATCGAACCACACTCCTGCCCTGGTTCCGAGATGCGCGAGTGTAGGCCGCCGCGGCGGCGCCGACGCCTCCGCATTTGCCCTGCCTAGACAACCCAGGTACGCCCCGCGCCGCTAGACTGCGCCGTCATGATGCGAACCCTCCTGCTGGCCCTGGCCACGAGCCTGGCGCTGGCGACATCGCCCCTCTGCGCGCAGCCGGTCGCCGGCCCGGTGAAGGTGCTGCGCTACGCCATCCGTGCGGCCGAGAGCGGCTTCGATCCGGCGCAGATCACCGACCTGTATTCGCGCACGCTGGCCAACAACGTGTTCGACACGCCGCTCGAGTACGCCTTCCTCACGCACCCGGCGCAGTTGCGGCCCAACACGCTGGCGTCGATGCCCGAGGCCTCGGCCGATTTCCGCACCTTCACCTTTCGGGTCAAGCCCGGCATCCACTTTGCCGACGATCCGGCCTTCAACGGCCGCAAGCGCGAGCTCACCGCGGCCGATTACGTCTACAGCCTGAAGCGCCACTACGACCCGCGCTGGAAGAGCGGCTGGGTCGGCGTGCTCGAGGCGAGCCGCATCCTGGGGCTCTCCGAGCTGCGCAAGGAGGCGCTGGCCGACAAGAAGCCTTTCGACTACGAGCGCGAGGTCGAGGGGCTGCGCGCGATCGACCGCTACACCTTCCAGGTCAGGCTGGCCCAGCCCAACCCGCGCTTCGTGCACCTCTTGGCCGACCCGATGTCGGGTGCCGTGGCGCGCGAGGTGGTCGAGGCCTATGGCGACAAGATCACCGAGCACCCGGTGGGCACCGGCCCGTTCCGCCTCACCGAGTGGCGCCGCAGCTCGCGCATGGTGTTCGAGCGCAACCCCAACTACCGCGAGCGTGTCTACGAAGAGACGCCGCCGGAGGGCGATGCGCGGCTGCGGGCCGAGGCGGCGCGGCTGAAGGGCCGGCGCCTGCCGATCGTCGACCGTGTCGAGGTCGCGGTGATCGAGGAGAACCAGCCGCGCTGGCTCGCCTTCCTGAACGGCGAGCACGACGTGCTGGACAACATGCCGTTCGACTTTGCCAACATCGCGATCCCGAAGAACCGGCTCGCGCCCAACCTCGCCAAGCGCGGCATCGTGATGGAGCGCTACGCGCGCGCCGATGTCGTCTACACCTACTTCGCGATGGAGAACCCGGTGGTCGGCGGCTACACGCCCGACAAGGTCGCGCTGCGCCGGGCGATCAGCCTCGCGCTCGATGTGGAAGGGGAGATCCGGCTCGTGCGCAAGGGCCAGGCGATTCCGGCGCAGTCGATCGTGCCGCCCGAGGTCTGGGGCTTCGATCCGCAGTTCAAGTCCGAGGCGAGCGAGTACAACCCGGCCAAGGCCAAGGCGCTGCTCGACCTCTATGGCTATGTCGACCGCGACGGCGACGGCTGGCGCGACCAGCCCGACGGCTCGCCGCTGGTGCTGGAGTACGCCACCCAGCCCGAGCAGGAGTACCGCCAGCTCGCCGAGCAGTGGCAGAAGTCGATGGAGGCGGTCGGCATCCGCATCCGCTTCAGCGTGGCCAAGTGGCCCGAGAACCTGAAGGCGTCGCGCGCCGGCAAGCTGATGTTGTGGGGCGTGGCCTGGAGCGCGAGCATCCCCGACGCCGAAGACCTGCTCGCGGTGGCCTACGGCCCCAACAAGGGCCAGGCCAACCATGCGCGCTTCGACCTGCCGGCCTTCAACGCGCTGTTCGACCGGCAGCACCAGTTGCCCGACGGGCCGCAGCGCCTGGCTGTGATCGACGAAGCCAAGAAGCTGGTGGTGGCCTATGCGCCCTACAAGGTGGAGGGCCACCGCTTCTTCACCGACATGGCGCATCCCTGGGTCATCGGCTACCACCGCAATATCTACGTGCGCGAGTTCTGGCGCTATGTCGATGTCGACCCGGTGCGGCAGCAGCAGGGGCGCAGCGGGCGATGAGGCGGCTGGCGCAATGCGTCGCGCTGATGCTGGCGCTGTGCACCGCGGCCGCGGCGGTGGCGCAGGTGCCGCCGAAGGTGCTGCGCTATGCCTTCCGCGTCGCGGAGGTGGGCTTCGACCCGGCGCAGGTCAGCGACCTGTCGTCGCGCATCGTCACGCCGAACATCTTCGAGTCGCTCTACACCTATGACCATCTCGCGCGGCCCGCGAAGATCAAGCCGCTGACGGCCGCCGCGATGCCGGAGGTGTCGGACGACTTCCGCATCTGGACGGTCCGCCTGAAGCCCGGCATCTACTTCGCCGACGATCCGGCCTTCAAGGGGCAGCGCCGCGAGCTGGTGGCGGGCGACTACGTCTACGCCTTCAAGCGCTTCGCCGATCCCGCGAACAAGAGCCCGATGTGGGGCGCGATCGAGGAAGAGGAGCCGATCGGCCTGGCCGAGCTGCGCGACGAGGCGGTCAAGGGCAGGAAGCCGTTCGACTACGACCGCCCGATCGAGGGCCTGCGCGCGCTCGACCGCTACACGCTGCAGTTCAGGCTCCGGCAGCCGCGCCCGCGCTTCATCGAGACGCTGGCGCTGCACGACCTCTTCGGCGCCGTCGCGCGCGAGGTGGTGGAGTTTTACGGCGAGCAGGTGGCGGAGCATCCGGTCGGCACCGGCCCGTTCCGGCTGGCGCAGTGGCGGCGCAGCTCGCTGATCGTGCTCGAGCGCAACCCGCAGTACCGCGAGGTGCGCTACGACGCCGAGCCTGCGCCGGACGACGCCGAGGGCCAGGCGCTGCTGCGGCGCTTCAAGGGGCGGCGCCTGCCGATGATCGACCGGGTCGAGATCTCGATCATCGAGGAGTCGCAGCCGCGCTGGTTGTCCTTCCTCAACGGCGGGGCCGACTTCATGGAGCGCATGCCGACCGACATGATCACTGCGGCGATGCCCAACGGCCGGCTCGCGCCGCCGCTGGCCAGGCGCGGCGTGCAGGCCTACCGCACGGTGGCGCCCGACATGACGCTGAGCTTCTTCAACATGGACGACCCGGTGGTCGGCGGCTACACGCCCGACAAGGTCGCGCTGCGCCGCGCGATCTCGCTCGGCTACGACGTGCGCCAGGAGATCCGCGACGTGTGGCGCGGCCAGGCGGTGCCGGCGCAGGCCGGCGTGGCGCCGCACACCTTCGGCTACGACCCTGGCTTCAAGTCGGAGAACGGCGATCACGACCCGGCCCGTGCCCGCGCGCTGCTCGACATGTACGGCTATGTCGACCGCGACGGCGACGGCTGGCGCGACCAGCCCGATGGTTCGCCGCTGGTGCTGCGCATCGCCTCCGAGCCCGATCAGCTGACGCGGCAGTTCGATGAGGAATGGCAGCGCAACATGCGAACGCTCGGGCTGCGCGTGCAGTTCGAGGTGGCCAAATGGCCCGAGCACCTGAAGCAGGCCCAGGCCGGCAAGCTGATGATGTGGCGGCTGTCGACGATCAACAGCGTGCCCGACGGGCAGGACATCCTCGCGCGGTGGTATGGCCCGCAGGTCGGTCTGCAGAACTTCGCGCGTTTCCAGCGCCCGGAGTTCGATGCGCTCTACCGCCGCATGCTGCTGCTGCCCAACGGCCCCGAGCGCGAGCGCCTGTTCCGCGAGGCCAAGCGCATCGCGGTGGCGTGGATGCCCTACAAGGTGCACGTGCACCGCATCGTCACCGATCTTGCGCAGCCCTGGCTGGTCGGCTACCGGCGGCCGCTGTTCTGGCTCGACTGGTGGCAATACGTGGACATTGAACGAGGTGCCCGATGAAATGGCTTCGCCTGCTGGCGTGCATCAGCCTCCTGGCCATCGGCCAGGGCGGCGCGGCGGCCGAGCCGCCCAAGGTGCTGCGCTATGCGTTCAACGTCGCCGAGACGGGCTTCGACCCCGCGCAGGTGAGCGACATCTACTCGCGCATCGTCACCTCGCACATCTTCGAGGCGCCGATTGCGTACGACCACCTCGCGCGGCCCTACAAGCTGAAGCCGGACACGGCCGCGGCGATGCCCGAGTCGTCCGACGACTTCAAGACCTGGACCATCCGCATCCGGCCGGGCATCTACTTTGCGGATGATCCGGCCTTCAACGGCCGCAGGCGCGAGCTGACCGCGGCCGACTATGTCTACACCTACAAGCGCATCTACGACCCGAAGGTCAAGGCGCCCGGCTTCAGCGAGCTCAGCGAGGAGGGCATCCTCGGGCTGCGCGAAGTGCGCGACGCGGCGCTGAAGCAGCAGAAGCCGTTCGACTACGACCGCGAGGTCGAGGGCCTGAAGGCGATCGACCGCTACACGCTGCGCATCAAGCTCAAGGAGCCGCGGCCGCGCCTGCTCTTCACGCTGGCGCAGAACGACATCTACGGCGCCGTGGCGCGCGAGGTGGTCGAGGCCTACGGCGAGCACATCATGGAGCACCCGGTGGGCACCGGGCCGTTCAAGCTCGTGCAGTGGCGGCGCAGCTCGCTGATCGTGCTGGAGCGCAACCCCGGTTTCCGCGAGCAGTTCTACGATGCCGAGCCGAATGCCGACGATGCAGAGGGCCAGGCGCTGCTCAGGCGCTTCAAGGGCCGGCGGCTGCCGATGATCGACCGGGTGGAGGTGTCCATCATCGAGGAGCCGCAGCCGCGCTGGCTGTCGTTTCTGAATGGCGAGCAGAACTTCCTCTGGTTCCTGCCGCCGGACTTCACGATGCAGGCGGTGCCCAACGGCAAGCTCGCGCCGGCATTGGCCAAGCGCGGCATGCGGGCCTACACGGTCGCGGCGGCGGATGTGTACCTGCTGACCTACAACATGGAGCATCCGCTCGTCGGCGGCAATGCGCCGGAGAAGGTGGCGCTGCGCCGGGCGATGAACCTGGCCTACGACGTCGAGCGCGAGGTCAAGCTGGTGCGGCGCGGCCTGGCGGTGCCGGCGCAGACGATCCTGCCGCCGCTGACCGAAGGCCACGATCCCCGGATGCGCACCGAGGCCACCGAGTACAGCCCCGCCAAGGCGCGCGCGCTGCTCGACCTCTACGGCTATGTGGACCACGATGGCGACGGCTGGCGCGACATGCCCGACGGCTCGCCGCTGGTGCTGGAGATGAGCACGCAGAGCGACCAGTTCGCGCGCCAGCTCGACGAGCTGTGGAAACTCAACATGAACGCGGTCGGCCTGAAGGTGGTACTGAAGATCGCGCAATGGCCCGAGAACCTGAAGAACGTGCGTGCCGGCAAGTTCATGGTGTGGCGCGTGGGCTCCACCGCCTCCACGCCCGACGGGCAGGGCGCGCTGGAGCGGGCCTATGGGCCATCGGTCGGCCGCGCCAACCTCGCGCGCTTCCACCTCGAGGAATTCGACCGCCTCTACGAGCGCATGAAGCTGCTGCCCGATGGCCCGCAGCGCGACGAGCTGTTCCGCCGCACCGCGAAGCTGCTGGTGGCCTATGCGCCGTACCGGATGATGGTCCACCGCGTGCTGGTCGACATGGCTCACCCGGGGGTCGAGGGCTACCGTCGCGGGCCGTTCTGGCTCGATTGGTGGCAGTACGTCGACGTCGAGCGCGAGCGGCCCTAGCAGGTTCGGCACGGCGTACATAGGGATGGAGCGAGGCTGCGAGGCCTCCAACAATCCGCGCCCGTGACGGCGCCGCTTTCTTGCGGCGCACGTCACGCCAACCAAAACCCAAGGAGGATCATGAACATCCGTTCAATGCTGGCGCCCGCTGCGGCGCTGCTCGCCATCACCGCGGCCATGCCGGGCCATGCGGCCCAGACCTGCTTCTACGACACCTGCACCATCGACCTCAGCACGGTCACCGTCACCTACAACCAGTATTCGTCGTACTGGGCGACCCAAGGGGATCAATGGTCGAGCTACGTCTACACGACGTTGATGCCGGCGCTGACCGAGATCGACTCGGCGGGCCGCGCCGGCTTTACCTTCAACCCGGAGCTCATGGTCGAGCTGATGGGCGGTTACGGCGCGTCCGGCGGGGGTGACGGGAGCTTCGGGCTCACGGGCGTCGTCTTTACCGCCAAGGCGGGCTACAAGATCGACTCGATCGAGTTCGGCGTCAGCGGTTCCCGCGCCACCCGGGGTGATGCGTCGGCGACGGTGAACGTGCCGGGCGCCCCGGTCTTCAGCGGCGACAACTTCGACAGCATGGCCCTCGAGCCGGCCTCCACCACGGAGTTCGGCGCAGGGTTCATGATCAGTGCCGACTATGCCGAAGGGCCGGATGGCACCGCCCTGGCCTTCGGCAGCGCCAGGGCCAGCATCGACGGCGTGCGGCTCATCGCGAACGTGTCCGCCGTGCCTGAGCCCGAGACGCTCGCGCTGCTGCTGGCCGGCCTGCCGCTGATCGCCATCGCGCGCCGCCGCCGCACCTGACGCCACTGGTGGCTCAGCCGGTGCCGCGCAGCAGCTCGGCCACCGCGTTGCCCACGTGCTCCATGAAGACCCGCACACGCGCGGTCTCGCGCAGGTCGGGGTGGGTCAGCATCCACACCGGCACCGCCAGCTCGGGGATCGGGTCCGACACGGCCACGATCTCCGGGTGGTTGGCCTCCATGAAGGTCGGCAGCACGCCGATGCCGATGCCGGTGCGGATCATCGCGACCATCGCGTTGAAGATGTCCACGCGCAGCCGCACGTCGGCCTGCGCGAGCTGCTGGCGCATCCAGCGGTCATAGACCCGCGTCTGCGTGTCGCGCTCGAACGCGATCCACGGCGCATCCTTGATCAGCGTCGCCAGCGGGGTCACCTCCTGCGGCAGGCCTTCGGCACCGCGCATCGCGTAGACGCGGCATTGCGTCATGCCCAGCTTGCGGCCGACCAGGTGCTCGGCCACCGTGCTCGACAGCCGCATCGCGACGTCGGCCTCCAGGCGCGACCAGGAGTTGGCCTGGTCGGCGTGGCGGCGCGACAGGTCGACCATGAAGGCGTTCTCCACCACCTCGACCTCGATGCCGGGGTAGCGCCGCGCAAAGCTCGCCAGCGGCTGCGGCAGTAGATGCTCCATGATCACGAAGGC
>Ga0070662_100002428_pt1 | contig 11461 bp, 9 predicted proteins | sample KBSC53metaG_FD_65648 | JGI IMG/M metagenome (GOLD analysis project Ga0070662, IMG submission 65648) | Corn rhizosphere microbial communities from Kellogg Biological Station, Michigan, USA - KBS C5-3 metaG | ecosystem: Host-associated > Plants > Roots > Rhizosphere > Soil ...
CGGCACCGCGAGCAGGCCCGCGACCCAGAGGATCGGAGGCCGCGTTGCCGTCATCGGACCGTCAACCGGCGCTGGCCGCGGGCCGGGTCGCGTGCATCTCGACGATCTGCTCGCGGTCGGGATCGCCGTAGTACAGCTTCGAGTGCCCGGGGACGCCGATCAGCACGAAGCCGGCCGGGGTGATCCCCGCCTCGGCGAGGAGCTCGGCCAGCTCCTGGGTGCGGTCGATCCGGCTGGTCCCGAGCTTGAGCGCGATGACGACCTCGTCGACCGCGCGGGCCAGCGGCAGCGCGTCGACGACCGTCGCCAGCGGCGGCGAGTCGACGACGACGATGTCGGCGAGCTTGGTCGCCTGGTCGAGCAGGTCGATCGCGCTCGGGAGGGCGAGCAGCTCGGCTCCGGCCCCGCCCGATTCCTCAGCGAGCAGGAGGCCGAGATGTCCCTCGCCGATCGGCGCGGTGACGAGGCATTCCTCGAGGGTGGCCTCGCCGGCGAGGACGCTGACGATGCCGGTGCTGACGCTGAGGTTGAAGGCCTTGCCGATCGCCGGCCTGCGCAGGTCCGCCTCGATCAGGATCACGCGCTTGTCGGTGAGCGCCAGCGACGCCGCGAGCGAGATCGCCGACGTCGTCTTGCCTTCGCCGGGGCCCGGGCTCGAGATCAGGATCGAGGGGGAGCGACGTGAGGGGTTGCCGGCGAGGACTGCGCGCAGCGTCCGGTATGCCTCGACCGAGCCGCCGACGAGGTTGCTCCAGACCAACGGGCGATCCTTCGGCCCGCGCTCCTGCGGCACCCGGGCGAGGATCGGAAGGCGGTAGCGGGCGCGGACCTGGTCCTCGCGGCGGATCAGCGGATCGAGCATCCGCAGGGCGAAGACGGCGCCGACCCCGAGCACGAGCCCGGCGAAGATCCCGGCGAGGATGCTGAGCAGCGGCCGCGGCGAGACCGGGCCGCCGGGCGGCACCGCCGGCTCGATGATCCGCAGGGTCGGGTCGCCGGTCACTCGCAGCCCCTCGAACTGGGCGATCCGCGACGCCAGGGTGTCGCGGGCGACGCCCGGCGGCAGCTCCTTGAGGCGGTCGTTGAGCGTCGGCAGCTCGCGGTCGATCGTCCTGCGGACGGTGTCGGCCTGCTGCTGGATCGCTGCCTTGGCGAAATTGTTCGCGAGCGCCGCTGCCCCGACCGCGGTCGAGGCCTGGGCCTTCAGGGAGACCACGTTGCTCTCGGCGATCGGCTCGGCGGTGATCTTGTTGAGGATCGCCTGCGGGTCGCCTCCCTGGTCGTTGTCGGCGGCGATCCGCTCGGCGGCCCCCTGGCTGGTCAGGAGGGTTGCCGCGGTCTCGACCGCGCGCAGCGGGTCGCTCGACTGGCCGATCAGGCCGAGCGAGGAGAGGTTGCCCTCGGGGTCGTCGACGGGGACGACGAGGATCTGCACGTCGGCCTCGTAGACCTTGTCGGCGGTGACGACGTAGAAGATCGCCGCGGCGGTGACGATCACGACCGAGACGATCACGACCCAAAGCCGTTCCCGAAGGGTCTCGAGGAACCGCCTGAGGCTCTGTTGCTCGCCAGGTGGCTCGACCCAGGTCGCGGAACTCTCGCTCGTTTGCTTCATCCGTCGGGGATTATCGGTTCAGGTGATCTGCACGTGAGGGGTGCGACGACTCGTGCAATCCCTTACCCGCGCTCGTTAGCGGGCCCGTACTCTAGCCGGATGCGGCTCGGCGTCTACACCGACTACCTCTACGACATGCGCGACGGTGTGCCGTACGGCGAGCGCGCGTTCGTCGTCTTCATCGCCCGGCTCGCCCCGCGCTTCTCGCGGTTCACCGTCTTCGGCCGCCTCGACCCGACCGGATCCACCCAGGCCCGCTACGGACTCGGCAGCGACGCCGGCTTCGTTGCGCTGCCTTATTACCGGACGCTCGGCCGCCCGTTCGAGGCGCTGCGCTCGATGGGATCAGCGGTCCGTCACTTCTGGCGCGGCCTCGACGGGCTCGACTGCGTCTGGCTGCTCGGGCCGAACCCCTTCGCCCTGGTCTTCGCGCTGCTCGCGATCGCCCGGCGCCGGCGAATCGTCCTCGGCGTTCGTCAGGACTATCCCGCCTACGTCCGTGCCCGCCATCCCGGCCGGCCCACGATCCAGGCGATGGCGGCGGTGATCGATCGCGCCTTCCGCCTGCTGGCGCGGTTCCATCCGGTCGTCGCGATCGGGCCGCAGCTCGCCGCCGACTACTCGCACGGCCCGGCATTGCTCGAGATCGCCGTCTCGCTGGTCGAAGCCGACGAGATCGTCAGCCCCGCGGAAGCGTCGCAACGGAGCTGGGAGGGAGAGCTCGGGGTGCTCAGCGTCGGCCGTCTCGAGGAAGAGAAGAACCCGCTGCTGCTCGCCGAGGCGCTGCAGCTGCTCTCCGCCGACGGGCGGCACTGGAAGCTGACGGTCTGCGGCGAGGGGCCGATGGCCGCCGAGCTCGAGCAGGAGCTCGAGCGGCTCGGCGTCGCCGACCGTGCCGAGCTCCGGGGCTACGTAGCCCAGGGCGACGTGCTCGGCCGGATCTACCGCGACAGCCATGCCCTCCTGCACGTCTCCTGGACCGAGGGGCTGCCGCAGGTCCTGCTCGAGGCCTTCGCCGCCGGCCTGCCGACGGTGGCCACCGACGTCGGCGGCATCCGCGAGGCCGTCGGCGACGCCGTGCTGCTCGTGCCGCCGGGCGACCCCGAGGCGGCCGCGGAGGCTCTCGACCGCCTCGCCGGCGATCCGGAGCTGCGGGCCAGGCTCGTCGGCGCGGGGCACGAGTACGTCTCGACCCGTACCCTGGCCCACGAATCGATGCGGGTGGCCGACTTCATCCACGAGACCTGCAGCGACGCCGGCGCGGCGGCGGGCTGACGTGCGGGCACTGGTGACCGGGGGCGCCGGGTTCATCGGCTCGAACCTCGTCGACGCCCTGCTCGACGCCGGCGCCGACGTCCTCGCCGTCGACGACCTCTCGACCGGACGGCGCCGAAATCTCGAGGGGGCGCTGTCGCGTGGTGCCGAGCTCGCCGAGAGCGACATCGCCGACGCCGCCGATCTCGACGAGGCGATCGACGGGTTCCGTCCCGACCGCGTCTTTCACCTCGCCGCTCAGGCCGACGTCCGCAAGGCGGTCGCCGACCCGGCCTTCGATGCCACCGTCAACGTGCTCGGCACGATCAACGTCCTCGAGGCCGCGCTGCGTCACGGCGCGCCGGTCGTCTTCGCCTCGACCGGCGGCGCGATCTACGGCGAAGGGGAGGGGAGGGAGCTGCCGTTCGGCGAGGAGGCGCCGAGCCTGCCCGAGACCGCCTACGGGGCGAGCAAGCTCGGCGGCGAGGTCTATCTAGGCCTCTACCGGCGTCTCCACGGACTGCCCGGCGTGGCGCTCCGCTTCGGCAACGTCTACGGACCGCGCCAGGACCCCCATGGCGAGGCCGGCGTCGTCGCGATCTTCTGCGGGCTGCTCCGCTCCGAGGACCCGCTGCGGGTCTTCGGGGACGGAGAGCAGACCCGCGACTACGTCTACGTCGGCGACGTTGTTGCCGCGATCCTCGCCGCCGAGCGGGTCCTCGCCGCCGACGGCGCCGCGGTTCACGGTCCCTACAACGTCGGGACCGGGATCGAGACCAGCGTCCTCGACCTCGCCCGCCGGCTCGGAGCCGTGACCGGCGCCGAGCCGGAGATCGAGCACCACCCGGCGCGCAAGGGCGAGGTCCAGCGCGTCGCGATCGACCCCGGGGCCGCCCGCGACGATCTCGGCTGGGTGGCCGCGACCGGGCTCGACGACGGGCTCGCGGCAACCGCGGCGGCGCTCGGCGACGACGACTAGGCCACCTACGGAACGCTAGGGCGCGCTAGGGCGCAGCGAGGTCGATCCGCTTCAGGTCGGCGAAGACGGCATAGCGCTGGGCGGCGCTGTAGAGCGGGTGGCAGGACGTGAGAACGAGCCGGTCACGGCCGATGTCGCGGACGATCCCGACCTGGTCGGGGTCGACGATCCGCGTTGCGGTGACGTCGTAGGTGAACGTCCCGTACGGCATCTCGAGGACGATCGTGTCCCCGATCTCGATCTTGTCGATCTGGTTGAACGGTGCGCCGTAGGTGGTCCGGTGCCCGGCGATGGCGACGGTCCGCCGCTGCCCCGGAAGCGCCGTGTCCGGGTAGTGCCCGGGACCGCGCTCGAGATCGGCCTCCTCGGTCCCCTCGACGACGACGTAGTCGGCGTCGATCGACGGGATCTTGATGCGACCGAAGGGCTTGCCCTCCTCGAGGCGCTTCTCGTAGAGATCGGCGAGGCGCTCGGCACGGCGCGCGGTCGCCGCCCGGCTCGCCGCCAGGTCGGCGACTTCCGGGTCCTGGAGGAACTCGTCGCTGAGCGAGTTGAGCTCGTCGGCAGCCTGGTTCTGCTCGATCGCGGAGTAGATCGCCGACAGCGGCTCCTTCCAGACCAGGGTGAGCGCCGCGTCGGCGAGGAGCACGACGCCCGCCGTGATCAGCGCCACCGACGCGATTCGGGCGAGTCGCCGCATCGCCGGGATCATCGCTGATCGAGGCCGGCCGTTCGCCGCCACCTGCAAGACTGCCCGTCCCGTGAACGCCCGCCAGCAGCCGATCGCCGCTTATCAAGCCGACCCCGAGCAGATCGGCCGGGTCCTGCTGCTCTACTCGGGCGGGCTCGACACGAGCGTGATGCTGCACTGGATCCAGGCGCAGTACGGGGCCGAGATCGTGACGCTTACCGTCGAGCTCGGCCAGCCCGACGAGAACCTGGACGCCATCGTCGCCAAGGCGCGCGACATGGGCGCCGCCGAGGCCCTCGTGGTCGACGCCCGCGAGGAGTTCGCCGCCGATTTCGTCGCGCCGGCGATCCGCGCGAACGCGCTCTACGGCGGGGGCTATCCGCTGTTCACGGCGCTCGCCCGGCCGCTGATCGCCAAGATCGCCGTCGCCGCGGCACGCGAGCACGGCTGCGACACGATCGCCCACGGCTGCACCGGCAAGGGCAACGACCAGGTGAGGATCGACGCGACGATCGCGGCGCTCGGCCCCGAGCTGCGGGTGCTGGCCCCGGTCCGCGAATGGGCGATGGGAAGGGAAGAGGAGATCGCGTATGCGCGCGAGCACCGGATCCCGGTCACCGGGGGTGCCGAGAAGCCGCCGTACTCGATCGACGACAACCTCTGGGGCCGCTCGTCGGAGGGCCGGGTCATCGAGGAGATCGACCAGCCGCCGCCCGACGACGTCTTCCAGCTCGTGACCAGGCCCGAGGAGGCCCCCGACGAGAGCGAGCTGATCCGGATCGGCTTCGAGGCCGGCCGGCCGATCTCGCTCGACGGGGAGCAGCTCGGGCTGGTCGAGCTGATCGATCGGGTCTCCGAGCGCGGGTGCCGGCACGGGGTCGGGATCGTCGACCACATCGAGGATCGGATCGTCGGCCTCAAGGTCCGCGACATCTACGAGGTCCCGGCGGCGACGATCATCCTCGCCGCCCACAAGGACCTCGAGAAGCTCGTCTCGACGATCCACCAGAACAACTTCAAGGGCGCCCTCGACGACCACTGGGCGTACCTCTGCTACGCCGGGCTCTGGTACGAGCCGCTGCGCACCGACCTCGACGCCTACATGGTCGCCGCGAACGAGTTCGTCGCCGGCGAGGTCACCGTCAAGCTCTACAAGGGCTCGGCCACGGTCGTGGCTCGCAGCTCCCCCTACGCCCTCTACGACAAGTCGATGGCGGGCTTCAGCGAGTCCGGCGGTGAGTTCAGCCAGCTTGCAAGCCCGGGCTTCATCGAGCTGTTCTCGCTGCAAACCCGGATGGCGCATCGGGTCCGGCAGCGAGAGCGTTAGATTCAGGCCATGACCTTCGTCTACACAACGATCGGCCGCCTCGTCGTCTACGTGATCCGGCGCCGCTTCGGCCGCCAGCTCCGGGTCGTCGGCGGCGTCGCTCTCGCCGGCGCCGTGCTCGGCGGCGCCGTCGGCGCCTACCTGCTCGCCTCCCGGGACGTCGAAGAAGGCTGACCCGGGCAGGACCCGCCTGGTCGGCGGATCAGCGCTCGGCGAACGCCTGCTCGACGATCGGATCGGGGTTCTCGACCCCGGAGTGGCGCAGGACGTCGGCGATCGTGTCCCGGTCGACGCCGGCTTCGGCGAGCTGGCGGGCCCGCTCGAGGGCGGGATCGACCGGCTCGTGCTGCTCGCTCCCGGGAGCCTCCACCGGGGGGCGCGCCTCGTTGTTGTCCGTGACGGCTCCGAAGCCGGTTCCCGCCGCCGCGGCCGCCGCGGCCTCCGGAGTCGGCTGTGGTGGGCCGGTCGCGGGCTCGTGGCGAGCCCCGAGCGGCGGTCCGGCAATGGGGGCCGGGGCCCACGCGGGCGGCGGAGGCGGCGGCGCGCCGACGATGTCGGTGTAGACGCCGGAGGGATGCGGCGCCGGCTCACCGGGCGCGGCCGGCGGTGTGTAGGGGACCGCGGGGGTGGGCGGCGTCGCGGGAGAGGGTGGCGCCGCGGGCTGGGCGGGTTGGACGGGGTGAGCCGCTTGGGCCGGTTGAGCGGCCGGGTCGGGTGGGGCAGGCTGAACCGGTTGGGCAGGCGGCGCCGGTTCGGGCGGTTGGGCAGGGGGCGGTGCCGCGGGGGGCCCGGCTCCGAACGGAGGCTGACCTGCCGGCTCGAAGCGGTCGCTGAGCGCCGGCTGGTCGAGCTTGTCGGTGACCGAGTTGATCGCCGCCTCGAGCGCACGGACCATCTGCTCGGAGTGATCGCGGACGTTCGCCGCGTGCCGGATCAGGTCGTCGGTCAGCTCCGAGATCAGCCCGACCCGCTCGGCGGTCAGCCGGTCGGCCTGGCGCTGCGCCTCGACGAGGTGGAGCCGGGCCTGTTCCTCGGCATCGCGACGGATCGCCTCGGCGGCCCGCTCGGCGGCTCCGATCACCGCCTGGAGCTGGTCGGTCATCTGGTCGATCGTCGACTGCGCGGCGGTCGACGGCGTCGCCGGCCATGACGCCTGGGTCCAGCGGATCGGTCCGCCCGGCTCCGCGGGTTGCTGGTCGGGCTCGTGGTCATGCTCGCTCGTGGCCATCGTGGCTCTTCGTCCTCCTCCTCGTGGCGATTCTAGAACGAGCGCGAGGAGTCGTGGCCGACCCCGTGCCCGGGCTCGATCCGGAACGTGATCTCACGCGTCTGGGCGAGCCGGACCTCGACGGTCCGGCCCAGGCCCGAAGGTCGCCGGGGAACGCTGAAGTCGGCGTCGCGGGCGGCAGCGGCGAGCCTCGCCGCGGTCGTCGCCAGCGCCTCGAGCATGGTCACGTAGCCGTCCTCGATCCGCCGCTGCTGGTCCTCGATCTGGCGGCGGAGGTCCCGCAACAGCTCGACGCGCCCGTTGGCCAGGTCGCCGCCGGCGCCCGCCGCGGCCTCGATCCGGCGCTCGCCCTCGCGGGCTGCCACGGCGACGATCCGATCGGCGTCGGCACGACCGCGCTCGATCGTCGCCTCGATCCGCTCACTCTCGTCAATCGCCACGGCGGCAATCGTAGATGTCGGGTTGGCGTCAATTCCGAAGCACGGCACGCGGCCCGGGAGCAATCGCCGCGATTCGCGGTCGCGCTCGGGGCCCGATCGTGGTAGGACGGTCGTGGCCGTGGTCGATCGAGGAGAGAGGGATGAGCGTCGGGCTGGGGTCGAGCAGCGGATCGCCCGCGCGCGCTCGGCGATCGGCTCGAGCTTCGAGGAGCTGATCGCCCGTGGCGATCGCGGTGCAGCTGAGGGACCGCGAACGCTTCCTCCGGCGACCGCGGAGGGGCCTCGAACGCCGTCTCCGGCGGCCGCGGTCGACGACGACGTCTGGCCGCGACTTCAGGCGACGATCGATGCCCGGCTCGCGGCGGCCGAGGCGGCGCTGCGATCACGGCTCGACCTCGCCCTCGACGAGCGCCAGAGCCGCGGCGAGCGCCGTCTCAGCGACGAGGCATCCGAGCATCGCCGGCGCCTCGACAGCGAGCTCGGCGCGGCGCTCCGCGGCGCCCGGACCGAGCTCGGCCGGGAGCTCGCCGGCGAGCGCGAGGCGATCCGCCGGGAGCTCAGCGCCACGGCGCGGGCGGACGTCGCCGCCGCCGCGGGGCGGATCGATCAACTTCACTCGGCCGCGATTCGCGACGCGGTGCTGGCCGCGGAGGCGGTGACGGCGAGCCGCCTCCATGCGGTGCGGGAGTCGCTCGGCGCCGACATCCGCCGGCCCAGCGAAGAGGCGAGCGCCGAGATCGGGCGGGCGATCGCCATGCTCGAGGGACGGATGGCGGAGCTCGCCAGCGGCCTCCGGGACGAGCAGAGCGCGGTGGCCCGCGAGCGTGAGAACGAGGCCCGCCGCCGCGCGGAGGCGCGGGTCGGCGAGCTCGGGGCGGAGCTGCGGGCGCACATCGATACCGAGCTCGGCCGCAGCCTCCGGGCGGCGCGGACCGAGGTCCGCCAGCTCGCTGCCGATGCCGTCGGGCGCGGCCGCACCGAGGCCCGCGACGGAGCGGAGGCGACGATCGCCCGCGAGGTCGCGAAGGGTGAGGCGACGGTTGCCGCGGCGGCGGCAGCAGCCGAGGCTGCCGCCGGGGCGCGACTCGACGCCCGCGCCGAGGCGGCCGCCGAGCGAGCGGTCGCTGCCGCTCGCGAGAGCCTCGCGGCGAGCGCGGGCGAGGTGGCGCGGGCCGCCGTCGCCGCCGAGGCGCAAGCGACGAGCGCCGAGCTTCAGCGTGGCTTGATGGCGTGCGCGGGCCAGCAGATGGAGGCGATCCGCGAGGAGACCTCGCGGCGCAGCTACCGGAGCCATGCGCTTCGCGCCGAGGCTGCGGCGAATGCACAGCTCGGGCAGGCCCTCGCGGCGCTGGAGCGGCGTCGCGACGAGCTCACCGCCGAGCTCGCGGCGGCGGCCGAGCAGCACCGGGCGCGGCGCGATGCCGAGCTCGACCGCGCCGCGAGCGGAGCGGGCGAGCAGCTCGAGTCGCGCGCCCGAGCGCTCAGCGCCGAGGCGGCCGCCGCGGCGCGCGCCGCGGCGGCAGACTCCGTCGCCGCCGAGCTCGAGCGCTGCAGGGCCGGACTCGAGGCACGGGTCGCGGCGCTCCTGGCAGCCGGCGAGGAGCAGGCCGCGGGGCGGCTCGCCGCGGCGGTCGCCGACGCCGAACGCCGGCTGGCGGCGGTCGCCGACTCGCAGGCGCGCGAGGAGCGCGTCCGCGAGCGGACCGCGGCGGCCGAGCAGGAGGCCTCCGAGCGGGTCCGGGAGGCCGAGCAGCGGCTCGTCGAGGTGCTCGCAAGGATCGACGCCGCCGAGCGCCGCGGCGGTTAGGAGATCGCCGGAGAAGCCTTCCGCAAAACGCGGAGATCGTGCCGGCGGGGCCCGTCCGGACCGCGGTTGGCATCCACCCCCCTTGCCATGATGGGCCGGTGAGCACGACCGCCGCACAGCAGGCAGCGCATCTGCACGTCCACAGCGAGTATTCGCTGCTCGACGGCGCCAACAAGATCGACGCGATGGCGGCGCGCGCCGCTGAGCTCGGGATGCCCGCCCTCGGCCTCACCGATCACGGCGTCATGAACGGCTCGGTCGAGCTCTTCAAGGCCTGCGGCCAGCACGGGATCAAGCCGATCATGGGCCTCGAGGCCTATCTCGTCGACGACGTCGAGGAGATCAAGCAGAAGACGAAGTGGGAGCGCAACCACCTGACGCTGCTGGCCGCCGACGAGACCGGCTTCAAGAACCTCGTCAAGCTCAGCTCGGCCGGCTTCCTCGAGGGGTTCGCGCGCGGCAAGGCGAACGTGGACCCGCGGCTGCTCGATCGCTACTCGGAGGGGGTGATCGCGCTGACCGGCTGTCTCGCCTCGCGGTTCTGCCGGCGCCTCGTCGAGGACCGGCCCGGTGACGCCCGCGCTCACGTCGACGATCTGATCGGGATCTACGGCGACGACAACGTCTACTTCGAGCTGCAGGTGAACGGGATCCCCGAGCAGGACAAGGCGAACGAGGGCATCGCCCGGGTCGCCCGCGAGCTCGGCAGGCCGCTGGTCGGGACGGCCGACGTCCACTACCTGCGCCGCGAGGACTACAACAACCACAAGGCGCTGCTCTGCGTGCAGACGAAGTCGACCCTCGAGGCGCCGAAGCTCAGCTTCGACACCAACGAGTTCTTCCTGAAGACCGCCGAGGAGATGCACGAGTCGTTCGCGCCCTGGCCGGAGGCGGTCCCGAACACTCTCGAGATCGCCGACCGGTGCAACGTCGAGATCAAGCTCGGCGAACTGCTTTTGCCGCGCTTCCCGACCTCGGACGGATCGGAGCCCTCGGAGCAGCTGCGCCGCGTCGCGTCCGACGGGCTCCGCCACCGCTACGGCGACCCGCCGCCCGCGGCCGCCGTCGAGCGACTCGAGTTCGAGCTCGGCGTCATCGAGGAGATGGGCTTTCCGTCCTACTTCCTGATCGTCTGGGACTTCGTCCGCTACGCGAAGGAGAACGGGATCGCGGTCGGGCCGGGCCGCGGCTCGGCAGCGGGCTCGATCGTCGCCTACAGCCTCGGCATCACCGATCTCGATCCGCTCGCGAACGACCTTCTCTTCGAGCGCTTCCTGAACCCGGCGCGGCGGTCGATGCCCGACATCGACATCGACTTCTCGGTCCGTGGCCGCGAGCGGGTGATCCGCTACGTGACCGACAAGTACGGGCGCGAGTCGGTCGCGCAGATCGTCACCTTCGGCAAGATGGCGCCGCGGGCCGCGACCCGCGACGCCGCCCGCGTCCTCGGCTTCGACTACGGCGCCGGCGACCGGGTCGCGAAGCTGATCCCGGAGCCGATCATGGGCCGCAGCCCGAGCTTCGAGGACTGCCTCAAGGCCGGCGAGGACCTCAAGAAGGCATACGACGCCGAGCCCGACACCCGCCAGATCGTCGATACCGCCCGCGGGCTCGAGGGGATCGTCCGCAACCACTCGATCCATGCCGCCGCCGTCGTGATCGCCGACCGCCCGCTCCAGGAGGTCGTGCCGCTCCAGCTCGCCGAGGACCGCGGCGCCGCCAAGGACGGCGAGCGCTCCTACAAGATCGTCACCCAGTACTCGATGGGGCCGGTCGAGGAGGTCGGCCTGCTGAAGATGGACTTCCTCGGCCTCCGCAACCTCGACGTGATCGAGGACGCGGTCGACATCGTTCGGCGCTCGCGCGACGTCGAGCTCGACGTCGAAGCGCTGCCGCTCGACGACGCGAAGACCTTCGAGATGCTCTCCCGCGGCGACTCGATCGGGGTCTTCCAGCTCGAGTCGGAGGGGATGCGGGAGGCGCTCCGGCAGATCAAGCCGACCCGCTTCGACGACATCGTCGCGATCGGCGCCCTCTACCGGCCCGGCGCGATGCGCTTCATCCCCGACTACGCGCGTGGCAAGCGCGACCCCGCCGGCGTCCGCTACCAGGACGAGCGG
>Ga0070662_100002432_pt1 | contig 11456 bp, 9 predicted proteins | sample KBSC53metaG_FD_65648 | JGI IMG/M metagenome (GOLD analysis project Ga0070662, IMG submission 65648) | Corn rhizosphere microbial communities from Kellogg Biological Station, Michigan, USA - KBS C5-3 metaG | ecosystem: Host-associated > Plants > Roots > Rhizosphere > Soil ...
CGGCGGTGTAGAGATTGTGGACCAGCACAAGCGCGCCGATCGCCACCATCATCCGCAGCACATTGGTAAGGATCGTCCCCGCCTCGATCAGGCGTGGGCTGCCGGCGAAACCCGGCATGGTGAGATCAAGCGCGATCTCGGCCAGAATGATCGCGCCCAGCACCAGATAGACAGTGATGACCGCCGGATGCCAATTGTCGCGCCGCTGCCGCACGAGCAGCATCATGAAGCCCAGCCAGGCGAGATTGCGCAGGCTTTCGCACAGATGCGAAAGGATGTTGCTCTCGCCCTGGCTGACCACGCTCGCCGACCATAGCACCGTGATCAGCGCCGCGATCGCAAGGCTCTTGTGGCGCATGCCGCCGCTCGGCTTGAGCAGCGTCCAGGTCGCCGTCGCCGCGAACAGGAAAGCGGCAAGGATGTGCCCGAGACTGCCGATCAGGTAGAACAGCGCCATCAGCGCGCGCCTTCAGGCCACAGCAGCACGCGCACCGTCTGAAGCATGGTCAGAAGGTCGAGGAACGGCGTGTAGTTCTTGGCGTAATAAAGATCATATTCAAGCTTCTGGCGAGCATCATCCAGGCTGGCGCCATAGGGAAAATTGATCTGCGCCCAGCCGGTGATACCCGGCTTCACCACATGGCGTTCCGCATAATAGGGGATCTGGGCGGCCAGATCGTCGACGAACTCGGGCCGCTCGGGGCGCGGGCCGACAAAGCTCATCTCGCCTTTCAGGACCATCCACGCCTGAGGCAGTTCGTCGATCCGCAGCTTGCGGATGATCCGCCCGACCCGGGTGATGCGGGGATCATCCTTCTCGGCCCAGATCGCCTCGCCCGGCGCCTCGGCATCCAGCTTCATCGAACGCAGCTTCACGATGGTGAAAGGCGCGCCATATTGGCCGACGCGGATCTGGCGGAAGAAGGCCGGTCCCTTGCTGTCGAGCTTCACGACCAATGCGGCGAGCGCAATGACAGGCCCGGCCGGAACCAGCAAGATACCGCTCACGATGATATCGATCGCCCGTTTCGACCAAGCCGAAAGCCGCCGCCCCGAGGTGAAGCCATCCGAGAAGATCAGCCAGGACGGATTGACGCTGCGCAGGTCCACCCGGCCGGTCTCACGTTCCAGAAAAGTCGAGATCTCGTTGACGTGAACCCCGGTGGTGCGGATGCGGAGCAGGTCGGCGACCGGCATCGCGTTGCGGCGTTCCTGCAGGGCCAGGACCACCTCGTCCGCGCGGACTGTGCGCACATATTCCGCCAGATCGACGGTATCGCGGGCGATCGCCGAAGCCACGACCGGTTGGACATCGCCCATGGCGACATGGCCGACGACGAGGAAGCTCGATCCGGGCCGTTGCGCAAGCACTGAAATCCGCCGCGCCCGCGCGCCCGCGCCGAGCACCAGCACCCGACGCTTGAATGCATCGCCGCCGAACAGCCGCCCGAACAGGATCCTGACCACGAACAACAGGAATATGGCGACACCCATCGAATAGACGGTGTTGGAGCGCCACAGCGTCAGTTCGGGCAAGAGGAAGAACATCACCGAGATGAAGATAACGCCGAGCGACACGGCGACGAGCAGCCGCGCAAGTCCGAACCGCAGGGATTGCAGCGCCTCGCCGCCATAGCAGCCAACCGCAACCATCGCGCATTGCAGTGCCACCGCGAAGCTCAACAGCTGCGGGATGCGCTCGCTGATCGGCCCGGCCTTGCTTTCCAGCTGCCACAGGCGGAGAAGCCAGCCGAACTCCCCCGCAGCGATCAGCAGCGCGAAATCCAGCAGACCAAGCAGAAAGACGGCCTTGGGTATATAATGTTTGAAAAGGCGTATCACTGATCTATCCGAATTGGCTTTCGCGCGCGAAGTGTAAAATTTTCCGTCGCCGACTGTCGCCCAAATTGACGAATATTTTCTGAACTTTCGGGGACCGAACCTTATTCCCGGCGTTTTCGCGCGACTGGGAACCTGTTAGAGCACGCCGATCTGCGGGAGGAATATCTTCATGTCGCGTCGTATCATTCCGGTCATCTTGTCTGGTGGATCGGGAACCAGGCTGTGGCCGCTGTCGCGCGGCAGCAAGCCCAAGCAATTGCTGAATCTGACCGCCGAACGCAGCATGCTGCAGCTCACCGCCCTGCGTTGCGGCGATCCCGCACTGTTCGATCCCGCCATCATCGTCGGCAACAGCGCGCATGCCGAGATGGTCGAATATCAACTGAGCACGGAGCAGATCCCCTATGCCTTGCTGATCCTGGAGCCGGTCGCCCGCAACACAGCCCCCGCTATCGCACTCGCGGCGCTCGCCGCGCTCGACATGAACGAGGACGCGATCATGCTCGTGATGCCCAGCGATCACGTGATCGGCAATACGGCGGCCTTCATCGATGCCGTCAACACTGCCGTGCCGAGTGCCGATGAAGGCTGGTTGTGTACATTCGGCATCCAGCCCGACGGGCCGGACACCGGCTATGGCTATATCCGCATGGGCGAGGAGATGGCCCCCGGCGTGCGCGCGGTCGAACAATTTGTCGAGAAACCCGATCTCGAGACGGCCCGCGCCTACATCGATGCGGGCAACTATGTATGGAATGGCGGCATCTTCCTGTTCCGCGCCGACAGCTATCTCGCCGCGCTCGCCAACAATGCGCCGGAGATCGCCGTGGCGGCGCGCAAGTCGATGGACGCCGCCGGCAAGCGCGCCAAGCGGCTCCATCCCGAACCCAAGAGCTTCGCGCAGTCACCGTCGGATTCGATCGATTATGCGATCATGGAAAAGTCCGAGAGCGTCGCAGTCGTGCCCGTGGACATGGGCTGGTCGGACGTCGGAAGCTGGGACGCGCTCTATGGTCTTGCCGAAAAGGCGATCGACGGCAATGTCCATCGCGGTGACGTCGTCTCGCTCGACAGCAGCGGGTGCCTCATCCACAGCAGCGGTCCGGCCGTCGCGACCGTCGGGGTGAAGGACCTGATCGTGATCGCGACGGGCGATGCCGTGCTGATCCTGCCGCGCGGTTCCAGCCAGAACGTCAAGCAGCTCGTGGACGAACTGAAGAAGCGCGAGCATCCCGCGCTGGGCTGATCAGTCCCCGGCGAATGCGAATGGGCTGAGGCCACGCTCGCGTTCGCTGATCATCAACAATCGGCCGTCCGGCGGCGCACCCCGCTGCGGGCATTGCGGGCGCTGGCAATGGCGGCAGCCAAGCCCGATCGGGATCGCAGCACCCTTCAGATCGATGCCTCGTGCGGCGGTAAGCGCGCCGGCATGCTCGGCGCCCAGGCCGAGCGCCACGGAAAAAGTGGCAGTGACACCCTCCGCCGATCGATGCTGCGGCCGGACCATCCGGGCAAGCGTGAACCAGCGGTTGCCATCTTCGAGCTCGACGAGCTGGCGCACCAGTTCGCCGGGACGATCGAAGGCACGATGGATGCCCCACAGCGCGCACCGCTCCCGCGCCTCGATCAGCGCCGCATTGGACGCACCGGCATAGCGTTTCGATGCGAGACCCGCCCGATCGATCCGGATCATGAAGAAGGGCAGGCCCCGGGCCCCCACCCGCTGGAGCGTGGTGAGGCGATGGGCGACCATTTCGAATCCGGCATTGAAGCGGCGCTGAAGCAGGTCGAGGTCATAGCCCGTCTGATCGCAGGCGCGCAGGAAGCGGCCATAGGGCATCATCAGCCCGGCAGCGAAATAGGAAGCGAGGTGGCGATAGAATAGCCGTTGCGCTGCACGATCGGCGAAGCCGGCACCCGAGACAAGCGCGTCGATCTCTGCCTTGGCCTCCAGCAGGCCGAGCTGGAACGCGGCCTGGAAGGTGCGCGAGGCGGAATCGAGCATCTCCGACAGCTGCAGCTGGCGCGCATGCATGTCGAGCCGTCGCAGGATGCCGGGCATCACATCCACCGGCAATATCCGGACACTGAGCTGATGCCTGACGCGCAGCCGCTCCAAGATTGCGCCGTAGAGATCACCGCCACCCAGGCGCAATTCGTCCGCGAGCGCCTCAGCCTGCGCATCAAGGTCCGCGAAATGATTGCGCCAGCGCTCTATCTCGCCGCGCGCCGCCGCCACCGCGTCCACGGAATCCGCCGGGCCCTTGTTGCCACCGGCATCGCGCAGCCTGTCGAATGCCCGCGCGAATGCTTCCGCCCCGCCCGGCGCCGCCGAAAGCCACTCGGCGATCTCGTCGCGATCAATCTCCAGATCAGCGAACATCGGATCGCCCAGGCGGCGGCGGATCGCGTCCGATCCGCCGCCGGGCTCAGCCGCCGACAATGCGCGCGTGTCGAAATCGAAACGCTCGGCCAGCCGCAACATCACCGTCGCGGTCAACGGCCGCTGGTTCTTCTCGATGAGGTTGAGATAGCTGGGCGAGATTTCCAGTATCTCGGCCATGGCTTGCTGGGTCAGCCCCTGGGCACGGCGCAGTCGCCTGATTGGTGCTCCGGCCAGCAATCCCATTGTTAATCCTTTACAAGACGACAATCGGATAACAGAAACTGCGTTGGGGGACTACGGACAATTCTCTATTTCCAACAACTCCGATCGCAAGCACACTTTTTCCTTGTGGTGGAACAATGTTTACGATTCAGTGTTGTGCGACGATCGGAGCCTGTAGTTCGATAAAATGTGGGCGCCGGAGAAGGGGCGAGGACGATTTCGGACAATGCCTGAGTTCAGGGCGCTTCTCTCAAGCGAGAGCGAAATGGCTCAACGCATTCGCACGCACGACTGGGCGGCGACGTCGCTGAGAAGCCCGGAATGCTGGCCGCAATCATTACGATCAGCGCTCAGCATTTGCCTAAACAGCACGTTTCCCACCGCAATCTACTGGGGTCCGGAGCTACGCCTGCTCTATAACGACGCATGGTCCTTCATTCCTGGTCCACGTCATCCCGACGCCCTCGGCAAGCGCGCCAGTGAGGTCTGGTCCGATATCTGGCAGATCATCGAGCCGCAGTTGCAATCCGTACTGGCCACCGGCAGGGGATTTGCAACGCGCGATCAGATGCTTCCGATGAAGCGCCACGGCATACAGGAGGAAACTTACTGGGATTACAGCTTTACACCGATCGCTGGCGAAGATGGATCGGTTGCCGGCATCTTCAATCAAGGCCAGGATACCACCAGCCGGGTGCTGATCGAGCGCCGCAGCCGGGTGATGCTCAACTTTTCCGATCAGCTTCGCGCCCTAGAGACACCTGGGGAGGTGCTTTCCACCGGCCTCGAAGTGGCGGGTCTGGGCCTGGATGTCGAACGCCTTTTCTATGGCGACATATGCAGCGAAGCGCTCGACCTGCGGATCGATGCCTGCTGGTCGGGTCATGTGCTCGCCCCCATCGCCGGAACCATACCGCTCACGCTTTTCGGGGAGAGTGCGATCGACGCGCTCAATCGCGGCGAAAGCTTCGCTGTCGGCGACGTGCTCGGGGATGCGCGAATTTGCGATCCGGAGGCGCTAAGTTATCTGGCGGAAATGGAAACGCGATCCTTCCTGCTCGCGCCTGTAATCCGTAACGGCACCTGCGTATCAGTGCTGGCCGCGCAGCATAATGCGCCCCGCGAATGGGGCACACATGATCATATTCTCGCTCGCAGCATCACCAGCCGCCTGTGGCATGAAACGTCCCGCGCGCGCGCCGGCATGGCGCTCAAGGAAAGCGAACGCCGGCATCGGCTGATCTTCGAACAGGCCCGCGACATCATCTTGACCGCCGATCTCGACCAGAAGATTTCCGCATGCAACCCCGCCGCCGCCGATGCGATCGGCTTGCCGGCGGACCAGATCGTCGGCCGCTCGATCAGCGAATTCATCGCACTGGATGAGTTCCAGAAGACAACCGCCATGCTTCAGCAGAAGCTGCATGGGGGCGGCATGACCCGCTACGAGGTGACCGTCGTCACCGCCGACGGCCGAGAGCGGCAGTGGGATATCAACTCGGCGCTGACGATCGATCTCGACGGCAGGCCGATCGGCCTGCACGCCGTGGCGCGTGACGTGACCGAACAGCGGGCATTCGACGAGCAGCAACGCCTGCTGATCAACGAACTCAACCACAGGGTGAAGAACACCCTCGCGCTGGTCCAGGGTCTTGCCCAGCAAAGCTTCAAGCGGGACCGGACGGTCGCGGAGGGGCAAGATATCTTCCAGGCGCGACTTGCGATGCTCGCGGCTGGACACGACCTGCTGACACGCGAGAAATGGGAGGGCGCCACCGTAGCGGATCTGGTGTCCGATGCTACGGCGCCTTACGCCGATCCGCCTGGCCGCATCATGGCCAGCGGCGACCCTGTCCTGCTGACGCCCAAGGCCGCGATCTCGCTTGGCATGGCGCTTCACGAGCTTGGTACCAACGCCGCCAAATATGGCGCGCTGTCTCTGCCCGAAGGGCGCGTCACCATAAACTGGCGGCAAAGCGACGAGGGCCGTTTCAATTTCCTGTGGCAGGAATCGAACGGCCCGGCCGTTTGCCCGCCCGAACGGCAAGGGTTCGGCTTGCGCATGATCGAGCGTGCGCTGACAACCGACCTGCAAGGAAATGTCACCGTCGAATTCGCGGCCGACGGGATCATCTGCCGGATCGTCGCAGCATTGCCGGAGGCATCATGACCGACCAAAACCAGCTGGAAAATCTACGCGTGCTTCTGATCGAGGACGAGGTGGTAATCGCGATGACCGCGGAGGACATGCTCGAGGAAATGGGTTGCCGTGTCGCGGCCCAGGCCTCTTCGTTCAGCGACGCGATGGCGCAGGCAGTTGCGGGCGATTTCGATCTCGCGCTGCTCGACATCAATCTCAACGGGACGATGAGCCTGCCGATCGCCCACAAGCTGCGGGAGAACGGCAAGCCGTTCATCTTCACCACCGGCTACGGCAACGTCGGGATCGAAGACGAGTTCGGCGACGTCACGGTCGTGACCAAACCCTATACGATCCGCACCCTCGGCAACGCCATCAGGGAAGCCACCGCGAGAGCCTAAGGCCCGTCTCCACTCGCGCTGAGCCTGTCGAAGCCCATTCCTTCCTTGAAGAAGAGAGCCTTCGACATGTTCAGTCCGAACGGGTCTATCTGCCCTGGTTTTTCGCCAGAACGTCCAGCGCGGCCGCCGTCAACGCCTCCACCCCGGCGGCGATGGTCGGTTCGGGATCGGGTGCCCATTGCGCGCTGTGGAGTCCTGGCAGCGCATTGACGTCGCCCTTGGCCGCATCCCATTTCGACTGCGGGATCGCGCCGACGCGGAAGAAGGTGCTCTGGATATTCTTCTGATCGGCAAGCCAGTAACGGGAGAAATCCTCGCCCCCCATGCTCGGCGGGATCTGCTTCACGCGATCTTCGCCGAAACGCTTCTTGAACAGGTCGACAATGCGCTGGCTGAGCGGTTCGGTGTTGAAGGTCGCGGGGGTGAACTCGCCATAGACCGAGACGACCGGCATCCGGTCCTCCGGAATGCCTGCCGAGATCGCCTCACCCTTCGCCACTCGGCCGATCGCATCGATAAGATGCTTGCGCGTCTCGGGTGAATAGCTGCGCACCGTCAACTGGAGCTTCACCTCATCGGGGATGATGTTGTGCTTGGTTCCGCCATGGATGCTGCCGACCGTGATGACCGCTGCGTCCTGCGGATCGATCTCGCGTGCGACAATGGTCTGCAGCGTCGTGACGATCCGGGCGGCGAGCACCACCGGGTCCTTGGTATTCTGCGGGAAGGCGCCATGACCGCCGACCCCCTTTACTACGACATCGACGGAATCGACGTTGGCCATCGCATAGCCCGGCACATAACCGATCATGCCCGCGAGCATCGGCCAGTCGTGCAGGGCGATCACCGCAGACGGCTTGGGAAAGCGCGTGTAAAGCCCGTCCGCCAGCATCTGCTTGGCGCCGGCGCCAATCTCCTCGGCGGGCTGGCCGATCATTACCAGCGTGCCTGACCATTGCGTCCTGAGCGCGGCCATGCGCCGCGCCGTCCCGACCCAGGACGTCATATGGATGTCATGACCGCACGCGTGCATCACGCCGGTTTCGACCCCGCCCTCCCCCGTCACGCGGACCTTGCTGGCATAAGGCAGGCCCGTCGCCTCGGTGACGGGAAGCGCGTCCATGTCAGTGCGCAGCATCAGCACCGGGCCGGGTCCGTTCTCCATCACCGCGACGACGCCGGTACCCCCCACCCCCGTCGTTACCTTGAAGCCTAGGCCGCGAATTTCCTTCGCGAGGCGCGCCGCCGTCTTCACCTCCTTGTTGCTGAGTTCAGGCGCGGCATGAAGCTCTTGATAGAGCTTCACCAGCGAGGGCAGGTCAGCCGTGACCGCATCTTTGAGAGGGTCCGCACGGGAAGGAGCAGCAGTCATCAGGGCGAACCCCAGCGTTACGATGGCAAGGCTTTTCATGAGGACATGCTAGCGCCTGTTGGCCAGCCGCGCGACCGCGAAAACCGGGTAACGCGCCCTTTATGCGGTCCACCCGCCATCCATCGAAAGATTCGCGCCGGTGATCGAGGCAGCCTCATCCCTGCACAGGAACAGCGCGAGCGCGGCCACTTGCTCCACCGTCACAAATTCCTTGGTCGGCTGGCCGGCGAGCAGAACGTCATTCATCACCTGCTCGCGCGTCATGCCCCGCGCTTTCATCGTGTCCGGAATCTGCTTTTCGACGAGCGGCGTCCAGACATAGCCGGGGCTGATGCAGTTCGCGGTGACGCCGAAGGTCGCCGCTTCGAGCGCCACCGTCTTGGTGAGCCCGGCCAGCCCGTGCTTGGCGGCGACATAGGCCGACTTGAACGGCGAAGCCGTCAGCGAATGCGCGGAGGCGGTGTTGATGATCCGGCCCCATTTCTTCGCCTTCATCCCCGGCAGCGCCGCGCGGACGGCATGGAAGGTCGAGGACAGGTTGATCGCGATGATCTGGTCCCATTTCTCGATCGGGAATTCCTCGATCGGCGCGACATGCTGGACACCGGCATTGCTGATGAGAATGTCCGGACCGCCCAGCTTCTCGGCACATTCGGCCACCATCGCGGCGATTTCGGCCGGTTTGGTCATGTCAGCGGGGGAATAAAGAGCTTCCGCGCCGCTGGTCTGCGCAAGCGCCGCCCGTTCCTTTTCGATCTCGGCCGCGTCGCCGAAGCCGTTGATCATGATCGCCGCGCCTTCGGCCGCGAGGACCTTGGCATAGGCAAGCCCGATGCCAGAGGTCGAGCCCGTGATCAAAGCAGTCTTACCCTTCAGGAACATCTGGCATTCTCCCGGCATGTTTGGGGGTCAGGTCGAAGGCGGCGATCCGCCCGTCGAGGATATTGCTGGCAATCAACGCGGATTCCCGCATCGTCGCGGCGACGGCGGCTTCGCCCATCGCCCAATGCTCGTCCATGGTCCGGCGCGAGAATTCATAGTCGCGCGATCCGCCCTCCCACGCATTGGCGCGATAGATCAGGTGGACGACGTTGACGGCATGAGTCTCGACACAGTGCGCCAGTTCCCGCGCGTCGCGGTCGTCGGCCAGATCCGGCGGCAGCTTCTTCAGAAGACGGCCGATCAACGCGCGCTCCCGCCGCCGGGCGAGCAGTTGATCGCTCGTCTGGCGGGTGCGGCTTGAAAAGCGGATCTCCTTCTCGCGCGCGACGACGTCGAGGATCGTCTTGGGCCGGACGTCCGCGGCCGGAAACAGGTCGACCTGGAAGACGAGCAGGTCGCTGTGCTGGTTGTCGAGCACCTGCTGGAGCGGCGTGTTGGAAACGATGCCGCCGTCCCACCACCATTGCCCTTCGATCTCGATCGGCGGCAGGCCGGGCGGCAGCGCACCGGAGGCCATGATGTGCCGAACATCAAGTCGTTCAGTCCGATTGTCGAAGTAGCGGAAATTCCCTGTCTCGACATTCACCGCGCCGACGGACAACCGCACCGGCCCGTCATTGAGCAAATCCCAGTCGATCAGCCGGTCAAGCGTTTCGGCAAGCGGCGTGCTGTCGTAGAAACTCAGCGCTTCAGGGGATCCCGGCGTTGCCAGCATCGGCGGGATGGGTCGCGGCGTGAAAAATCCAGGGACTCCGAATGTCGCTACGAAGCCCGCCGACCATTCATGCAGAAACTCCCGTACCTTGTCGTCCGGCCAGATCGGGAAGCTCGGCAGTTGCGCGGTCAGGCCATACCAGAATTCGCGCATCCGCTCGACACGCCGTTCGGGAATATTGCCTGCAATGATGGCAGCATTGACAGCGCCGATCGAAATGCCGGCAACCCAGTCGATCTCGATCCCGGCGCCATCCAGCGCTTGATAGACGCCCGCCTGGTAGGAACCCAGCGCGCCACCGCCCTGCAGGACCAGGGCAACCTGATCCGGCAGCGGCAGCGCCGAAGAACGTCGCCGTGGAGGGCGTGAGTCGGCCATGAACCTTGTCTGCTCTTTGTGTTGCGCTGCATCAAGCGCGGGCACCGGCCTTTTGCCTGGCTGTACAAAATTTCATGTCCCAGACAGGTGGGCTGCCGTCTTCGCAACGCAGCATGTTACGCGATTGCATCCTTTCCCTTAGCCGCGCATTGTTCGGCCAGCGCCATAGGGAGCCAAACAATGCGCCTCGACGACGAAAGCGAAAGCAGCAATTTCGAAATCCAGCGCGGCGGGGGTGGCGGCTTGGGCGGCGGCATGGGGCTGGGCCTGCTCAGCCTGATCGGCAGCAAATTCGGCATCGGCGGGATCATCGTCGTGGTGTTGCTGATGATGGTGTTCGGCGGAAATCCGCTTGGCATGGTCGGCGGCGGCAACAGCCCGCAGACCAGCACTGATGCATCGCAGCTCAGCGATGTCCAGCGCCTTTCGCTCAAGGTGCTGGGGTCCACCGAGAGGCGCTGGGCAGATTTGTTCGCGAAGAATGGCCAGCGGTATCAGCCGACGACACTGGTGTTCTACAGCCAGTCCGGCACATCAGGCTGCGGCGCTGCGCAATCGGCGATGGGGCCTTTCTACTGCCCGGCCGACAATCGCATCTACCTCGACACCACCTTCTTTGACGAACTTCGACAGCGCTTCGGCGCGCCGGGCGATTTCGCGCAGGCTTATGTGATCGCGCACGAGGTGGGCCATCATGTGCAAACGCTGCTCGGCACGTCGGACAAGGTCCGCGCCGTGCAGCAGCGCGGCGACGAGGCGACCGGCAACGCCGAACAGGTCAAGATGGAGCTGCAGGCTGATTGTTATGCAGGAGTCTGGGCCGCGAACGACCATAACCTGCTTGAGCCCGGCGACGTCGAGGAAGGGTTGCGCGCCGCTGAGGCGATCGGTGACGATACGCTGCAGAAGGCCGCGGGCCAAAGACCTGTTCCCGAGAGCTTCACCCATGGATCGTCCGAGCAGCGCATGTACTGGCTGAAGCGCGGCCTCGAGACAGGCGACCCTGCGGCTTGCGACACCTTCTCGAGCGCAAACGGGTGACATGAAAAGCCCCGGGC
>Ga0070662_100002437_pt1 | contig 11447 bp, 10 predicted proteins | sample KBSC53metaG_FD_65648 | JGI IMG/M metagenome (GOLD analysis project Ga0070662, IMG submission 65648) | Corn rhizosphere microbial communities from Kellogg Biological Station, Michigan, USA - KBS C5-3 metaG | ecosystem: Host-associated > Plants > Roots > Rhizosphere > Soil ...
GCGAGCAATTCGCCCATGACTATGTTGCAGACCGGACGATTCCGCATTCGATTGATCTTTGATACCTCATTCATACATTTGTCCTCGTTATCCTTGGCGCGATGGGTCGCCGAGCTTATCGTGCAAGACTCAATTGCGGCTGCAACTGCTCCGCACTCTTCGTTGGATTGACCAACTTAAAAGCCAGTCTCGGGAAAAGCCGGTTCAATATGTAGATCAATCTCGTGGTACCGACGCGGATCGTAAACCTGTCTTTTTTTATGCGGTCGATCAACGCCTTGACCAACTGTTCCGGCGTGATCGCCTTCGCGTCAAGACCATCTGTCATTTCCGTCGCAACTACTGGGGGCAAAAGCTCGAAAACTTTTACGCGGCTGCGCAAGATCCGCAAATGCTCCCTTAGCGACTCGGTATAAAAACGTATGGCTGCCTTGGATGCCGAGTAAGTCGGAGCAAGCAGCAACGGGACATAGCTGAGTATTGAACCTGTATTGATGATCGCCGCCTCTTTCCTGGATTTCAGCATTTCAATGAATAGGTTGTTCATGCGGATAACACCCAGGTAATTAATGTTCATCTCATACTCCGCTGCCTCAAGATGTTTGTCGTTTGCCGCTCCCAGATTAAGCGGGCCACTCATTACGCCGGCATTGTTGTATAGGATATCGATCCCTCCGAGTGCCTTAACCTGCTCGAAAAGGGCCCGAGCATCATCCGTATTTGCCGCGTCACTCTTTATTGCAGTCACAGCGGGGTACAACTTTTTTGCCGCATCGAGTTTTGACTGGTTCCTCCCGGTGATAATAACTTTCGCACCATTTTCTAAGAATTGCTTTGCTGCTTCCAGACCGATACCGGCTGTGCCGCCCGTGATCAATACTGTTTTTCCTTTTAATTCCATAAATTTTTATTGTAAAACCTAAACCTTAAATCTACTTGCATTGTGCAAGTGGATTGTATAATATAGTAACCACTTTCAAAATGCAAGTGGTTTTGAAATTTTTTTATGAATAAGGCAAAAAAAAGATCGGATTGTCCGGTTAGTTGCTCGCTTGATGTATGGGGGGACAAGTGGTCGCTGTTGATCATCAGGGATCTGATGCTCGCCAAAGAATGCACTTATGGTGATTTTTTAAGGTCGCCGGAAGGGATATCAACCAATATTTTAGCTGCCAGGTTGAAGGTGCTGGAGGAAAACCATATTATTACAAAATCAGACCACCCAGACAGTAAAGCAAAAGTGTTATACGGGTTAACCCGAAAAGGAATTGACCTGCTTCCAATAATGATCGAAATAAATTTATGGGCTGAAAAATATTCTTCCATTCCTGAAGATAGAAAAGCCGTGTTGAAGGACGTGAAAAAGGATAAAACCGGATTTATTAAGGCAATGACGAAAAAAATGGTAGAATCGTGACCATAACAAACTGTTGGCTTTACGCGAATATTCAATTGAAATGCATATACCATAAACTAAGCAATTATTTTTTGAATCTTTGTGCAAAGCTTAACAAAGAAACCTTTCGCCGATTTCGCTCATCGAACATTTTGCCAGCCGCAATCGAAGTTTTATTATCATTGCGGCTGATGCTTTTTAGGGAACCCGATCATTTGATGAAAAAGCCTTTGCAGATAATTTTTATCGGTTGCGCTGTTTTTGCGCTTTGCGCTTTTGCTGCTGCACAGACGGGAAAGAAAAATGCCCGTCCTGTTAGATCTGAGCCTGTCCAGAAACAGGGTACAGCAGAGGCGACCAATTCTGCTGCAGCAAATCCCGAACCGACGCCCGATAAGAACGTCAAAACCAACAAACGCGAACAGACCCCTACGATTCAGGTCAAGGAAAGCACGGTAGTTCCCACATATTTTTACGAGTTTTCGCGTCCCGGTTTTCCGGTTTCGCATATTTGGATCGAACATGACGATAACGGCAGCGGCACGATCAAATTCAAGAAGGGAATATACGACGAAGAGCTTATAGATTCGATACAGGTTTCGCCGGCCGCGTTGGATCGCATCAACACAGTCTTAAAGGCACTCGATTTCGTAAACTCGACCGAAGATTACCAGTATGTAAAAGATTACTCGCACCTCGGTAATATAACGCTCCGAATCAAGAAGGACGGTCGCGAGCGGACGGCAAAATTTAACTGGACTGAGAATAAGGACGCTAAACAACTGGCGGACGAATATCGCAGGATCTCGAACCAGTACGTTTGGATGTCGGATATTAATATAGACCGTGAAAATCAGCCGCTTGACGCACCGCAGCAAATGGATGCATTCGATTCGATGCTTCGCCGTAATGAGATCTCGGACCCGCAGCAAATGATCCCGTTCTTAAAAGAATTAAGCAACGACGAGCGAATACCACTTATCGCCCGCAACCACGCCACCCGCCTCGTCGCTCAAATCGAAAAGGCAAAGAAATAAAAGCCATCCTTATGTAAGGATCTAGTCAATTTTTGCCATTTAATTGGTCAATTAATAATTGCTAATTAAATGGCAGTTATTTGGCTTATGCGCCGGCCGGTGCGAGTTTTTCCGAAATGGCAGGTTCGCTTGCCGCAGATACTTCGTCGGTGTCGGCACCCAAAGCCTGATCAACAAGCTGCTTTTGCTCGAGTTCGTGAATCGCATACGAACCAGTCGCAGGCGAAGCCGATGCGGCACGGCCGACATAGCGAAGAGCCATATTCTCCGGTTTAATATCACGCAAGCGCTGTTCGACAAACGTCCATCCACCCATGTTGTGCGGTTCTTCCTGTGTCCAGAAAAGCTGTGTCGCATTTGGATATTCGGCGAAAATGTTCTTCAACGCTTTCGCCGGGAAAGGATAGAACTGTTCAAGGCGAACGACCGCGACGCGGTTGTCGTTGATCTCTTCGCGGGCGCCATCGATGTCGTAGAAAACCTTGCCGCTGCAGAGGACGATCCGTTTTACCGCATTTTTGTCGGTAATTAGCGTGTCGTCGAGGACGGGATGGAAACCGCCTTCGGTAAGTTCGGCAATTGTCGAACTCGCTGCCGGGAGACGCAGAAGGCTTTTCGGCGTCATTACGATCAGCGGCCGCTCGATCTCCTGTTTGACCTGGCGCCGCAGCAGATGGAAATATTGCGCCGGAGTGCTCGGGTAGCAGACCTGCAAATTGTTCTCTGCGCAAAGCTGCAAATATCTTTCAAGTCTTGCGGATGAGTGCTCCGGTCCCTGGCCTTCGTAGCCGTGCGGCAACAGCATAACGAGACGGCATTTCTGTTTCCATTTATCCTCGGATGAAGAAATATATTGGTCGATAATGACCTGGGCTCCGTTCGAAAAATCTCCGAACTGCGCTTCCCACATTACCAGGTCGTTTGGACAAACGACGGAATAGCCATATTCAAAACCGAGTACGCCGGCCTCGGACAAGGAACTGTCGTAAACGTAAAACCGCGCTTTCTTGTTTGCCTCATTACGAAGCTCGGTCAGCGGCGACCAACGTTCGCCGGTCAGCGTGTCGTACATCGACGCATGCCGCTGCGAGAACGTTCCGCGACCCGAATCCTGCCCGCTCAAACGAACTGGAACGCCCTCAAGAACGAGCGAGCCGATCGAGATCGCTTCTGCAAATCCCCAATCCATTGGCACCTCACCCGTGCCCATTTTTGCGCGGCGGGCAAGCTGATTGACCATTTTGGGATTGATGTGAAAACCTTCGGGAACCAGCGATATTTTTTCCGCGACGGTTTTCAGTTCGTCCGGCGTGATGCCCGATGCAAACACCGTCGAACCGTCCTCATCCGCCGGCGGAGCGTCGAGTGCGGTTTTCTTTGGTTTTTCAACAGCGACCTGTTTCGCCCGCGCAAGGATCGCTTCGTATTTATCAACCGTATTTGCGGTAAGCTGCTTTAATTCGTCGTCGGTTATAACGCCTTCGCGAACAAGCTGCTCGGCATACAGGTGCTGCGTTCCCGGATGGGCTTTAACACGCGCATACATCAACGGCTGTGTGTAGCTTGGTTCGTCGCCTTCGTTGTGTCCGAGCCGGCGGAAACCGACCAGATCGAGCACAACGTCTTTTTGAAAACGCGTCCGGTAATCTAGCGCGATCTGGATAACGCGGTAGGCGGCCTCCGGGTCGTCGCCGTTAATATGAAAAATGGGCGTTTGCGTGATCTGCGCCGCGTCGGTCGAATAGATCGAACTGCGGCCCATCTCGGCCGATGTCGTAAAGCCGATCTGATTGTTGATGACGATGTGGATCGTTCCGCCGGTGCGGTAGCCGGGCAGGCCCGCAAGCTGCAGCGTTTCCATCACGATGCCTTGTCCGGCAAATGCGGCGTCACCGTGCAGCAGCACAGGCATTATCTGTTTGTAAACCTCTTCACGGGTCTTTTGCTCGCCGTTCCTGAGATCGTCCTGCTTGCCCCGGGCCATTCCCTCAACGACCGGATCGACGAATTCGAGGTGGCTGGGGTTGCTGGAAAGCTGAATACGTATATCACGGCCGGCCTTTGTTTTTCGGTTGCCGATCGCTCCCTGGTGATATTTTACGTCGCCCTCATCAGCCGGAAAGCTGGGATGCGATGTTCCCTCGAAAACCGTGAAGATACGCTCGGCCATGTCGCCTTTTTCGGCGTCGCCTATGATGTTTGTCAGAACGTTAAGGCGGCCGCGGTGGGCCATACCCATATAAATTTCGTCAACGCCGCGTGCCGAGGCCCCCTCGACAAGCTGGTCGAGCATCGGGATGACCGTTTCGCATCCCTCGAGCGAAAAGCGTTTCTGCCCAAGATATTTTTTATGCAGGAACTGTTCGAATTGTTCGGCCTCGATCAGTTTTTGCAAAAGTTCTTTTTTAAGCTCGGCCGAAAGCGGAACGGTGTCGACGAACTGTTCGCGGACCCGGTTGCGTATCCAATCCTTTTCTTCCTTGTCCTGTATGTGGCGGTATTCGATGCCGACCTTTCCGCAATAAGCCTTTTGAAGGATTTCAAGAATCCGTCGCAGCGTCGCAGTTTTTTCGCCGTGGAGTCCGCCCGTGATGAATTCGCGGTCGAGGTCCCACACGGTCAAGCCAAACGCCGCGAGATCAAGCTCAGACGCGCGGTGCGAGGTCATATTCAGCGGATCAATATCGGCAAGAAGGTGGCCGCGAATGCGGTACGCATTTATCAACTGCAGTACGTTTGCTTGTTTTTCGGTTTGTTCGGCAAAACGGTCGCCGCCAAGCAGTGCCGGGTTATAGTCCTCGGCCCAATGAAGCGGTGGGTAGCTGATCTCAAGATCCCGGAATATTTCATCGTAAAAGTCGTGCTGGCCGATAATGAATTCGTGAATTTTCGCGAGGAACAATCCGCTTTCAGCCCCCTGTATCACGCGGTGATCGTAGGTGCTCGTAATTGTTACCGTTTTGCTGATACCGAGCTGCGAAAGTGCGCCGGACGTCATCGCCTGGTATTCGGCAGGATACTCGATGGCTCCGGTTGCAATGATCGCGCTTTGCCCCGCCATCAAACGCGGGTTCGAAGCGACGGTACCGATGGTGCCGGGATTTGTCAGCGATATGGTCGTTCCCTGAAAATCTTCGATCGCAAGTTTGCCTTCGCGGGCCTTCTTGACCTGGTCATTATAGGCGGCGAAAAACTCGGCAAAATTCATACTATCCGAACCCTTTATGTTCGGCACAAGCAGGTTTCGTGAGCCGTCTTTTTTCTCGATATCGATAGCGATGCCCAAATTTACGTGCTCGTGTTCGAGGCGCGACGGCGTACCGTTAACAAAACCGTATCCGAAATTCATCTGCGGATAAGCTTTAACCGCTTTGACGATCGCCCAGGCGATGATATGCGTAAAGGAAACCTTGCCGCGTCCGCGCGCCTTAAGCTGTTCGTTGATGGTGCGCCGATTTTCTTCAAGCAGCTTGACCGGAATGTTGCGAAAGCTTGTCGCCGTCGGTACGCCGAGGCTTTGCTCCATGTTCTCGACGATCTTTTTGGCGGCGCCGATAAGCGGCTTTGGTTCAGTATCGGCACTCAGCGTCACTGGTGTGGGTTTGGCAACGACCGGCTCCGGCGTTCTTACAGGTTGCGGCGTAGTGGCTGTGGACGCCTGTCCGTTACCGCCAAGATCGGCCGGAACCTCGCCTCGAAGCAGGTCGCCGAAAAATGACCGCCAGGATTCGTCAACCGAATTCGGATCGGCATTGTAGCGGGCCAGCAACCCTTCGACATAGCTGGCATTGGCACCGAAATTCTCAGAAATATACTCGGATAAATTTGTAATTTTGTCGCTCACGTCTGTTTTATAACCTCAAATGTTTGCATTAAGTGCAAACTACAATTTTAACGCAAAAACGTGAAAAAGATAAGTAAGGCGTCTTAAGGTGAAGATGAGATCTTTGCCGTGGTATGTCATTGCATTCTTCACCGTTTTGCTCCTCTGCTGGAGATTATTTCCCGCAAAGCAGCCAAGAACGCAAAGAGGAATAAGCTCCGAATTGGCTACACAAGTTTAAAACGTCACTGTCTTAGCCGGATGCGAGCGGATTCTTGATCTTTAGATCGATATCGACCGGAACGACGCGGCGAAACTCCATTCCATATTTTCGAAATCTTCCAAAGACGAATACGCGGCCCGTGACGGACCATTGGTCCCGGAATTCGTCGACTCCCTTTTGTGCTGCCTCGAGGAGCCCAACAGTGCCGACATTGACGCTGAGCGGTTTGGGCAGTGTGATACCCTGACCTTTTTTGAATTGGAACGATTCGGCGTATTCGTCGATCGTTACAGGAACGCCGTTGATCTTAAAATCGTCAAAGGTTAGAAAATCTACCCGGCCCGTTGCAGGAACCTCGTCGATTGTGATCGCAACCGCAAATTTTACGCCGGTAAACGAGACATCGGATAGTGACGGAGCACCGATCTTAAGATTCCCGGCGGAACCGTCGGCCTTAGTAACCGATATCGACTTCTTATGCAATTTGTAACCGCGAATTTTTGACGGAAGATCTTGTGCGACGACATATGCGGCAGTTGCGGCAAGCAAGAGCAAGATGGATATAAAACGGCGGCTGATCGGAAAGGCCGCCATATTGTTGCTCCTGGCCATTTTAACTTGATCCGTTATATCGAAGAAGCCTGGGATTTTTGGTTTTTATTTGTTTCAGGAGAGTCGTTTTCAAGGTCGTGTTTGATCGCGTCGAGAATGCCGTTAATGAACTGCGTCGCCTCAAATGTCGAGAACCGACGGGCGATCTCAAGGGCTTCGTTTATAACGACCGTATCGGGCGTGTCTTCAAACAGGAATTCGTAAACCGCCAGTCGAAGGACGTTGCGGTCAACTATCGCCATTCGCTCGATCCGCCAGTGCTCGGCACGGGTGCGAATGCGGTCATCTATCTGGTTTATCTTTTCGAGGGTTCCGCGAACAAGTCCATTTGCAAATTCGCGCGTTTTCTCATCTGTTGTCGCTTCGCCAAGTTCGTTCCAATAGCTGGAGGTAAGGAAAGCAGCATCGGTCTTAACAAGGTCGGCAGCGAAAAGCATCTGCAACGCGGATTCTCTCGCTTTGTGCCTGGTACCGGAATTCTTAACTGCCTTTTCAAACGACATGCGGAAAAACCTTTTCTTTGCGCCGGAGAGGTATTTGCACTTCCTCGATCTGCGGCTTTGCCTGAGATTCCTCTTGCGGGCTGCCGATTTCTTTGTACAAATTGACGATCTCGATCGCGGACACGGCAGCCTCGTATCCTTTGTTGCCGGCTTTAACACCAGCACGGTTGATTGCCTGTTCGAGCGTGTTAGCGGTTATGACGCTGAACAAAACGGGCACGCCCGTTTCCATCGACGCACGCGAAATTCCGCTTGCCGCCTCGCCGGCAACATAATCGAAATGCGGCGTCTCGCCCCGAATCACGACGCCTATTGCAATGACTGCATCAAATCGTCCGCTCTCGGCGGCTTTTTTGCAAGTGAGCGGCAGTTCGAACGAACCGGGCACCTTGAATATTTCGACGGAGCCTTCGTCAACGCCGTGGCTCTCAAGCGCGTCAAGCGCTCCGTCAACAAGCTTCGACGTCAAAAAATCGTTCCAACGGCTTACGACGATCGCGAAACGAAAGCCCTCTGCCGTCATCTTGCCGCGATAAATTTTGGGTTGCAATCCGAATCTCCTCTGGCAATAAATCTGCGCCAACCTAAAGTATAAGTAACACGACAGAAGGTTACAAGAAAAAATGTTCTTTTTACAACACCGAAAACACAGCAATGAGGATCTCAACGCCGTGTTTCCGGTGAAAAAAATAATATGCCGGACTATTTCTTACAAAATACGCCTAATCAAAGGCGATGGGTCAGAACTCTCGTAACCTAATAATTAGATTTGTCGTTTTCTCGACGTCCTTTTCCGGTGGATATAAACTTCCTGCATCCTTCGGCGTCATCTTTACTCCAAGGACTTCAAGGGCGCGAGCGAGCGCCGGATCGCGTTGAGCCTCCAAGTCATCGCCATTCGGAATTACGATCTCGTCCGGCGTAACGCCGACTTTTTCAATACTTTTCCCATCCGACATAATAACGTCTGCATTTGTGATAGATGCGCCGAATTGAATCAGGGTGTCGTTGCCAACGTCCATCGAGAAATATCTGGACTGCATAACGGCTCCCGCCGAAATGTCACCTATCACCGTACCCCTTTTTTCAAGTTGCATAAGTCGCGCAAAGATTTCGGCTGCGGAGCCAGAGTTACTGTCGATCAGAACAACTAACTTACCCTTAAAGCTATCTTTACCCTGAGATTTTGCCTCTTGCGGATCCATCGGCTTACGGCCAACCAGGTCCGCGATCTTGACGTCATGGTCGAAGAGAAATCCAACAACACGTTCGAGGGTAACTACATAGCCGCCGGGATTGTTTCGTAAGTCTACGATCAGTCCCTGTTTATCTTTTATATTGGAACCTATCATCCCGTCGACTTCACTTGGGTCGAATGCAAAGTTGGGCATTTTCCATATAACTACGCCGCCTATTGGTTTGAAGATGTGTCGATCTAACTCGCCAACTTTGTCTCCCTCACGTATTGCATCATTAATGTCGAACGAGTTGGTAAGATCGATCTTTTTCTGAAGAGGCGTCACCTTTGATAAGAGTTCCAGATTGTGAGGCTCGCCTCTCGGGGACTTTACTGTCAGCGCCATTTTTGCTTGCGGATTCAGCTGCTGGTAATAATAGATTACTTTCCACATCTCGCTGCGTGCGGGCCGAAATCCATTTACAGAGAGCACCTCGTCGCCGACCTTAAGCCCTTTGCTTTCCGCATCACTTTTTTGCTTAACTTTTGTAATAAAGCATTTTTCACCAAACATTTTCATATTCCAACCATAATCGACGATGGCATTTCGAAAAGGCGGCGAAAACCAGGTATGAGAATCGTTTAAATCGATGACCGCTTGGGCGATCACGGAAAAGGCCTGCCCCAACGTGTCTGAAGCCTTTAGCTTTTCTTCGGCAAGTTTGAATCTGGCGTCCAGATCAATACCTCCGAATTTCGCGTCGTAATAATTTTTTTCAATCGCATTGTGTACGTTTTTAAGCATCATCAGGGCGCGCTCTTTTTCGATCCGGTCCATTTTTTTTTGGGCCGATACCAAGGAAGCAGTCAATACGATGCAGGCAAGTAGGGTAACCAGTTTGTAGAAGTTGAGGGATCGCATAATTCTCAATTGTCTCCATTTTTTGGGATAGGGAGTGCAGACAGGCCACTCAGGAAAAATTCCGACCAATATTAGCATAGATGGAGTGCTGGGACAACGGCTTTTAGACAGGATGTTCTTGTATTATAGTGTCGATTGAATACTTTGGGAAAATATCGTTTTATTTGAATGAAAAAGAACATTTTAGTAACCGGCGGGGCCGGCTTTATTGGGTCACATCTGGTCGAACGGCTTTTGGCCGAAGGCGTTTGGAATATCGTCGTCGTTGACGATTTCAATGACTTTTATTCGCCCGAGATCAAAAGGCAGAACATATCAGGGTTTGCGGCGGATCCGGATTTCAAATTGTTTGAAACCGATATCCGCGATGCTGACGGGCTTAGGAAAATTTTTGTCGAGAATGAGTTCGATTGCATAGCACATCTAGCGGGGCGTGCCGGCGTGCGGCCGTCGCTGTTGGAGCCGAAGCTATATGCCGAGACGAACATAAACGGAACGCTGAATCTGCTCGAACTGGCTCGCGAATTCGGCGTCAGGCAATTCGTATTCGGTTCGTCTTCGAGCGTTTACGGCATCAATGCGAAGGTACCGTTCTCTGAGGAAGATCCGATCCGCCAGCCGATATCGCCCTACGCCGCAACGAAAGCCGCAGGCGAATTGCTCTGTCACACGTACACGCATCTTTACGATATTCGCACGATTTGCCTTCGGTTTTTTACGGTTTACGGAGCGCGGCAGCGGCCCGATCTCGCTATCCACAAATTCTCAAAACTGATCTGGGGAGGCCGTCCGATCCCGGTTTTCGGCGACGGTTCGGCCCGGCGGGATTACACCTATATAGATGACATCATCCAGGGTGTTCGCGCCGCGATCGATTACGATCGATCAATGCACGAGGTTTTTAACCTAGGTGAATCGGAAACGACGGAACTAACGCGGCTGATCGAACTGATCGAGGGTAGTCTCGGCAAAAAGGCAATTATCGACCGCCAGCCCGCTCAGCCGGGGGACGTGCCAGTAACATACGCAGATATTTCGAAAGCGAAACAGCTATTAGGCTATAACCCGACGACAAAGATCGAACAGGGAATTCCGAAATTTGTCGAGTGGTTCAAGGCGTTCCAAGCTGATGTCGTTTCTGCTTGATGCGGTGGGACACGCCTTTGTGCTAAATCTTTATCTGTCTGTATTTAGCAAAGAGAGCGATGCGGACTGTCCCGCGTTTGTCCCAAGCTTTGTCCCATACCCTAATGTGACAGGGAAGCTATTGCAAATAGGGGATTTACATTATTTTCAGGCCCGAATTCTCGGCTTTTTTGGAAAATTTTTACAAAGACCGTTCGGCGGTTGCCGAAAACGGGAAAAGTGTATCATAGTGTTGCATAAATGCAAAGAAGTTTTATGTACGAGGCAGTCTTAGATGAATTTGGGAACTTTAGATGGATAAATTGTTCTGCCGCCCGTGAAACGGGCTTGTAGGTCTGATGTCGATCCTACCCAGGGCTCACGCCCTGGGCTTTATGGTTGTCGCCACCGTGGGTGGCTAAATCTCAATGTGACCAGGGTATTGCTTTCAACGCCCACTCGCTTTCGGGATATTTTCCGGCCAGAGTGCTTGCGACCTCGCCTAGGACGGTGTGGTCGTTTGTCGCTTTGTAGCGGCTAACGGCTTGCCAGTAAACGGCCTCAGGAGCAAATTTTGAATTCGGATAATGTTCGGCAACGTTTGCGTATATTTGCTCGGCGTCGGCCCA
>Ga0070662_100002461_pt1 | contig 11407 bp, 8 predicted proteins | sample KBSC53metaG_FD_65648 | JGI IMG/M metagenome (GOLD analysis project Ga0070662, IMG submission 65648) | Corn rhizosphere microbial communities from Kellogg Biological Station, Michigan, USA - KBS C5-3 metaG | ecosystem: Host-associated > Plants > Roots > Rhizosphere > Soil ...
GCGGCTGATTGGGCGCGCACGGCTCCGCCTTGGCCCCGGGCGCCAGCGGCGCAAGGGGTGCCACGGACGCCGTATTCGGCATCCGGAGGGCGGCGGCGGAGAAGGCGGTGGTCATCGCGGTACGTTCCTTCGGTTCGTCAGGTCGGTTCGGTGGATCCTGCGTTCTCTGCTCCGCGGTACGGCCGGTCGCGAGGATCGGTTTCGCGGGCAACGAAAAACGGGAGGCGCGTCCGATCGCCCCGTTGTGTGAGGGCAATCCCGTCTTGCAGACCAGCCCCTGGAGGCTCGGTGCTGCTGCGACGGCTGGGGACGCGACTCCCGTTTCGTGCCCGGAAGACTATCGCACTCCCCGCCCGCCGTCAAGGGGCTTCGCTCGAAGTGTTTCTCCCGCGTGGCGGCAGATACGACGCAAGTTGATGCGGACGTATCTCTTAGGTCCCAAGAAAAATCGCGCACGCCGAAGCCCTGCAACTGCGTGAGACCAATCAGCCGACTCTCGTCGTGCCGTATGTTTGGGATCGGGCAGTTGTTGGCGTGCTTGCGCTCGGGATCGGACGGCGGGCAAGTTGAGGCATCCCCCGAACCACCGATCCCGCCCATCGCAACACGATCCCATGAGACAATCCGTCCTCGCCGCGGCGGTGATGCTGGGCGCCACGCACGCCGCCGCGCAAGGCACGCCGGCCGAGCGCCTGCACCGCGTGTTCGATCAGGAGTGGGAGACGCGCCTGCGCGAAAGCCCGCTGCTGGCCACGCGCATGGGGGACCCGCGCTTCAACGACCGCCTTCCCGAAACCGGGGTGGCGGCGCAGGCGCGGCGGCTGCGGCAGGCGCGCGAGTTCCTGGCCGCCGTGCGGGCGATCCCGCGCGACTCGCTCCCGCGCGAGGAGCAGATCAACCGCGACATCTTCGAGCGCAACCTGCGCGAAAACGTGGAAGAGGCCGAGCTGGGCGGCTACCTGATCCCCATCACCAACCGTGAGGGGTTCCACACCTACTTCCCCGAGCTGGCCGAGAACGTCCCGCTCAAGACCGCGCAGGACTACCGCAACTACATCGCCCGGCTGCGGGGATTCCGGGCGTACGCGGGCGGCTACGTCGAGGTGATGCGCGAGGGCATCCGCCGGGGGATGGTGCTGCCGCGCGTCTCGCTCGAGGGGATCGAGGGGATGCTGGAGCCGCACATCGTCACCGATCCCACGCAGAGCCTGCTCTACAAGCCGTTCACGCAGTATCCGGCCACCGTTCCCGCATCCGAGCGCGCGGCGCTGACCGAAGCGGGGCGGCGGGCGATCCTCGAAGGAGTCGCGGCCGGATATCGCGACTTCCTGCAGTTCATCCAGCGCGAGTACCGGCCCGCGGCGCGGCAGGGCTTCGGCGCCAGCCAGCTGCCCAACGGCGCCGCGTACTACGGCTTCCTGGTGCGCCAGTACACCACGCTCGACACGGCCACCGCCGAAGGGGTGCACCAGACCGGCCTGCGCGAGGTGGCCCGCATCCGCGCGGCGATGGACAGCGTGATGCGCTCGACGGGTTGGACGGGCGACTTTGCCGGGTTCGTGCAGATGCTGCGCACCGACCCGCGCTTCTACGTCACCACGCCCGAGGCGCTGCTGGAGCGGAACGCGCTCTTCCTGAAGCGGATGGACGGCGAGCTCCCCCGCCTGTTCGGCCGCCTGCCGCGGATGAGCTACGGCATCCGCACCATCCCCGACTACATCGCGCCCCGCACCACCACCGCGTACTACGGCCGCCCCAGCGGCGACGGCACCCGCAGCGGCACCTACTGGGTGAACGTCTACGACCTGAAGAGCCGCCCCACCTACGAGATCGAGGCGCTGGCCAGCCACGAGGCCGTCCCCGGCCACCACATGCAGCTGGCCATCCAGCAGGAGCTGGGCGACGTCCCCAACTTCCGGCGCTACGGCGGGGTGACGGCGTTCGTGGAGGGGTGGGCGCTCTACGCCGAGAGCCTGGGGAAGGAGGTGGGCTTCTACCGCGACGCGTACAGCGAGTTCGGCCGGCTGAGCTACGAGATGTGGCGCGCCTGCCGCCTGGTGGTGGACACCGGGATGCACGCCAGGGGGTGGACGCGGCAGCAGGCGATCGATTACATGGCGCGGAACAGCGCGCTGACCATGACCAACATCACCAACGAGGTGGACCGCTACATCGCCTGGCCCGGGCAGGCGCTGGCGTACAAGACCGGCCAGATGAAGATCCGCGAGCTGCGCACGCAGGCCGAGCGCGAGCTGGGCCCCAGGTTCGACGTGCGCCGCTTCCACGACGCCGTGCTGGGCAGCGGCGCCGTGCCGCTGGGCGTGCTCGAGGACAACATCCGCCTCTGGATCGCCGCCGAGAAGGCGCGGCCGTAGGCGGACGCCGGCCAGAACCGTCGTCCGGGAGGAACCCAGGCTTGCGCAAAACGGGCCCGGAGCACGATCGCTCCGGGCCCGTCGTTTGGGCCTGGACCCTCGAGATTCGCCCGCACGCGGCGTTCCGTCTATCGCGAGTAGTACATCGCGTTGAAGGCCACGTAGACCGTGACCGGTGGCACGCCCGGCGTGGTGGAGCTGATGGTGAGCTTCGCCGTGGAGGGCTGCGTCAGGGCGAAGTCCGGGCTCACCGCCAGGTGCAGCAGGGCCGGCGCGGTGGTGGACGAAAGCGACATCATCAGCCACCCCGTGTCGCCCGACGTGTATTCGACCGCCACCGCGAGCCCCGAGATGGTGCCGCTCGCGCCCACGTTGCGGAGGTGCAGGTCGTGGAATTCGGGGTTCATGTACCAGGCCCCGCTGGGGGTCTGCCCCCGGAAGAACCCGAGCGTCTGCCCGGCGGAATTCAGCGTGGTGCGCGGGTTGTAGACCTGCAGCACGGGGCCCGGCCCGGCCGGCGAGACCGTCACCTGCGTGCTCCCTGTGGCGGCTCCCGATGCCGCGGTGAGCGTGGTGGTTCCGGGGAACACCGTCCGCACGATCAACGGGTGGGTGAAGAGCACCGCCACGACCGTGTCGGGCGTCGCCGAGGCCGCCACCGGCGCGTCCGGGATCTGGTTCCCGCTGCTGTCCCGCACCACGACCGTCACGGTGGTGGTGTCGCCGCAGCACGGCAGGGTGGGAACGGGGGCGAGGGAGACCGTGGCCGCCGCCGGCCGGATCGGCATCGCACGGAAGACCACGGTGGCTCCGGGGCCGCTGAGGATCGCGAGCGCCGTCTGCTGGTTGCGGACGTCGTTGGTCGCGAGCGTCCAGGTGGTCCGCGCCATCCCGTCCACGTCGGTGGTGGAAACCGCCGGGCTCACCCCGGTGGTCGAGAGGGTGCCCCCGGCGAACTCGCTGTTCAGGTAGTACCACTCCACCCGGGCGCCGGCCACCTGCGTGCCGGTGCTGTCCACCGCCTGCACCACCAGCTGCGCCGGAAGCGCCTTGCCCCGCACGCCCGTCTGGTCGTTTCCCGAGGCCAGCCGGAGCGCCACGGCCACCGCGCCGGCGCGCTCGGTGAACGTCGTGCCCAGGCCCCCCGGCGCGGTGGCCGTGAGGGTGCGCGCTCCCTTCGCCGCCCCCGGGGTCCACTGCACGCTGGCCTGCCCCTGCGCGTTGGTGGTGGCCGGGTTGGGCGCCACCGCGTCGCCCGCGGCCGACGAGGCGAAGGTGACCTGCACCCCCGCCACGGGGTTGCCGGCCGCGTCCACCACCCGCACCACCAGCGGCTGCGCCTGCGCGCCGGTGGCCAGGTTCTGGTTGTTCCCCGACACCACCTGCACCGCGGCGGCGGAGCCCACCACGCGCATGGCGGTGAACTGCGCCGCGGTGGCTCCGGCAACCGACGCGGTGACGGTGTGCGGCCCGAGCGTGTTGCCGAGCGTCCACTGCGCGGTGGCCTGCCCCTGGGCGTCGGTGGTCGACGGGTTCGGCGCCACCCCATCGCCCGCGACCGACGCGGTCCAGGTGACCTGCACGCCCGGCACCGGCCGGCCGCGCTCGTCCACCACCTTCACCACCAGCGGCTGGGTGGGCTGCGTGCCGGCCGGCACGCTCTGGTCGTTGCCGGACACCACGTCCACGCGCGCGGGCACCGGCGGGCCGCCGGAGTCGCCGTTGCAGGCGCCCAGCGCCACCGCCAGCAGCAGCGCGGCGGGGAGGGAGCGGACGAAGCGTGGGATCATGCGCTTGCAGTCTCCTGATGGGGGCACGCGCGCCGGTGGTCCGTTCTCAGTGGGAGATGTACTGAGCGTAGATGAACGAGACCGTGATCGGCTCGATCCCCGGCGTGGTGGAGTTCACCGTCACCCTGGCCGTCGAGTTGTACGCCGCCGCGCCCACGCGCCGAACTCCACCGCGTGCCCCCGTCCGGGACCTCCTTCCAGGTGCGGATTTGACGCATGCGCGGCGTTCTGCGTCACGGGCCGTAGCAGTTGCAAGACATAGTGTCAGGAGCCTCCACCCTGCGCGGCGAGGGGATGGGCGCGTACCGCCAGATGTTTCCTGGCCGGCACGGCCGCCGGCACGCCGCGGACGCGGGCACCGGTCGTACGAGCGTTCGCCCGCTTGACGGAAGGAGCGCGCGCGCGGCACTTTGACCCGATGACTGCAAGCACGGACACATCGCGGGAGCAGGAGCTGCTCACCCGCTTTCGCGCGGGCCAGCGCACGGCGCTCGCCCGCGCCATCAGCATGGTGGAAGACGCGCGCCCCGGCTTCGAGCACCTCCTGCACGAGCTGCACGGCCAGATGCTGCGCGCGCACCGCATCGGCATCACCGGGCCTCCGGGCGCGGGAAAGTCGACGCTCACCTCCAAGCTGGCGCTGGAGTACCGCAAGCACGACGAGACGATCGGGATCGTGGCGGTCGATCCATCGTCCCCCTTTACCGGCGGGGCGCTGCTGGGCGACCGCATCCGCATGAACAACCTCGCCACCGACCCCGGCGTGTTCATCCGCTCCATGGCCACGCGGGGGGCGCTGGGAGGTCTCGCGACGACCACGAAGGAAGTGGCGGACCTGCTGGACGCCTACGGCTTCGGCCGGGTGGTGATGGAGACCGTGGGGGTCGGCCAGAGCGAGCTGGAGATCGCGGGGACGGCGGATACCTGCGTGGTCGTCCTGGTCCCCGAGAGCGGCGACTCGATCCAGGCGATGAAGGCGGGGCTGATGGAGATCGCCGACGTGTTCGTGATCAACAAGGCCGACCGTCCCGGCGCCGACCGGCTGGCGCAGGAGATCGAGGTGATGCTGCACATGCGCCTGGGCGACATGCCGCAGGCTGCCGGCCACCACGGGGTGAGTCTGAAGACGGTGGGCCGGCACGCGCGCGAGAGTGCCCGCCAGGCCGCGGCCGAATCGGGGGCGTGGGCGATCCCCGTGCTCAAGACGGTGGGGCAGAGCGGGGAAGGGATCGAGGAGCTGGCGCGAACGCTGGACCGCCACCGGGTGTATCTTGAGGACTCGGGCGAGCTTTCGCGCCGGCGGCGCGCGCGGCTGGCCGAGCGGGTGCGCGCCGTGGTGGAGCGCCGGTTGCAACGGCTGGCGTGGAGGAGCGGGCGTGGCGAACAGATCCTGGACGCCGCGCTGCCGGAGCTGGAGAGCGGCGACGCCAGTCCGTACGAGGTGGCCGAGCGGATCGTGGCCGAGATCGGGGTGGAGAAGCGGTAGGTCCTTCCATCTACAGAAGATAGAACCATGAGCGTGGTGGAGAACGGCGCGGCGCCGGCACAGCTGCTGGAGCGCATCCGCGAAAAGGAGAAGGAGCTGGAGACGCTCAAGGCGTCGCTGGCCGCGTGGGAGGGCGCCTGTGAGCGCGCCCGCAAGCGCGACGCGGTCTTCACCTCGGTCTCGGGCGCGGCGGTGGAGCCGGTGTACACCCCGCTCGACCGCCCCGTGCCCAGCGCCGAGGAGGCGGCGTACCACAACGCGGCGCTCGGCTTTCCCGGCGAGTTCCCCTTCACGCGCGGGCCGTACGGCACCATGTACCGCACGCGGCTGTGGACCATGCGCCAGTTCGCCGGCTTCGGCACGTCCGAAGAGACGAACGCGCGCTACCACTTCCTGCTCGAGCGCGGGCAGACCGGCCTTTCCGTCGCCTTCGACTTCCCCACGCTGATGGGGTACGACAGCGACCATCCGCGCTCGCTGGGCGAGGTGGGGAAGTGCGGCGTGGCCATCAGCTCGCTCGACGACATGGAGACGCTGTTCAGCGGGATCCCGCTGGACCAGGTGAGCGTGTCGATGACCATCAACGGCCCGGCCATCATCCTCTTCGCCTTCTACGTGGTGGCGGCCGAGAAGCAGGGGGTCACCCCCGGCCAGCTGCGCGGCACGGTGCAGAACGACATCCTGAAGGAGTACCAGGCGCAGCACGCGTGGGTGTATCCGCCCGAGCCGGCGCTCAGGCTGATCATCGACATGTTCCAGTGGTGCTCCGAGAACGCGCCCAAGTACAACCCGATCTCCATCAGCGGCTACCACATCCGCGAGGCGGGCGCCACGGCGGTGCAGGAGCTGGCGTACACGCTGCGCAACGGCTTCGAGTACGTGGAGCGGGGGATGGCCCGCGGGCTCGACGTGGACGACTTCGCGCCGCGGCTGTCGTTCTTCTGGGACGTGCACAACGACTTCTTCGAGGAAGTGGCCAAGTTCCGCGCCGCCCGCCGCATCTGGGCGCGCCACCTGCGCGACCGGTACGGCGCGAAGAATCCCGAATCGTGGCGGCTGCGCACCCACGCGCAGACGGCCGGGGTCACGCTGACCGCGCAGCAGCCCGAGAACAACATCGTCCGCGTGGCCTACCAGGCGCTCGCCGCCGTGCTCGGGGGGACGCAGAGCCTGCACACCAACTCGATGGACGAGACGCTGGCGCTGCCCACCGAGAAGGCGGTGCAGATCGCCCTGCGCACGCAGCAGGTCCTGGCGTACGAGACCGGGGTGCCCAACACCATCGACCCGCTGGCCGGCAGCTACTACGTGGAAGCGCTCACCGACCGGATGGAGGCCGAGGCCGAGCGGATCTTCGCCGACGTGGACCGGCTGGGCGGCGTGGTGCCGGGGATCGAGGTGGGGTACTTCCAGCGCGAGATCGCCCGCAGCGCCATGCGACAGCAGCTCGAGATCGAGGGCGGCGAGCGGGTCGTGGTCGGCGTCAACGAGTTCACGGTGGAAGGCGAGGAGATCGAGATCCCGCTGCTGAAGGTGACCCAGGAGAGCGAGAACCGGCAGCGCGAGCGGATGGCCGCCATGCGCGCCCGCCGCGACCAGGCGCGCGTGGACGAGACGCTGGGCCGCCTGAAGGAGGCCTGCCGCACCGGCCGGAACGTGGTGGAGCCTCTCCTCGACGCCGTGCGCGCCTACGCCACCCTGTACGAGATCCGCGCCGCGATGGAGGAAGTCTTCGGCGCCTACCAGGAGCCGGTGTTCTTCTAGGAGGTAACCCATGGCTGAGGCCGCAGCCGCAATCGAACCCCGGTTGGTAACCGCGGACGAACTTCTCCGGATGCCGGATGACGGCGTGCGGAAAGAATTGGTGGACGGAGAGTTGAGGACGATGCCACCGGCCGGAGAGGAGCACGGAGCAATCGCGGGGGACATCCTGGTGGACCTCGGCCACTACGTCCGCACGCATCGCCTCGGCCGAATCTACACGGCGGAAACCGGTTTCAAGCTCGCCTCTGATCCCGACACTGTCCTTGCTCCGGATGCTTCGTTCGTGACCCGTGAGCGGATCGCGCAGCTCGGCGTAGGTAAAGGGTTCCGCGTTGGAGCGCCCGACCTGGCGGTGGAGGTCGTGTCCCCGGGCGACTCGTTCGGCGACACGGAAGTGAAGGTGTTCAAATGGCTCGACGCCGGCTGCAAGATGGTGGTCGTCGTGAACCCGAATCGTCGCGCTGCCACGGTCTACCGCTCGCGGAACGACGTGCTTGTGCTCAGCGAAAATGACGCGATCGACGGCGGCGACGTGGTGCCGGGGTGGAAACTGCCGCTGAAAGAGATCTTCGCATCCCCGTGAAGCGGCGGAAGTTCATGCTGGGCCCAGATGGACGCCACGGCGGCGCGCCTGAAGGAGGCCTGCCGCACCGGCGGGAACGTGGTGGAGCCGCTCCTGGACGCCGTGCGCGCCTGCGCCACCCTGTACTGGCTGGAATTTCTCCCGGCGACCTTTGAGCCGTCGTTCGCTGATCGGCCAGTCGCGGGCTGGGCGCCACGGGGTGCCCGGCCCGCAGTTTTCTTGTGCGGACGATTCGCGCGGACGAACTGCGGCCGTCACGCGGCCAACAGAATCATGACGATCGAGCGGATGCGGATAGCTGGACGGCGGTGTACATTCGCGTCCGCCTCATGGATGACAGCCCGATCCTGCTGGGAGCAGAGAGGTACGATGGAGTTCGATCTGGCGAAAGGCGTGGCCATCCTCGAACGCACGCCGGGGACGCTGCGTTCGCTGCTCTCCGGCCTCCCGCCCGGGTGGACGGAAGCGAACGAGGGGCCCGAGACGTGGAGCCCGTACGACGTGCTGGGGCACCTGCTCCACGGCGAGCATACCGACTGGCTCGGGCGGGCTCGGATCATCCTGGAGCAGGGCGCCGACCGCCGCTTCCAGCCCTTCGACCGCACCGCGATGTTCCGCGAGAGCCAGGGGAAGACGCTGGCCCGGCTGCTGGACGAGTTCGAGCAGGCGCGCGCCGACAACCTGCGCACGCTGGCCGGGTGGCGGCTGACGGACGAGCAGCTCGCGCTTACGGGCGAGCACCCGGTGTTCGGCGCCGTCACCCTGCGCCAGCTGCTGGCCACGTGGGTGGCGCACGACCTGGCGCACCTCGGGCAGATCGCACGGGTGATGGCCAAGCAGTACCGCGACGCGGTCGGTCCCTGGCGCGCCTATCTTGCGGTGATGGACCGCTGAATCGTCCTGCCATCAGGATCTCCGGATCGCGCGGCGGGTACCTCGCACTTTCGCCATCCACCGCCCGCCGCTTAGCTTGGGCGCGCCGCACGCCGGGCGCGGCGGCCCCGCGGACACACGCACATCCCGAATCGATGCACGCCACACGCACCCTTTCGCTCGCGCTGGCCTGCGCCGCCCTGGCGGCCGGCGCCGCGCGAGCGCAGACCCCGGCGCCGATCACCGCCAACGAGATCGACGGCCACCTGCGCTTCCTGTCCAGCGACCTGCTGGAGGGCCGCGCCCCCGCCACCCGCGGCGGCCAGCTGGCCGCGCAGTACATCGCCTCTCAGCTGCGCGCGTTCGGCGTGCGCCCGGGCGCGGCCGACGGCAGCTACTTCCAGCGCGTGCCGATCGACGTGGTGCGCGCCGAGCCCAACAGTGTCCGCGCCGCCACGCAGGGGAAGGCCAACGCACAGCTGCGCATGCCCGACGACGTGGTGCTGTGGTCCGGCGGCATCCCGCAGTCGATGTCCAATACCGACAACATCGACACGAACGTGGCGGGCGAGCTGGTGTTCGCGGGCTACGGCGCCACCGCCCCCGAGTACCGCTGGGACGACTTCAAGGGGATGGACGTGAAGGGGAAGATCCTGGTCGTGCTGGTCAACGACCCCCCCGCGCCGGCCAGCGAGCCCAACCTGTTCGGCGGCCGGGCGATGACCTACTACGGGCGCTGGACCTACAAGTTCGAAGAGGCCGAGCGCCGCGGCGCCGCGGGGATGCTGATCGTGCACACCACCGAGCAGGCCGGCTATCCCTGGCACACGGTGGTGGGCAGCTGGAGCGGCGAGCAGCGCATGCTCCCGCGCGACCCCCGGCTCCCGGCGCCGCTCGCCTTCCGCGGCTGGATCACCGACAGCGCCGCCACCGCGCTCTTCCGGCAGGCCGGGCTCGACCTCGCCCAGCTCCGCCAGCAGGCCGCGCAGCGCTCGTTCCGCCCCGTCTCCACGGGGATCACGATGAGCGTGACCATGCGCAACCGCGTGCAGCACCTGCAGAGCGAGAACGTGGTGGGGGTGATCCCCGGCAGCGATCCGCAGCTGGCGCGGGAGTACGTGGCCATGAGCGCGCACTGGGACCACCTGGGCATCGGCCCCGCGGTGAACGGCGACAGCATCTACAACGGGGCCGAAGACAACGCGTCCGGCGTGTCGGACCTGCTGGCCGTGGCCCGCGCGGCGGTGCAGCGGCCCGCTCCCGGGCGCTCGCTCCTCTTCGTCTTCGTCACCGCCGAGGAGAGCGGGCTGCTGGGCTCGGCGTACTTCGGGCAGAACCCCACCGTTCCGGCGGCGAACATCGTGGCCAACCTGAACGTGGATGGCGGCAACATCCTGGGTACCACGCGCGACTTCCGCCTGCTGGGCGACACCAAGAGCACGCTGGGCCCGCGGTTCGCGCAGATGATCAGCGGCCGCGGCTGGCGCGTGACGGCCGACGACCACCCGGAGCGCGGCTACTTCTACCGCTCCGACCACTTCTCCTTCGCCAAGGTGGGCGTCCCCTCCGTCTCCATCGGGGCGGGAAGCGACTACGAGGGGAAGCCGGCCGGCTGGGGCGCGCAGCAGGAAGAAGACTACACCGAGCACCGCTACCACCAGCCCAGCGACGAGTACCGGCCCGACTTCGACCTCTCCGGCGCCGTGCAGCTATCCACGCTGGTGCTCGACTTCGCCACGCAGATCGCCAACGGCGCCGAGCTGCCGCGCTGGAACCCCGACGCCGAGTTCGCCAACCTGCGCCCGGCGCGGTAGGGCCCTCACCCTGGCGAGACGGCGTCCCGACTGCGTCGGGTCCGTCTCGCCTGTCCCTCTCCCGAACTGCGGGAGAGGGATCCGGGGGCGCTTCGCGCGGCTACTCCGTCTGCGCGCGAAATCCGGTTTGGTGTTGCCGTTGAAGCCCGCGAAGGCGGACTGCGCGCCATTGTAGCCGCGACTTCAGTCGCATCGTCGCATTGTCACGGTAGAGATGAAGAGAACCAGTTTCCTCGCCCTCGCCTTCGCCCTGGCCCTGCCCGGCACCGCCGCCGCGCAGGGGACGCCCGAGCAGGCGGCCGAGCGCTACCTGCAGACGCTCAAGGCGCAGGACTGGGCCGCCAACAGTGTGCTGATGGATCCCGTGGAGCTGGACTCGATGAAAGCCGCGTTCCTGGACGCGGCCACCAGCGACACCTCCACGGCGGGGCTGCGCGAGGTGTTCAACGTGACCTCCGTGGCCGAGATGCGGGCGCTGGCGCCGGCGGTGGTGTACCAGCGCTTCGCCGCCAACGTGATCGGCCAGCGCGAGGGGATGGCGCAGTTCCTGGCTTCCGCGACGTTCCGGGTGATGGGCCAGGTGCAGGAGGGCGACTCCGCCTGGGTGGTGTACCGCGTGAGCGGGCCCGCCGGCGCGGCCGCCGCCAGCCAGGTGTCGCTGATGGCGCTGCGCAACCTGGGCGGCGCGTGGAAGGCGCGGCTGAGCGACGAGGTGCGCGGGA
>Ga0070662_100002462_pt1 | contig 11405 bp, 10 predicted proteins | sample KBSC53metaG_FD_65648 | JGI IMG/M metagenome (GOLD analysis project Ga0070662, IMG submission 65648) | Corn rhizosphere microbial communities from Kellogg Biological Station, Michigan, USA - KBS C5-3 metaG | ecosystem: Host-associated > Plants > Roots > Rhizosphere > Soil ...
ATTAATAAGATTATGGCCGCGAAGCCCACCAGGAACAGACGCCAGAAAAAACGAACTGGTTTTGTCATAATAATTCAATGCTTTGGATAAGCAAAAAACAAACCGAATTTAATGAAAAGCCAACTGTAGAACTTTGGCTTAACTAATATTTGTCAAATGCTATGTTGTTGAGTCAATTAAAACTTTCCCGGCACATTTTTGTCCAGGAACTGCTTGTATTTGTCAATATCCTTGCTGTTTTTCAATACTTCCAGGTTTTTTTCGGTAATAATCGAGTAGCTGTACTTACCGCCCTTTAGCCAGGGTATGATCTCGGTCGCCGTTTTGGGACGTGTTTGGTCAATGTAAGCAACGGCATCGGCCGCATCCTTAAATGGACTAATCAGCAGCATTTTGTTCTCATTGTCGATTTCAATCAGCTCCGCTTGCATTTGTTTGTTGTAGTACGTGTCGCGGTTATACCGTGAAAACGCATTCTTGGTTTCATTGACGAAAACCGGGTCCACTTTATTTAAGACTATGACTACATAATGGGGAGCCGACGCATCAAAACTATATGCTGCTGCCGGGGCCTGTTTTGCAGGTTGCGCGGCCACGGTGTCAACTTTTGGTTTGGCAACCACTACACCAGGCTGTTTAACAGGTGCAACAACGGCGGTATCCTTTGCTGCGGGAGCCTGAACTACGGGCTTATTGACGGGAGGCACTATTATTGGCTGGTTTGCGGTTGTGTCGGGTGGCGGCATGTTGATAACCAGGTTTTGCAATTCTTCTTCTATCTGGTGACGACGGCTTAATACATCCAGCAATCCCATTGCTTTTGCAGCAAGCGGTGTTCCCTCGAAACGCGTTGTGATCGTATTCAATAAGCCAATAGCTGTACTGTCTTCGCGCTGTTTAATATAATAGACAGCTTCAATGTACAATAATTGCGGCGTCCAATGGTTGTTTCCATAAATGCTATCCGCCACTCTCTTCTGCCTGATGGCTTCGGCAAAATTGCCTTCAATAAAAAGGTCATATATCTTTTCGTAAGTCCTCGTCACCGGTAATTCCTGCACATCAGTTCCCGGCTTTTTGCCGGTAATGACAATATCAGTCAGGTTATTGCCCGCAAATTGCTTGCTCATGGTTTCCTTTACTTCATTTGCTTTAGCGGTCTCACCATACTTATGATAACAATAATAAAGATTGAACAGTATCTCCTCCATCCTGGAGTGTTTCGGAAATTTCTTACGCAGATCTTCAAGTGTTTCAGTACCTGCAACGCAATCTTCGAGTTCCTGCACATAAAGTATTCCCAACGCAAATTGTGCGTTTTGAATGGAATCATTTGAAATATCCATTTTCTCGGGAGTCAGGGGCAGTTTATCGTTCAGATAGTCGAAAGTGATTTCCTGGTCTTCTTCCGTCGGTGCCTGTGTTGCATTTTTAATAGTGGACTGCTCTGTGTTTTGATTCACTCTCACAGTATTCGTAAGCGCTGCGCTTCGTCGCCAGTTATCGACGTTGGGTCGCTTTCCCCATTTTGACTGAAACGTATTAAAGCCTTTTTCTCTTCTGCTCTTATTATCAAAATACCATTCACCTTTGCTTGAATTGTCGGTAAAAAGTGAAGGCGGCTCTTTTTGATTGAATGAAGCTGTGCCGGTGCTGCCAATCATTTCATCTTTCAAACCCTGTTCTTTTCTCAGCTGCTTCACCAATTTTTTAATAAAAGCTTTCCGTTCAGCTTCCGGTAAAGCGGCAATGCGCTGCAGGCTATCCTGTCGTTCGATGATTTCGATGTTCACCGCCAGCCTCGCGAGTATCTGCTTTTTCAGTGCTATCGAATCTACATTTTGCAAAGCGGGATCATCGAGTTGCAAGCTATCATAGAAATTATATGCATCGTGGTATTTCCTTTTAGCAAACGACAATTCCGCAAGCTGCAGGAAAGCCTTGTTGCGCATGGTAGAATTAGTGTTAACTGAATATTTGGTGCTTTTCAACAACAAGGCAATAGCTCCGTCGGTATTATTTCTTTCAAGCTCCATTTGTGCCGCCATGTAATAAATAATGTCCCGATAGTCTACATATTTATCACGTTTGGCCATTTTTAGCAGCTGGTCAATATTGTGCTGAATATAGTTTTCACCGGCATCCTTATTTACTCTTATGAGTGCAAGCCGGGCGTAAACATCAAGGATTGGATTGGTAGTATGGCTGATAGCCTTATTGTAATACTGTTCACTTTTTTCGGCATTCCCCGTCCTTTCATAGAGCTGTCCCAATAAATATTCCCATCTCGCCTGTTCACCTTTGCTTGGTGCGTTGCTCAGGGCGTTTTCCAGGTGCGCGGCCGAGCTATCCCAGATTTCCTGCTTGTAAAACGAATACGCTTGCACTTCTTCAAGGTCATTCTGAAGTCGCGACGGAAAATTTTGGTCATTTTTTAATATGGCGACGAGAGCTGCGGCGGCAGAAAAGCGATCCTGGGCCAGGTAATTTCTTATCTGCCAGATAAATGCCTCATTACGGCTTGGAGGCTCTGAAAACATCTTTCTTGGAATGCTGCTTTTTTCCTTCGTCGATATTTTCAATGCACTGTTTCCGTCCATCGCACTCCCGATAGTTTTGTAATAACCATCCTTTTCTTTTTCCGCAAAGGCGTAATTGATGAACTGGAACATCAGGTGAGCCGAATCAAATTGCTGCTTGTAATAGTAGGAGGCTCCCCACAGTATGTACATATTGTCGGCCCAGTCATTTCTGAGGTCATGAAGCACAATCGCAGTCTGGGCTTTATATGAAATCGAATCAAGCTGAATGCTGTCGGCAGCCGTGGCATCAAGTGTATAATTGTAAAATGGAAGTAAAAGAGAATAGTCATCAATAAACGAGGACTTCGCGCGATCGAGAATCTCCTTCAGCTTATTGTTGGCATTGAAATAATAATTGTAATGGGTAACGGTGTTTTGTATGAACCTGTTCGGAACAGAAAATTTCTTCTTGTCCGACTTTTCAGACCTCAGAACCCTGTTTTCAAATTCCTTAGGTTTTTTGATGTCAAGGGAAACGCCTTTCTGGCCAAAAACAGGCATTGTTAATCGGCAAATAATAAGCAATAACCCAACCTTAATCGCAGTATATCGGGTGAAAGACATGTGTAAGCTCCAACTTGTCTTATTAACTGAATTTCAGATATTTTAGTATAAAAGTAACGGTTTTTTTTTGCCCCCTTTCGTAGGTTGCTCGGTCACGAAAAGCAAAGCTCATTTCATACCTTTAGCCTGTCTAAAACCAATTCATGGCAAAACTGGATGCAGGTTCCACCCTGAAACGACTGCGCAACCGCTACCGGCTGGTGGTGATGAACGATGATACTTATGAAGAAGTTGTAACATTTAAACTGTCGAGACTCAGCGTATATATTGGTCTTAGCACCATCTTTGTTGTATTAATCGGATTGACAGTGGCCCTGATTGTATTCACGCCCCTGAAATATTACATTCCTGGTTACGATGACCTTAAGGTCGGACGTGAATACAGGCAGATGAAGTACAGAGTTGATTCCCTCGAACGACAAGTTGACTACCAGGCAAAATATATTGACAATTTTAAAAAAGTGTTGAGTGGCGATATCAACTCATCACTTGATACCACAAATTTGAAAGTCCCGAAAGACGAATTTTCAGACGATTAGACTGCGCGTTCAAAGATCTGCAAGAAATAAGTTCCGTTTCATCCAATATTTTCTGGCTTGCGTCGTATTAAAAGAGGCTCGCTCAGTATAAAATCGAATATCTATGTTTAACGCAAAAAACAAAACCGACATGGGTCTAGAAAAACCAACCAGCGACAATGGCACTACATTAGTAGGAGCCGGCACAACAGTTAAAGGCGATATCAGTAGCAACAGTGACCTTCGAATCGACGGCACGGTAATCGGAAACATTCATTGCACAGCAAAAGTTGTAATCGGCGCCAACGGCGTTGTAGAAGGAGACATTTCCGGCAACCAGGCTGATATTATCGGCAAAGTAACCGGGAATATTAAGGCAAAAGATCTCCTGCAGTTACGGGGCGATTCGACAGTCACCGGCAACCTCTACGCGGAAAAACTGCAGGTAGAACCATCCGCAACGTTCAACGGACAATGCCATATGGGCGCTACCAGTAATTCCAAAGTTGCCGAATTAAGTAAAATCGATGAAGAGGAGCTCGTCCTCCAATAACAGAAAAAACGATTTATTGCGCTATGCCGGCCTGGGCACACAGCTATTAGTGTCCATCGGCATTGCTGTGTTTATAGGTTTAAAGACAGATCAGTGGCTTCACACCTCGCCATTATTTTCCTGCGCCTTACCTTTGATCACTCTGTTTGCAATATTTTATAAAATCATGCGCCAGACAGGAAATAAAAATGAAGATCCTAAATAAGCGCAAAAACTTATCTTCCGAAAAAGCCTATCGACCTTAAGATGAATCGAAACAGCCTGCAGCTTCTTCGCCCGATGCTTCTTGTATTTATTTTGCTGAATGTTTTTCTCATCACCGCAAGGCAATTAATCGTAAAAAAAGGGGCGGACCAGGAAGTCCTGGTCGTCGGGAACCTGTTGTTGTTCGTTGTCTCGGTAGTCACTTTTCTCATCACCTACCGCAGTCTCCAATCAAGTAACCCCAATTCATTTGTCAGGGCCATGTACGGTGGATTTATTATCAAATTCTTTGCAGTTGCAATTGCCGCGTTTATATACATAATGAGCACAAATAAAAATGTAAATAAGCCTGCACTTATCGCCTGCATGCTGCTATACGTAGTTTATACATTTATTGAAGTGAAAACGTTGCTCGGGCTTTTGAAGCAAAAAAAGAATGCCTAAGAAAGAAGTTCCCATTGGCCAGTTGCAGGATTATTTACCACCCGGTACTTATGAGCCCGTATTGAGTTATCTGCGCCAGTACAAAGTTCACCTTACAGTGGCCCGGGAAAGGAAAAGCGTCCTGGGCGACTACCGGCACAGTACTCATCACGCCAATCACCGTATTAGTGTGAATGGCAATCTCAACCCATATTCGTTTTTAATTACCCTCCTCCATGAATTAGCTCACCTCCTAACCTTTGAACAGTTTGGCAACCATGTACTTTCGCATGGCAGGGAATGGAAAGCTATATATGTTAAGATACTGGACCAATTCCTGCAACACCAGGTTTTTCCCGGCGATATCGAAACCGAATTGCTTCGGTCACTAAAAAATCCTGCGGCGACTACCTGCGCTGAAGATGGCTTGCTCCGCGTACTTCGTAAATACGATTCCAAAGAAAGCGATAACCGGTTGGTGGAAGAAATTGAAACAAATAAATTATTTCGCACCCACGATGGGCGGGTATTTAAAAAAGAAGGAAAGCTTAGAAAAAGATTTAAGTGCATTGAGATCAAGACCGGCCGGGTATATTTGTTTAGCCCGGTCTATGAAGTTCAAGCCGTTTGAAATCTGGAGGAAAAATACAGTTTGAAGTTTGAGGTTAAATCAGCTGACGAGATGCAATTCCGATCCGCAACGTCAAACCTCGAACCTCAAACCTCAAACCTCAAACCTCCAACGTTTTGAGCATCCACAGACTGCACCCGGTGTGGCCACTGTTGCCCATAGGCCCTTCAAGATAACGGAACCCGAATTTTTCATAAACTTTCAGGGCTTGCTTTAACTCCGGCATTGTTTCAAGGTACACCTGGCGGTATCCAGCCTCTCTTGCATACGAGAGACTTTTGTCGATCAAAGTTTTTCCCAGGCCAATGCCTCTGGCCTCCGGAACGAGGTACATTTTTACAAGCTCACAAGTGTCGGGAGCGAGGCCCGCTGTCGGATAAATACCAGCGCCACCAGCTATTTTGTCGTCAACGCAGGCGACAAAATATCCCGCGCCCTTCGTTTGAAACAGTTCATACAGCGCATCCGTAGTCGGATCATAATACACGGTACCGGGGTGGTTGGCTCCAAATTCGGCGAGGGTGTTTCTTACAATTTTTGCAAGAACCGGATTGTCGTTCAGTTCAATGGGTCGAAGGTTGAATTTCATGAAGTAAAACCAGGAAGGACCGCTATTGGTCGTCTTCTCTCCAAAGGTAAAATTCCCCGGGCGTGAAAAATTGATAATAAAAATTCAGTCCTGCTTAGCCAATTATGGTACGGTTCTTCGGGCAGTTTTAAGCGATCCCCATGTCTCCGATTTGCCATAACTTTATGAACCTGCTGACCAGCTGGCTGCAGGTTCATTGCTCACATTAAATGAAAGGAAGATGATGATGGATATACCTGAAGTAGCAAGCTCTGCAAAAAACATAAAACTGATACCTGCGTCTCCCCCCGGTACAAAAGATACGTTCGACTTCGATAGCAAGGTTTCATTCCTGCCATTTATAAATTATCTGAAAGAAAAGTCTGCAGGCAACTCAGATACCCGCTCAAGGTTTTACAATTATCTCGTTGAAAAATTTGAGTCGGAGCCGGCATTGTTGAAGCCGTTAATTGATAGCAGTCTGCTCAGCAAGCATGCAGATCTATTGGAATTGGTAGGCACCAGCCTTTTCCCTGTCGTCACTGATCCTGAAAAGAACATCTTTACGTTTGCTGTGCCCTACCAGTTTTCAATTTTCAGTGATTCATCCCCCTTTAGAAAATTGTTTGTCAACGACGAGGACCACTTTGTATTACCGGACGATGCTACAGCGCAGGACCTTCGGCAAATTCATAGCTCACTAATCTATGATCACGCCCTCGAGAAGTTTTATGGTGTTAAATTAAATGCAAATACGGACATGACTTACCCGGTTATCGATAAGGCAACCGGTATGAGGCGATATTTTAAACTTCGTTATGACAGGAGATTTATAGACCTGCATTTGAAAGGAGAATTACCCCCGATCCAGGACTGCGCGGTTTGCTTAAATACTTTTCGAATTCTGGATCTTGATCAGCAATTAAAGAAAATGCCGCTTGATTTGTTTTCGGCTGAGGGCTTCGGCGTATGGGTAGCTGAAGATGTAACCGTAGAGGAATCACTGGAAGCAATAAAGAAAATACTTTTAAGCACCGCGAGCTGTGATACAACTATTATTAATGATCTCAAAGCGATAATACAAGCTTTGGTGGGATTGAATGAAGTAGAAGTTGGCCTTGCACCTTTAGTGAAACTAAATGGAGAATTTGTTATTGATGAAACGTGCAGCCGTCATGGCTTGATGGGAAAAAACTGGAAAGCTGGCGATGAGCAAAGCATGAACCTCTTCCGTTACAGTCTAGGATTCTTGAGTGAGAGGCCTGAACCGATGCCCATGCCGATACTCGATGAGGGAATAACTCAAATGGCCCCCTTCCTCCGCGATCTATGGGAATCAGGAATGAGAAGCTACCTTATTTATCCTGTGCGTAATAATGATGGGTTTTTAGGGTTGCTGGAACTGGCTTCACCGGTTCCGAACCAGCTCAATCTTGACATCCTGGCAAAACTGGAGCCCGCTATGCCGCTGATATCTGTTGCATTGCTAAAAAACAGGGACACATTCAACGTAAAAATCGATAAACTAATTAAAGAAAAATTCACGGCGCTTCAGCCATCCGTCGAATGGAAGTTTGCTGAGTGTGCCTGGGAATACATGCATGTTGATGCTGAAAATGGCGGCCCCGTATTGACACAGAATGTAGTTTTTGAAAATGTTTATCCACTGTATGGTGCGGTCGATGTGCGCAATTCGTCGATGGAACGAAGTGTCACGATTCAAAAGGATACGAAAGCGCATCTTGAACTGGTTGATAAAATCCTGGACGAACTTGAGGGATTGACACAGTTGCCTTTGTTGGAAGGGATAAAATTTAAGAATCAGAATTTGCGCGAGTCAATTGAGACTGGCATGCGGACGGAAGATGAAGTGAGAATCAGCGAATTTTTTGAAAACGAAGTGATGCCGGTTTTGCAACATCTGCAGAAGGGGAATGCAAAAGCCGCAGATATTGTCGGAAATTATTGCAGTCTCGTGAAAGACAGTAAAAGCTACCTGTACCGAAACAGAAATGAGTATGAAGTAACATTGGCATCGATCAATGAAGCAGTGCTGCATTACCTCAGCAAACAGGAAGAGATCCTGCAACAGTCTTATCCCCATTATTTTGAAAAGTACAGAACGGATGGTGTTGAGTACAACATTTATATTGGTCAATCAATTGCTCCTGGTAATCCGTTTGACATGTTATACCTGAAAAATATCAGGCTGTGGCAATTAAAATCGATGGCTGAAGTTGCCCGCATCACACATCAATTACTGCCCTCCTTATCTGTTCCGTTGCAGACCACCCAATTGATTCTTATACATAGTCAGCCTATTTCAATCAGTTTTCGCCGGGATGAAAGACGCTTTGACGTGGAAGGTTCTTATAATATCCGCTACGAGATCATGAAGAAAAGACTGGACAAGGTGAAAATAAAGGATAGCGACGAAAGACTTACGCAGCCCGGTAAAATAGCAATGGTCTATTCAAATCCAAAAGAGGCCCAGGAATACCAGGAGTATATCCAGTTTTTACAAAGCAAAAAAATACTGAAACCTGGTTTAGAAATGCTCGAGCTCGAAGAATTGCAGGGAGTGAGAGGTTTGAAGGCGTTAAGGGTGGATATTAACCTTGGAGAGTAATTGTTGTTGCTAAAAAATTTTGAGACCTGACCAAAAATATATTGAACAGGGCGGCCTACTTAAATGTTATGATCAGGGGCACGTGATCGCTATACGCCGACCAATAGTGATACTCGCCTATTTCAACGCTCCTGATTTTTTTTATTATGTCTTTTGAAGCAAAACAATAATCCAGGTGATACGGCTTGTCCTTATGCCGGTACAAATAATATGTTGGATGTAATTCCTTTCCTTGTTCTTGTTTGTGATGAACATGGTAGCAGCTGAATATACCTTTTTCTTCCAATCGCTTCACAACGTTTGAATGATTGCTTATTCTTCGTTTTTTATCCCACATTGTATTACTGTTAAAATCGCCAATTAATAAGGTTAACTTGTCCGTGATAAATTGGTCGTAATGATCAATGGCCTTCCATACCTGCTCGACATAAGTTCCGTCCGGATCTTTCGGATTGTAAGCCCAGATGGCATATAGCACGAAGTTTCTATTCCTGTTTGTAACTGTTACCGGAACGATTAACCGTAACACCGGGTTATATGAGTCTGATTGCCTAAGATTAAAATGACCATAAGAAAATATCCCAAGTCCTTTATTGAGATTATCACCGAACCATAAGGTGCACGTTGGTTTCTTTACGCCAGCCGGAAAATTCAATTTATCCGGATGTTCGCATTCCGGAACAATAAGGATGTCCGGTTTATGCTGAAGGATAACAGCAGCTTTTTTCCGGAAAGCCATATTGCAATTCCAGGTTATAATTTTCATCCGAACTTAATTGTGAATTCCAAGGTATTAAAAACCTGATTGAATGGCCGCGCCTCCATAAAAATCTTGACCAATCTGCAAAGTGGATTTAAACTTTTTTTCATGGGCAGGATCAAAATCATTAACCAGGGAATTTATAAACAAGGTTTGTGGAAATTTATCTGTAGTCAGTTCCATCGATGTCTACATGGTGAATCAATTCCCCTTGTAGTTTTTACTACGGAGGATTTTCCGGTCATACATCCCCTGAATAGCAAGTGGATAAATATTATGGGACATGAGTCATTATTCCCATGTGAATCGTATAATAATTTGATGTTGACAGAATTACTTGGTAATATTTCGCGGGATTCAATGCAAAGAAGGCAAGATATACTCATAATAAGCAGTTAACCAACTCCGTTTTGCCATTTAAGCATGGATTTTGTGAATAAAATACTAGCAATAATCGGAATAAACCAAGATGCTGGTTATGGTTTACCCTAACAACATTATTCAAAGCTGCCTTTTACCAAAACCTACCTTATGAAACAATTGTATTCAGCCTTATTTTCCTTATTGTTCTTTGTTTTCACCTCTCGTGCTCAAAATCCCATCGTTACAGAAAATGCGCTAACCGGCAATCCCATCTCAGAATGGGGCGTTCCTAATTTCCGCGATACCCGGATCGCAGGCTTTAGTACAAAAATGAGCCTTAACGCGGGCGAAACCGTGCATTTTAAAATTTCGGTGGAAACGGGCGCGACTTTTACACTCAAAATATACAGGCTGGGATATTACGGAGGTAATGGTGCAAGGTTAATAGTTAATCTTGGTACGTTAAGCGGAGTTGCACAACCCGCAGGAATAAGTGACCCTGCAACAGGACTGCTCGATTGTGGAAACTGGAGTGAATCTGCATCATGGGCGATACCATCGACTGCAGTTTCTGGTTTTTATATCGCGAAAATTGAAAGAACCGGCGGGGGCAGCAATCATATTGCCTTTGTCATTCGCAATGATGCAAGTAACTCTGATCTGTATTTACAGGTTCCGGATGAAACGTGGCAGGCTTACAACGGATATGGCGGAAACTCATTGTACGATGGCACAACAAGTTTTCCCAATGGTCATGCTGTAAAGGTGAGCTACAATCGTCCTTTTTTTCCTTACAATTCACTGTTTAGCACAGATGGGCGAGAAGCTGATTGGTATATGAATGCGTTATACCCAATGATCAGGTGGCTGGAACGCAATGGTTATAATCTTACTTATACAAGTTCTAATGACGTTGAAAGAAATGGATCACGTTTACTTAACCATAAAGTGTTTTTGTCCGTTGGACACGACGAATACTGGTCAAAAAATCAGCGGGCCAATGTAGAAGCCGCAAGAAATGCAGGAGTTCACCTGGCATTTTTCAGTGGAAATGAAGTCTATTGGAAAACCCGATGGGAGTCTGCCGCCGGTAATGAGGACCGGACATTGGTATGCTATAAAGAGGGTGTATTAGCAGACAGTTCCAAAGAAGAAAGAACATGCGGAACCAAATGCGACGTTAGCTCCGCTGAATGGACCGGCCTTTGGCGAATGGGTCAGAATTATGATGGAGGAAGACCTGAAAATGAATTAACGGGGCAAATGAGCTGGGTCGAATTTCCATCTGAAATTGGGGTGCCCGCAACTTATCAAAAGCTGCGGTTTTGGCGTAATACGACGATCACAACTTTGGCGGCCGGCCAAACGGCCACCCTTGGAGCCAATACGCTTGGCTTTGAATGGGACTATGAACAGGAGTTGTTTGCCGGTACCTATCCCGAGGGACGTATTACCATGTCAAGCAAAACGGCAAACAGTCGCACGCACAAATTATCTCTGTATCGTCACAGCAGCGGTGCACTTGTATTTGGTGCAGGCACGGTTCAATGGGCGTGGGGGCTAGACGGGAATCATTTGGGAGGCACGACTGTGGTAAGCCCTGAAATGCA
>Ga0070662_100002463_pt1 | contig 11403 bp, 6 predicted proteins | sample KBSC53metaG_FD_65648 | JGI IMG/M metagenome (GOLD analysis project Ga0070662, IMG submission 65648) | Corn rhizosphere microbial communities from Kellogg Biological Station, Michigan, USA - KBS C5-3 metaG | ecosystem: Host-associated > Plants > Roots > Rhizosphere > Soil ...
GTCGACATGGAATACGACCGGGTGCGCGATTTCCTGATCCTCCACTTCCACGCCACCACGCGCGACGATTCGGAGTTCTGGAACCACGTGCGGACGATGGCGGTGCCCGACACGCTGGCGGAGAAACTGGCCCTGTGGCGCGAGGCCGGACGGATCGAGAAGTACTCCGACGGGCTGTTCTACGACGCCAGCTGGATCGCGGTTTATCTAGGCCAGGGCGTCTGGCCCGAACGGCACGACGCGCGCGCGCAACTGCCCGACCCGGCGCAAGTCCAGCGGGCGATGGCGGGCCTGCGACAAGCGATCGTCAGCGAGATCGCAGCCATGCCCGGCCACCGCGAGTTCCTCACCGCCAACGCCCAGCGACTGGCGGCGGCGCCATGAGCGAGGCTCGCGCACTACCGCAACGGATCGTCGTTGCGGGCGATGGGCCACTCGGCGTGCTGACCGCGATCGCACTGCGCCGAGCCTTGCCGCGCACCGAAGCGATCGTCCTCGCCATCCCGCCCGACCCGGCGGCGTTTGCCGAGCGCTTCGGCACCGCGCTGCCGTTCACCAACCGTCTGCACGATCGGCTCGGGATCGAAGAAGAAGACCTCGTCCGCCAGGCCGGCGCGAGCCATCGCTTGGTCATGCGCTATTTCGGAGGCGCCGGGCCTGATTGGCAGGGCGCCGCCGGCTACGGCGCGGCGATCGATCCGGCCATGAAGACCGCCTTCGCCCGCGAATGGGGCGGCGGGCCGCGCAATGCCGAGACCGCCGCGCCGCCGCGTTCGCTCGGCGAGGTCCTCGCCGCCGCCGGCCGCTTCGCGCCTCCCTCGGGCGAGGCCGATGCGCCGCTGGCCGAAGTCGATTACGCGCTGCGCTGGAACGTGCCCGCGTACCGCGCGCACCTGATCGGCATCGCCCAAGAGCTTGGCGTGAGTCACGAGCGGGGCCGGGCCACCGCGGTCAGGCCCGATGGCGCCGGCGGGATCGCCGCGCTGGCGATCGAGGGATCGGGCGAACTGGCCGCCGACCTTTTCATCGATTGCAGCGGTTCGGGAGCCTTCCTGCTCTCGGCCCTGCCAGGCACGAACTGGGTCGACTGGCGCCCGCGCTTCCCCACGAGCTGCCTGGCCATCGCGGCGCCGGGCCCGCCGATGGTCTCGCTGGAGGACCGGGCCACGTGGACTCCGCTCGGATGGCGCTGGGAGATCGCCGGGCGCGACGGGCGACAGGCGCTGCTCGGCGTGGCAGCGGGCGCGAGCGACGAAGCCATCGCCGCCGCCCTCGGCGCGGAGCCGGCGACCATCGTGCCCTTCGCTGCTGGGCGAGCGGAAGCCAGTTGGATCGGCAACGTGATCGCCCTGGGAACCGCGGCGGCTGAATTGGAGCCGCTCGGCGGCATCGCCCAGGATCTGGCGCATCGCCAGCTCGCGCTGCTGCTCGAATTGCTGCCCGGGCGGACAGTCGACGCGGCCGAGCGCGCCGAATTCAATCGCCGCGCCGGGCTGATGGCCGACCGTGCGGCGGATTGGGTGGCCGCGCACTACGCCGGACCGGCGCCGACCTCGCAGTTTCCCGCTCTCGAGCTGTCTTCGGAGCTATTTCGGGCTCTGGACCAGTTCACCCGCCGCGGCCGAGTGCCGTTCTTCGAGGATGCACCGATGCTGGTGCAGGAATTCAGCGCCTTGCTGCTGGCGATCGGCATTCCTTCGCGCGAGGGCGCGTTGGCGAGGGCCGGCGAGCAAGGCGGCGAACAGGCCGCGCGCGCGTTCGGGGCTCGCGCCAATACCGCCCTGCGCGCTGCGCCGCCCTATGGCGAATGGATGAACCGACTGCTGGCGAACTAGCCGACGATATCGCGCAGCGTCGCGCGGAGCTGGGCGAACAGCTCGGGCGTGGGCGGCCCCATCATGCCCTTGGCGTGCTCGGGCAAGTGCGCGGCCGGATCCCCGTCGGCTTCGAAGATGTAGTGATCGAGCATCGTCCGCCAGGCCGCGCGCTTGTCGGCGGGTAAATGGCGGAAGGCAAGGATCGCGTGGAGCATGGCGCCGTAAGGCCTGGCGATCCCCTGTGGCACGTCGTTCCACCAGTAATTGACCAGGATGCTGACCGGATCGAGCGATTCGACCCCGTGCCACCACATATAAGGAATGTAGAGCGCGTCGCCCGGCGCCAACTCGGCCTGGCTCGCAGTGACCCAGGCGTCAACGAAGCGCGGGTAGCGCTCGAGATCGGGCGACCGCGGGTCGACCATGCTCACCGGGGTGCCTGCCGGCGTCAGCTCGAACGGACCGGGATACAGGTTGGCGACCTGGTCGGGCGGGAACAGCGTGAACCGCCGCCGCCCGGCGACAACGCAACCGACGTTTTCCATCAGATCCCAGTGCGGCGCCACCCGGACGCGGTTGCCGATCCAGATGCGCGGACCGACGTCGGGCAACAGAGCCAGGCGATTGGCCTCGCCGAAAGTCGGAATCACGTCGGCGACGATCTCGGACTGCAACGCCATCGCTGGCGGGCGCGCATGATCGGCGGCCCGCAAAAGGTCGCGCAGAAAGTCCTCCAGCGCTCCGCCGCCCTGGATAAAATTAAACCCCGTCAGGTCGTCGTTGTAGAAGAAGCGCCCGTCTTCCTCCGGCCGCGCGGCGATCGCGCCGATCGCCTTGCGCGGCTCACAGCCAATCAGATAATCGACAATCGCCTGGTCGCTCGTTCGCGCGGCCGCGACCGCCGGCCAGCCCGTCACCAGCCCGCGCATCACCACTGGTTCGTTCGCAGGGCGGATCTCTTCGTGGAACCTCGCGAAGTCGACGCCCGCGACTTCGCGGATCGCAGGCGGTGAGGGAAGCTCGGTCACGCGCTGAGCCGCAGCGAAGCGTTCATCGCCGAACCGTTGGCGGCAAGGAACTGCTCCTGTCTCGGCATCTGCTCCGCGGTATGGGCGACAACCTGGCGGATGTGCGCCAGCCGTTCGAGCGTCTCAACGTCGGGCAGCAAGTCGGCGACCGGATGATAGCCCCCGGCCGGAATCCCCTGGCCGACCATCACCGAGAGCCAGCTGGTTTCGGTGAACAGCTCGTTGTGCTCGCGATAAACCCGTCCCGACGAGCGGAACATCGCGAGCTTTTCCTTCAGCCCCTCTGGCGGATCGAGGTTGCGGCAATAGTCCCAGAAGGCGGTATCGTCGCGCTCCGTTGCGCAATAGTGCAGCACCAGGAAATCACGGATATCGACGTATTCCCGCGCCGTTTCCACATTGAACCGGTCGATCTCGGCCGGGCTGCACCTGCGGGTCGGGAAGAGCGACAGCAGCCTTGCGATCGCCGTCTGGACGAGGTGGATCGAAGTCGATTCGAGCGGCTCGAGGAAGCCGCCGGCGAGCCCCAGCGCGACCACGTTCTTGTCCCATGCCCGCGCGCGGTGCCCGGCGGTGAAACGCAGGCGGTTTGGTTCGGCGAGGGGCTCGCCGTCGAGGTTGGCGAGGAGCAGTGCGATAGCCTCGTCGTCGCTCATGTGGGTCGAGCAGTAGACGTGGCCGTTGCCGATCCGGTGCTGCAGCGGGATGCGCCATTGCCAGCCGGCCGGGCGGGCGGTCGATCTCGTCAAGGTAGCGCGCTCGCCGGCGAGCGAGCACGGAATCGCCACCGCGCGGTCGCACGGCAGCCAATGGCTCCAGTCGACGAACGGCACCCCCAACTCCTGGCCGATAAGCAGCGCGCGGAAGCCCGAGCAATCGAGGAACAGGTCGCCCGCGACCTGCGCCCCGCTGTCGAGCGCCACCGCGGAGACGAAGCCGCTCTCGCCGTCGCGGTCCACGCCGACGATCCGGCCTTCGGTGCGCTTGACCCCCTGACTCTCCGCCCGGCCGCGCAGGTATCGCGCGTAGCGGCCGGCGTCGAACTGGAAGGCGTAGCCGAGTTTGGCCAGAGGCGACTTGGGATTGCCCGGCGTGGGCCAGGCCATCGCGCCCCCCTTCCCCGCGACCGCGCCGATCGCGTAATCGTCGAGCTCGCTGGCGTCGCCGAGCGCGCGCCCTTTCAGCCAGTGATGGTGGAACTCGATCCCCATCATGTCGATGCCGTGATGCCCGAACGGATGAACGTAGCGGTGGCCGGGGCGAGTCCAGTCGACGAACTCGATGCCCAGCTTGTAGGTCGCGTGCGTCTCGCGCACGAATTCGTTCTCGTCGATGCCGAGCATCGCGTTGAACAGGCTGATCTGCGGGATCGTGGCCTCGCCCACTCCGACGGTGCCGATCGCTTCGGATTCGACCAGCTCGATCTCGAGGCCGGGAAAGCCGCCCACGACCTTCGACAGCGCGGCCGCGGCCATCCAGCCCGCGGTGCCGCCCCCGACGATCACCACCTTGCGGATCGGATCGGATATCACGCAGCTATCTCCTCGGCCGCCCAGGCTCCGGCCATGCGCAGAAATTGTTCCTGGTTCGGCAGCGCTTCGGCGGCCTTGCGGTAATCTTCGCGCATCTGCGCCATCGCCTCGGCCACCTTCGCCTCGTCGAGCGAACCCGCTACCGTGTCGTAGGCCTCGGGCCACAGGTTCTGACCAAGCATCACCGCCACCCAGCTGACCGTGCCGAACAGCTCGTAACCCTCGCGGAACACGCGCCCGTGAAGGCGCCACAGCTCCATCTTGCGCCTGAGGGTCTCGGGCACTTCCATGTCGCGGACATAGCGCCAGAACTCGGTGTCGTCGCGCTGGGTGGCTTTGTAGTGGAGGATCACGAAGTCGCGCACATCGTCGTAAAGCTCGCTCATGCCGCGATTATATTCGTCGCGCTCGAGCGGGCTGATCGGCTTGCCGGGGAACAGCGCGAGGAGGCGCTGGATGCCGTTCTGGATCAGGTGGATGCTGGTCGATTCGAGCGGCTCGAGGAAGCCCGAGGAGAGGCCGAGCGCGACGACGTTGTGGCTCCAGCTGGCCTTGCGGCGGCCGGTCCGGAACTCGATGGTGCGCGGGTCGGCGAGCGCCTCGCCTTCGAGGTTGCCGAGCAGCACCTCGCGCGCCGCGTCCTCTGCCATGAACCCGCTCGAAAACACGTGGCCGTTGCCCATCCGGTGCTGCAACGGGATGCGCCACTGCCACCCGGCGCCGTGCGCGGTCGAGCGGGTGAACGGATCCGGTGGCCCGGCCAGCGCGGTCGGCACGGCAATCGCCCGGTCGCACGGAAGCCAGTGGCTCCAGTCGTGCCAGCCGACCTCCAGTTCCTGCCCGATCAGCAGCGCGCGAAAACCCGAGCAATCGATGAACAGGTCGCCCTCGACCCGCTCGCCGCCTTCGAGCTCGACCGAACAAACGTCGCCACTCTCGCCATCGCGGTGGACCTTGACGATCGTGCCCTCGCGCCGCTCCGTCCCCTGCCGTTCGGCGATCGTGCGCAGGAAACGGGCGTAAAGGCTTGCGTCGAAGTGGAAGGCATAAAGCAACTGGTTCAGCGGCAGCTTAGCGCCTCGGCCCGGCCGGGCGAAGCGCCGCAAGGCGGCGGCCTGCGCGCTCATGCAATACTGCGCGATGTCGCCCGGCTCCGCCCCGCGCATCTTCTCGCGCAGCCACAACTGGTGGAAAGCGATCCCGTGGAGATCGTGGCCGTAGAATCCGAACGGATGGAAATAGCGGTCGCCGACCCGGCCCCAGTTGACGAACTCGATGCCGGCCTTGAACGTGCCCCTGGTCGCGCGGAGAAATTCGTTCTCGTCGATGCCGAGGATATTGTTGAAGGCCAGGATCGGCGGAATGGTCGCCTCACCCACGCCTACAGTGCCGATGGCGTCGGACTCGATCAGCGTGATGCGCCTGCGCCCGTTATTGAGGAAGCGCGAGAACGCCGCCGCCGCCATCCAACCGGCGGTGCCGCCGCCGACAATCACCACGCGGCCGATTTCGGTATCGCTACCGCGCTTTCGATCGCCGTCAGGCAGATTCATCCACAACCCTCCCGGCAATTCTCCCCGCCCTCGCAGCGAGCCTCTTGCCAAAACCGAGCTTAGGGCATAATCAGCGTGATTGAAAAAGCAAAAGCGCGCCGGAGATTGGTAGCGCTAACATTGGGGAGGAAGGCGCGTGGCTCAGCCTACGTACGCTCACGAGTTTGATTCAAACGCGGCAAATGGACTGCGGCGATCACTGAGGGCCGGCGCTTCGCTGGCCGCAATCGGAGCCCTGCTGGCTTCGGCCGGAGCCTACGCGCAAGACAGCGCACCCGCCAATCCTCCTCCCGCCAGCAACGCTGCGACAGACGACAATGCGATCGTGGTCTCGGGTATCCGCCAGAGCCTGGCCACCGCCCAGAACATCAAGCGCGACTCCGATACCGTTGTCGACGCGATCACCTCGCAAGACATCGGTGCGCTGCCCGACCGGTCGGTGACCGAGGCCCTGCAGCGCCTCCCCGGCGTCGAGATCAACCGCTTCGCCGGCTCGAACGATCCCGACCACTTCTCGGTCGAAGGCTCGGGCGTGGCCATCCGCGGCCTCACCTTCGTCCGCTCGGAATTCAACGGGCGCACCTCGTTCGCCGCCGGCGTGAACGGCCAGGCTCTCAACTTCGCCGACGTTCCGTCCGAACTGCTCGGCTCGGTCATCGTTTCGAAGAACGCGACCGCCGAAATGATCGAGGGCGGGCTGGCCGGCACGGTCAACCTCAACACGCGCAAGCCCTTCGACAACAAGGGCTTCCACATCGCCTTCGACGGCGAGGCGAACTACGGCGACTTCCGCAAGAAGTGGACGCCAACCTTCTCCGGCCTGATCAGCAACACCTGGGACATGTCGAATGGCGGCACCTTCGGAATCCTGCTCAGCGGTTCGTATTCGGAGATCAAGAGCCGGGCCGACGGCGCGCAGATTTCCAACTTCCAGACTCGCGATGGCACCCGCGTGCTAGCTTCCAACACCTCCGACACTCTCGTTTGCCGGAACCCGTTGCCGAGCGATACCGACACGTTGACGCTGCCGCCGGCAGGCTCCGACTGCGGCACGCCCGAAACGCCGGGCGCCGATGGCTTCGCCGATTTTGCCAGCGTCCGTTATGCGCCGGTCGGCGGCCAGTTCCGCACCCAGCAGTTCGACCGCAAGCGTGACGGCTTCTCGGCCTCCGCGCAATTCGAATCGGCCGATCATGGCACCGTCGTCACCGCCGAGTACATTCGTTCGCACTCGGTCAACAACTGGGGTGAAAAGACCTTCGAAACCTCGTCCGACCTGTCGGACTACAACACTTATCCCCTCGGCTGCCGGCAGAACGCCAACGGCCCGATCTCGATCGACAGCTCAGGGCATCCGTCGGCCAATGCATCGCAGCAGGCTCGTGCCCAGTGCCCGGTCGGCAGTTTCACGAACTACGTTTATGACAGCAACAACCTGTTCCAGTCGGGCTACATCACCAGTCCGAACAACGGCTGGCGCGGCGCGACCAACGGGCCCGGCGATCCCTACGTGCCGATCGGCGGCATGCAATCGGCTCTCGTCAACCGCCAGGTCCACGAAGAGACACTCAACCAGGACTGGGGTCTCAACTTCAAGTCCGAGCTGACCGACAGGCTGACCCTGTGGGGCGATGCGCAGTACGCCAAGTCGCACGTGCAGAACCTGGACTTCGGATTGTGGGGTTCCAACTTCACCGATCAGGAGGTCGACCTTACCGGTGGCTTGCCGGTGATCATCCCGCACAAGCCGAGCACCCTGTCTTACACCTGGTCCGCGCCGAGCCCCGAACTGGCGGCGGCGACCGACGAGACTTACTTCACCGATCCGCACTTCCAGTTCTGGCGCTCGGCGATGGATCACATCGAAGACAGCACCGGCCACCAGTACGCGCTGAAGGCGGACCTCCAGTACAAGTTCGACGACAGCTCGTTTATCCGCAGCGTCAAAGCGGGCGCCCGGTATTCGGACGCCGATCAAACCGTCCGCTACACGACTTACAACTGGGGCATGCTGAGCGAGGTTTGGGGCGGCAATCGCCCGATCAACTTCGCAGACACGCCGGCGGATCGGACCAGCTTCTACGATTTCCCGAACTTCTTCCGCGGTCAGGTTCCCGCCCCGCCGGGAGCTTATTACTACAACGGTAATCTGACCAAAGATTACTCGAGCGGCGTCGATTTCGCCCACAGCATCGAAGACCTGTATTCCGCTCAGGGGGGAAGCTCGAGCTGGAATCAGCTGAGCGACCGGCAAGGAGTCATCAGCGGCACGCCGTACCTCCCATCCGAGATCCAGCCCGTCAGCCAGAAGGATTGGGCGGCCTACACCCAGATCAACTTCGCCAGCGACGGCCCGTTGCGCTTCTCCGGCAACGTCGGGGTGCGCTGGGTTTCGACCCATTTGCGGTCCTCGGGCGTCATCGGCATTGGCACGACGCAGGCGCTGGGCATCAATCAGCCGTATGATGATGTGACCAACCCGGATGGCTCGGTTACCCCAGGCCGCTGCGCAATTGCGACCCGGCCCTTCGGGTCGCCTTCGCGTCCCGGCGGCGTCTGCAACCTTGGCGAAGCGGGCTACAACGCGCTGGTGGCTTTCGTCGACAATAGCACCCCCATCGCCGAAACGGTGAAGAACCACTACGATTACTTCCTGCCGAGCCTGAACCTGAAGTTCGGCGTGACCGACGACGTGATCCTGCGCTTTGCCGGGTCGAAGGTGCTTACGCGGCCGCAGAACGGCTATATCCGCGATTACTTCACCGCCGGTCTCGACACCACGGGCAACCTGACGGCTACTGCCGGCGATCCGACATTGAAGCCGGCGACCGCGTGGCAGTTCGACGCCACGGCGGAATGGTACTTCGCCCGGGTCGGCTCGCTGACGTTCGACGTGTTCTACAAGGACGTGAAGAACTTCTTCTATCAGAAGGTGCGGACGGAACCGTTCGTCAACGATCTCGGCGACACCCGCGACATCATCATCCGCGGTCCGGCGAATTACGACGGCCACGGCAAGATCAAGGGCTTCGAGGTCGCCTATCAGCAGACCTATGATTTCCTGCCAGGGCTGCTCTCGGGCCTGGGGATGAGCGCGAACTACACCTACATCGACAGCTCAGGCCTGCCGAACAGCTTCCTCAACGGCGGCGGCATCGCCAACACGTCGCCCGTGCCGCCAGGCAAGCTGCCGCTCGAACAGCTCTCGAAGCATAACTTCAACATAGCGGCGTTCTACGAGAAGGGGCCGTTGAGCATTCGCGCCGCCTACAACTGGCGCTCGAAGTTCCTGCTCACGGCTTCGGACGTGATCATCCCGTACTTCTCGATTTTCAACGCCTCGACTGGCCAGCTCGACGGGTCGATTTTCTTCAGCGTCACCCCGCAGATCAAGGTCGGCGTCCAGGGTGTGAACCTGCTGAACGAGGTCACCAAGACCCTGCAGGCCTACACAGGCGACCCGGCTCTGCTGGCGCCCCGGTCCTACTTCATGAACGACCGGCGTTACTCGTTCATCGTTCGGGGCAGCTTCTAAGGATCGCCGCGTAGCTCCTTTCGCGGCTCTCTCGGGGCGCCGCCGTTCCTTCCGGGGCGGCGGCGCCTTTGTTTTCATCCTCCCCGGCACGGGGAGGTGGCAGACGCGTAGCGGCTGACGGAGGGGGCTCTTCGCACGGCGCGAGATCGCGTGGGGCCGCGAGCCCCTCCACCGCCTGCGGCGGTCCCCTTCCCCGTGCCGGGAAGGATTTCAGGCCGTCGCGAACGCCCGCGCCAGCGCTGCGCGCAGCGGTTTGGGGCGATAGCTGTCGTCGTAGGGGCAGGCGCGCCCTTCCAACTTGTCGTCGCGCGGGGCGAAGCCCTGGAGCCAACTGAACTTGTCGACCATGCCCCAGGCGAGCACGTCGCCGAGCGCGTCGTAATCGACCATCAGGTCGAAATAGCGCCGCGCGAAGTCCCCCACCCGCTCGTCGCGCAGCGGGACCGGGCCCGGCAGCGCCTTGTCCTTCACGTCGAACTCGGTGATCAGCAGCTTGTAGCCCATGCCGACGACCTCATCGAGGAAGCGGCGCCACTCGGTCTCGAGGTAAGGCCCGACCCCGCTCGCCGGGTCGAGCGAGAACATCTCGATGTGCGACTGGATGCCGAGCGCGTCGACCGGCGTGCCGCGCTTGCGGAAGCCTTCGAGCAGGCGCAGCACGCCGGCGCAGTGCTTGCGATAGCCCGGCTCCCAGCTCATGAAATCGTTATAGACCAGTTCGCCCTGCGGCACCTGTTCGCGCGCGGTGTGAAAGGCGAGGTCGAGCAGCGCCTCCCCGCCGCCCAGCGCCTGGGTGACATTGTTGACGCGTAAGGCCCCTGTACCGCTGTCGACCGCTTCGTTGACCACGTCGTAGCTGTGGATCGCCCCGCGATAGTGGTCGGTCACGGTGCGGATATGCGTCGTCAGCAGCCGCTCGGCCTCTCGCGCCGGGTTGGCTCCGAAGTCGTAGGCGCTGAGCCACTTGGGGAAGCGCTCCGGCCGGTCCCAGAACAGCGTGTGCCCGCGGATGGCGAGCTTGCTGGCCTGGGCCCAGGCGACGATGGCGTCCATCCGGGCGAAATCGAACTTATCGGGCGCGGGCCGCGTCGCCTGCCACTTTAGCTCGTTCTCCGGCACGATCACGCCGCACTCGCCGGCCACGATCGCCGCGTACGCGGGATTGAGGATGCCGCCACCCTTGCCGGTGTTCACGCAGCTGCCGAAGCGGCGCTTCTTGCGCATGGCCAGCGCGTTGAGCGATGGCGAAGGGACGGCTGGCTCGCTCGCGGCGAAGACCGGCCCGACGCCGGCAATGAGGGGAAGCGCGCCGAGGCTCGCCATTGCCCCGCGTCTGGTCAGCGACAGGTTCATAGCGGCGCGGGCTCCATTTTCGGCACTAGCAGGTGGATCACGGCGAAAGCCAGCAGATAGGCGATGCCGGCGTATAGCACGATCGGCACGTAGGAACCGGTCAACTGCAGCGTCCAGCCAGTCGCCTGGGCGATGAGGATTCCGCCGAGCGCCCCCGCGGCGCCGCCCAGGCCGGCGACGGTCGCGACCGCGCGGCGCGGGTAGAGGTCGGAGATCATCGCGTAGATATTCGACGAGAATGCCTGATGCCCCGCGGTGCCAAGCCCGATCAGCGCCACAACCACCGCGGCGTTGTCGATGCTGGCCACGCTCACCAGCGGCAGCGCGCACAAGGCGGCGAGGAACAGCGTGGTCTTGCGCGCGCGGTTGACGCTCCAGCCGCGCTGGATCCAGTGCGACGAGAGCCAGCCGCCGGCGATCGAGCCAACGTCGGCCAGCAGGTAGACCGCGATCAGCGCCGGGCCGATGGTCTTGAGGACGCTGCCTTCCCCCTTGGGAAACAGCTCCATCCCCTGGGTCTTGGAGAAGAAATCGGGCAGCCAGAACAGGAAAGTCCACCAGATCGGGTCGATCAGGAAACGCCCG
>Ga0070662_100002467_pt1 | contig 11391 bp, 12 predicted proteins | sample KBSC53metaG_FD_65648 | JGI IMG/M metagenome (GOLD analysis project Ga0070662, IMG submission 65648) | Corn rhizosphere microbial communities from Kellogg Biological Station, Michigan, USA - KBS C5-3 metaG | ecosystem: Host-associated > Plants > Roots > Rhizosphere > Soil ...
GCGATTTCACTGGTCGTCATCTTCCTGTGCCTAGCCGCTCTCTACGAAAGCTGGTCGATCCCGCTCGCCGTGCTCCTCGTCGTTCCGCTCGGGCTGGTGGGCGCGATCCTCGCCGTCACCCTTCGCGGACTTCAGAACGACGTGTTCCTCCAGATCGGCCTCCTCACGACGATGGGGCTGACGTCGAAGAATGCTATCCTGATGAACGAATTCGCCGAGCGAGCCGAAAGGGAAGGCAAGAAGATCATCGATGCCGCCGTCGAAGCGGCGAAGATCAGGCTCCGGCCGATCCTCATGACCAGCTTCGCCTTCATCTTCGGAGTCTTCCCGCTTGCCGTCTCGACCGGCCCGGGGGCCAATGGCCGGATTGCGATCGGCACTGCCGTGATCGGCGGAATGCTGACCGCCACGATCCTCGCCGTCTTCTACATTCCGCTCTTCTACGTTCTCGTCCGGCGCGGCGTGCGCGACGGCTTCGTCATCATTCGGGAACGCTGGAGCGGGCCGCGGGAGAAGCGGACGTGAGGCGGATTGCGGCGGTTCTCGCGCTGCTTGCGAGCGGCTGCATGTCGCTCGAGCCCGCTTATGAACGGCCTCAGCCCGCGGTTCCGCAATCGTGGCCCGTCGGCGATTCCTACCTCGTGCAGAGCGAGGCGACGCTCCCAGCCGTCACCTACAAGGAAATTTTCCGCGATCCGCGCCTTCAGACGCTCATCGCCCAGGCGCTCGCCAACAATCAGGATCTCGCGGCGGCCGCAGCCAATGTCGCGGCGGCGCGAGAGCAATATCGCATCCAGCGATCGAACCAGTTTCCCGTGGTCAATGCCGGCGCGGGCGCAGTCGTCACCGGCGATCGTGATGACGGCGCGAGCGGCAGCTACCAGGCCGGGCTTCGAGTCCCGAGCTTCGAGATCGACCTTTTCGGCCGGCTTCGCTCGCTCAGCCACGCCGAGCTCGAGCGCTATTTCGCGACGGAGGCGGGCGCCAGGGCAACGCGGCTGGCGCTGGTCGCGAGCATTGCGGACGCCTGGCTCCTGCACGCGGCCGACTCGAGCTTGCGAAAGATTGCCGACGAAACCGCGAGGAGCGCCGCGACCAGTGTGAAATTGACCCGGGCCCGGCTGGAAGGCGGAGTCTCGCCGCGCACCGACCTCAGGCAAGCCGAGGGCATCCTTGCCGCCGCCCAGGCCGATGTCGCGCATCAAACGACGCTCGTGGCGCAGGACGTGAATGCGCTTCAGCTGCTGGTCGGCGCGCCGATTGATCCTGCCTTGCTTTCCACTTCGATCGACGAGGCCGCGCCAACCGTGGCGCCGCTGCCCGCAGGCCTGGATTCGTCGATCCTGCTCCGCCGGCCGGATGTGGTCGAGGCCGAATATCAACTTCGCGCCGCCAATGCCGAAATCGGTGCGGCGCGAGCGGCGCTGTTCCCGAGTATCAGCCTGACCGGATTGCTAGGCGTGGCAAGCAGCGCCTTGACGAGCCTCTTCTCGGGCGGGGCCTTCGCCTGGACTGCTGGCGCGGACGCCACCTACACGATCTTCAATGCGGGAGCGGGCAGGGGGAACGTCCGGTTGAGCGACGCCCAGCGCCAAGCTGCCGTTGCCGATTACGAGAAGGCGATCCAGACCGCGTTCCGCGAGGTCGCGGACGCCCTGGCGAGGCGCGGGACGATGGGCGCGGAGCTCGAGGCGCGGACAAATCAGGCCGCCGCGGCAGCGGACAACCTGCGGCTCAGCGAAGCCCGCTACCGAGCCGGAATCGAGAATTTCCTCGCCACGCTGGACGCCCAGCGTTCGTCCTATTCGGCGCAGCGGACGCTGGTCGCGACCAAGCTCGACGAGGCTCGCAACCTGGTCGACCTGTACCAGGCGCTCGGCGGCGACGATTTGCTTCGTAGGACCCCCGTCGGGCCGGCTCCGGCGGGCGAGTAGCCAAAAGAAAAGGCGGCGCCTTAAGCCCCGCCCTTTCCCGCCCCTGTTCGTGAACGTCGCCTAAGCGACCGCGGCTTCAGGCTGCGGCTCGCTAGCCTCGTCCGGGTCGCGAAGCACGTAGCCCCGGCCCCAGACGGTCTCGATGTAGTTCGCGCCGCCGCAAGCCAGGCTCAGCTTCTTGCGTAGCTTGCAGATGAAGACGTCGATGATCTTGAGTTCCGGCTCGTCCATTCCGCCGTAAAGGTGGTTGAGGAACATTTCCTTGGTGAGCGTCGTGCCCTTGCGGAGAGAAAGCAGCTCCAGCATCGCATATTCCTTGCCGGTCAGGTGCACCCGGGCGCCGTCGACCTCAACCGTCTTGGCGTCGAGGTTCACGGCGAGCTTGCCGGTGCGGATGACCGATTGCGAATGGCCCTTCGAGCGGCGGACGATGGCGTGAATGCGCGCGACCAGCTCGTCGCGGTGGAACGGCTTGGTCACATAATCGTCGGCGCCGAAGCCGAGCGCGCGGACCTTGCTGTCCATCTCGCCAATTCCGGAAAGGATCAGGACGGGGGTCGATACCTTCGCCGTGCGGAGCTTCTTGAGCACGTCATAGCCGTGCATGTCCGGAAGGTTCAGGTCGAGAAGGATGATGTCGTAATCGTACAGCTTCCCGAGATCGAGGCCCTCTTCGCCAAGATCCGTCGTATAAACGTTAAAGCCTTCCGTCCCCAGCATCAGCTCGATGCTCTGGGCGGTTGTCGGCTCGTCTTCGATCAGCAGCACGCGCATCGCTGGTCCCCCCGTTCGCGGCCAAAAGCGTAACCCACTCTTAATGGCCTTGAAGCGTCCATTAACCATGTGAGGGATGAAGGCAAAAGGTTAATAAAGCGTAACAGGCTGGAATCCTTTGATTCGTTGCGGCAGTGCATCAGTTGGCTCAACGCACGGCTGATTTGGAGGCTGCGATCACCGGGTCCGAAGCGGGTCAAATCACTCTTTCCGAACGAGTCCTGTTCGTCGACGGCGAGGCCATCGTCATCGACAAGCCTGCTGGCGTGCCCGTGGATACGCCGAGGGCCGGCGGCGACAGCATCGCCGCGCGGGCTGACGAGTTGAAGCTTGGCTTCATGCGTGCGCCGGTGCCCGTGCATCGCCTCGACCGCGACACGTCCGGCTGCCTGCTGCTTGCGCGCAACCCCAAGGCGCGGGCGCGGTTCGGCGCGGCGTTCGAATCCGGCCAGGTCGGGAAAGTCTATCTCGCCGTCGTCGATGAAGAGATTTTCGGCGAGGGCGCGATCGACATGGCGCTGGCCAAGATCTCCACGGCGGAGCAGGGATGGCGGATGGTTGCGGATGAGAAAGGAAAAGCGGCACGGACGGCATGGCGTGCACTTGTCTCGCGCGGCGGACGGAGCTTGATCGAGTTCCGGCCGGAGACCGGGCGCACGCACCAGATACGCGCGCACGCGCGGTATGGATTGAACGCGCCCATTGTCGGCGATCCGGTCTACGGGCGGGGAGGGGAGCTTTTGCTTCTGCACGCGTATCGGCTCGTCGTTCCGCGAGAGAACAAGCCCGCGATCGACGTCACGGCGCCGCTTCCGGACCGATTCGGAGTGTGGCGCGATGGAGTCTGAAGACATTCCCGAGGATGCCCTCAGCGAGACGTTTCTCGCCGCAACGGGCCCGGGCGGACAGAACGTCAACAAGGTGGCGACGGCAGTGCAGCTGCGCGTCGACCTGTTCCGGCTTGGCCTTGCGCCCGACGTCTATGAGCGGCTGAAACGGATCGGCGGATCGCGAGTAACGGGTTCGGGCGAACTGCTGATCACGGCCCGCCGATTCCGGACTCAGGAAGCGAACCGGGAGGACGCGCGACGGCGGCTGGCGGAAATGATCGCCGAGGCCCATATCGTTCGGGCGAAGCGCAAGCCGACGCGGCCATCGCGAGCAGCCAAAGCGAAGCGTGTGGACTCCAAACGGCAGCGCAGCGCCGTGAAGCAGGCCCGGGGAAAGGTGAGTTTCGAATGACCTACGACTTCAAGATCGCCGCCGCCGACAAGCCGACGCTCTATCGCGACCTCGCCTCTGCCCTCGAAGGCCTAGTCGCAGGCGAAAGCGACGCAATCGCAAACATGGCGAACGCGACCGGGCTGATCTTCGAGACGCTGCCCGACGTGAATTGGGTCGGATTCTATCGCAACATCGGCGGTGAGCTGGTGCTCGGGCCGTTCCAGGGCCGTCCCGCCTGCATCCGCATGACCTTCGACCAAGGCGTGTGCGGCGCCGCGGCGAAGACTCGCCAGGTCCAGCGGGTGGAGGACGTCCACGCCTTCGCCGGGCACATCGCATGCGACAGCGCGTCGAACAGCGAGATCGTCTTCCCGCTGATCCGCGACGGCGAGGTGCTGGGCGTGCTCGACATCGACAGCCCGAAGCACGCCCGCTTCGACAAGGAGGACGAAGAGGGCCTCCGCAAGGTCGCGGAGATCATGGAGCGGGTGCTCTAGCCTACTGGCCGAGCCACTTCTTCTCCCAGGCGAAGACCTCGTCGTACCACTGGATCGAGTTCTTGGGCTTCAGCACCCAGTGGTTTTCGTCCGGGAAGATCAGCAGCCGCGACGGGATGCCTCGCCGCTGGAGAGCGGTGAAGGCCGCAATCCCCTGGGTGTAGGGAATTCGGAAGTCGTTTTCGCTGGTGATGACCAGTTGCGGCGTCTTCCAGTTGGTGACGAAATTGACCGGGTTCCACTTCTCGAACTCCGCCGGCGCCTCGTAATAAGGATGGCTGCCGTGCTCCCATTCGTCGAACCATAGCTCCTCGGTTTCATAGGCCATGGCTCGGGCGTCGAAGACCCCGTCATGCTGGACGATGCACTTGAACCGGTCGGGCCATTGCCCCTCGATCCAGTTCATCATGTAGCCGCCGTAGGAGCCGCCGAGCGCGCAGGCATTGTCCTCCTCCAATTGCGGGTCGTGCGCGGTGGCGTAGGCGAGGCCCTTTTGCAGATCCTCGAGCGGCCAGCCGCCCCAATTCTGGTGGATCGCGTCGGTGAAGGCCTGGCCGTAACCGGTCGACCCGTGGAAATCGACGCTGACCGCGGCGTAGCCGGGCGCGGTGAACAGGCGCGGATTCCAGCGATAGGACCAGCTGTTGTTGAAGCTTCCCTGCGGCCCGCCGTGGACGAGAAAGGAGATTGGCAGCTTGGCCGTCGTGTTCGCCGGCTTCAGGGTCCAGCCCCAGACGGTGTCGTTGTTGGCGCCGGTAAAGCTGAACTTGTTGAGTTTGACCGGGTCGAGCTCGGACAAAAGCTCTTTGTTAACCGCCGTAATCTGAGTGACCTTGCCCTTGGCGATCCGGTAAAGATCGTCCGGCGCCAAGATGCTGTTCATCGTTGCTACGGCGCCGCCATTGGCCAGCGCGTGGACGTTGCCGAAGCTGCCGTCCTTCGTAAGCCGAGTCACCTTCCCGTTCGCCACGTCGACGCGGAAAACCGGCCCCTCCAGGGTATCTTCGGCGGTGACGAGGAGGCTCTTGCCGTCGGGCGCCCATTCGATCGAGCCGACCGAGCGGTCCCATGCCTGGGTCAGAGCCCGAGTGTCGCCGCTGGCGATGTCGCGAAGCTGGACGACCTGCCGGTCGGATTCGTAGCCCGGCCGGGCCATTGCGACATAGGCGAGAGTCTTTCCGTCGGGTGAGACCGTCGGAAGGGTATCGGTCGCGTCATTGGGGTCGGTCAGGTTTACTGGAGCCGCCGAACCGTCGCTGGGCGCCTGGAAGATGTCGAGATTGGTCGACAGCGGCTCGATCCGCCCCGCCTCGCGAAGGGCGAAATAGACCGTGCTTCCGTCGGGCGAAAACGCGACCTCCTCGCCGCCGCCGAACGGTTTCGACGGCGTGTCGCCGACGAGGCTGCCCGTGAGCGCTGCGCCGGCACCGCTGAGCTTGCCGTCCGCGATCGCAAATCCGAACAGCCGTGAGCGGACACCGGGCTCGGCCCACGTGTCCCAGTGGCGAATGAAGGTCTGGTCATAGGTTCGCCCACTGCCCGTTTCCGGCTTAGGCGGAAGCCCGGCACAGGTGAGGTCCGCACAGCGCAAGTCGCGGTCCGCCCAGACGACGAGGCGACTTGAGTTCGGCGCGACCTTGAATCCGGAGATGTCGTCGGTGAAGCTGCTGACCTGGACCGGGGCGCCGCCGATCGGCATTTGGAACAGCTGGTCGTGCTCTCCCGCCTCCATCAGGAACCACAAGGCACCATCATCGGTGAACATCGGGTCGTGGCCCTTCTCCGCGCCCGCTATCGGCCGCGGCGCGGAGCCAGCCTTCGAAAGGTCGAGCAGCATGAGCCGGTTCTTGCGCTTGTTGGCGTTGAAGTCTGTGTCGCTCAGCGTGAACACGGCGTAGCGACCGTCCGGCGAGACCGCCGGCGAGCCCATACGGTGCATCGATTGAAGGTCGGTGGCCGTCATCGGGCGAGCAAAAACGGGCGCGGCGGTGAGCGTGGCCGCAGTCGCGGCGAGCAGAGCAAGTTTTTTCATGACGCAGGCGTAGCAAAGGCTCGCCAAAGCGCAAAACTTCTAAAGCTTACGCCCCGTTATCCGTGAGATTTCGCGCCTCACATGTTCGTTGACGATGGTCGGAAGATGCTCGTCGAGCCATTCCTTTAGGACGGGGCGAAGCATGTCGCGGACCATCTCCTCGAGTGGATTGACCGCCGCGGCCGTCGGAGCGGATGCAGCGACCGTCGACAGTTCCTCCAGCGAGCTGCGCGTGTCGTCAGCCGCGGCCTGGTTCAGCAGCGGCGGCCCGAGGTCTGGCGGGGGCTCTACCGGCTCGTCGAGATGGAGCACTTCCGCCTCACGCTCCTCGGGCTCGGGTTCGCTCGGCTCCTCAACCGCTGAGAGGGCGGTTCGAAGCTCCTTTTCCTCCGCGATCACTTTCTTGATCGACGCGAGGATGTCTTCCATCGAGGGTTCGCGGCCGGGACTTTGCATAAGTAACGCCCCGATATCGCTTATTGCCGGGGCGGTGTCACCCCTTGCGTGGCGGGAGCGGCACCGACTTCCGCGGGGGTCACGGTCCGGGTCGCCGCGGGCGTATGGCGGGGATCGCTCGACCAGTCGTTCCAGTTGCCGGCGACGTGCCGGTAATTGCCGAGCGGGTCGTAGAGCGGCCCGCCGTCGAGGCCGAGATCCCGCGCTTCCGCCTGGCCCATCGCATTCAAGAGCTGAAATCCGCCGACATAAGCGTCGCGGCGAGCGGTCACGAGCAGGACCTGCGAGTTCAGGAGCTCCTGCTCCGCATTGAGCACGTCCAGCACGGTGCGGGTTCCCACCGACCGTTCCGCTCGCGCGCCTTCAAGCGCCAGCTCGTTGGCCTTGACCGCCGTTTCCTGGGACGAGATCGTCTCCAGCGCGGCCTTGTAGGTCGCGAAAGCGGATCGAGCCTGGGCGACGACTCCGCGCTCGGCCCCGACCGCTTGTTCAAGGGTCTGTCCCTCAATCGCCTGGGCCTGGCGGATCCGCGCAGCGGGCTCGCCGCCCTGGTAGATCGGAATGGTCGCGGCGACGCCGACACTGGTCTGGCCGCCGGTGCTGTCCACGCCAGCCACGTGGCCGCCAAACTCGTTGACGTAGGTCCCGCTTCCCACGGCCGACAAGGTCGGAAGCCGCTGCGCACGCGCAACGTCCACGTCATAGCCGGCGGCCCTGACCTCGGCGTTGACCGCCGCGATATCGGGATTGTTCGCAAGGGCGATCTGGACCGCCTGGTCCGGAGTTGCCGGAAGCGGCGGAAGCGGCGGTGGCGGGGCGAGCGAGTCCGGCTCATGCCCGATCACTCGCCGGTATTCCTGCTCACTCGTTGCTAGCCGGCCCTGCGATGTCGCAAGGAGGGACCGGCCGAGCTCCAGCCGGGCTTGCGACTGGGCAACATCGGTGCGGGTGACGTCGCCGATCTCGAAGCGGTCGCTTGTCGCTTCGAGGTTGGTTTCGAGCACTTTCACATTGTTCTGGTTGAGCTCGACGACCGCGCGGTCGCGGATAACGTCCATGTAGGCGGAAACGGCCTCGGTGAAGACGTCGCCTTCGACACCGCGAAGATTGGCCCGGCCCGCCTCGACCCGCGTCTTCGCAGCCTCGACCGAGTTCTTGATCCTGCCGCCGGAGAACAGGGGCATGCTGACGTCCGCGCCGACCGACAGGGTCGGCCCGCTGGCGCCCGTCTCCAGGATCCCGCTTCGCGAAAGGTCGCGGTTGAGCCCCGCGGTTGCGCTGAGACGCGGGCGTCCCTGGGACCGCGCGATCGCCACCGTCGCGTCGGTCGCTTTCAAGGCCTCGCGTTCGCCGGTCAGCGTCGGGTTGGACTCATAGGTGGAGACGAGAGCGTCGCGGAGCGTGTCCGCCGATGCGGTGCCGGCGGCCAGCGCGGCAATCAGGCTCCCCGTCAAAACTCTGCGGTAACGGGCCACAGTCACTCCAAAGCTCAAAAGGTGAAAGTCCGAGGCTTCGCGAATCCGGGCAACGCAGCTGCTCCGGCGTCAGCCATCGTGTGAAGGCCGAAGCCCTTGCCGGCGCGACGGCCCACCGCAAGGCGGCAGATCCCGCGGTCGATCAGCGCCGTGCCGAGCCGCCCATGGTCGGTCAGCTGCGCAATAATCGCTTCGGGGATATGTTCTACCGCACCATCGATGAGGATGAGGTGGTAAGGCGCAGGCTGCTTCCAGCCCTGCTCGAGCGGCCCCTCCACAATGTCGATCCCGAGCTTCCGGGCCCGGTCTGCAAGCGCAGGCGAGGACTCCAGGCCAGTCACATGCAGGCCGATGGCGGCGAGCACCGACGCCGAATATCCGCTGCCGCAGCCAACCACCAGCGCCCGCTCGCCGGCCAGAGGAACCATCTCGGTCAGTAGCTTGCCGATGACCACAGGCGCAGACAGCATTCGCCCGTCGCCCATCGGCACGGAGCGGTCGATATAGGCCAGCGGCCGTGCCTCCTCGCTCACGAATTGCTCGCGCGGGACAGCCGCCATCGCTTCGACGACCGGCGGGAAATTGACACCCTGCGGCCGCAGCTGCGCGTCGACCATCGCCGCTCGTGCGACTTCATAATCCAGGACAGGGCTATGGACCGTCATTAGGTGTTCTATGCCGATAATACAGTGGAGATGCAAGCTCGGTTTATCGGCATGAGGCCGTAACGCCAAGGTGAACGGACCTTCGTTGGTCGAATTTTCGGGTCTATCGGTGTTGGGGAGGCGCGGGGCGCGAGCCTTTTCCCCGGACGACGTGGACGATGAGCGTCAGCGGCAGGACGATGCCGACGACCCAGTGGAGGGTGCTCGACCAGCCGCGGAAACCTTCAGCGGACGCATAATAGAGTGCGAGCCCGCTCAGCGTGAGGAACGCCCCGACGATGACCAGCGTGAGGCCGCTCACCCGGTTGCGCACCGCATTCCAGCCGAGCCGGACATGCACCGGGAGGAGCATTCCCGCTGCGATCAGGAAGACGTAGGCCACAATCCCGTGCCCGAGGAGGAGCCACGGGAGCGCGGGGCTCTGCTCGGGACCGAATGCACCTTCCACCTTGGCGAAATTGTCGAGCAGCAGCCAGGCGACGCCTGTGAACGTCAGCACCCCCACGGACGCATAGATGAGCCACTCGTGCCACTTCGGCAGGTCCAGGCTGAAATGGATTCGCTTCATGCCGCCACGCGAGGCGCTTGCACTGCCGCTATGGCTCCGCCTCGATCCACCACGAACGCCTGCGCCTCGGCGATATCGAGGCAGCGGCCCGTGGCTGGCGAGCCGGACAGGACAATCTTGGTCAGCGCGTCGGCGTCCATGGCGTTGGGCGCGCACACTGTCGCGGAAACCTGACCACCGGCCAGCATGAGGACGTGGCCGGAGCTGCCGTCAGGAAGGACGGAACTCGTCGCGATCGCGCCATTCGAGATGGCGACGTTGGCAATCGCCCGGCGGTCCGACGGCTGGACGACCTGCACCGGCCAGGGCTGAGGCCCGAACCCGGCAATATCGCCGCCGGCATTGACGAGGCCGGATTCGCAACCCGTCGCCTTCATCGCCGCGACCGCGCGGTCCACCGCAAAGCCCTTCGCAATGCCGCCGAGGTCGACGCATGCCGGCTTCTGCAATTTCACGGTCCGGCCGCACATCTCCATCCGGGTCCAGTGAGCCGCGACAGGGCGGGGCTGGCCATCGTGCAGCGGCAAATAGCCGCTTGCGATCGCCGCTGCTCCCGCCGCGACCACGTCGAAAGCGCCTTCGCTATGCCTTGACCAGAAGAAGGCGCGCTCGAGAACCGCGGCGGTCCAGGAATCCACTTCCACCGGCTGCTCATGTGCGAAGCGGTTGATCCGCGACAGGTCGCTGTCCGGCTCGTGGGCGCTCATCAGTCGGTGCGCGCGCTCGATCGCCTCGAATCCAGCCTCGATGGCCCCTTCATCGCCGGTGATCTCCACGAACGTGCCGATCAGCGGACGGCAGCGGGTCACCCTCTCAGCCATTCCTCAGCACCAGCTGCCAGGTGGCGAGGAGGCGACGCACCCCGTCAGTGATGTGGCGGCTCGAAAGCGTTGCGCCCGAGATGTTCTTGATGTCGCCGCCGAGCTTCAGCTGCGAGCCGAACTTCTTGCCTACAAACTGTTGCCTCCAGCCCGCGTTGCGGACCTCGCCCCCATAGGTCTCGCGATATTCGAGGATCTCGATCCGCTTGACTGCGCCGTCCGGGGTCAGCGCGACCGCGTAGGTGATATATTCGTGCTTGCCGAGAACTCGGTCGACGATGAACCAGCCGACGCGGCTGCTGCCCTCGCGAGCTTCCCAGACATGCTGCGTCTTCGGGACGCTCGCCCGCGACGCCTTTGCAATGGCCTTGCGCTGTGCATCGGTGAAGGTGATCGACCTATCGACCATCTTCGCGCCCGCGAACATCGCGTGCGCCGCCTGCTCGACCGACATGTAGACCGTCGCGCAAGCAGGCGCGGGCGCGACGGCGGCGATCGCGGCAGGCACGATCGTGAACCAGCTCGCGCCCGACTGCGGCATCAGAAATTATATCCGACCAACAGGCGGACCTCCCGCTTCTCGAATTCGTCCAGCGACCGGCTGCCGTTCGGGCTCGGAGAGCCGAAAAGCTGCGGCAGGTAGGACAGCGTTGCCCACCATTTCTTGCCCGCATAGTGAACCGTCGGTCCGGCAGAAACCGCATAGGCTTCGCGGTCCAGTCCGTCGGTCCAATCGGGATAGACGCTGGAATAACGGCCTTCGACGCCCGCAAACCAGCCCGGGGCGATGCGGTAGGAAAGGCCGGTCGTCACCTCCAGCTTCAATTCCTTCTCCCATTCGACCTCGCGTTCGCCGCCCTCTTCGATCTCGGCTTCCTTTTCCCACTCCGGCTCGAACACCAGGTTGGTGCCCCAGATCAGCCGGTCGTCGAGGAAGTTCTTCTG
>Ga0070662_100002472_pt1 | contig 11382 bp, 11 predicted proteins | sample KBSC53metaG_FD_65648 | JGI IMG/M metagenome (GOLD analysis project Ga0070662, IMG submission 65648) | Corn rhizosphere microbial communities from Kellogg Biological Station, Michigan, USA - KBS C5-3 metaG | ecosystem: Host-associated > Plants > Roots > Rhizosphere > Soil ...
AAAATCGTTATGAATAATTTTCACACTGCATTAACGGCGTCCTGTAAATGCTCTTCGCAATAGTGCAACTATAAATGTAAAAATTGCAGATCCGATAACCGCCCAAACAATGGGAAAAGGCTGCCCTTCAATGGTAATTGTAAAAATCTGCGGCAGGTTGAATTTGCCCGCAATCCATAAACCGATATAAGCACCAATAAAACCAACAACGATTGATACAAGACATCCGCCTAAATCATAACCCGCAAGTGCTTGTCCTATTGAACCGCATATTGCGGCTATCAGCAGAAGAACTAAAAATCCGATCAGTGTCATGGCGTGAAATTTTATTAAATATAAAAATTAATTTCAGTTGAATACAAATCAAAAGTTGCAGTTGTGTAATGCAGGATCAAAAACTTTTTCTCTTTGAGAAATCTTAGTTGAGTTATTTGTCCATGCATCTTTTAAAAAAAGTGCATGAGATTTGATACTTGTATAAGCTCAGGATAAACTGCATAGGTGATACCACTTGCATTGAAGTTGAGCTCATAAAAAATTTTATTTACTATAAAGTGATCATTACAAGCTTTTATTACTTATAATTTTGCTGTAAAATTTTTGACGATGGATTTTATTGATTATTACCAGGTGCTCGGTGTAAATAAAAATGCAACGGAAGAAGAAATAAAAAAGGCGTACAGGAAACTGGCAAGAAAGTATCATCCGGATTTAAACCCGAATGATAAAGAGGCGAATAAAAAATTTCAGCAGATAAACGAAGCCAATGAAGTGTTGAGCGATCCTGAGAAACGAAAAAAATATGATCAATATGGAAAAGACTGGAAGCATGCTGAAGAGTTTGAAAAAGCAAAACAATCGCGGCAACAGTGGGCAGGCGCAAATACAGGCGCAGAAGGCTTTTCGGGATTTTCCGGAGGATTTGACGAAGAAGGTTTCTCTGACTTTTTCCAGTCAATGTTTGGCAGTGGTGGAAGAAGAAGAGCAAGTCAGGCAAAATTTCGCGGTGAAGATTATAATGCCGAGTTGCATCTTTCATTAAAAGACGCATATAAAACGCATCAGCAAATTTTAAAAGTAAATGACAAAAATATACGCATCAAAATTCCGGCAGGTGTTGAAAATGGACAGATCATAAAATTGAAAGGTCATGGCGGGCCTGGCATCAATGGCGGCCCAAACGGAGATTTGTATATAACTTTTGTTATAGCAGATGATCCGAATTTCAAACGTTTGGGAAATGATCTTTATACAACTGTAGATCTTGATCTTTATACAGCGGTTCTTGGCGGAGAAATAATGATTGATACAATGGATGGAAAAGTGAAACTAAAAGTGAAACCGGAAACACAAAACTCGACGGTTACACGACTGAAGGAGAAAGGTTTCCCAGTGTATAAAAAAGAAGGATCCTTTGGTGATTTGTATATAACTTATTCAATTAAAATTCCAACGCACCTGACAGAAAAACAAAAAGAATTGTTCAGAGAATTACAAAAAACTTCATCTTAAAATTATTGTATGGCAAATGAAAATTTAATTTCTGCAGATGAATTTTGTGTTCGCTATAATACAGAATTATCATTTATTACAACATTGCATGAATATGGATTGATTGAAGTAACAACAGTTGAAGAAAATTATTTTATCGATACAAACCAATTGCAAAAACTTGAACAATACACGCGCTGGCATTACGATCTTGATATAAATTTAGAAGGCATCGAAGTGATAGATCATTTATTAAGTCGGGTAAAAAATTTGCAGAATGAAATAAATTCTCTGCAAAACCGGTTACGAACGTATGAGGAAACAAGCAGAAAAATTTTGAATAGTGAATAGTTGAACAATTTAGATATAGGAAACATAGAATATAGAACTTAGAACTCAAAACATAGAACTTAGAACTTAAAACTATTCTTTCTTCCCCCCCAACATCGGCACAAAAGAAAAATAATCGAAGTATTCTTCCGTAACTGTTCCGTTATCATTTTTTGTAAGTCGCAGCATTCTTTGACGACCATCTTCATCAAGAGGCAGTACCATTAAGCCACCAACTTTCAATTGTTCCAATAATTTCGGAGGAATAAAAGGTGCAGCAGCAGTGATCAAAATTTTATCAAATGGTGCGAAAGAAGGGAGACCTTCAAAACCATCTCCGTAAAAAAATTTTATGTTGGGATATTTTGATCTTAAAATAAAATCTTTGTTTTGCTCGTAGAGTTTTTTTTGTCGTTCAATTGTATAAATTCTTGCCCCCATTTCAGCAAGAACAATTGACTGGTATGCACTGCCTGTACCTATTTCAAGCACTTTATCGTTTCGTCTTACATTTAACAATTGCGTTTGATAAGCGACAGTGTAAGGTTGCGAAATTGTTTGCCCTTCGGCAATAGGGAATGCACGATCTTCGTAAGCAATTTTTTCAAAAGCGGAATCAAGAAAAAAATGTCTTGGTATATGTTCAATAGCATGCAAAACATTTTCATCGGTTATTCCTTTGTGCCGCAACTGAACAACCAATTGATGCCGCATGCCTTTGTGCTTGTATGTGTCTTCGTACTTTCTCATTTTTTTGCAAAGTTAATTAAGAGATAAGCGAGACAGAAGCGAAAATATTGATGAGGATAAATAAAAATGCTGCAAAATTTTATTCACAGCATTTTGTAAAAATTTTTTTTTCAGAATATTATTGCCCTATTGCAAACTTGTTTTCTTCTGTAATTCCTTTCCGGTTATCTGTTCTGAAAGGCGCTGCAGGAAATCCTTCTTTATTAAATAAATTATCTTCACCCGCATCATCCATCCATCCAAAACGAACTGCGACAGGATTGCTTACACTGTCACTGCTTACCACAACATGATCTCCTTCTATTGTTGCTTTTGCCGGATAAAATTGCTCATCATTTCCTGCAATCTCAAAACCTTTTAGTTCGCCATTCTTTGCTATTAAACCGCTGCCAGTATTTGTAAAATAAATGTTGATCTTACTTCCCTCCACTTTCATTGATTTGTACATTGGTCCACTGTACACAATATCTTTTTTGTAAACATTATGCAATGCAATTGCAGCAAGACGTTTACCAACATCTTGTTTATTCTTTGGATGAATGTCTGTTGAATTACCAATGTCTGTAGTAACCGCCATTCCTGTGTTTGGCAGAGACAAGGTCATCGTCTGCGCTTCACGTAATTCAGCCCATGTGCTTCCTGTTTTACTATTGCCGTTTGCCGCATTGAAGCTGGCAAGTTGTACAAAATAAAACGGAAAGTTTCCTTCATTCCAGTGTTTACGCCAATCTGTGATCATCAGCGGAAAAGCTTTTCTGTACTGATATGCACGGCCCGCATTTGCCTCTCCCTGGTACCAAATCACACCTTCAATTGCATAAGGAATTAACGGATTCACCATTGCATTGAATAATAAAGTTGGGTAGCTATTGGGACCAACAGAACTTGCGTCACCGGAAATTTCTTCAACTTTAAAAAACCAATCACCTGCCAATGAAATAACATTATCACCTATGGTTAATTTCATGTCTGATGCTTCTCCGTAAATTCCACCGCCGCCACCGGTATCTTCAACACGAATGGCAATTGTATTTTTACCTTCTTTCAAAACACCCGCTGGTATTGTATATTTTCTGTGAGCATTATAAGAATTTGTTGCGCCAACTTTCACGCCATTTACATAAGTAACATCGTTATCATCAATCATTGCTAACTCAAGTGTTGCCTCTTTGCCGGCATCGTTTGCAGCAACATCAATTGTTTTGCGAAACCAAACAACACCGTCAAGATCACCTAATTGCTTTTGTTCCCATAAAGATGGCAATTGCATTTGCGGCCATTTGCTGTCATCGATATCTGCATTCTTCCATGAGTCCGCTTCGCCGGCTGCCGGCAATGAACCTTGCAATGCTTCTATCTTTTTTTCTGAAGCTTCTTTTTTTGTTTTGCTTAATGAATCAAGATTCAGTTGAGGCATTTGTGCAATCATATTTTTGAACTCATCACTGTTTTCAAATGCTTCACGGCTTGTCCATGTTTCAACATGTGTTCCTCCCCATGAAGTGTTGATCAAACCAATCGGAACGTGTAATTGATCGTACAATTCTCTTGCAAAAAAATATCCTGCAGCAGTAAAATCACCTGCGGTTGCGGGACTGCAAATTTTCCATTCACCGTTTGAAATATCTTTTTGCGGAACTGTATTAACGGTGTTTGGAATTTTTATGTGACGAATCTCGGGAAAGTTCGCAGCTGCAATTTCCTGTTCATAGTTGTTTATTTTGCCCCAACCTTCAATTGGCATTTCCATATTTGATTGACCACTGCATATCCACACTTCACCAACCAACACATTGCTAAATGTGACTGTATTATTTCCTTTTACAATTAATTGATAAGGACCGCCGGCTGATTCTTTATCAAGATTTATCTTCCAATTTCCATTCTTATCTGCAGTGACTGATTTAGTCTGATGATTGAATTGAACGCTGACCTTTTCATTTGCATCAGCCCAACCCCAAATTGGAATTTGTTTATCACGTTGCAGAACCATATTATCTCCAAAAATTTTTGGAAGAGAAACGTTAGCAAAAATTTGTGTAACAGAAAAAATCAGTAACAATAAAAGAAAATTGTTTTTCATGTTGAAGCAATTGTTTAAGTGAATGAACAGATTTGATTTTTGTTTTGTTGAATAAAGTTCAGAATGTTGAAGTGAGTGACACAACGGAAGCTGAAAAGAGCGATACAGTTTGTCACAAAAGAATTTCTCTTACTTAAAAAATTATTTTATCAATGATCACGACAATTATAATGATAGCGATCCATAACCAATTCTTTGCAGTTGCCTGATATTTTTTTCTGAATGGTTTTTGAATTAATAAAATGAGCATTGCAAGAAACAATAATGCCATGATTGAATAACTTTTAAAAAATGCGTAATAAGGTTGTGTGTTTTCCATATTTGCCTGCGACGACCGGAAGAATGTTACTACATATAATGCACAACAAACGATGGAAAGAAACCATCCTGGCTTATCACCGAACACGAGCATAAATCCACCGAAAATAGATGCAACGGCAAGAAAGAAATTTATATGACTTACAAAGAAAAGTTGAAAATAAGTGATATGCTGCGCTGCCGCATAACCATGGCGCGTCATATTGAGTATATTTGTGGTTAAAGTGTATAGCGTAATGATTCCCCAGATAAATAGAGATACTCCGATAATTTTCTCAATGATAAGCCACAGTTTATTCATTTGTTCCTGCTTATTTTGGTTGATGCTGTATTAAATTGTTGATCAGTTGCTGCACTTGTTCATGCGGTAATTTTTCAACAAGATAAAATTGATTGTTGCCATCCTTGTCCCAACTATTGCTGCCGTCATCATTCACAATTATGCTTCCGCTTTCTACACTGTAATAAGGCTCGAATCCTTTCACTGCAACTAACACAGCAGTTTCATCCCAACTGCTTCTTCCGTTATGATCTTCTTCTGCCATAGGTAAACAGATTCTAAATACATCTTTTACCGGGCTGTTTTGAATAGCATTATTTTGAACCAAAGGAAGTCCGGTTTTTATTTTTTCGCCAATTTCAAAACCGCTGAAGATAACTTCTGACGGCCATTTTGAAAATACAATTTGTGAGGATGTTGAATCCATAAAAACATTGAATTCCTTTCCTTCAGGAAATCTTCCCGCCATGCTTACAAGACGTTTTACTTTTTTATGAATGAGTGTAGTTCCATCAAGCGGAGAATATTTATCCGGTTTTGAATTCATGAGGTTTGCGAGATTGGTCAGAAAACCAACTGTTACAATCGTTACGCTGTTATCAGGTTGTTGCGATAAAACTTTTCTGTACACCGTTACCGCATCTTCTGCTTCATCATTTGATTTTATTTTATGCGGATATTTTGCAACGAGTGTGTCACTCCAATGTTGCTCATCACTTAAGTTTACTCCATTACCTTTTACTATTCCAATCGGAATATTTGGTCTTTTGAAATAAGTATTGAAGACGCTTAACACTGCTGCTGCGTTTGGATATTTATCACTTGCAACAGTTGCAAGAATTTTTGCTTCGCCACTATCTGCAAATGCATGTAACATCGTGATGGCGCCCACATCATCATAATCAGGACCAATATCAGAATCAAAAATTATTGGGACGGGTTTTTGTTTTTGAGCATTTAAATTGAACATTATTAAACATGCAATGAAAAGGGAAAAAAAATATTTCATCTCGTTATTTGTGATTTGTAAAAATTTTATCTACTTCATCTCTTGATGGAATTGAAGCTTGTGCTCCATTTTTTGTTACAGATAAAGCTGCTGCAATGTTAGCAAATCTTGCCGCATCTTTTAAATGCATTTCTTCTGATAATGCAACTGCAAGCGCTCCGCAAAATGTGTCGCCTGCTGCAACTGTGTCAACAACTTTATCAACTTTATAACCTTGCACCAATCCTTTGAATGATGCATCAGAAATAAAACAACCTTTCTCTGCAAGCGTAATAATTACTGTTGCAATTCCTTTTTCATGAAACCATGAAGCTGCCCATGTTGCATCATCAACATTATTTACTTCAACGCCGGTCATCAGCAATGTTTCAGATTGATTGGGAATGATGGTATCAACTCGTTGTAATATTTCATCATTGAGTTGTGCGGCAGGTGCAGGATTTAAAATAATTTTTTTGTTATGCTTTTTTGCAAGTTCAATTGTTGCAGTAACAGTTTCGATTGGTATCTCTAATTGCAGTAAAACATATTCGCATTGAGCAATAATTTGCTCTGCTTTTGCAATATCATTTTTTGTTAATGCACTGTTTGAACCGGGGGCAACAATGATGCTGTTCTCACCACTATCTGCAACTGCTATCAATGCAACCCCGGAAGGTTGTTGATCTGTTGTGTAAATAAAATTCGTATCAACATTTTCATGCTGAAGATTTAAAATCGCCTGTTCTCCAAAAACATCATTTCCTACTTTTCCGATCATGTATGCATGTCCGCACAATTTTGCAACAGCCACTGCCTGGTTTGCACCTTTGCCTCCGCCTGTTATAAAAAAAGAGCGTCCTAAAATTGTTTCGCCCGGTGCAGGGATGTGTGCCGTTCGAACAACCATATCTGTATTGATGCTTCCTACAATGATGATCTTACTCATTCAAACAAGTTTAAGAGTTTTAAATGTTTCAGATGTTTACGGGTTTAATTTTCCTGAACAACTTTGAAATGTGTTGAGTAAAGTTATGAATGTACAAGTGTGCGACGCAACGAAAGCCCAATTTGTATTCATCAGTTTGGTTCATAAATATTCTTTTTAATTTTAAATCTTCATTTCCACATTTCTAACATTTTCACATTTTACATCACATCTTCGTAAAAATGATCAACAGCAAACCCGCTACATACAACAGCAACATTACATTCAATAATGCACGAACATTTTTTGGTGCATGTTCAAATTCTTTCCATATAAAAATTCCCCAGATTGCTGCAACAACAGTTGCTCCCTGGCCAAGTCCATAAGAGATCGCAGGACTTGTTTTACCTGATGCAATAATATTAAACGACATGCCGAGACACCAAATGAACCCGCCGAGAATTCCGATGAAATGATTTTTAAAACCTCCGCGAAAATATGCTGCAGGAGCAACACGCTCTCCAACAAAAGGTTTGTACATTAAGTATGTGTTGAAAATAAAATTGCTGATAAAAATGCCAACTGCAAAAAACACCATCGCTGTGTAAGGACTAAGTTTACCCGGCTCCGGATTATAAAAATCACTGAACATTGAACGTGCAACAAAGCGATAAAACAAACCCATCAACAAGCCGCTTACAACGGAAAGCACCAAACCTTTTGTTGAAGTAGTTTTATTTTCTGTTGAAGACTTTCTGTAAGCAACTGCATTAATAACTATCGCAGCAGCAATTAACGCAACACCGCTGAAAAGCAGTGCAGGATTGCCTTCCGGCTGATCAATATAATTTACAATAACACCAAGTACTAACGCAATGCCGATACCCACAGGAAACGCAACAGCCATTCCGGCGATTGCAATTGCAGCGACCAGCAAAATATTTGCAAGATTAAAAACAACACCGCCAATAAATGCAGATAATATATTATTACTATCCGCTTGTTGAAAATCAGTAATAAAACTTCTTCCTGCATTGCCAAAACTGCCAAGTGTTATCGCAAGCAATAAAGTAAAAATTAAAATGCCGATAGTATAATCCCAGTAAAAAAGTTCAAACCTCCAAGAAGTGCCCGCAAGCTTTTGCGTGTTCGCCCACGAGCCCCAGCACAGCATCGTTACCACGCAAAAAATAATCGCGACAGAATAAGTTTCAATAGCAAACATGTTAGTTGGTTTAAGAGTTTTAAAATTAAGTGTTTCATCGTTATTGATGAAGAATAGAAATATTTTTTGCAGCGAGCAGTTGTGGTTCTATTGTACTTCGTTGTGTCACTCACTGCAACTGCAGATCATTTAATCATCACTTTGCAGAGTCGCTCACTATTTTAAAAACCTGGTTTGAAAAAGGAGGTGTTTCAGGAATTTTTACACGATTAAAATCGTAATCAACAGCTTTATGACATTCGTTGCAAGTGTTGGTGAGGATCACAAAATTTTTATTGAATAAATTTTTATCTTGTTTTTTTATTGCTTCATTCACGCTGTCAAGTACAGGCAACAACATGGGTAATTCTTTTACTTCAGGTCTTTCCGTTGCGTAATGTTGAATATCATCAACCGCTTCCATTATTTCATGTATTTCAAAATCGGCAAGCTTCCAGTTATTATTTTGTCCGGCAAAATATAATTTCTCGTGATGCACTTGTATGCTGCTCATGAATTCACCAAGACCCGGTTTGTATGTTTCTTTCAACGCAATTTTTAAACTGTCAACTTCATTTTGAAGCCTAAGTGTTTCAGTGGATGATTGATTGCATGAAAAGAATAAAAGTGTTGTGCTTAGAAATAAAATAGATCTTGTCATTTCATACGGTTTAAATTATTGAAATAAAAAACCATCATGTTTTGGCAGCATGATGGTTTCAGAATTATGTTTATTCAACTAATAGCTTGCACATTCTTTCATTTCTTTTTCGGTGTAAGCATAACCATATTGTTTCAATACATCATCGGGAACGCCATTCCATTTGTTGGGGACATTACCCATGTAGCCAACATCTTTCAATCCTATTTCAGAAGTATAGAAACCTGTTGCAGTTAAGTTGCGTATCAAACTAAAGAATGCAATGCCCGGCGCCATTTCCGGTTTTGCTTTTCCTTTTTTCACTTTGCTTCCTTTTTCTTCATATTGTATTTCAGGATAAGCGATATCATTTACTATTTCGAGTTGTTGCTGTTGATTGCAATCAGTAAATGCTTTCCCATAACGGTTGATGCATTGCAGATCGAGCCAGCGCAAACCACCGCGCATAGGTACCTGTTGTTCCGGTTTATCTTTTACAATAAATTCAATAAACTCCGGAACCTTTGCGTCGCTTGCACTTCCGCTTACATCATCTTTTGGAATAATAATATCACCTAATACAGTAATGGTTGCCATCTCTGCATCAGTGAAAAATTTAGGCATTGCTTTTATTGCATCCTCATGCGCCTTTTCTTCAGCCATGCGGTTAATGCCCTCCTGTTCCGCCTGCACCTCTTTCGGCGAATCAGGACCTTCTTTCTTTTCGGTTTTGCAAGCTTCAACTAAAACACCTGTTGAAACTGTACCAATTACAAGTGCTTTTAAAGATTTACGTCTGTCCATAAATGCCCCCCTCCAACTCCCCCGATAGGGGGAGGGATTTAAGTGGTTAATGATTTTAGTTTATACATTTTTTGTGGCAACTAAGATTTCTGATCGCTACTGCTGCCCAAAATTCAAAAGATGAAAGGATTGCGACGCAAGAGACGATGCCATGAAAAACATAAGCTGGTATCAAAAAAATTATTCAATAAAAAAAGAACAAATTAGAATTTATGAGCCTTCTTCAAAAGCCCCTCCACCGGAGGGGTTTGGGGGAGGCTAAACTTCTCTCTTCTTCATCATGTCAACAAGATTCTCACTTGCACGCATTGACAAAGCAAGAATTGTCCATGTAATATTTTTATCACCTTGCGAAACAAACTGGCTTCCGTCAACGCAGAATAAATTTTTGCAATCGTGCGCCTGGCTCCATTTGTTAAGCGGAGATTTTTTGGGATCATCACCCATGCGCACTGTTCCTGCTTCATGAATGATATTTCCCGGTGCATGTAAACCATAATTATCTTCAGGACCATCATCGCCACCCCATGTAATTACGGCACCCATTGCATGTAATATTTCCGAAAAGGTTTCTTTCATGTGTTTCGCCTGCTTGATTTCATAATCAGTATAAGTTGTATGAAAACGTAAAACAGGAATACCGAATTTGTCAACAACATTCGGATCGATCTCACAATAGCTATCTTCTCTTGCAACCGCTTCGCCGCGACCAGCCATACCAACATGCGAACCAAAGAAAAAACGGTAATCTTCTTTTAAAGATGCACCATAACCGCCGGGTTGTTTCGTTTTTCCTTTCACCTGGTATCTTCCATTCAGATTTTCGATGCCCCACTGAAAACCGTACAACGGCATTCCAAAACCACCGCCATATTCAATATGATAACCACGAGGGAAATCCAATTTTTTATTATCAAGCCACCACGGAGAATAAACGTGCATACCGCCAACACCATCTTCATTGTAGCGTTTGCGATCAAATAATTCAGGAATAATTCCACCCATATCTGCACCTGTTGAATCATGCAAATATTTTCCTACGACATTACTGCTGTTTGCTAATCCATTTGGATGACGCGGAGATTTTGAGTTGAGCAACAAACGTGCTGTTTCACACGTTCCTGCGGCAAGAATCACCGTTCTTCCGGTCACCTGGTACTCCTGCATATCATCTTTGCTCACATAAGAAACGCCTGTTGCCAACCCTTCATTATTAGTAAGCACTTCGCGGGCCATTGCATTTGTAACAAGATCTACATTCCCTGTTTTTAATGCCGGAATTACAAGTGCAGACGATGAAGAAAAATCTGCATACACTTTACAACTTCTTCCGCATTGCGCACAGAAAAAACATTCACCGCGTTCGTTGTTTAATTTTTTTGTAAGAATTGATAAGCGCGAAGGAATCACGGGAACGCCCACACTTGTTGCAGATTTCTTTATCATCAGTTCATGCAAGCGCGGTTTTGGCGGAGGAAGAAAAATTCCGTCGGGATCATCCACCAAACCTTCGTTTGTTCCAAACACACCAAGCAGTTTATCAATTTTATCGTAGTAAGGTTTTAC
>Ga0070662_100002477_pt1 | contig 11373 bp, 4 predicted proteins | sample KBSC53metaG_FD_65648 | JGI IMG/M metagenome (GOLD analysis project Ga0070662, IMG submission 65648) | Corn rhizosphere microbial communities from Kellogg Biological Station, Michigan, USA - KBS C5-3 metaG | ecosystem: Host-associated > Plants > Roots > Rhizosphere > Soil ...
CAGGCTGTGAGGCCAACGCAAAAGTGCAGGCGCAGCTGGGACATACGCGAGTTCATGGTGTACTGGATAAACTGGCCGAACTGGCATCTGGTAACATCGCGCGGCAACTTTCCGGACCCGTTCCGGACTGGACTCGGGACGCGCTCCAGCGATCACGCTCCCGCCACATGCATTTCCTTTTCCCCTGCTACCCGACATGACAACGATCTCGAGGAACATCGCTCTGACACTCCTTCCAGCTGCCGCGCTCGCCAGCGCGTGCGCACCGGCGACAACGAGCTCGACGACAGCCGCGCCCGCTCCGGCGGCGTCGGCGGCCAATCCTTTATTCGTCGAGAGCACACTGCCGTATCATGCTCCGCGCTTCGACCTGATTCGCAACGAGCATTATCAGCCGGCGATCGAGGAAGGAATCAGGCAGCTGCTGGCCGAAACCGATGCTGTTGCCAAGCAGACAACTCCCCCGACGTTCGACAACACAGTAGTGGCGATGGAGAAGGCGGGCGCACTGCTGACGCGGGCGTCGAAGACGTTCTTCGCTGTGGTTGGCGCCAACACGAACGACACGCTGCAGAAGATCCAGGAGATCGTCGCGCCCAAGCTGGCGGCGACGAATGACGCGATTTATCTGAACGACCAGCTTTACCAGCGGGTGAACGGCATCTACGAGAGACGGGAGTCGGGTGACCTCTCGGCTGAGCAGAAGGCGCTCATCGAGCGCTATCATCGCGACTTCGTCCGCGCCGGCGCCAACCTGTCCGAGCCTGACAAGGTTCGCATCCGCGCCATCAACCAGGAGCTTTCCAAGCTCTCCACGGATTTTTCGAATAAGCTCCTTGCCGGAACGAAGGCGGGCGCGCTGGTGGTTGACGATCCCAAGCAGCTGGCGGGTCTTACCGAGGCCGAGTTGCAGACCGCTGCCGATGCGGCGAAGCAGCGCGGATTGACCGGCAAGTGGGTGGTGCCGCTCAGGAATACGACGCAGCAGCCATCGCAGGCGGAGCTTACCAATCGCGCCACCAGGCAGAAGCTGTTCGAGCTCTCGACGCTGCGCACAGCGCGCGGCGATACCAACGACACGCGCGGAATAATCCGCCGCATGGCGGAGTTGCGCGCCGAAAAGGCGAAGCTGCTCGGATATCCAAACTGGGCCGCATACGCGCTGGTGCCTCAGGGTGCAAAGACGCCCGAGAACGCTATCAAGCTGCTGACCGATCTCATCGGACCGGCGAAGGCGAGAGCGCGCGCCGAGGCAGCCGATATTCAGAAGCTGATTGACGCGCAGGGTGGCGGATTCAAGCTGCAGCCGTGGGACTGGCAGTATTACGCCGAGCAGGTAAGAAAGGCGAAGTACGATCTCGACGAATCGCAGATCATGCCCTACTTCGAGCTGAATAGCGTCCTGCAGAACGGTGTCTTCTTCGCCGCCAACAAGCTGTATGGCCTCACCTTCAAGGAGCGTAAAGACATTCCGGTCTATCATCCGGATGTGCGGACGTTCGAGGTTTTCGATGCGAACGGACAGTCGTTGGCGCTCTTCTACGCCGACTACTTCAAGCGCGACAACAAGGGCGGCGGAGCCTGGATGGACAACTTCGTCGACCAGTCCGCTCTGACCGGCTGGAAGCCGGTCGTGTTCAACGTCGCCAACTTCACCAAGCCGGCGCCCGGCCAGCCGGCGCTGCTCACCTACGACGACGTGTCGACGATGTTCCACGAGTTCGGGCATGCGCTGCACGGGATGTTCTCCAACGTGCAGTATCCGACTCTGTCGGGGACGAACGTGCCGCGCGATTTCGTCGAGTTCCCCTCGCAGTTCAACGAGCACTGGGCGATGGAGCCGAGTGTGTTCGCGAACTACGCGAAGCACTATCAGACGGGAGCGCCGATGCCCGCCCCTCTGGTGGATAAGATCAAGACATCGCGCACCTTCAATCAGGGTTTTGCGATGACCGAGCTGCTCGAGGCGTCGCTGCTCGATTTTGCCTGGCACACCCTACCAGCAGGCTCGGTTCCGGCCGACGCCGATGCGTTCGAGACGGCGGCGCTCACAAGGTTCAACGCGCTGACGCCGGAAATCCCGCCCCGCTACCGCAGCCCCTACTTCTCCCACATCTGGGATGGGGGCTACTCCGCCGGCTACTACGCGTACACCTGGAGCGAAGTGCTCGATGACGATGCGTACGCCTGGTTCCGCGAGCACGGTGGACTGACTCGTGAGAATGGCGACCGATTCAGGTCGATGGTTCTGTCGCGCGGCTCGACGGCCGATGCCGCGACGCTCTACCGCACTTTCCGCGGGCGCGATCCCAACGTGGAGGCACTGCTCGAGGAGCGCGGGCTCAAGACCTCTGATTCAATCGAGAAGTAAGAGCGAAGAAAGGGCAACTGAACGGCAGAAAGCCGTAAGCGACTAAAGTCTCAAGGCACAAGCTGCCAACACCGGGACGTCCCGACGTGGTGAGCTTACGACTTGAGACTTTAGTCGCTTAGAGCTTTCTGCCGTTCAGTTGCATTTCCCATCTTTCAGTTGCATTGCCCATCTACTATAGATGCGTTGCGATGATCGCCGCAGCGTAGGTACGGGATCGAACGGACTACGCCAGTTTAGTTGACCGAACCTTTAATCTTGACAATTGCTTGGCCGGGCGGCATTTAAGGGGACAAATATCGATTCGCGGGGAACGGGGCCTCGCCGGTTCAGATACTGGTAGGAATCGGCGGTGTTTGCGTACCCGGAATCGAGGTCGCGAGAGCGTTTCAAGTCCCACCAAGACACCCGTGGAGGACGTCTTATGGCAGTTGTTCGTCGCTTAGTTCTCGCGCTCCTCATTGGCCTGCTATGGCCAATGATGTCGGGCGCACAAAACCCAGTCCCGCCAACTGGAACCATCACGGGTCGAGTCGTTGATGCAGGCACGCAGCAGGGGCTGCCTGACGTCAGCGTCTTCGTGGAAGGAACCCGTCGCGGCGCCGTTACGGGACCGGACGGCACCTTTACCATCGGCGGCGTCCCGTCAGGATCACAGACGGTGCGCGCCCGTCACATCGGGTACGGCGCCCCAGTGCAGATCGTCGCTGTCCCGAACGGTGGATCGGTCAGCGTCGTCTTCGGCATGGACAAGCAGGCCGCTGTCCTCGAAGAAGTCGTGACCACCGGATACGGCAGCCAGCGTCGTCTCGCCATCACCGGCTCGATCGCAACGATCGATGCCGACAAGGCGAGCGTCGCGGTAGCAACCAACGTCACCAACCTCATTGAAGGCCGCGCCACCGGCGTTCAGATCACCCAGAACAGCGGCGAGCCCGGTGCCGGCGCCCAGATTCTCGTTCGCGGTGGTACTTCGATCAGCGCCAGCAATGAGCCGCTCTACGTTATCGACGGCGTTGCGGTGTCGGGAAATCAGATCGAGCCGGGCGGACTTGGAGTCAGCGGTGCGCCACCGCTTCCACGTAATCCGCTCAACCTTCTCAATCCGGCCGACATTCAGTCGATCACGATCCTGAAGGACGCAGCAGCCACGGCGATTTACGGTGCTCGTGCTGCCAACGGCGTCGTTCTCATCGAAACCAAGAAGGGCACTGGCGGTGGACCCACCGTCGAATACGAGTTTTCTGCCGGAATGTCATCGAATTCCAGAAAGCTCGATTTCCTCAATGGTGACCAGTACCGCGCCTTCATCGCCGCGAACGTGCCGAGCGCTTCGGCCGGCGAGGGAACGAACAGCACCAATTGGGAATCAGCGCTGATGCGCAGCGCGCCAACCGTCAATCACAATCTCTCGTTCTCCGGCGGTTCTGCGAACACGACGTATCGCGCATCACTGAACTACTTCAACCAGCAAGGCGCAGTCATTGAAAGCGGAATGAAGCGCCTGCAGGCCCGCGTGAACGGCACGCACCAGGCGATGGATGGCAAGCTGCGCCTGGCGCTCAATCTCACCGGATCACACGTCAACAACGACTACCTCCCCTTCAACGAGCAGGGCGGCTTCGAGGGTGGCGTGTTCGTCAACATGGCCATTTTCAATCCGACGCACCCCGTCACGTACACCGATCCCGCCAGCGGCGTCACGTACTACTATGAGCTCAAGCCGCCAGGCGTCGCGTCGGGAACCCGTAATCCCGTGGCCCTGGCCGAACAGCTCGTGGACGTCGGCACGTCGGACCGGACGCTCGGAAACGCGTCAGCCGATTATGACATCATCCCGAGCCTGACTGCCCGCGTCAACGTCGGCGTCGATCGCACCGGTGGTGACCGCAACTTCTACGCGCCGCGCATGAGCGCATATGGCGCCGGCTTCAATGGTCAAGCCTTCCGTGCGAACCGCGACGAGACGAACCAGCAGCTGCAGACCCTGCTGACGTTCCACCCAACGCTTGGCTCGGCTCGCGAGCTCGACGTCGTCGGCGGCTACGAGTACAACGAAACCAACGTCAACGAGTTTAGCGTCGAAACCCGAGACTACCTTACCGACGCCTTCACTTTCAACAATCTGGGCGGCGGTAACATCGTTCAGCCGCCCAATTCCTTCCGGACCGAGAGCCGTCTCGTCTCGTTCTTTGGAAGAGCAAACGCTTCCTTCGCCGAGAAATACTTCCTGACTCTCGTGATCAGAAAGGACGGCGCCTCGCAATTCGGTGAAAACCACAAATGGGCAACCTTCCCGGCGATCTCCGGCTCGTGGCGCTTGAGCCAGGAGTCATGGATGCCGACAGGCCCATTCAGCGAGCTCAGATTACGCGCTGGCGTGGGCAAGCAGGGTAACCCGGCAGTAGATCCTTACTCGTCGCTGATACTTCTTGGGTCGAGCGGCAGCACACGCTATCCGTTCGGTGACGCGCCAGCGACTGGCGTGACGCCAATCAGGAACGCCAATCCCGACCTCAAGTGGGAAGAGACGAAGCAGACCAACATTGCCCTCGACTACGGTTTCCTCAAGAACCGCTTCAACGGCAGTCTCGAGTACTACGTCAAGAACACTCACGACCTGCTGCTGTCTGTACCGGTGCCGCAGCCCGCAGTGGTTGGAAGTCGTCTCGAGAACATCGGCCGGATCCAGAACAAAGGCATCGAGTTCTCGCTTGACGGCCTGTTGATGGAGCGCAGTCAGTTCTCGTGGAGTGCCGGAGTCGTCTACTCTCATGACAAGAACGAGGTCGTCGACCTCGGCGGCCGCACCTTTATTCCAACGGCGGAGGCCAGCGGTCAGGGTCAGTCAAACCAGTTCACCCAGCGCATCATGGTTGGGCAACCGCTCGGTACGTTCGTCGGTCCGCAGTTCGCCGGCTGGGACGCTACGGGTCGCCAGCTGTTCAACCACTACACGGTGGACGCCAATGGCGTGCGGACTCTCCAGGGGCAAGTAACGAATGGCGGTATCACCGGGGACGATTTCGTAGTCCTCGGCAATGCGCTGCCGTCGTACACCCTCGGCCTGCGCACCAATGGGCAGTGGAAGAAGTTCGACTTCAGCATGCTCATTCACAGAGAAGCTGGACAGAAAGTCTTCAACAACACCGCTCTGGTCTATTCGACCAAGGGCAACGCTCTCCAGGACAAGAACTTCATGGTGGCCGCGCTGAACGATCCCACCGACATTCACGAGCCCGCGGTTTATTCGTCGCGGTGGATCGAGGACGGATCGTACACACGTCTCTCCAACATTACTATCGGATACACCTTCAACCTGCCGGCCTTCACCAACATCGCGCAGGGGTCGCGCGTTTTCATCTCGGGTGACAACCTGGCTCTTTGGACACCTTACTCGGGATACGATCCCGAGGTTCATTCACAACTGCCCGGCCTCGCGCCGCGTGGCATCGATTACCTGCATTATCCTCGTCCCCGGACGATTACGGGAGGTCTCCGTGTTGCGTTCTAACCGACTTATGAACTTTTCCATGAGACATACTTTCACCTGGCGCCCGGGCAAGGGAATTCTGGCAGCAGGAGTCTTCGCGCTGATCGCGCTTGCTCCCGCCTGCACGGACCTTACCGAAGTTCCGCAAAGCGCAATCACACCTGAAAACTTCTACCGCACCGCGGATGAAGCCCTGGGAGGCGTGGCGTCAGTGTACGCACAGCTGCGTAGCACGTACGACAATGCGTACAACATCTCCGAGGTTACCACCGACGAGATCATTGTGCCGACGCGTGGGCAGGACTGGAACGACAACGGCAAATGGCTGGACCTGCATCGTCAAACCTTTACCGCGAACAGCCCGGCAGGACTCGACCTGATCAACAATGCATGGGTCGATCTGTTTACCGGTGTGGCCCGCGCGAACGTCGTGCTCAACGGAATTGCGCCAAACAATTTCGAGGGCAAGGCGGCGATGGTGGCGGAGATGCGCACCTTGCGCGGGTTCTATTACTACATGTTGATGGACCTGTACGGTGGGGTGCCCATTGTCTGCGGAGAGGCGAGTAACCCGCTCTGCTCGGGCATCGAGATCGCAGCGCGCCCGCGTGCCACTCGCGCGGAGACCTTTGCTTTCATCGAGAGCGAGCTGAAGGCGGCGCGTCCGGATCTGCCGGCATCGTGGCCTCAGAATATGAACGGTCGCGTCACTCAGGGCACCGTTGACGCAATTCTCGCCAGCATGTACCTGAATGCGCAGGTCTATACGGGTACTGTGAGCGCCACAGGATTGGCGCCGGGTGCGGCCCGCTGGCAGGACGCCGTCAACACCGCCAACACAATTATCAATTCGGGTACGTACAGGCTGACCACAGATGCCAACGTCGGGTGCGGCACGCCCGGCTGCGGCTGGCGCAAGAACTTCACGGCCGACAACAACACGTCGCCTGAAATCATTTTTGCGATCAAGTTCGTCAACGTGACCGATCTTGGATTCAATTTCCTGATGCGGGCGTTGCACTATCACCAGTACAGCGGCTCCAATGAACCATGGAACGGATTCGCGACGCTGGCAGACACCTACGCCTCGTTCGACCCCAACGATCGGCGCACTCAGATCTTCCTGGCTGGTCCGCAGGTCAATCTCGTCACCGGTCAGCCGGCTACAGATCGTGCAGGCAATCCGCTTGTCTTCGACCCGAACATTCCCGATGTGACGCATGCCACTGAAGGCCAGGGTGTTCGCATCGTGAAGTGGCCCGTCGATCCAGCCCACGTCAACCAGGATGCGGGTAACGACTACGCGTGGTTCCGTCTCGGTGAGATCTATCTGATCCGAGCCGAGGCGAACAACGAGCTCGGTAACACGGCGGCGGCAATCGCGGACCTCAACACGCTGCGCGCTCGTGTGAACGCACCGCTGCTTGCCACATCTCTGACACAGGCCCAGGTGCGGGCCGCGATCCTGAAAGAGCGTCTTTTCGAGCTCACGGCGGAAGGCAAGCGCCGGCAGGATCTGATTCGTTTTGGCCAGTTTACTTCGGGAACCTGGTACGCCAAGGAAACGAACACTCCGTATCGTATTCTTTTCCCGATTCCGCAAACCCAGATCGAGACGAACCCGCAGCTCGAGCAGAATCCGGGTTACTAATTTCGCGTAGTTCCACTTACTTCCACATCATGGCCTGCTCTCTTCGGAGGGCAGGCCATGATGCGCTAAGGTGATCAATAGTTGACAAACACGGCCTTGAGGCTGAGGCTCTGGTCATTCCTTCCCACCTTTTGTCTGCTTGCCGCGTGCTCCGGCAATGAGAAAAAACAGGAGACTGACAGCGGTCCGAGCCGCGACAACACAGCGCCGGCAATAGACGGACACCTGTTCACGCTTCTACCAGGCGCCTACACGGGAATCCATTTCGTGAACCGCCTGGAGGACTCGCCAGATTTCAACGTCTTTACGTACCGCAATTTCTACAACGGCGGTGGCGTGGCAGCTGGCGACTTGAACGGCGATGGTCTCCCCGAGTTGCTGCTGACTTCGAACCAGCACGGCGTTCACCTCTTTCTCAACAAGCGCGACTTTCGGTTTGAGGAGATCACCGATAAGGCGGGAGTCGCCGGTAAGAAATCATGGGTGACAGGTGCCACCTTCGCCGACGTCAACGGAGACGGGAAGCTCGACATCTACGTCTGCTATGCCGGCCCGATTGCCGGCTCGGCGCGTGCCAACGAGCTCTACATCAACCAGGGCGTCGACAGCAACGGCGTCCCGGCTTTCAAGGAGATGGCGAAGGAGTATGGCCTCGCGGATGAAGGCTACGCCACACAGGCGGCATTTGCCGACTTCGATCGCGATGGCCGCCTCGACCTCTTTCTGGTGAACAACTCGTATCGGCCCGCGAACAGCTTCGGCCTGCGCAACACCCGCAACATCCGCGACCCGCTCGGCGGCCAGAAACTTTTTCATAACGACGGCAACGGGCACTTCACCGACGTCAGTGCGAGAGCCGGCATTTATGGCGCCGAGATCGCCTTCGGACTCGGCGTCGTCGTCGCGGACGTGAATCGGGACGGATGGCCGGATGTCTACGTCTCGAACGATTTCTTCGAGCGCGACTATCTGTACATAAATAATCACGACGGCACCTTCGACGAGCGACTCGATCAGGAGATGCCGTACATCTCCGAGTTTTCGATGGGCCTCGACATCGCGGACATGGATAACGATGGCTGGCCTGACGTCTACACAACCGACATGCTTCCCGAAGACGAGTACAGGCTGCGCACGACATCCACATTCGCGGACTGGGAAAGAGACCAGCTGAAGACCCGCAATGGGTTTCACCATCAGGTCATGCGCAACATGCTCCAGCTGAATAACGGCAACGGCACCTTCAGCGATATCGGTCAAATGGCGGGCGTTGCCCGCACCGACTGGAGCTGGAGCGCTCTGGCAGCGGATTTCGATCTCGATGGTTACAAGGATCTGTACGTCACCAACGGCATCGCCAAGGACGTGACATCGCAGGACTACGTGAAGTATCTAGCTGACCCGCGGACGATGGCCGCCGCAACTGGGAACAAGGGGAAGAAAGTCGACTTCAAGAAACTGATCGACGCGATGACGTCGACCAAGCTCGTGCACTACGCCTTCCGCAATAACGGGAATCTCACTTTCGCGAACACGACGCAGGATTGGGGTCTTGCTACGCCAGGCTTTGGCAGCGGCGCTGCGTACGCCGATCTGGATGGGGATGGCACGCTCGATCTCGTAGTCAACAACGTCAACGACGAAGCGTTCGTCTACCGCAACAACGCGCGATCCTTGCTCAAGGACAACCACTATCTGCAGGTCAATCTCGAGGGTGCGGGCGGGAACCCGTTTGCGGTCGGCGCCAAGGTGACGGTCCAGGCGAACGGAGAGACTCTGTATCAGGAGCTGTCGCCTACGCGCGGATTTCAGTCGAGCGTCGATTACATCCTGACTTTTGGCGTCGGCCAGGCCGACACCGTCCAGTCAGTGGTTGTCGACTGGCCAGACGACCGGGTGAGCAAAATCGCATCGGTTGCGACGAATCAGCGCATTACGATCAAGGAGAGCACAGCACAGAAGAGCACCGTGGGCGGCAAGCCGCTCGAGCCGGGCCGGCAGATTCTCACCGACATCACGGACCGCGTGAAGCTGCCGTTCGTGCACCGGGAAAACGACTACGTGGATTTCGATCGCGAGCCGTTGATTCCGAAAATGCTGTCGACCGAGGGGCCGGCGCTTGCAGTCGCGGATGTCAACGGGGACGGACTCGACGACATCTTCCTGGGCGGGGCCAAGGGACAGCCGGGTGCGCTGCTCGTTCAGCAGGCAAATGGCGGCTTCATCCGCAGCAACGAGAAGCTCTTCGCCGAGGACAGCGCGTCAGAGGAGGTAGGCGCAACGTTCTTTGATGCGAATGGCGATGGGCATCCGGATCTGTACGTCGTCACTGGTGGGAACGAATTCTCCGAAGGTGCGACTCCGCTCCTCGACCGGCTGTACCTGAACAATGGCAAAGGAGACTTCCGCAAGGCGGTGAACGCCTTGCCGCCGCTGATGCAAAGTGGCTCGCGAGCCGCTGCGGCCGACTACGACGGCGACGGGGCGATCGACCTCTTCGTCGGAGGTCGCTGTATACCCGGCAGTTACGGCATTGACCCGCCTAGCGTGCTGCTGAAAAACGACGGCAAAGGCCATTTCACCGATGTGACCGACAAAGTCGCTCCCGGCTTGTCACGAGTGGGTATGGTGACAGATGCCATCTGGAAAGACATTGATCGGGATGGTCGACCCGACCTTGTTGTGGTCGGCGAGTGGATGCCCATCACCATTTTCCGCAATACCGGCAAAGGCACGCTCGTGAAGCTAAATGCGCGCGGTCTCGAGAAGACGAACGGCTGGTACAACAGAATTGTGGCTGGGGATTTCACCGGCGACGGAAAAATCGATTTCATTGTCGGCAACCTCGGCCTGAACACCCGGCTTCGCGCCACACCGAACGAGCCCGTGACCATGTACGTCAAGGATTTTGCGCGCAACGGATTTCCGCAGCCGGTCATCTCGTATTACAACAACGGAAAAGCCTACCCTTTATCGATGCGCGATGATTTGCTGCGGTCCCTGGCGCCGCTGCGCGATCGATATCCCAACTACAGTGATTACGCGCGTCAGACGATGGCGGACGTGTTTCCGCCAAACGAAGTGAAGGATGCCGTAATCAAGACGGCGTATAGTTTTGCGACATCGCTTGTGCAGCGTAGCGACGACGGGTCGTTCACGGTCACGCCGCTGCCACTGAATGCGCAGATCTCACCAGTCTATGGGATTATCGCGGGTGATTTCGAGGGAACGGGAAAGACCGATCTGTTGCTGGCCGGAAACTTCGAGGGAGTGAAGCCGGAAATCGGCAAAATGACGGCGGGCTTTGGCACTTATCTGCGCGGTGATGGCAAGGGGCATTTCACCGCCGTGCGCGAGCCGGATAGCGGATTCGAGGTTCCCGGGCAGACCCGCGATATCCAGCGTGTGCGCACGCGTGAAGGGGTTATCTACGTCGTTGCCCGGAACAACGACAAACCCCTCGTATTTCGTGCAACCGGTAGACGCTAATTGGCGCGCTTGGTCTTGACGACGATCACGCCGTTGGCGGCGCGTACTCCATAAAACGAGAGGCTTGCCGCATCTTTGAGCACTTCTATTGAGGCAATGTCGTGCGGATTGATCCCGAGAAGGGCTCCGCCAGGTCCCGGATGCACAGCGAGGCCATCGATTACGTACAAGGGCTCGATGTTGGCCGAGAGTGAGCTGCTGCTCCGGATTCGCACGGCGAGGCTACCGTCGGAGGTCGTGCTTACCCAGACCCCCGGCACCTGCGCTGAAAGAGCCTTGACGATCGCGTCTTCGCCGGCGCGATCGAGCTGGTCGCCCGTTACTGTGGTACTGGCCGCTGGTGGGGCAGCGGCGCTGTTGTCGGTCAGG
>Ga0070662_100002480_pt1 | contig 11367 bp, 11 predicted proteins | sample KBSC53metaG_FD_65648 | JGI IMG/M metagenome (GOLD analysis project Ga0070662, IMG submission 65648) | Corn rhizosphere microbial communities from Kellogg Biological Station, Michigan, USA - KBS C5-3 metaG | ecosystem: Host-associated > Plants > Roots > Rhizosphere > Soil ...
TTGCAACAATTTTAGGCAGAAGAATTTGCTTAGGGCTGGGAATATTCTGGACGACAAGATTATTTATACAGTTCTTTGGCTATTCTGCAAAAGTGTGGAGGGGCAAAGTATTCGAGACGATAGTTCACATTCTGTTTTCCGTTTTCTGGGTTTACCTTAGTGTAATATTTATTTCGATTTTTTTGAATGACAAGTAAAATGAAAAAAACACTGGTCTTGGGCGCCTCGGAAAATCCTTCACGGTACAGTCACCTTGCGTTACAACGTTTACAATCTCATCACCATCCCGTGGTCGCTATTGGAAAAAACAAAGGAATGGTGGGCAATACAATTATTGAAACAGAAAAGAAGGAATGGAAAGATGTCGATACAGTTACTCTTTATCTTAACCCCGTAAATCAAAAGGAATATTATAACTATATTCTTTCTTTAAAACCTCAACGAATTATTTTTAATCCCGGCGCTGAGAATGAGGAATTAGCTAAACTGGCAACCAGCAAAGGCATATTACCTGTTGAAGCCTGCACTCTCGTAATGCTTGCAACCAACCAGTACTAACTACTATTTCTCGTAAAAAGCTGTCAGTAGATAGAAAGTTTACGAAACCACCTTCGAGTGATAGCACTTGATATTCTGATTTTTTGGAAAAAAAATTTGCAGGCAGAAAACTTAATCTCAATTTTTGTTCATCCGTACCCCATTGCAGTGAATTTTCGAACAGCAGCCAATATCCTGTTTAATTTAAATCCTCTTGATGAAAAACCTAAAGGTAGCCGCGTTCAGCGTCTGCATAATTTTTTGCAGTATTTGCTCCGTTGCACAGAACATCCACAATAGATCTGTGTCAGTCAATGAACCGGACTACAACAAACCAAAGCTTTTTGGTGACCTTCCTGAGCGGATCAATTTTGATCCAACTGTTCTCTCTGCTTTACTCAATACACAAGTTGGTCAGTCAATAAACCTGGCTGTTACGTCCGTGTTTAGAATTTCAGGCCAGGTAGTTTCTAAGGCAGATGATCAAAATTCAACCAGTGTGGTGGTGAGGTTGATCAATCGCCAGGGTGCAAGGCTGATATTTACAAAACTGACCGATCCAAACAATTCCGTAAAATATATAGGACGAATTATAAGCCTGAAGCATGGAGATAGTTACGAGATCATTTCGGAGAATGATCAATATTATTTAAAAAAGAAAGGAATTTATGAACTGATGACTGAATAGCGTTGCCCGTTTTTGATCGTGTACCCCTGAGATCCTAAACCATCCTGTAAGTGAAAAACCAGATCCAGTTATCCCTATTGCTTTTAGCTCTATGCACGGGCAGCTTATCCTCTATGTCGCAAGTGCCGATCTATAACAGTTATCCGGCCGCTGCACCAGTTATCTTTCTTGATTTTGACGGGTATACTGTGTCTGGAACAGGCTGGAATTATGATGGACCTATTTATTGTGGCGGTTCTGGTCTTGACTCGACTCAAATAACGGAAATTTTTAATCGCGTGTCTGAAGATTACCGCCCATTTACGATCAATGTCACAACAGACTCAACGAAATATTTAAGTGCACCGGTCAATCAGCGAACGAGAGTGGTTATTACTGTAACATCTGACTGGTACGGATCTGCTGGTGGTGTCTCTTTTGTCAACTCATTTACATGGGGCGATAATACGCCTTGCTTTGTGTTTTCTGAGCTGCTGGCTTATAAACCAAAAAATATTGCGGAAGCGGCATCGCATGAAGCAGGACATACATTAGGATTGAGACATCAAAGTACTTATGATGCCAATTGTGTAAAGACCTCAGATTATAATACAGGTGCAGGAACCGGTGAATTGAGTTGGGCTCCTATTATGGGAGTTGGCTATTCACGAAACCTTACTACATGGTACAATGGACCGAGTAGCCTTGGTTGTACGGAATTTCAAAACGATCTTGATGTGATCACAAATGCCCTGAACGGTATAACTTACCGGTCAGATTATCAGCCTACCTCTTTTGCCACCGCCTCCAGCCAGGCATTTACAAATAACCAGTTTACAGCCAGCAGTATTATCGTAAAAAATACTGACGCCGACATGTTTAAATTTTCCCTGCCCTCGTTGAAGCTTTTTCAGCTAAGTGCAATTCCTTTTAATGTTGGTTCGGGAAACGCAGGTGCAAATCTCGATCTGAAAGTGACACTCTATAACAGTTCCGAGGCCCTTCTGAACACTTACAATTCAAGTTCCTCATTAAGTGTTATTGTCGACACCAACCTGCTGGCAGGAACCTATTATTTCAAAGTACAAGGTGTGGGAAATAATTATGCACCCAGCTATGCTATCCTCGGTTCTTACTCAGCGCAGGGGAGCATAACCGAAACAACATTATCCCTGCATAAACTTCTACTTGCGGTGGCATCCGAGAAAGGCAGGAACCTTCTTACATGGACCATTGAGTCAGATGACATCATTGCCGGGCAGATCCTTGAAGTGTCAACGGATGGCAAAAACTTTACTCCGCTGGTGCAGCCTGCCAATACTGACCGCTCATATTCGTACAAACCTGGCAACTTCGGTAATGTTATTTATCGTTTGCATGTAATGTTTGATAATAACAGTAATCACTATTCAAATCTTGTGGCGATCAGGCAAACGGACACTGACTATAGACCCAAACTTGTAAACAGCTTAGTAGTAAATGGAGTTATTTCAGTAACAAGTCCGACCGTCGTCGACTATGCAATATTCGACATGAATGGAAAAGTGTTGAAGAAAGGAAAACTTTCAAATGGCATGAATACTATTTCGGCTGGTGGCATGATCAATGGCATGTATCTTCTCCGTTTTTCTGATGGAAATGATCAATGGACTGAAAAATTAGTTAAACAATAGGTTTTTTACTCCTGATAACAGAACATTAATCCGTGCACTATTTGTTGAACCGGGGTTTTTCTATAACTTAGAAGAACCTCTTTTTTATGAAATGGAGAAAATTTAATGGCGACCCGATTGAATTACCCATTTATCAAGCCGTTGAAAACGCTATCAAACGGGAAACCGCAAAAGGTTTCAGATTAAAGGTCTGCATTGGCACCGACTCACAGGTAAAAGGCCAGGACACCGAGTTTGCTACTGTTATTGTCTTTCTTCGTGAAGGTCATGGTGGTTTTATGTTCATTCATAATGAGAAGACCCGGCAGAAGTTTACCATCAAAGAAAGGATGTTACTGGAAGTAGCAAAAAGTATTGAGATCGCTTATGAATTGTGCAACCTGTTTACCCTTTACAATGTGGAAATGGAAGTACATGCTGACATTAACACGAATCCTCATTTTAAGAGCAACGACGCTTTGAAAGAAGCAATGGGTTACATTTTGGGAATGGGCTTTGCTTTCAAGGCAAAACCGGAAGCCTTTGCCAGCAGCAGTTGTGCTAATAAGATCGTTAACTGATCTGGCGATGCGATCTGAATCGTGTACCAGTACCTGGTGCAGCGGGGAAACGTCTCTTCTTATTTAGGGCTATCTGAAGATTTTAGTGCAGTGGGTATCTTTGCCTTTGCTTCAGGCACAACCTGGAAATTTTTAATTGACGTGTGACCTCCATTGTAAAGCTGTTCGATTTTTTTGGTTTCGTTTTCTGCAAAGGAGAAGGTGATGAATACCATGAAAAATAATACAATTACAATGTTCTTTTCGGTTAGGAGCCCTCTCATAGCTGGGAATTAGAGTGATTAGAACGCAATATAATTTATAAATTTTAAATATAGTATCAGCCGTTATTGGTTATCGATATTGTCTACACCATTCAATATCTCGTTGCGGCCTTCCTTGGTAAGGGCAGAGCTTACAAAAAAGGGTGGTGGTTCTGTCCAGCTTTGCTCCAGGGCTTGCATAAAAGAGTTCACATTCCTTTTAGTCGCCTGTGGTTTGTTCTTGTCTGCCTTTGTAAATACCAGGGCAAAAGACTTCCTCCATTCCCCAAGTTTGTTGATAAAATCCAGGTCAAGTTTCTGAGGGGAGTGCCTGCTGTCGATCAATACGAAAAGATGAATAAGATTTTCCCTCTTTCGAATATAATTTTCGATCATTTGCTCCCACCTGCGGCGACTGCGCTGTGATACTTTGGCAAAACCGTAGCCAGGAAGATCAACCAGGTACCACCGTTTTTCCTTTCCATTGTCAGAAATGGTTTTTATTTCGAAATGATTTATTAATTGCGTTTTTCCGGGAGTAGCAGATATTTTTGCCAGTTTGCTGTTATTGCAAAGCATATTGATCAGCGAAGACTTGCCCACATTACTCCTGCCGATAAATGCAAACTCTGGCCTGTCCGGTTTAGGGCATTTATCGAATGAGGGGCTGCTGATTAAATATTTTGCTTCTTTTATGTCCATTTCACGCGAACCTGTCCCGCCATTGCGGGAGGGGCAAAGATGCGCAAAGAGTTTGAATAATAAATTTTGCTCAGCAGAATTGCTTCAGTTGAAGAGTGCCCGCCCGAACATATCGTTCGGTACGGGGGCGACGCAAGGTCAATTATTAAACGGGTTTAATAGGTAACGAGTCGAACTGGTGAAAAAGTTCTTTGAATAGTAACTTGTTAAAGTAAACAAGTGCCCTGAAGCAAGTAACAGTTCTTTTGCTAGTGCAATAATGCCTGTCCGCAAGGCTTGTTCTGCCATTGGATGTTTTGTAACCTGGCGAGTATCGTGCAGATACATCCCGTTTAGTAGCATATTAGTTTTTGCATCCGGCAGGCTTCGGAGCACTTATTTGTTCATCTGTAAAACAATGAGCTATGAGCAAGTTACAGCAAATTCGTTCACAATGTGCAGGGTCAGATGTAGGGAGTGCCAAGATTTTTATTGGTTTAGAGGATCAGTCAGTAAAAAGTTTTAGCACTTATACCAGCAGCCTGCAGCAGGCAATAGATTATCTCAGGCAGCATGGTATTAAAGAATTGGCTATGGAAGCCACAGGCGTGTACTGGATAAGTTTCTATGATCTGCTGACAGAGGCTGGTATTAAGGTATATGTAGTCAATGGGCGTCATGTAAAGCACGTGCCGGGCCGTAAAAGTGATGTATCAGATTGTATGTGGATACAGCAGCTGCACAGTTATGGTTTATTAGGCAATAGTTTTATGCCTGATAATAATATAAGGCAATTGCGCAGTTACATACGTCTGCGCAAAGATTCTATACAGATGCAGGTAACACACATACATCATATGCAAAAGGCATTGACGCAAATGAATATACGGCTGACAGAAGCTATCAGCGAGATACATGGGGTAAGTGGATTGAGAATAATACAAGCGATATTGCAGGGACAAAGGGATCCGGAAAAACTGGTAAGCCTTTGTGATGTACAGATTATTAAAAAGAAAAAACAAGATGTACTGGAAGCCTTAAAAGGATTTTATAAACCAGAACATTTATTTGAGTTGGAAATGGCTTATAAGGCCTACAAATTTTATGACCAGCAGATAATGTGTTGTGATAAGCAAATTAATGCATGGCTGAAAAATAATTTGCCTGTCAAACAAAAAATAGAAATGAGGAATGCGTCGAAAAAAATAAGGCATCATGCTCCTGCAATCAAAGACCTGCATCAAAAAATGGTTCAGCTTTATGATGGCAAAGATGTAACCTGTGTACCCGGTATTACTCAATATACCTGGCTGCAATTAACAGCAGAAACTGGAATGGATTTATCTGCGTGGCCTACTGTTAAGCATTTTACATCGTGGCTGGGGTTATCACCGGCTAAGCATGAGTCGGGGAAGATGAAGAAATATAAAAGATATAAAAGTTGCCCTAAAGCAGGACAGATATTGAAAGAAGCATCGATATCGGTATTGAATAGCAAAAAACATGGGCTTGGTGCTTTTGGCAGAAAGATCAGAAGTCGACGAGGGCCCAATGTAGCTATTAAAGCCGTGGCCAGAAAAATAGCAGTGATGTATTACTTCATCCTGACAAAAGGAATAGAGTACGTTGAACAAGGGATACAAGCGTACGAAAAACAATATTTAGAAGTGCAACGAAAACTATTGGAAAAAAGAGCCAAACAACTCAACCTTCAGTTAATTCCAATTGAAGGGTGAGCCAAAAATTGGTTCGTTAGTAGGAACAATGATAAGAAATACTAAATTTGGTAATACAAAATCCCCCTTTTAGTCATAATTCTCCACTCACTACTCACCTCCATTCTCTTACCTTCGCAGCCCATGGCACCCGGTTTACCTCACGATAATGTTATGCCTTCCAATGATCCGGATAAACCCAAAAAGCAGCAAATGGCTGAAATGTTTGACCGGATCGCTGGTCGCTACGATGTAACGAACCGGGTCTTGTCTGCGGGAATTGATACAAAATGGCGAAAGAAGGCCATACTTCAATTAAAGAAAGATGAGCCGAAGCAAATTTTGGACGTGGCGACAGGCACTTGCGACATGGCAATTATTTCTTATAAGCTTTTGAAACCCGAAAAAATAACCGGGATCGATATTTCCGAACAGATGTTAAAGCTTGGACGGAAAAAGGTTGAAAAAGAAGGACTTACTTCAGTCATCGAGTTACAAACAGGCGATAGTGAGACAATAAATTTTGCTGATAATTCGTTTGATGCGGTGACGGTTGCGTTTGGAGTAAGGAATTTTGAGAACCTTGAGACTGGTTTGAAGGAAATGCTTCGTGTATTAAAGCCGGGCGGTAAATTAATAGTGCTTGAGTTTTCAAGACCCCGTATAAAAATTTTCCGTAGCCTGTACAATTTATACATGAGTATCATAGCTCCCGAAGTGGCCCGTTGGTTTTCCCAGAATAAAAAGGCTTATCAATATCTCAATCAATCAGCCAAATTGTTTCCGGAACGCCAAAATTTTGTAGATATTTTAAATAGTTCAGGTTATTCCAATACCTCATTTAAACCATTAAGCGCAGGAATATGTTGCATATACACCGGAGAGAAATTGGTACGCTAAGGATCTGTTTTGTTTCTATCATTCTTTTATTGATTGCTTCAGCAACGTTTGCACAGGAAAGAGAACTTTACTTAACTGATCACGACAGTAAACCTTATTATTTCGGGATCACCCTGGGTGCAAATGTGTCGAGTTTTCATATTGAACACCATCCGCGATTTTTACAGTACGATAGTGTGTATACGGTCAACCCGGACTACACGGCAGGATTCCAATTAGGCTTATTGGCCACAGGAAGATTATCCAACCGCTTTGAAGTTCGTTTCAACCCTATGTTATTATTTACTGACCGGGGGTTAACGTACAAACTCAAGTATACAGATCCTTTTGAACAATCTGATTCTGTAACAAAGAAGATTGAATCTGTTATCACCACCTTTCCTTTGCAAATAAAGTTCTTCTCCGACCGCATTGGCAATTTCCGTGTGTACATGCTGGCCGGTGTAAAAGCAGACATCGACCTGGCGAGCAATGCACGTGCAAAAAGGGCAGAAGAACTTGTAAAGATCCAGAAGTATGATTACGGTATTGAAGCCGGTATTGGCTTCAATTTTTATTTTCCCAGTTTTATTTTATCTCCCGAGATCAAATTCAGCAATGGTCTTAAGAACATTCACAGCCGCGATGAGAATTTGAAATATTCCAACGTGCTTGACCGCATCACTTCAAGAATGATCGTTTTTTGTATTCACCTGGAAGGATAAAGCCCCTGTCCCCCGAATTGAAAACCTTAGGTCGTGCATGACTTTAATATTTGTAACGTCTTTATAGAGATAGGGTGAATGATTATGTTGTCGGCTTACACCTTACTATCAACTTCCGTTGCCTGCCCGTCCGTTCAGGCGGACGTCGCACACTTCGTCGTCCTGTAATTCTGCTATACAAGTACAAGTTGTCACAGATGCCACACCTGCCTGCCCGGCAGGCAGGGATTTTCACTAATTTTTCTGTGTATATCCGTGAAATCTGTGAGAATCAAATTTGTTCCTGCGAAAGATGAGTCACTTATTGGGAGACTATTGAGCATTTCTGACCCTTTATTAGAAAAGAATTTATCGTTCTGCTGTTATTTACCGGCTTCATTAATTTTCAATCTGAAAAAAGTTTTCTCATCTTTTTTAAAATTTTCTGTGCTTACAACACATTTTGAAAATTGCTGTGATAAAGAATCTTTTTTATTGTTGAAGACATCCTGCATATTCAGGGCAAATTGATCTTTTGTTGTCTTGTGATTAAACAAAAGATCTCCTGCCGCCATTGCCTTTGGCTGGTCAGTTTTAGAAATAAAATCCAGTAAAAAACTTTTTACAAGATCTCTTGCCAGGTCACCCCCATTATCTTCATCGATCCATTCCCTGTCTATTTCCAGTGTTGCTTCGTGAATAATGACTGAAACGGTATCTGTGTACAGGTAAATAGTGATGTAATCCTGGAAGCCACCTGTTTTTATTTCTCTCAGTTCTCCATTTTTATAGGGAGTTCTTTTCACTTCAGCCGCGTGAAAAAAATCGGCGAACTCGCTATGGAGATAGTCTTTATAACTGTCGCCAACCTGGGCGATTGAAAAAACAGGTGATAAAAGTAAAACAAACAGTAAATGCTTCATGGGGTAATATTTTTAAATGACCTATCCGGATATATGAACCCAAACTTATTTTTACGCGTAGTGCTCTTTGTGTATCCGTTGTGCACTTCGTGGCCTCCTTGCTTCAATAAAATAGGTCACAAAATCCACAAAGAGTACACAAGCACACAAAGGTTGTTCAAACAGAAAAGCTTTCATTTCTAAAAACCTTTCGAACCATTTAGCCAGGTTTCTAAAATTGTTTTTTGCAATTTATCCATATCCTGTTTACGGCTTATTGTAAAAGGTTTCTCGATCTTTTTACCCAATACAATACCGATTTCTTTTTTTTCATTGTTTTGCATTACTACCAGTTCGATCTTATCACCAGGATTCTTATTTTTTAAAACGGTTTCAATTGTCTGTGCATTGGGTTTTGCATTGTCCATTTCGAGAATCACGTTTCGCTGGCGCAATCCCGCCTTCCATGCCGGGGAATCCCAATCGACGCCGGCGATAAAAATGCTGTCATTTCTTTCCCTTGCAGATATTCCTAACCAGCCACCCGGGATCTCACTTGAACTGGTATCTATATCCAACCCGGCATAATCAAGATATTTTTTATAATCCACTTCTTTTGTAGTAGAGACATAGTCAAACACGTCTGCCAGGGAAGTTCCGGAAACTTTTTCACAAACTTGCCTGAATTCATCTTCGGTAAATCCTCTCTTCTTTTGTTTATAGAATTCTTCATACAATGTTCGCATCACATCATCCAGAGACTTTTTATTTTTCGTTTCATGCCGGATCTTGAAATCAAGCAGCATACCGACTGCCGGACCCTTATCATAATAAGAAATTGTTTTGTTGACATCATCCCCTGTGCGGCCAAAGGGTCCGTCACTCCAGGTCTCATAGCTGGCGTCAGTCAGGGATTGATAAAGACGTCCTGGCTTCCCTTCATATGCAAGTATGTTTGAACGGAAGGCATTGAATAATTCATCTTCACTGCACAAACCGGCACGCTTAACGATCATCTGCTCATAATAAACAGACAAACCCTCCGATACCCAAAGCATTTTCGTGCGGCTGCCATTGTCGTAATCAAACGGCCCCAGCTCAATAGGCCGGATGCGTTTGACATTATAATTATGAAAATATTCGTGAGCAAGAAAGAAATATGTTTTCAAACGGTTTTGCGGTAGATTCTGATTATTTCCGTTAAAACTCACCGTAGCGGAATTCAAATGCTCAATACCGCCCGCTCCGGGTCCTATGCCAATAAAGCTATAATGCTTGTAAGGAATGTCTCCAATAAGGGTCGTCGCAGTTTCGACGATCTTTTTTAGATCATTCATAAAACTCACCCTGTCAAATTCACCCGGCTTATAGGCAATAAATCGATGAAGGATTCCCTTTACAAAAAACCCAGGCAACTCTTCAAGATTGCCGACAAGGATCGGGCTATCATAAAGTATATCGTAATCAGGAGCGGCATAGACAAACCGTTTCCCGGAAACAGAATCGAGTCCGGTTGCAACATTCTTCCAGGTTGAATAAGGTCGTATTGCCACCGTGACCGGGTGATTGATTTCTCCTGCAGGATAAAGAAAAACTCCCGCAGGCAAAATATACCCTCTCTCTTCATCAAGATAAGGTGTGCCCACAAAAGGACGGATTGTTTTTACATCATAACTGATCACGAATGAAGCAGGGCTGTTGTTCACCCTCCAGGCGTTGCCCGGCATTTTTCGCCAGCCTGTAACATTCCGGGAAGCATCTGTGACCTGGAAATTTTCAACGTTATTGGCGAAATCAAGTCGCTGGTAATATCCGGGTGACCACACCGGCATTTTAACATCAACAGAATCTCCTCCCAAACCTGTACAATTCATACTAACATGAAATGTATGGGTAGCCGGCTGGTCCATTGAAACGTTAAACTGGATAGTGCTTTTTTGCGCATAAAGGAAATTGGACGTTTTTAAGAGAAATATTGCAACAATGATATAGCGTATGTGGCCGATCCTTTTCATTTGAAATATTGTAAGATGTACTTAAAATTCAAATTGTCTCCTGGTGGCATTCAACCTTATTCCTAACGAAATGACGGTGGTTTTTGTCAAAGTGGATGTAGCAGCGACATCATATTTTCTGTAAAAAGTTGAGAGGTCAATAAAAAGATTTTGTTTTAACTCATACGACAATAAAAAAGAAGCGGTGAAGGTTTTCCCCGGGTAAAGATCTTCGCCTGTTTGAAATCCGGTTTCCCTGTTTCGGAAAGTATACGGTAAAAAAATATTGCTACCGTAGCTTACTGTGTTGGATGTATCCGTGCCTTGTTTCCAGAAAAAAAGTTTTCCTTCCAAATACCATTTTGGCGCGGGTTGATATCGTGCAATACCTATGAACTCCTGGAAACTGGCCCCCAGCGGGTGTGCCAGTGGTTGATTATAGTGTGTGTAATTAGCAATAGAATCACTGTGAGAATAAGTAAATGGACGAACATGATTGCTTTCTACCTGCAAGTCAAGGTTTTTTATCCCAAACGCATCAATATATTTTGCACCAAGCTGTATTCCCCATTTATTGACCCATGAGCCATTGTTTTCTTTTACCTCGCTCAGGACAAACTCATCTACTTGAAGCTGGCCATAGAATTGAAGGGCATGTGCCACGTTTGCTTTAAAATCCAATCCTACCAGTGCGTTATCAAAACTTCCATTTTGCTGCTCAATAGAACGATAAAAGATAATTGGATTCAAATAACCAAATTCGAAATGATCAGGTCTTCCGAAAATGATCCCTTCAAACAACCCGATATTTAG
>Ga0070662_100002481_pt1 | contig 11366 bp, 9 predicted proteins | sample KBSC53metaG_FD_65648 | JGI IMG/M metagenome (GOLD analysis project Ga0070662, IMG submission 65648) | Corn rhizosphere microbial communities from Kellogg Biological Station, Michigan, USA - KBS C5-3 metaG | ecosystem: Host-associated > Plants > Roots > Rhizosphere > Soil ...
GACGATCCCGCCGGCGCTCCTGCAGCGCGCGGATCAGGTGATCGAATGAAGGCGAGAGCCAGCCGATGCCCCGGGGTGATCGGTGAGCGGTGGATGCCTATGCTACAGTGCGAGCAAAAGGAGGGGCCGTCCATGCCGGACGTCGTACACCTGGGCAGTGGGAAGGTCCGCGAGCTCTACGCCCTCGACGACGAGCGGCTCCTGCTCGTGGCCTCCGATCGCATCTCCACCTTCGACGTCGTGCTGCCGACCGCGATCCCGGACAAGGGCCGGGTGCTGACCGGCATGTCGGGCTTCTGGTTCGCCCGCACCCGGTCCATCGGCCCCAACCACCTGCTCGCCCTCCGCCCCGACGGCCGCTCCACCGAGTGCCGGCGGCTCGAGATGCTGCCGATCGAGTGCGTGGTGCGCGGCTACCTCTCCGGCTCCGGCTGGAAGGACTATCAGAAGACCGGGCTGGTCTGCGGCCACCGGCTGCCCGCCGGGCTGCGCGAGTCGGACCGCCTGCCCGCGCCGATCTTCACCCCCGCCACCAAGGCCCAGACCGGCCACGACGAGAACATCACCCGCGAGCAGGGCGCGGCCATCGTGGGCGCCGAGCGCTTCGCGGAGGCGGAGCGGCTGTCGATCGCGCTCTACGAGCTCGCGGCGGCCTTCGCGCTCGAGCGCGGCATCATCATCGCCGACACCAAGTTCGAGTTCGGGGTGGACCGCGGCGGGCGGCTGGTGCTGGGTGACGAGGCCCTCACCCCCGACTCCTCGCGGTTCTGGCCCGCGGATCAGTACTCGCCGGGCGGACCGCAGCCCTCGTTCGACAAGCAGTACGTGCGCGACTACTGCGAGAAGATCGGCTGGGGCAAGACCTACCCGGGCCCCGAGCTCCCGGAGGACGTGGTTTCCGGCACCCGCCAGCGCTACATCGAGGCCTTCGAGCAGCTCACCGCGATCCCCTTCGACAAGTACCTGGCCAACCCCTCCGTCGTCCTGTCCTGATTCCCCCCTCTCCCTCTCCCCCTGGGGAGAGGGCAGGGTGAGGGGGACGCCCTAGAGCTCCGGCGCAACCGGCCGCGTGCCCGGCACCTCCGGGTGAAAGCCGGGCGCCGCCGGCGGCGGCACCGGGCGCCTCAGCGCCCACGCCAGCGCGATCCCGCCGACCCCGATCAGGAGCCCGTCCACGACCCGAAAGACCGGCGGGAACAGCGGGCACCAGGCGGCCAGCCCGATCGCGTAGACGATCGCCGCCCACCGGGGGAGCACGCGGCTGCGCGCCACGGCGGTGGCGAGCACGATGGCCCCGATCGCGAGCAGCACGAGCCCCAGCAGCATCACCAGCGTGGCGCCCCCGATGTAGATCAGGCTCACCGCCGGCGCGATGGACACGTTGCCCGCGAGGTAGATCCGCCCGATCGCGGGCATCGCGTAGAGCTCCACCCCGAGCGTCGGCAGGATGAGCGCGACTCCCAGGCTGCAGAGCAGCATCGCCCGCCGCGAGCGGGCCTCGACACCCCCGGCGGAGAGCCGCGCGTGCAGCGCCGGCAGCACGCAGAGGAGCAGCACGAAGCCGATCAGGGCCAGGTAGTGCGCGAGCCGCCACGCGGGGGAGGCGACCGCCGGCGCCGCCGCGTCCATGGTCTCCATCGGATGCGTGGGGTCGAAGAAGAAGAACGGTCGGAACTGCGGGAACAGCGCGAGGGCCAGACTCGACACGCCGAGCGTCAGGGCCGGGCCACGCATGGCCACGCGCTCACCGGTCTCCGCGGCCGGCGTAACCGCGGGCGCGATCGCGCTCACGCAGCTCATTCGCCCGCTTCCCGGCCGGCCCGTATCCGCCGCCGCCCGGCGTGCTCACCAGCACGCGGTCGCCGCGCTCCAGCACGTGCTGGCGCCGGTGATCCACCTTCTTGCCGTTGATCCGCACGTCGCCCAGGCCGCCCGCGCCGCCGCCGGCCAGCCCCGGCGCGGGGAAGCGGGTACGCTCGGCCATGAAGCTCATCACGATCGGCCGCGGCGACTCGCTCTCGATCAGCATGTCCTGCCCGAGGCCGCCGCGGAACTTTCCCTTGCCGCCCGAGCCCGCGCGCATGCGCTTGTAGTGGAAGAAGAGCGGGCTGTTGCGCTCCGCCACCTCCACCGGCGTGCTCGAGATGTTGCTGGGCCACGAGAGCACGTGCTCGCCGTCCTTGGACGCGGTGGCGCCCATGCCCCCGTTGAAGAACAGCACCGTGGTGTACGGCCGCCCGTCGTCGCGCGTGCCCGACTGCGCCACCGCCCAGAGCGGCGAGCCGGCCGCGGCGGCCACGCGATCCGGGATCACCTGGTGGAGCGCGCCCAGCACCAGGATCGGCACGTAGTGGCCGGTCTGCGCGCGGCTCACCACCGCGGCGGGGAACTTCGGGTTGAGGAGACACCCCTCGGGAGCCTCCACCGTCACCGGGCGGTACATGCCCTCGTTGTTCGGCAGGCCGGGGAGCAGCGCGCAGCGCACCGCGTACGCGGTCATGGCGTAGGTGTAGGCCAGCACGCAGTTGATCGCGCGCGGCTGCGCGGGTGACGTCCCGTTGAAGTCGGCCACGATTCGGTCGCCCGCCACGGTGAGCGCGAGCCGGAACCTGTAGGGCGCCTCGAAGCCGTCGGTGTCGATGCCGAAGCGGTAGGTGCCGTCGGGCACCGCGCGGATCGCCTCCCGCATCGCGCGCTCCGAGCGGCCGAAGAGCTCGTCGCCCAGTCCCTCCAGCGAGTCGAGGCCGTACTCGTCCATCAGCCGTCCCACCCGGCTCTCCATCAGCTCGTTGGCGCTCACCTGGGCCCAGATGTCACCCACCGTCTGGTCGGGGGTCCGCACGTTGGCCCGCAACAGCGCGACCAGGGTGTCGTCCACCCGGCCCTCGCGGATGAGATGCGTGAGCGGGATGTGGAAGCCCTCCTCGAACAGCTCGCGCGCCTCGATGGCCCGGATGCGCCCGCCGATGTCCGGCATGTGCGACGTGGTGGAGGCGAACGCCACCAGCCGATGGCCGTGGGCGTCGGGACGGAAGATGGGCTTCACCAGGCACACGTCGCTCATGTGCCCGGTGCCCTGCCACGGGTCGTTGGTGATCAGCACGTCGCCCGGCTTCAGCCGCTCCGGCCCCAGCTCGCGCAGGAAGTGGCGCACGGTGGCCGGCAGCGTGCCGATGAACGAGGGGATCGAGCCCGAATTCTGGGCCAGCGCGTGCCCCCGCGCGTCGGTGAGCACGCACGCGAAATCGTTGGCCTCGTTGGAGAGCGTGGAGAACGAGGTGCGCACGATGGCCTTCGCCGCCTCGTCCACCACCGAGATGAGGCGGGTCCAGAGGACTTCGAGCGTGATGGCGTCGAATGCCGTGGTCATGACCTCCCCCTCGTCTTCATCTCACCCTCTCCCCCTTCGGGAGCGAGGGGCGCCCGTTCCCCCTCTCCCCTCCGGGGAGAGGGCAGGGTGAGGGGGCAGGGTCACCACGAGGTTCCCGCTGCGCGCCACCACCGCGGTCGCGCCCGGGCCGATCACCAGCGTCGAGCCCTCCTCCTCCACCACCGCGGGCCCCGCGATCTCGTCGCCGACTCCCAGACGATAGCGGTCGTACACGGACGTCTCCACCCAGCCGTCCGCGTCCGGAAAGTAGGCGCGGCGCGTGCCCTTGAGCGCGGCGCGCGCGCCGCCTCCCGCGCGCCCCTCCAGCACCACCTCGCTGCCCGAGACCGGCGCTCGCACCGCGACCCGGATGTTGATGAACTCCACCGGCACGCCGGGCGGCGTCAGGGCGAACTTCTCGCGGTACGCGCCCTCGAAGGCGCCGCGCAGGACCGCGCGGCCGCCGTCGCTGTCCTCGTAGGGCCCGGGCGGCAGCGCCACCACCAGGTCGAAGCCCTGGCCCATGAAGCGCCCATCGGCCAGCCGCTCCACCGTGGCCGACTCGAGCTTCAGCCCGGTCTCGGCCATTACCGCGCGCGCCTCCTCCTCCAGGCGGGCGAACGCGGCCTCCAGCTCCGCGATGCTGCCCCGGTCGAGCCGGATGCCGACGGTGGCGCCGCGGTCGACGCGCGCCGGCGCGACCAGCAGGCCCAGCGCGGAGGCCACCCCCGCCGACGGCGGGCAGACGACGCGGCCGATCCCGAGCTTGCGCGCCACCGAGTAGGCGTGCACCGGTCCCGCCCCGCCGGTGCAGAGCAGCGCGTAGTCGCGAGGGTCGCGGCCTCGCTCCGCGATGTGCACGCGCGCCGCGCCGGCCATGTTCTCGTTCACGATGTCGTGGATGCCCCACGCGACCTTCGTCGACTCGAGCCCGAGCCGCCGCGCGAGCCCCTCCACCGCCCCGATGGCCGCCGCCATGTCCACCGCCACCTCGCCGCCCGCGAAGTAGTCCGGGTTCAGGTAGCCGAGCAGGAAGTCGGCGTCGGTGACCGTCGGCTCCCTGCCGCCGAGCCCGTAGGCCGCGGGCCCCGGGTGCGAGCCGGCGCTCCGCGGGCCCACCTTCAGGAGCCCGATCTCGTCGACGGCCGCGATGCTGCCACCCCCCGCCCCGATCTCGATCAGCTCGATGGTGGAGATGCGGATCGGCAGGCCGCTGCCCTCGATGAACCGACGCTGCCGCGCGGCCTCGAAGGAGTACGCGGTGAGCGGCTCGCCGCCGTCCACCAGCGACAGCTTGGCGGTGGTGCCACCCATGTCGAAGGCGAGCACGCGCCCGTCGCCGTCGGCCTCGCCGAAGAACGCGGCCGCGATGGCCCCCGCGGCGGGGCCGGACTCCAGCATCTGCACCGGCACCCGCTGCGCCTCCGTCACGTGGGTGAGGCCGCCGCTCGACAGCATCAGCAGCAGCGGCGCCGGAACGCCGAGGGCGGCCACCCGCTCCGCCATGAGGGCCAGGTACTTCTGGGCCAGCGGCTTGATGTAGGCGTTGGCCACCGTGGTCGAGGCGCGCTCGTACTCGCGGATCTCGGGCGCCACCTCGTGCGAGGTGGTCACCGCCACGCCGGGGTGCCGCCGGGCGATGATCCGCGCCGCCTCCCGCTCGTGGCGCGGGTTGGCGTAGGCGTGCAGGAACACCACCGCGATCGCGGTCGCCCCCGCCCGGGCGAGGACGGCCGCCTTCGCGGCCACCGCGCGCGGGTCGAGCTTGCGGGCGATGCGCCCGTCCGCCCTCGTGCGCTCCGGCACCTCCAGGCGCAGCTCGCGCGACACCAGCGGCTCGGGCTTGGTGATCGCGAGGTCGTAGAGCTCGTACTTCCGCTCGCGCCCGATCTCGAGCGTGTCCGCGAACCCCGCGGTGGTGATGAGCCCGGTGCGGGCCCCCTTGCGCTCGATCAGGGCGTTGGTGAAGAGCGTGGTGGCGTGAACGGTGCGGGAGAACGCGGCCGGGTCGACCCGCGCCTGGCCGAGGAGCCCCTCCACCCCGGCGGCCACCGCGCGCGCGGGATCATCGTGGGTCGTGAGGACCTTGCGGCTCCACCGGGCTCCGGTGTCGTGGTCATAGACCACGAGATCGGTGAACGTGCCGCCGATGTCGATGCCGAGCGAGTACTGGGCCACCGCGCGAGCCCCTCAGCGCGCCTTCAGCCGCAGGTCCTCCGCGGGCGCCGAGTAGGAGAAGCCGGGGATCAGACCCGCCCCGCCCTCTTCCACGCGCGGCCCGATGCCCCAGATGAAGGCCAGCTCGTAGATCGGGATGTTGATGACCTTGTCCACGAGCGTCTTCTGGATCTGGGCGAGCAGCGCCTCGCGCTTCTTCGGATCCAGCTCCCGCCCCTGGCGGGAGTAGAGGTCGTCCACCTCGGGCAGGCTGCCGTAGGCGTAGATGCCGTTCTTCGTCGCGTACGGCTCGAGCCGCGTCGCCGCGTTGCCGAAGGCGGCGCTGATCACCAGGATCACCCCGTGGAGCTTCTTCTCCCGCCACGCGGTGAAGTAGGCCGCGCGCTCCATGGTCCGCATCCTCGTCCGGATGCCCACCGTCTGCAGATAGCCCTGGATCGCCTCGCCCATCGAGTTGTAGGGCGGGAACGGATAGAAGTCTCCGCCGTCGAAGCCGTTCGGGTAGCCGGCCTCGGCCAGCAGCTTCCTGGCCTTCGCCGGATCGGGCGCGGGCGGCTCGTAGGGCACCGCGTACTGGAAGATGCGCGGCACGATGTTGCCGGTGAGCCGGGAGAAGCCGAGGGTCTCCGCCTGGTTCACCGCCTGCCGGTCGATGGCGAGGCTCGCCGCCTGGCGCACCCGCAGGTCGTGCCACGGCGACTTGGGATCCCACTGCTCGGACAGCTCGAGCCAGAAGGCGCCCGAGAGCAGCGGCGCCTTCACCGTGAAGCCCGGCGTGTTGCGGATGGCCTCCGCGGTCGGGCCGGTCAGCAGGTACGCGATGTCGACCTCGCCCGCCTTCAGCGCGGCCGCGCGCGTCGTCTCCTCCGGCATCGAGCGCATGATCAGGCGCTTCACCGACGGAGCCTTGCGCCAGTAGCCGTCGAAGGCCTCCATGACGATCTCGACCCCCGGCTTGTACGAGACCACCTTGTAGGGGCCCGCCCCGATGGGGGCGGCCTTGAAGGCGTCGTCTCCCACCTGCTGGACGTACTTCTTGGGCACGATCCAGGCCGCGCCCGAGGCGGTGGTCCCGTAGAAGGTCATGAAGTCGGCCCAGGGCTCCTTGAGCACGAAGCGCACCTGGGTCGGCCCCAGCACCTGCACCTCCTTCACCTTCTCCTTCAAGAGGGTGGCGCTGGCTCCCTTGTAGCGATCCCAGGAGAACTTCACGTCCTCCGCGGTGACCGGCTCTCCGTTGTGGAAGCGCGCGTTCTTCCGGAGCGTGAACGTGTAGGTGAGGTGGTCCTTCGACTCCTGCCAGGACTCGGCCAGGCTCGGGGTCATGAGCCCGCCCGGCATCGGCTTCACCAGCGCATCGTGGATGGCGTACAGCACCATGAACGGGGTGCTGAACGCCTCGGTCTCCGCCGGGTCGAGCCAGCGACCGACCAGCGTGACGTGCAGGCCCCATCGCATCTCGCCGTCGGCGGCGAGCGCCGCCGGCGCGACACCGAGGAGCAGGACGAGCGAGAGGACCGAGACGGCGAGGCGGAGCGATCGGCGGGCGAGGGTTGTCATGACGGCAACCCTAGGACGAACCCGCCATGCAGGTCAAGGACCGGCGGCGGCTCGGCTCAGGCCTGGCGCGTGAACCCGTCCGGGCTCCAGCGCTCGCTGCCGACCCCGTGGTGGACGATGAAGAGCCCGTCGGGGTCGTACGTCTGCTTGGCGCGAAGCAGCCGGGCGTAGTTCGATCCCCAGTAGGCGCGCGCCCAGTCCGGCTGGAAGAAGTCGCTCTCCGACACGTAGGAGCCGGCCTCCGGCACGAGCGCCCGCAGCTCGCGCATGGCCCGCTCGATCGAGTCCGCGCTCCGGCGCGCGCCCGCCACGTCCGGCTCGTACCCGGCCACGCCGGGATAGCCCGGCGGCCCGGTCGCGCCCGCGATGACCAGCGCGAAGGCGTCGAGCGCGGCCGGGTTGATCGCGGTGTCGCGGGCCGCCGCGATCTCCTCGGCCGGCGCGCCCGCGAGCCCCTTGTTGACGTGGAGGCCGAATCCCCAGTGGCGGCTGGCCGCGAAGAGCGCGTCGGCCAGGCGGTCCCTCCGTCCGGGCGCAAGCAGCGCGGCGGGCAGCCACGCGGACTGGTATCCCTGCAGAACCTGCCCCGCCTGCCCCGCATCGCCGGCCCAGACGATGTTGCCCTCGGGCGCGCCGGGGCGGTCGTCCGCCACCACGACGCCGGGGATCTGGCGCAGGAACGCCGCGTCCCAGAACTTCCGCGCCGGCACCGCGACCACGAGCGGCGCGGACGTGAGGCGGAAATCGCCCGGGGCCGCCGCGACCCAGTCGAGAAACGGCCGCCACACCGCCTCCGCCTGCGCCTGATCCAGCCCTGGAAGACCATGCGGATCTCGAGGCGGTTCTCGCGGCGGAAGACGATCTGCTCGCCCCAGTGCGGGTCGAGCAGCGCCTCGGCGTAGAACGCGACGATCCGGCCCACCAGGCGCCGGTACGCCGCGTCGGTGGTGGCCTGGATCGTCACGTTGACCGGCCCGACGAACGCGGGCAGCTCGCGCGTCCGGAGCGTGAGGCGCGTCACCACCCCGAGCGAGCCCCCGCCGCCGCCCTTGAGCCCCCAGAAGAGCTCCGGGTTCGAGCACGCGCTCGCGACGCGCACCGCGCCGTCGGCGGTGACCACCTCGGCCTCCAGCAGGCCGGCGGCGGCCAGGCCGTAGCGCTTGGAGAAGCTGCCGAAGCCTCCGCTCTGGATCAGGCCCGCGACGCCGACGGTGAGGCAGCCGCCGCCCTGGACGTAGCGGCCCGCCTTCGTGGTCACCGCGTCGTAGGCGTGCCCCCACAGCGCGCCGGCCTCCACCGTGACCGCGGGCTGCGGGGCGATGCGCCCGGCGCAGCTGGCGGGTACGAAGGCATCGTGCAGCGTGGTCGCGCGCATGGGGCGCGTCCACACCAGCAGGGAGTCCGGCGCGCACGAGGTCCCCAGGTAGCTGTGGCCGCCGCCCTTCACGACCAGGCGCAGCCGGTGCTCGCGCGCGAAGTCGACCGCCGCGACCACGTCCGCGGTGGTGCGGGCCGCCACCGCGTAGACGCTGGGCTCGGAGGTCCACGCGTTCACCCAGCCGAGGTTCTGGGTGAGCCCCACCTCGTCGCCGAGGTAGTAAGGGTTCTTCACCCGCCGCGAGAACTCCTGGCAGGCCTCCGCCTGGAGCGAGCGCACGCACTCGGCGAGCGGCGACTGCACGCGGACGAGCCGGCCCCCGGTGCGCTGGCGGAGCCGCTCCCACGCCGCCGCGTCGGGCCACTCCGGGTCCGACGGCCGCACGCGGCGGAGCGGACCGCCGACCGGCCCGGAAGCGGGCGCGCGGGCCGCGCAGCCGGGCGCCACCATCGCGGCCAGCCCCGCCAGCGCGGTCTGCGTGAGGAGGGTGCGCCGATGCATCACGTCCGGCCGCGCGTCAGAAGATGGCGAGCGGATGCGCGGGCGCGCCGGTGGCACCCACCAGGCGCAGCGGCGTCGCGGTGAAGAGGAACTCGTTGCGTCCCTCCTCCGCGCAGGCCTTCGCGAGGCGCTCGGGGTCCGCGTTGTCGATGAGGGCCAGCCCCAGGAACGGGATCGCCAGGTGGGCGGACATGCCGAAGCCCGGATAGCGGCTGGGCCGCTCGTCCATCATGTCCCAGGCGATGCCCGCGATGTCCTTGGCCCGGAACCATTCCAGACACGACAGGTTGAGGCCCGGGTGATCCGAGATCCGGGGCTTCCACTCCGGATTCTCGGCGCGGAACTTCTCGTCGCCGCTCCGCACCACCACCACGTCGCCCGGCTCCACGCGCACCCCCGCGCGCCGCTCCGCCTCGTCCAGCTCGCGCGGCGTCACCGGATGCCCCACCGTGACGTAGCCCTCCTTGCGCCCGGCCGCGACGTCGAGGAAGACACCCCGGGTGGTGATGCCTCGTTCGAAGATCGGATCGATCGGGCACCAGAGCGCGCCCTCGACGGTGAGGCTGTCCGCGAACGACCGCCCGTTGTAGAGCTCGCCGTCCCAGCCCACGTGGCAGAGCGCGTCGACGTGGGTGATCCAGTAGCCGTGGTAGACCATGTCGAAGCGGTCGAGCACCACGTCGACCCGCTCTCGCTTCGACGGGAACGTCACGTGGTACATGTACACCGGCCGCGGGATGACGTCTCGCGCGAGAGAGACCGGGCGTCCCTTCCTGACGAGGCGCTGGGCCTGGGCCTGCTTGGCCGGCGTGATCAGGTTCAGGGTGCCGAGCTGGTCGTCGTGGCCCCAGCGGCCCCAGTTGTTCAGCTCCTTGAAGTAGCCTTCGACGCGATCGCGGCTCGGCAGCGGGGCATCGTCCATCGGAGCGTCCCTTTCTCGCGTTCGTGCGGGGTGCACAGCAAGATGCCGCACGTTAGCACGAGCCGGGCGCCCGGGCACGTCACGACCGCTTCCCCGATCGTCGCTTGACAACTCCCCGCGCTGACCGGAACCTTTCCCTGCATCGGCGGGCCCGATCCACGCCGCCGGTATGCTCACGGAGGACCGCATGTTGGATGAGTTGAGGCTGCTCGTCGTCGTCGACAACGAGACGGACACGCTGTCGAGCATCGGCGAAGGGATCCCGCAGACTCCGGAGGTCGTCCAGCAGCTGCCGCGCATCGCCGCCACGCGCACGCATGCCGGGCACCCATGCAAGGTGGTGTTCGACCGGCTGTGCTGCGCCGGCCACGGCTTCTCGGTGCTCGTGACCGGGCGGCGCGGTGACCGGCAACGCACCATGCTCTTCGATGTCGGGCCGTACGCCGATCTCTGGCTCGCCAACGCCGCGCGCCTCGGGATCGATCTGGCCACGATCGAGCTGGTGTTCCTGTCGCACTGGCACTCCGATCACAGCGGCGCCCTGGCCCACGTCGTCGCGGCGGTGGCCGAGGCGCGCCGGAAGGCCGGCGTCGACGCGCCGGTCCTCGTCGATCTGCACCCCGACCGGCCGGATCAGCGCGGCATCCTGTTACCGAACGGCACGATGATCATGCTCGCGCCCGAGCCGACGTTCGAGGCGGTGGAGTCTGCCGGCGGCCGAGTGGTCAAGTCGGCCAAGGGCCATCCGCTTTGCGACAGCTTCTTCTTCGGTAGCGGCCAGATCGACCGCCTCACGGAGTACGAGACCGGGCTCGTCGGTCACCACAGCTTTCGCGGCGAGGCCGGCACGGAAGACCCTCTCATCCTCGACGAGCGCTACGTGGCCGCTCAGGTGCGCGGTCGGGGTGTCACGCTGCTCTCGGCGTGCTCACACGCGGGCGTCGTGAACGCCGCGCTCGGGGCGCAGGCCGCCTTCGGGGATCCGGTCGATCTGCTGCTCGGCGGCTATCACCTGAGCGGCAAGGCGATGGAGGCACGCATCGAAAAGACGGTCCGCGATCTGCGCGAGCGCATCCGACCACGCATCGTGGCACCCGGCCACTGCACGGGCTGGCGAGCCAAGGTGGCGCTGGCTCACGCGTTCGCGCCGGATCACTATGGGCCGAGCGCCGTCGGAGCGGCCTACACGCTCCGAGGGCCCGGGTGATCGGCTAGGGCAGCAGCACGGCCTCCACCGGCCGGCGCGGGCTCGGCCCGGCCGCTCGGGCGGGAACGCCCATGCGGAACGCGAACGTGGGCTTCCACTCCGGGGCGCCGGTCAGCGCGGCCAGCGTCGTCGCGGCGTGCGCCCCAGCACGCGCTCGCGGTCCACCATCTCCACCGGCTGGTTAATGGGCTGCGAGGCGAGCCCGCGGCTCGTGGCCAGGAGGTGCAGCCGCTGCCACAGGCGCCCGGCT
>Ga0070662_100002497_pt1 | contig 11341 bp, 8 predicted proteins | sample KBSC53metaG_FD_65648 | JGI IMG/M metagenome (GOLD analysis project Ga0070662, IMG submission 65648) | Corn rhizosphere microbial communities from Kellogg Biological Station, Michigan, USA - KBS C5-3 metaG | ecosystem: Host-associated > Plants > Roots > Rhizosphere > Soil ...
AGTCGATGCTCGAGCCGAAGGTCGAGGCGCGGCTGCTCCAGGAGCTCGCGGTGCAGCGCCACGAGCGCGTCCTCGAGATCGGCGCCGGCTCCGGCTACATGGCGGCGCTGCTTGCGCACAAGGCGCAGCACGTGACGACGATCGAGATCGATCCCGAGCTCGCGCGCCTCGCCACCGAGAACCTCAAGCGCGCGTGGGTGATGAACGCGCGCGTGATCGAGGCCGACGCGTCCAAGGGCCTGATCGTCGACGGCCCGTTCGACGTCATCGTCCTGTCTGGATCGGTCGCCGAGGTGCCGCGGCCGCTGCTCGGGCAGCTCAAGCCCGACGGTCGGCTGACCGCGATCGTCGGCGAGCTGCCGATCATGCGCGCCGTCCTCGTCACGCGCGGCGACGACGGCGGCCACTCGACCGTCGAGCTGTTCGACACCGTCGCGCCCCGGCTCAGCGGTTTCCCCGAGCCGAGCCGCTTCGCCTTCTGAGACCCCGGACGATGCCCGGGCGCAGTCCGTCGCACGAAACCGCGGTCGCGGCGGCTTCGTCGCGCAGGCCGTCGCATCGCCGCGGCGCGCGCGGCCCGGCTCGCCTATAAATCCGCCCGGCGACGCACCGTCCGCGGCGCCGCCTCGGCGTGCCCGCGACGTCGAGACCACCGACCAGGAGCCCGCATGCCCGCCGAGAACCGAAACCTGCCCAGGATGCGACGTCGCGAGCGCCGCACGACGCTCGCGCGGGCGATGGGGCTGTTCGCCCTCGCCGGCGCGTCGCTCGGTTCGACGAGCGTTCGCGCGCAGTCGCTCCTCGAGCTCTACGAAGGCGCGCACGGCTACGACGCGACCTACCTGTCGGCGCGCGCGCTCGCCGATTCGGCGATCTATCGCGTCGAGCAGGCGCGCGCGCTGATGCGGCCGAGCGCGGCGCTGTCGGCCAACCTGGGCCGCACGCAGACGAAGCCGACGGTCGGCGACAACTTCGCCAACAACTCGTATGGCGCAACGCTGAGCGGCAAGCAGCCGCTCTTCAACCGCGCCAACAACGCGACGATCGCGCAGGCCGAGCGGACGCTCGAATCGTCGCTCGCCGATCTCGACACCGCCGAGCAGGACCTGATCCTGCGCGTCAGCCAGGCCTACTTCGACGTCCTCGGCGCCCAGGACACGCTCGAGACGACCCGCGCCAACAAGACCGCGATCGCCGAGCAGCTGGCTTCGGCAAAGCGCAACTTCGAGGTCGGCACGGCGACGATCACCGACACGCGCGAGGCGCAGGCGCGCTTCGACCTCGCGACGGCGCAGGAGATCGCTGCCGACAACGACCTCGTCAGCAAGCGGATCGCGCTCGACCAGCTCGTCGGCCGCACGAACGTCACGCCGCGGCCGCTCGCGGTGCCGGTCGCGCTGCCGCCGACGGCGAGCGTCCCGCTCGAGCAGCTCGTCAGCCGCGCCGCCGACGAGCATCCCGCCGTGCGCCGGGCGCAGGTCGCATACGAAGTGGCGCAGCTCGAGACCGAGAAGGCGCGCGCGCAGGCGCTGCCGACGGTCGACGCGGTCGCTTCGGTGGCCGGCGGCCACGGCACGATCGCGGCGAACGCGACCGGCTACAACGCCGCCGGCACCATCGGCGTCCAGATCAACGTCCCGCTCTACGCCGGCGGCTCGATCCAGAACCGGATCCGCGAGACGATCGTCCTCGAGGAGCGCTCGCGCAACGACCTCGAAGCGGCGCGCCGCACGGTGACGCAGTCGACGCGACAGGCGTACTACACGGTGCAGTCGAGCGCTGCGCAGGTGAAGGCGCTCGAGGCCGCGGAGGCGTCGAGCCAGCTCGCGCTCGAGGCGACGCAGCTCGGCTACCGCGTCGGCATCCGCGTCAACGTCGACGTGCTGAACGCGCAGAGTCAGCTCTATCAGACGCGGCGCGACCTCGCGCGTGCGCGCTACGACCTGCTGCTCGCGACGCTGCGGCTGCGGCAGGCGTCGGGTCGGCTCGTCGCGTCGGACGTCCTCGGCATCGATCGGCTGCTCGTCCGCTAGACGATCTTCCGCGCTCCGCGGCACATGCGACCGGGTCCGGGCACGCCGATTGCACGCTGCGCGACGTTTGCAGGGGCCGTCGATCCGCCGCAGAATCGATCGAAGAGTCGGCGTGACGACCGACTCGCGGAGGAGACGACATGTGCAAGCTCTGCGAAGCGGGCTTTCTGCAAGCCCATGGCGGTTCACGTCGCAAGTTTCTGAGGGCGACCACTGCGGCGGGCATCGCCGCTTCGGGGCTCGGTCTGTTTGCGCCACGGCTCGCCGCGGCCGACGACGATAACGACAACGACAACGATCGAATGCCCGAGGACAGCGGCGTTCCCGGCCGGCGCTACCTGATCCGCGGCGGCTCGGTCATGTCGATGGATCCGAAGGTCGGCGACTTTGCGCAGGCCGACGTGCTCGTCGAGGGCAAGAAGATCCTCGCTGTCGGGCCGAGCCTGCATGCCGGCGGCGCGGCGGTGATCAACGCGCGCGGCAAGATCGTCATGCCGGGCTTCATCGACACGCACCACCACCAGTTCGAGACTGCGCTGCGCAGCTTCCTCGCCGACGGCGTCCTGATCAACGACGGCTCCGGGTCGCCGAGCGGCAGCACGACCTACTTCGAGTTCATCCTGCTGACGTTCGCGCCCGTCTACCGGCCGCAGGACGTCTACATCAACGAGCTGTTCGGCGGGCTCAGCCAGCTCGACGATGGCGTGACGACGGTGCACGACGTCTCGCAGATCCACCATTCGCCCGAGCATTCCGATGCCGCCGTCCAGGCGCTGATCGACACCGGGCGGCGCGCGGCGTTCGGCTACTTCGAGAGCGCGGGCGCCAACATCCTCGGCACCAACCCCGGCAACAAGTACCCGACCGACGCGGTCCGCATCAAGAACAAGTGGTTCTCGTCGAACGATCAACTGGTCTCGATGATCATGGGCGGCGAGGTCTACCTCGGCGATGCGACCACCGACCTGTCGTGGACGATCGGCCGCCAGCTCGGGCTGCAGGTCGCGGCGCACATCCTGTCGCCGTTCGGCATCCGTCCGATCTTCGACAAGCTGGCGGCGGGAACCGGCGGCAACGGCAACATCGGCATCGGACCGGACAACCTGTTCATCCACATGACCGGGATGGCCGATGCCGCGTGGCAGCGCGTCAAGGACGTCGGTGCGCAGGTCTCGCTCGCGGTGCCGATCGAGATGAACATGCGCCACGGCATGCCGCCGATCCTGAAGATGCAGAGCCTCGGCATCGAGCCTTCTCTGAGCGTCGACGTCGAGTGCACGCTGACGGCCGACTTCTTCACCCAGATGCGCTCGACGATGAACGTGCAGCGCGCGCTCGTCAACCAGATGATCCTCGAGCAGGGCGACTTCTATCCGCCCAACCAGTGGCCGAAGCCAGCGGCGAGCCTGCCGCCGCTGCTGACGACGCGCGACGTCCTTCGCTACGCGACGATCAACGGTGCGAAAGGACTCCGCCTGGAGAAGAAGACCGGCTCGCTGACACCAGGCAAGGAAGCCGACATCCTCATCCTCGACGCCGGCGCGCTCAACGTCGCGCCGCTCAACCAGGTGCCGGGAGCGGTCGTCTCGCTGATGGACCGGACCAACGTCGAGACCGTCATCGTCGCCGGCAAGGTGCGCAAGTGGAAGGGGCGCCTGCTCGGGCTCGACCTCAGGCGGCTGCGCCAGCAGCTCGAGGATTCGCGCGACTACATCTTCACCGCCGCGAAGATCCCGAAGGACCTGTTCCGGCCGAACTGAGGAAGGCTGCTCGGCGCGCTCACACTTCTTGACGCGCGCCACAAGGGCGGTTGACATCGGCACGGCGACAATCGCGGCATCCAAGGAGGTGCCGTGACGTCGTCCGCATCCCTGAACGCCGCGATCGCGGCGCACCGCTTCGGCCTCGGCGAGGCCGACCTCGGCGTCGTCGGCAGCGATGCACGCGGCTGGCTCGCAGCGCAGATCTTCAGCGCCGATCCGCCGCGCGGCGACGGCCTCCTCGACACCCGCGGCGCGCTCGCGCTCATCGCCGCCGAGCGCGAGAAACGCCAGCTCGCGAGGAACCCACCGCCGGGGATGACCGCCGAGCAGATCCTCGCCGGCCACTACCGCGACGCCACCATCGCCGACGTCCGCTCGCGGCTCGCGACCGCGGCGCTGACGACGAAGCCGTTCACCGAACGGCTGCAGTGGTTCTGGGCCAACCACTTCACCGTCTCGCTCGCCAAGGGCAGCACGCGCGGGCTCGCCGGCGCGTTCGAGCGCGACGCGATCCGGCCGCATCTCTTCGGCCGCTTCGAGACGCTCCTCGTCGCGTCGACGACGCACCCGGCGATGCTGCGCTACCTCGACAACGTGCAGTCGGCGGGCCCGCATTCGCGCGTCGTCGCGCTCGAATCGCGACGCGCGGCGCGGCGCGAAGAGACGCCGCGCGTCAGCGGCCTCAACGAGAACCTCGCCCGCGAGGTTCTCGAGTTGCACACGCTCGGTGCCGAGGCGGCGCGCGCCGGCGTCTACACGCAGGCCGACGTGACGTCGTTCGCCGCCGTGCTGACCGGTTGGCGCGTCGGCCAGGAAACGGCGTGGGGCAGCGCCGACCCGTTCGACGCCAACTGGCACGAGCCGGGCAGCAAGACCGTCCTCGGCCACAGCTACGGCGAAGGTCCCGACGCGCTGAAGCAGGTGCTGCGCGACCTCGCGCGCCATCCGGCGACGGCGCGCTTCGTCGCGACCAAGCTCGCGCGCCACTTCGTCGCCGACGAGCCGCCGCCGAAGCTCGTCGAGCGTCTCAGCGCGGTCTACCTGCAGCGCGACGGCGACCTGCCCGCCGTCTATCGCACGCTGATCGAGAGCGACGAGGCCTGGAGCGCGCAACCGGCGAAGCTGAAGACGCCCGAGGAGTTCGTCGTCTCGACGGCGCGGCTGCTCGGCGCCGGCGAGCGCATGTTCGCGCGCGCCGAGGTCGCCAACCCAGCCGCGCCGATCAACGCGCTCGGCCAGCGCATCCTCGCCGCGCCCTCGCCCGCGGGCTGGAGCGACCGCGCCGACGACTGGCTCGGTCCCGACGCGGTGTGGAAGCGCGTCGAATGGGCGACGCGCGTCGCCGAGCGCGCCGGCCGCGTCGTCGACGCGCGGCGGCTCGCCGAGCAAAGCCTCGGGCCGCTCGTCGGCAGCGAGACCGCGAAGCAACTCGATCGCGCCGCCGACGGCGCGCAGGCGCTCGCGCTGCTGCTGCTCGCACCCGAGTTCCAGCGGCGCTGAGAGGAGTCGCGCAATGGCACGATCGAAGCCCACCCACCACGGCGCGACGTCGCTGCAACGCCGACGCGTCGTCACCGCCATCGCCGCGGCCGGCGCGCTCGGCATGGCCCCGCGGCTCGCGCTCGCCGGCAGCGGCGCCCCCGGAGGCAATCGCTTCGTTCTCGTCATCCTGCGCGGCGGCATGGACGGGCTCGGCGCAGCACCCGCGATCGGCGATCCCGACTACGCGGCAGCGCGCGGGCCGCTCGCCAATCTCGGCGCGGCCCCGCTCGCGCTCGATGCGACCTTTGCGCTGCATCCGAACCTCGGCGAGCTGCACGCGATGGTCCGCGGCGGCGACGCGACGACCGTCCACGCGGTCGGCCTCGCCTACCGCGGGCGCTCGCACTTCGACGCGCAACAGGTCCTCGAAAGCGGCGCGACGCGTCCGTACGAGCTGCAGACCGGCTGGCTCGGCCGCGCGCTCGCGGCGAGCGGCCAGAAGGGAATCGCGATCGCGACCGCGGTGCCGCTGGTGCTGCGCTCGAGCGCTGCGGTCGACACGTGGGCGCCTTCGGTGCTGCCCGATCCATCGGCCGACCTCGTCGCGCGGCTCGAGCGCATGTACGCGCCCGATCCTGCGCTCGCGACCGCGCTCGAGCGTGCGCGCACGCTGCACCTCGACGCGCCGACGCCGATGGGCGCCGACGGCCCCGCGATGGCGTCATCGTCCGCGGCCGGGATGGTGCAGCGGCCGGGCGCGTTCGTCGCGCTCGCGCGCCGTGCCGCCGAGTTTCTCGCGCAGCCGGCCGGGCCGCAGGCCGCGGTGCTCGAGATCGGCGGCTGGGACACCCACGCCAACCAGGCGAATCCGAACGGCCCGCTCGCCAACAACCTGCGCCAGCTCGACGCCGGGCTCGCCGCGCTGCGCAGCGGACTCGACGGCGCCGGCGTCTGGCGGCGCACCGTCGTCGTCGTCGCCAGCGAGTTCGGCCGCGAAGTCGCCGTCAACGGCACGCTCGGCACCGACCACGGCAGCGGCGGCGTCGCGTTCGTCCTCGGCGGGCCGGTGCGCGGCGGCGTCGTCGCCGACTGGCCCGGCCTCGCCCGCGACAAGCGCTTCGAGGGCCGCGACCTGCGCGCGACGACCGACCTGCGCGCGATCCTCAAGGGCGTTCTCGGCGACCACCTGCAGGTGCCGTCGCGCGTCCTCGAGCGCGACGTCTTCCCCGACAGCGCGAACGTCCGTCCGCTCGCGCTGCTGCGCGCCTAGCGCGCGCGGGCTTGGTCGGCGATCGCGAGGATCCGCGCCGCCATCCGCGCGGCCGCGCCGCGATGGGCGCCGGCGAACGCGAGGGCGGCCTGCGAGCGACGCGCTCGCTCGGCAGCGTGCGCGGGCGAGACGAGCGCAACCGCTGCATCGACGCCGGCGACGATGTCGGCGGCGCGCACCGCCGCGCCGGCGGCGATCGCGAGCTCGGCGGCGTCGCTGAAGTTGAACGTGTGCGGGCCGAGGACGAGCGGGCAGCCGCACGCCGCGGCCTCGATCAGGTTCTGGCCGCCGAGCGGCGCGAAGCTGCCGCCGAGCAGCGCAACGTCGCCGAGGGCGTACCACGCCGGCATCTCGAGCATCGAGTCGCCGAGCCAGACGTCGCACTCGGCGGCATCTTGCCGCGGGCGGTCCTCCTGCCACGCGCTGCGACGCGACGGCGTGAAGCCGGCATTCGCGATCAGCTCGGCGACCGCATCGAAGCGCTGCGGATGGCGCGGCACGATCACGAGCAGCGGTCGCGGCGCCGCGATCGCTCGCCACGCCGCGAGCAGCTCGGGCTCTTCGCCTTCCCGCGTCGACGCGGCGACGACGATGCCGCGCGCGATGCCTTCTCGCCAGGTGCGGCCGCGCGCGAGCAGCTGCGGATCGGGAGCGAGGTCGTACTTGAGGTTGCCGACGACGCTGACATCGCGCGCACCGGCGTCGCGCAGCCGCGCGGCATCGTCGTCGGTCTGCGCGAGCGCGGCGGCGAGGCTTGCGAACGCGGGTCTGAGCAAGGTGTCGACGCGCGCACCGCGGCGGCGGCTGCGCGCGCTCAGGCGCGCGTTGGCGAGGACCACCGGGACGCCCTCGCGTGCCGCCGCGGCGAGCAGGTTCGGCCAGATCTCGGTCTCCATCAACACGCCGGCCGCCGGGATCGCGCTGCGCAGGAACCGTCGCACCGCGCCGGGCGTGTCCCACGGCAACCAGACCTGGCGGTCGCCGCTGCGAAGCAGCGCCTCGCCGGCGGCGCGCCCGGTCGCGGTGCCGTGCGTGAAGACGAAGCGAACGCCGGGTCGCGCGGCGCGCAGCGCATCGACGAGCGGCGCTGCCGCGCGCGTCTCGCCGAGCGAGACCGCGTGCAGCCACACCGCGCCAGGCGCGAACGGCTCGCGGTAGCGGCCGAAGCGCTCGCCGATCGCGGTCGCGTAGAGCGGCTCGCGGCGGCCGCGCCAGAGCAGACGCAACCGATAGAGCGGCACCGCAATGCGCAGCAGCAGCGAATAGCCGGCGCGCGCGAGCGACTGGCGCACCGACGCGCTCATCCGCGCGGCGCCGCCGCGGCGACGCGCGCTCGTTCCTGGACGCCGTTCCACGCCGTCCACACCATGCCGACGCTCGGCGTCGGATCGTCCTCGACCGAGACCTGCATGCCGGCACCGTGACGAGGCTGCGGCCCGGTCCGCCACGACGTCGGATGGTTGTAGATCTGCACGTGCGGCAGGCCGAGCGCGACCGCGATGTGGCTCGGGCCGCTGTCGACCCCGATCACGCCCGCGGTCGCGGCGAGGCGGTCGATGAACGCGCCGAGCTCCATCGCCGGCCAGACCGCGCAGCTCGCGCCGCCGATCGCTTCGGCGAGCAGGCGCGCACGCCTCGCCTCGTCGGTGCCGGCGTGCGGCAGCGCGACGTTCCAGCCCTGCTCGACGAGCCGCGCGCCGAGCTCGATCCAGTGCTCGTCGGGCCAGAGCTTGTCGGCGCGCGTCGTGCCGTGGACGAGGACGACGGTGCGCTCGCGCTCGGGCGTCGCCAGCGGACGTGCACGCAAGCCGAAGTCCGGCGGCGCGTCGATCGTCGTGCCGAGCGCCCTGGCGACGAGCTCGCGCGCGCGGTCGAGCGCGTGGCTGTGCTGCTCGACGCGAACGGCGTGCGTCGCGAGGACCCTGGCCGGCCACTCGTGGCTCGCGCCGTCGGTGCGGTTGGCGAGCGCCCAACTCGGTCCGCGCGCGAGCGCAGCGACGATCGCGGCCTTCGTCAGCCCCTGCAATTCGACGACCGCGTCGTAGCGGTCGCGCCGGAGCCGACGCACGAACTCCGCCGCCTCGGCGCGTGTCGAGCCGCGCAGCCAGCCGTCGCGCGTCCAGCGCCGGAGCGGGCACTCGATGACGTGGGCGACGCCGGCGACGCGCTCGACGAGCGGCGCGAACGCCGGCTCGACGACCCAGTCGATGCGCGCGCCGGGATGCGCAGCGCGGATGTCGGCGACGACCGGCAGCGTGTGGACGACGTCGCCGAGCGACGACAGCTTGACGATCAGGACGCGCATCGACGACGCGCGAAGCTCAGTGCGCCGCGCTCGCGACGCGCGCGTCCGGCTTCACCGCACGCAGCGCGGCCATGCAGTCGGCCTCGATGCGCGCGAGCGCCTCGGGAGTCGTTCCCTCGAAGCGAAGGACGAGCACGGGCGTCGTGTTCGATGCGCGGACGAGGCCGAAGCCGTCGTCGTACTCGACGCGCACGCCGTCGATCGTCACGATCTCCTTCGCGCCGGGGAACTTCGCCTCGGCGCGCAGCCGCGCGACGACCTCGGCCGGCTCGCCTTCGGCGCAGCCGACGTTGAGCTCGGGCGTCGCGAAGCTCGTCGGCAGCGCGTCGAGGACGGCGCTCGGGTCGGCGCTCGCGCTCACGATCTCGAGCAGCCGCGCCGCCGTGTACGTCGCGTCGTCGAAGCCGTACCAGCGCTCGGCGAAGAAGATGTGCCCGCTCATCTCGCCGGCGAGCGCTGCGCCGACCTCGCGCATCTTCGCCTTGATCAGCGAGTGGCCGGTCTTCCACATCATCGGCACGCCGCCGGCGTCGCGGATCAGCGGCGCGATCGCCTGCGAGCACTTGACGTCGTAGACGATCGTCGCGCCGCGCCGGCGCTGCAGCACGTCGCGCGCGAAAAGCATCAGCTGGCGGTCGGGAAAGACGATCTCGCCGCTCTTGGTGACGACGCCGAGGCGATCGCCGTCGCCGTCGAAGGCGAGACCGATCTCGGCGTCGCTGCGCGCGACCAGACGAACGAGCTCGGCGAGGTTCTCGGGCTTGCTCGGGTCGGGATGGTGGTTGGGGAACTCGCCGTCGACCTCGGAATAGAGCTCGTGCACCGTGCAGCCGAGCGCACGCAGGACGCCCGGCGCCGACGCGCCGGCGATGCCGTTGCCGGAATCGACCGCGACCGTCATCGGCCGTGCGAGCTTGCAGTCGCCGGCGATGCGCGCGCGGTACTCGGGGACGATGTCCATCCTCGCGCTGCGACCGATGCCCGCGACGTGGTCGTCGGTCTCCATGCGGCGGCGCAGGCGCTGGATCGCGTCGCCGTAGATCGCGCGGCCGGCGACGACCATCTTGAAGCCGTTGTCGTTCTTCGGGTTGTGGCTGCCGGTGACCTGGATGCCGCTCGCGCAGCCGTGCGCGCCACGCGTCGCCGCGACGTAATAGAGCATCGGCGTCGTCACCGGGCCGAGGTCGACGACGTCGAGCCCCGTCGAGGCGAGGCCGCGGACGAGCGCCGCAGCGAGCGCGGGAGACGAGATGCGGCCGTCGCGACCGACCGCGACCGCGCGGTCGCCGGCGGCGAGGACTTCGCTGCCGAAGGCGCGGCCGAGCTGCTCGGCGAAGCGCTCGTCGATCGTCCGGCCGACCGTGCCGCGGATGTCGTAGGCCTTGAAGACCGAAGCGTCGACGTGCATTGGGGGCTCGAGGTGCGGGCGGATTGTAGGGACGGCGTCCCGGGCGACGCCCGGAGAGCGCTCAAGTCGGCGCCATCGCGGCCGATATCCGTCGACGACCCCACCGGAAGCATCGTGCGCGCCCCTCGCCTCCTCCTCGTCCTCGCCCTCGCCCTCGTCGCGACGGCGTGCAAGAAGGCCGAGCCGCCGCCGGCGGCCAAGCCGGCGGGTGCGAAGCCGCAGGCCCAGCCGCAGGCCAAGAAGTCGGCGACGCCGCGCGAGCGGCGCGAGTACACCGAGATGCCGACCGGCACGCAGTCGTACTCGCACACCGTCGAGCAGGCGATCGCCGGCGAGGCGATTCGCGGCGGGCCGAACGGCGAGCCGCGCATCTTCGAGAGCCCCGAGGAGATGGCCGAGCTGATCCGCGGGCGCTCGCCGAAGACGATGAACGCGCAGTTCCGCTACTACCTCGTCAACGTCGTGATGCTGCCGCCCAAGGGCGATTGCAAGACGCCGCTGCTCGCGGTCAACGTCGCGATCGAGAACCTGCACGGCACGCCGACCGCGGCGATCTACGGCGAATTCACGTTCACGCAGGTCGTCGGCGGCGATGGCTCGGCGCTCGCCGAGACGGTCGCGGTGCCGTACCGCGCCGACATCATCGGACCGTTCTCGAACAAGCAGGGCGGCTTCGTCTACGCGACCGCGTACCTCGAGCCGATCGACGGCATCCGCGACAGCGAGCGCTGGACGCAGATCGCCGCGGTCAACCCGAAGCGCCTCAAGGTGTGGTTCCGACCCGAGGCGTTCTACTACCCCGACAACACGCAGTTCGGCTTGCGCACCGGCAAGATGCCGGCGCAGCGCGTCGTCATGACCTGCGGCGGCAACGACGGCGGAAAGCCGCTCCTGAAGTAGGGGCTCAGGCGCCGAGCCGCGCCGCGATCCAGCGACTGAGCGTGCTTCCGGGATCGGCGAGCCCCTCGACTGCCGTGAAGTGATTCGCGCCGACCAGCGGCAGCAGCTCGCCGCGGTTGCCTGCGCCCTGCCACGCGGCGTGGTACTGCGTCGCCTGGCGCGCGAACTCGGCGCTCTCGT
>Ga0070662_100002520_pt1 | contig 11284 bp, 9 predicted proteins | sample KBSC53metaG_FD_65648 | JGI IMG/M metagenome (GOLD analysis project Ga0070662, IMG submission 65648) | Corn rhizosphere microbial communities from Kellogg Biological Station, Michigan, USA - KBS C5-3 metaG | ecosystem: Host-associated > Plants > Roots > Rhizosphere > Soil ...
CGGATGCGGGGCAAGGACGCGCTCTGGGTGGTCGGCACCGACCATGCCGGGATCGCGACTCAGATGGTCGTCGAGCGCAACCTCGCGAGCCAGGGCATCAAGCGCACGGACATCGGCCGCGACCCGTTCCTCGAGCATGTGTGGGATTGGAAGGCGCAGTCGGGCGGAGCGATCACGCGTCAGCTACGCCGCCTCGGAGCCTCCTGCGACTGGAGCCACGAACGCTTCACGATGGACGAGGGCTTCAGCCGCGCCGTCACCCATGTCTTCGTCGAGCTATACAAGAGAGGCCTCGCCTATCGCGACAAGCGCCTCGTCAACTGGGACCCGAAGTTCCAGAGCGCGATCAGCGACCTCGAGGTCGAGACCAGGGACGTCCAGGGCAAGTTCTGGACCCTGAGCTATCCGCTCGAGGATGGATCGGGCGCGATCAAGGTGGCGACGACGCGGCCTGAGACGATGCTGGCCGACATGGCGGTCGCGGTGCATCCCGACGACGAGCGATACAAGGCGCTGATCGGCAGGAAGGTGAAGCATCCGATCACCGGCCGGCTGATTCCGATCGTCGCCGATGAACATGCGGATCCCGAGCTTGGGTCAGGCGCGGTGAAGATCACCCCCGGCCATGACTTCAACGATTTCGAGGTCGGCAAGCGCGCCGGTTTCGCGCCCGCGGACATGCTCAACATGTTCGATGCTCAGGCGATGGTGGTGCAGACCCGGGACGGGCTGATTCCGCAGGAGCTACTCGGCCTCAGCCGCGAAGACGCGCGCAAGGCCGTGGTTTCGAAGCTGGAGGGCGAGGGTGCGCTCGCCTCGGTCGAGGACCGGGTGATTCCGACGCCCTATGGCGACCGCTCTGGCATCGTGATCGAGCCGTGGCTCACCGACCAATGGTATGTCGACGCCGCCAAGCTGGTCGGCCCGGTCCTCGACGCGACACGAGCGGGGAAGATCAAAATCGTCCCCGGAAGCTGGAAGAAGACCTGGTTCAACTGGCTCGAGAATATCCAGCCTTGGTGCGTATCGCGCCAGCTCTGGTGGGGGCACCGGATTCCGGCGTGGTACGACGGTGACGGCCGGGTCTATGTCGCCGAGACTGAAGCAGAAGCCTGCCAGCAAGCGGGCAACAAGCCGCTTCGCCAGGATGAGGACGTCCTCGACACGTGGTTTTCCTCAGCTTTGTGGCCGTTCGCCACGCTCGGCTGGCCGGAGGAGACAGACGACCTCAAGCGCCATTACCCGAACGACGTCCTCATCTCCGGCTTCGACATCCTGTTCTTCTGGGACGCGCGGATGGCGATGCAGGGGATCGAGTTCATGGGCGAGGCGCCGTGGAAGACGCTCTATCTCCACGGCCTCGTCCGCGACGCGCAGGGCGCCAAGATGTCCAAGTCGAAGGGCAATACCGTCGACCCGCTGGGCCTGATCGACAAGTACGGTGCCGACGCGCTGCGCTTCACGCTGGCGGCGATGGAAAGCCAGGGGCGCGACATCAAGCTCGATGAGAAGCGCGTCGAGGGTTACCGCAACTTCGCGACCAAGCTGTGGAACGCGGCGCGCTTCCTGCAGATGAACGGAGTCGCCGCGAGCGACAGCATCGCCGCGCCCCAGGCGCATCTTCCGGTCAACCGCTGGATCATCGGCGAGGTCGTCGAGACTCTGGCGAAGCTCGACCGCGCCTTCGACGAGCTTCGCTTCGACGACATGGCCGACGCCATCTACCACTTCGTCTGGGGCACCTTTTGCGACTGGTACGTCGAGTTGGTGAAGGGCGCGTTCGACGACGAGACGATGCGCGTCGCGGCTTGGGCGTTCGACCAGATCCTGGTGATGCTCCACCCGCTCATGCCCTTCATCACCGAAGAGCTGTGGCACGCGATGGGCGAGCGGCCGTACGATCTCATTGTCGCGAAGTGGCCAGTGCCGGAGGCGAAGGTCGAGCGCGAGGCCAAGGCCGCGATGGAATGGCTGATCGAACTGGTCAGCCAAATCCGCTCGGCGCGAACCGAGCTCAACGTGCCGCCGTCAGCGAAACTCCACCTCTTCGCCGGTAGTCCCGCCGACGAGATCGTCGACAGGCTCGATCGCCAGCATGGAATGATCTCGCGCCTCGCCCGCCTGGACTCGATCCAGCTTTCGTCCTTCGAGGGAACGGGCGCGGCCCAGGTCGTCGTCGGCGAGACGAGCTATTCGCTTCCGCTGGAAGGGATCATCGATCTCGAAGCGGAAAAGGCGCGGCTCGCCAAGGCGGCCGCCGCTGCCGAAAAGGAGCGCGACTCCCTCGCCGGCCGCCTCACCAACGCCAATTTCATCGAGCGGGCCAAGCCGGAAGCGGTGGAGAAGGCCCGTTCCGACCATGCCGAAAAATCCGCCGAGGCCGAACGCTATCGCGCCGCGTTGGAGCGGCTGCGGTAGTTGTTCCCCGGCGAAGGCCGGGGCCCAGGGACCCGGCCTGCGCCGGGGGTACGGTGAGGAGAGGTGATGGCAGACGCTGAAGCACGACCTGGGCCGCCCCGGCGGGGCAACCTCACGGAAGGCGCAATTGCCCCGACCTTGCTCGCCTTCGCTTTGCCAACGCTCGCGTCCTCCATCGTCCAGTCGCTGAACGGTACGATCAACTCCATCTGGGTCGGCCGGTTCATCGGCGAGAATGCGCTGGCCGCGACGTCGAACGCGAACATGGTGATGTTCCTGCTGATCTCGTTCGTCTTCGGCTTCGGAATGGCGGCGACGATCCTCATCGGGCAGGCGTTCGGCCGAAAGGACCTGGACGAGGCCAGGCGGGTGGTCGGAACGACCGCGGGGACTTTCCTCCTGATCAGTATTGGGACCGCCACCGCCGGCTGGTTCCTGTGCCCGGCAATCCTGCACCTCTTGGCGACGCCCCCGGCGGCGACTCCGCTGGCTCTCGCCTATCTGAGAGTCATCTTCCTCGCGATGCCGGCGCTGCTCCTCCTGACGATGTTGATGATGAGCCTTCGGGGCGCCGGAGACAGCCTCACGCCCTTATGGTTCATGCTCGTGGCAGTGATCCTCGACAGCGGGCTCAACCCCGTCTTCATCCTCGGGCTTGGACCGGCCCCGAAAATGGGTATCGCCGGGTCCGCGACGGCGACCCTGATAGCCAATTACACCGCGTTGCTTGGGTTGCTCGGCTACATCTACCTGAAAGACCTGCCGCTTCGCCTTCGCGGCAATGAATTCCGCTATTTGTGGTGCGACCTCGCGATCCTGAAGACGATCGTCATCAAGGGATTTCCGATGGGTATCCAGATGATCGTCATCTCGCTGTCCGCGCTCGCGCTCGTCGGCCTGGTCAATGGACAGGGAGTGGACACGGCGGCCGCCTTTGGCGTTGCGATGCAGCTTTGGACCTATGTCCAGATGCCGGCGATGGCACTCGGAGCGGCAGTCAGCGCGATGGCCGCGCAGAATATCGGGGCCGGCCTGTGGGACCGGGTCAGCGCGATCACGCGGTCGGGAATCGCCTTCTCGGTTGCGATCACCGCGGTCCTGGTGGTGCTCATGACCCTTTCCGACCGCTCGGTAATGGCGCTGTTCATGGGCGGCGACAGCCCCGCGCTTCCGATCGCCCGGCATATCCACCTCATCGCCACCTGGAACTTCGTCCTGTTCGGGGTGACGATGGTGCTGTTCGCAACGGTCCGGGCGAATGGGGCCGTATGGGCTCCATTGATTATCCTCTGCATCGGGCTCCTGCCGGTGCGGTTCGGCTTCATCCTTGGGACCGACCAGTGGCTCGGCGGCGATGCGATCTGGTGGAGCTTTCCGGTCACCTCGTTCGTCAACCTGGCGCTTGCGGCGGGATTCTATTTGCAAGGGGGCTGGAAGAAAGCCCGGATGCAGTTCGGAGCGCCGATCGCCGAAGAGGAATGCATCGAGGAAGCCCTCGGCACGCGCGAGCCGGGCGGGGCGCTCAAGCCCGCGGGCTAGGGATCGCGACGTCGACCGCCTTGGCCGCGACGCTCACTTCGATCGGCGTCTTCGTTGACAGCTCTCCGTCGATCGTGACGTCCATGACCGGGTCGGTTTCGATCCGCAGCTTTCTGCCGCGGAACTCGATCCGGCCTTCGGCGCGGTTACGCAGCCGCAGGGCGCTCGAGATCCAGCTTCCGACAAGGTTCCGGCGAGTCTTGGTCGCGACGATGTCGACGATGATCTCGCCGCTGCCGAGCTCGGCGTCTTCCACCAGCTCGACACCGCCGAAATAACCGCCGTTGGCGATGCGGACTTCGCTCGCCCAAACCTCGCTTCGGGCCTTGCCGTCGTCGATCATGACCCTGAAGGGCTTGAAGCCCGCCGCGACCCTTGCAGCCCAAAGCAGGTAGCCGACGCGTCCCAGCACTCGCTTCAACCCATGCGGTACCGACCTCGCGATCATCGGCGACAGCCCGATGGCTGCGCTGTTCCCGAAATAGTCGCCGTTGATGGAGCCGAGGTCGATGCGCCTCCGGACGCCGCTCGCGACGACCGCCACCGCCTCTTCGAGAGTCAGCGGCAACCCCAGTGCCCGGGCGAAGCTGTTCGCCGTCCCCAAAGGAAGGACGGCGAAGACCGTATCCTTGTCCTTGAAGAAGTCGATCGCGGTGGACAGCGTACCGTCGCCTCCGCCGACAATGACCATCGGCGCCTTCCTGACCGCCGCCTTCACAGCGTCCTTCAGCCGGTGTGGGCTTTTGATCGCCCGAGCGTCGAGGAGCTCGACGCCCGCATCCTCAAGTAGCGTCTCTGCCTTGTCGAACGCGTCCGCGCCGCTCCGGCTCTTGGCGTTGACGATGAGGATCGCCTTTCGAGGCAGGGTTCTATCTTTCGTCACCTCCGCGTAAGCGGAAGCCCATCAACTAGGTTCCCGCTTGCGCGGGAATGACGATATGGGGCCGCGGATGCCAGCTTCCTTTCCAGCACTTCGAATGCGGCGCGGCCGCGCCTCGCCGTGGATGCGGGCGATGCTCGCCGAGACCCGGCTCCACCCGAGCGATTTCATCTGGCCATTGTTCGTCTGCGCGGGCCACGATTGCGAAGAGCCGATCCAGGCGCTTCCAGGAGTCAGCCGCTGGTCGATCGACCGGCTCGCCAGCAAGGCGCGGGAAGCGGCAAGCCTCGGGATCCCGTGCATCGCTTTGTTCCCGAACACGCCGAACGAGCTTCGCACCGACGACGCCCGCGAGGCGCTCAACCCGGACAATTTGATCTGCCAGGCGGCCAAGGCCATCAAGGATGCCGTGCCTGAGATCGGTGTCCTGACCGATGTCGCACTGGATCCCTATACGAGCCACGGCCATGACGGGATCGTCGATGCTTCGGGCCGCGTACTCAACGACGAAACGGTAAAAGTCCTCGTCGAGCAGGCGCTCGTGCAGGTGGAGGCGGGGGCCGATATCGTCGCGCCTTCGGACATGATGGACGGTCGAGTCGGTGCGATCAGGGCTGCGCTGGAAGGCGCCGGGCGGGTCGACACTGCGATCATGGCCTATGCGGCCAAATATGCGTCGGCGTTCTACGGCCCGTTCCGCGAGGCGGTCGGATCGCTCGGGCGGCTGAAGGGCGACAAGCGCGGCTACCAGATGGACCCGGCGAACAGCGACGAGGCACTGCGCGAAGTCGAACTCGATCTCGCCGAAGGTGCCGACATGGTGATGGTGAAGCCGGGCCTCCCTTATCTCGACGTGATCCGGCGCGTGCGGGACACCTTCCAGGTCCCGACCTTCGCCTATCAGGTGTCCGGCGAGTATGCGATGATCGAGCACGCAGCGGCGGCCGGAGCGGGCGACCGCGACGCGCTGATCCTCGAGACCCTCCTTTCGTTCAAGCGTGCTGGAGCCGCGGGAGTGCTGACCTACCACGCCGTGGATGCTGCGCGGCTGATCACGGAATGATCGAGACGGAGCGGCTGCTCGTCCGCCCGTGGCGCGGCGGCGATCGTGATGACTATCTCGAAAGCTGCAACAGCGAAGCCGTTACGGTTCACCTCGGCGGTCCGCAAAGCATCGAGGATATCGACGCTTCGCTCGAGCGAGTGCGCATCAGCCAGGCCGAGCATGGCTTCTGCTTCTGGGCAGTCGAACGCAAGGCGGACGGCAAGTTCCTCGGCTGCTGCGGACTCAAGGTAACTGCCGACCCGGCATTCCCCTTCGATGGCGACATCGAGATCGGCTGGAGGTTCCGCGAGGACGCCTGGGGGCAGGGTTATGCCTTCGAGGCCGCCCGAGCCTGTCTCGACTGGGCGTGGGCCAATCTCGACGTGCCGAGGATCGTCTCGATGACGGTGCCGGCGAACAGGCCGAGCTGGCGGTTGATGGAACGGCTGGGAATGGAGCGGCGGCCCGACCTGGATTTCGCGCACCCGGCATTCGCCGCGGAACACCCGTTAAGCGTGCACATCACCTACGTCGCTTATCGGCCCTAGTTGCCCACGCGGGCCTGGATCCCGTCGATGGCGGAGGCCTCGCGCTCGTCGATTTCGGCGACTCGAGCGGCGGCGGACTGGATCGCCTCCAGGTCGGCGGCGCCGATTCCGCCCAGCTTCTGGATTCTCTGTGCGCTCAGCGAGTCGATCTCGGCCGCCGCTCGTGTGACCGGCGCTCTCGCGGCGACGGCGGACGAAAGCGCCTGCTGAGCGACGATCCAGCTTTCGCTTCCTTTTTCGCCCGCGGCCTCAGCGAGCCGGCGCGCATTTTCGGCAAGTGGGCGAAATGCCTCGTCACCTGTGCTCGCCTGCACGACGAGACTGTCGAGCTGGGAGACGAGACCTTTCGTAGTCTGTGCCTGGACGGCCGGCTCCGGCACCGGCACCCGCGGATCGATGGCTTCTGCCGCCCGGGGAGCAAGCGACGGTTCGCCCATCGGCGCTGAGCAGGCCGCCAGCAAAGACACGAGAAGGACTGCAATGCCTCGCATAGGCGCGTGTCTAGGAAGCGGCGCGGCACCGCGCAATCTGCAAGTCTGGTCGAGGACGCATCTGGTCAGCGCATGCTTGCATCGGTGCCAATAGAGGCGCAGCCTCAAATGCAATCGGGGGCGCGACGTGGCGAAGCTCTTCCTCAGCTATTCGCGGAAAGATGACGCGAGGGCGCGACGCTTCACCGACTGGCTGGAGCACGAGGGCCATGACGTCTGGCGTGACGAAGACGACATTGGCGGCGGAGCGAGCTTCTCATCCGAAATCGAGAAGGCGCTCGAGAATAGCGCCGCCGTTCTCGTGCTATGGTCGGCGGTCTCCGTGCAATCGGGATGGGTTCGGGACGAAGCCGCCTATGGCCGTGATGCCGGCAAGCTGATTCCACTCTCTCTCGACGGCATTGGGCCGCCTCTCGGCTTTCGGCAGTATCAATCGATCGACCTTTCGAAGTGGAAGGGTCGTGGCGACCCGTTGGCCGCCGAGCGCATCAGGAGTGCGATTGCTCGGCATGCCGAGGGTTCAAGTCCGAATCCGACTGAACCGGATAGGACCCGCGCCAAATCATTGCCGGCGATCCCACGCGCTCTTCTCGCAAGTGGCATTCTTGTGCTCATCGGCGTTGCCCTTCTGAGCCTTTTCCTTTGGAGGAATTGGACAGGAGAAAAGGGGATCACGATTGTGGTTTCGGCGTCTCCGAATTCTCCGGATCGTGCCACGGCTGCCGATTACGCGAACGTCGCAGCCGCGGACATGGCTGCGTTTCTGCCGACGCGCTTCGATGGTGCGAAAGTCATCGCGCCAGGGAATGCAAACGCTCGAGGCTTTCACATCGACGTCGCAGTCAACCGGCGCGGGCAAGCTGCCGATGCAAGCCTGACCCTGTCCGACCGCGACGGTCGAACCATCCTGTGGTCAAAGAGCTGGAACGTCCCTGACATATCCGCCACCGACCTCAGGCAGGACGTTTCACGATTTGCCTCACGGGCAGCGCTCTGCCTGACGGATGCGGAAGGCGGCAGCGTACGGCTCACTCGTCCTGCGTTTGAAGTTTTCGTCAGCGGCTGTGTCGCGATGATCGATTCCACGTGGTCGACTGCCCAGCTTTCCTCAACATTCGAACGCGTCGTGGCGGTGGCGCCCGACTTTCCGCCAGCTTGGGCAGATGTGGCACTTCTCCGATCCTTTACTGCCCAGGAATCGTCAGGGCCCGCCCATGCTGCAGCCGTGAAAAAAGCCCGAGAGGCGATCGCCACGGCGCGGAGGCTCAACCCTCACAGCGGCATCGCATATCTGGCCGAGTCGACGCTTGAGGACGACCGCGTCGATAGCCTTGCACTTCTCGACAAAGGGGCCGACGTCGAGCCGACAAACGCGTTTGTTCAGTCAGACCGATCCGAGGCGCTCGCGTCGGTGGGCCGCATGACCGAATCTGTGCAGGCGGCAAAGCGTGCGGTCGAGCTTGACCCGCTCTCGCCGTACACGCGGTCGATTTACATCCGCGCGCTGACGTATGCCGGACAGTTTTCGCGAGCGCAGGCCGACATCATTGATGCTCGAAAGAAATGGCCGAACGATTCCGATATCGAATTGGCCGAATTCAGCTTTTATTATCGCTACGGCGATCCTCACATGGCGGAACAGTTTATGCCGCGCGTATTGGATTATAGCGATGCGCAAATGGAGCCGTACCGAAAGCTTCTCGCCGCAAGGGTCGAACCAAGCGCGACCAATGTGAAAGCTGCAATCGACGCCATCAGGGCGCAGAGTCGAAAAGATCCTGACAATCAAACTAAGCAACTTCTTGCTCTTGGCACTTTCGGAAAGTTCGACGAGGCTTACCAACTACTGTCGGATCCAGGCTTTCAGCGGTCTGTCGACCCCCACATATTGTTCCGGCCCGAATTCGCGCCGATCAGAGCAGACCCGCGATTCATGAGCGTGGCGGCGCGGGCGGGATTGGTGCGCTTCTGGCGCAAGAGCGGGAAATGGCCGGATTTCTGCAGCAGCGAACAGCTGAAGTACGACTGCAAGACGGAAGCAGCGAAATATCCCAACTGAGCTGTTGCCGCTTGGCGGCCGATGCCGCGAAAGCGTCAGATAAGCTGAGCCCGGCAGGAAATGGCGCGCCCGGAAGGATTCGAACCTCCGGCCCCCAGATTCGTAGTCTGGTGCTCTATCCAGCTGAGCTACGGGCGCGCACGCCTCGAAGGCGCGGGAGGGCGCCACATAGGATCAGCGTCGAAGGGAAGCAACCCTGCTTGGGCTGCGGGAGTGGGAGCCGGAAAGGTGGTCAGGCTATTGCGGTGGTGGCAGTGGCCGGGCTGGTCGCTACCGACGCCCGCTGAGCAAAATCTTCCGCCAGTTTGCTGTGCCAGGCTTTCGCTGCTTCGGTGACTGCCCGCTGTGCGGCGATCCGCTCCTCGAATGCCCGCCGGCGGTAATAGCGCTCGTTTGACTCCATCTTACGCACCCCCTGGTCCGAATCGACGATGCGCGCGAACTCCTAAGAGGTGGTTAATATCCACAGCCGTCCCGCGCCGGCACAGTCCGGACCTTGGCGGATGACATTTGCAGGTCGGCGGCAGACACTAGCTGAAACCTATCGAATCTCCGCTCGTTGAGTCGCAAAAGCCGAAAGGAAACAGCCCGTGCTTAGTTCGACCTACCATAGCCGGGGGCAGTATGATCCGAACGCGCGCGGCTACCACGCCGCTTACCGCGAAGGTGAAGTCAACCATTGCCCCGGATGCGGCCGAAGTCACTGGATTATCGGACGCCTTAGCGCCGAGTGCGCATTTTGCTCGACCGCCCTCCCGCTTACGGAAAGCCATCATCACGGTCAGACCGCGACTGTGATTCGCCGTTCGTGGCCGGCCTATCCGACGCTGGACGCAGCCTAGCTGATCTAGCCGGTTCGCAGCGTCGCGGCTGCGTTGTATAAAGGCGGGATGAGACACGCCCTCGTACTCGCAGTCGCCGCGCTTGCGGCCGCAGCTCCGGTGCCGGCGGCGGCGCAAGCTGCGAACTTCACGCTGATCAACAATACCGACATCGACTTCAGCGCGCTGAAGGTCAGGCGCTACGGGACCGATCAGTGGCTACCGCTCGTCGTCACGCCCGTCCCCGTCGCCAAGTCAGGCGGACACGGGGCGGTGGATTTCAATAATCCGGATTGTGCGTTCGATCTTCAGGCGGCGCTGCCCGATGGGAAGCTGGTCGTCTGGTCGGGCGTGAATCTGTGCGAAGCCAGGGTCGTGACTCTGAACCGGAACGCACGCGGAGACCTATGGGTCGACTATCGCTGATCGCGGGAGCGCCGGCCGCAGCGGGAACCGCTTTCGGGATCGAGTCGAGCAGCTTCGCGCCGGCAATGAACACGACGCCGGTACAGGCCGCCGCCAGCAGCCAGCCGCCGAACCCGGGATATTGCGCGAGGTAGTGCTGGCCGCGTTCGACCGACCCGAGCGCGATGACGTAGATCACGAGCCACGCCTCGAAGCGGGACTTGATGGTGAATAACCGTCCGATCTTCTTCAACATCGCCATTCGTTAACACTCAACGACTCTGGCGCGGATTTGAGCCGTTTAAGTCCTAAGGGACAAGGTTAAAGTGAAGGTAACACTTGGTGGCGCGTCCCGTATCGGGATTCCGGCTCAGTCGAGCTCGGAGAGATCGAGCGCCTCCAGGAGGTTCGTTCGGGCGGCTTCGATCGAACCGACCAGGTCCGGGTTCTGAAGCTCGCCACTGTGGATTTCGTCGGGCCAATCGCGGGCGACGACCGCCGCGATCCGGTCGAGCTTAGCCTCGTCAACCAGGAACCGCGGGTCCACCGTCGCCGGGTCGGCGGCGACCCGCAGGCGAAGGCAGGCCGGACCGCCGCCGTTCGCCATCGATTGACGCACGTTGACGACCTCGACCTTCCGGATCGGCCCGTTGCCGGCGACATGGCGCTCTAGCCACGACCAGACCGACGGCGTGTCGCGGGCTTCACCGGGCACGATCAGTGTCGTTTCGCCGGCCGGCGGGCTGACGAGCTGGGCGTTGAACAGGTAGGATGAGACGGCGTCGGCGAGCGGGACGTCCGAGGCCGGCACTTCGACCAGCTGAAGCTCCGGGAACAGACGCTCGCATTCGCGGGTCACGCGGTCGCGCTCGGCGAAGGCTTTTTCGTGGGCGAAGAGCACCCGCTGGTTCGCTACGGCGACGACGTCATTATGGAAGGCACCGGCTGCAATCGCATCCTCGGACTGCTCGACGAAAAGCGTACGCTCGGGATCGAGTCCATGGAGCCGCGCGATCGCCTTAGACGCCTCGAGGTCCTGGCGGGCCGGATAGGCTCCCCCGCTGACTCCGTAGACGAA
>Ga0070662_100002535_pt1 | contig 11262 bp, 10 predicted proteins | sample KBSC53metaG_FD_65648 | JGI IMG/M metagenome (GOLD analysis project Ga0070662, IMG submission 65648) | Corn rhizosphere microbial communities from Kellogg Biological Station, Michigan, USA - KBS C5-3 metaG | ecosystem: Host-associated > Plants > Roots > Rhizosphere > Soil ...
TCGGGGATCAAGGAGGACGTCACCGACATCATCCTCAACCTCAAGGAGATCGTCGTCCGGATGCACACCGACGCCGACGTCGTCGAGGTGCCGCTGGTCGCGACCGGTCCGGGTGAGATCACCGCCGCCGACCTCGAGGTCCCGGCCGGCGTCGAGATCCTCAATCCCGAGGCCCCGATCGCGACGCTCGAGAAGAAGACGAAGCTGGAGATGTACCTGACGATCGGCCGCGGCCGCGGCTATTCGCCGGCCGAGGACAACAAGACCGAGGACCAGCCGATCGGCGTCATCCCGATCGACTCGATCTTCTCGCCGATCAAGCGGGCGTCCTACCGGGTCGACTCCTCGCGCGTCGGTCAGCGGACCGACTTCGACAAGCTCTCGCTGCAGCTCGAGACCGACGGCTCGCTCGAGCCCGGCGCGGCGCTGCGCGAGGCAGCCGAGCTGATGATCGCCAGCCTGGCGATCTTCACCGACGCCGACCGTGTCGAGGAGCTCACCCAGACCAACGGCGCCGAGCCCGAAGCGGTCGATGACGGCGCCGCGGTGGGCGGTGGCGACGATCGGCTGATCGAGGAGCTCGAGATCGGCGTCCGCGCCTACAACTGCCTGAAGCGGGCCGGCGTGCAGACGATCGGCGACCTGCAGGCGAAGTCCGAGTCGGAGCTGAAGGCGATCCCGAACTTCGGCGAGCGCTCGATCGAAGAGGTCATCGAGGCCATGCACGGCCTCGGCCTCGCGCTCCGCGACGAGTAGGCTCCGGCGCCGACCGCGAGGACAGGACCCGAGCCATGCGCCACAAGAGGAACCGCCACAAGCTGAGCCGCGACTCCGCGCATCGCAAGTCGCTGATGAAGAACCTGTCGCGGCAGCTCATCGAGCACGAGCGGATCCAGACCAGCCAGGCGAAGGCGAAGGCGGTCAAGCCCGAGGTCGAGCGGATGATCACGATCGCCAAGCGCGGCGATCTCCATTCTCGACGGCTGTTGCTCTCGCGGCTCGGTCAGGACAAGTTCATCGTCCACAAGCTCGTCGACGAGATCGCGCCCCGCTACAGCGAGCGCCCGGGCGGCTACACGCGGATCGTCAAGCTCGGCCCGCGCCGGTCCGACTCGACGGAGATGGTCTACCTCGAACTGGTCTGACGGCCTCCGGGGCGCCGGCTCGGCGCCCTCGTCGGGTCACGACCTGAGATCGCTTCGCCTCCTGCGTCCTTGATCCGACGGCCCGGAGCCGCGTCAGACTGACAAAGTGCCGAATTACCGTCTTGACCTTGCATATGACGGGGCCGGGTTCCGGGGCTGGGCGCGGCAACCGGGGCTGCGGACGGTTCAGGGCGAGCTCGAGGACGCGCTCGCGAAGGTGATCGGCGAGCCGGTCGCCTTGACGGTTGCCGGGCGGACCGACGCGGGCGTCCACGCGCTCGCCCAGGTCGCCTCGTTCACGATCGCGCGCGAGCTACCGGAATCGCTGCCGGCGGCGCTGAACGCGCTCACGGGTCCCGATCTCGCGATTCTCGCGGTCACCGCCGCGCCCGGCTTCGACGCCCGCCGGCAGGCCCGCTCGCGGCGTTATCGCTACCGGGTCGAGACAGGCTCGCCGCCCGATCCCTTCGAGCGCGGTCGCGCCCACAACTGGCCGCACCCGCTCGACCGCGAGGCGCTCGCCGCGTGCGCGGCATTGATCGCCGGCAGCCACGACTTCACGGCTTTCACCCCGACCGAGACCGAGCACGTTCGCTTCGAGCGCGACGTCGTCGAAGCGTCCTGGGACGCCGAGGGCGACCGCGTCCTCACCTTCGAGATCGAGGCCGACGCATTCATGCGGAACATGGTCCGCGTCCTCGTCGGGACGATGCTCGAGGTGGGCGGCGGCCGCCGCGACGTCGACGGCCTCGCGACCCTGCTCGACGGCGCGCCGCGCTCCGCCGCCGGCCCGACCGCGCCCGCGCACGGCCTCTACCTGCTGGAAGTGCGCTACTAGAATCGCCCCGGTGCGGGTTCTGCTCACCAACGACGACGGGATCGGCGCCTCCGGCCTGCAGGCGCTGCGCCGGGCGCTGCTCGAGATCGACGGGATCGAGCTGCACGTCATCGCACCCGACTCGAACCGCAGCGCCACCGCTCGCTCGATAACGACCCGCTCGCCGCTCTGGGTCGAGGAGGTCAGCTTCGACGACGGGACGGTCGGCTACGCGACCGAGGGCACGCCGGTCGACTGCGTCCGCTTCGCCGACCTCGGGCTCGTCGGCGAGCGCCCGGAGCTGATCGTCTCCGGCATCAACCACGGCGCCAACCTCGGCGACGACGTCACCTACTCGGGCACGGTCGCGGCGGCGCTCGAGGGCATCGTCCTCGGCATCCCGGCGATCGCGGTCTCCCAGCAGTCGCTGCCGCCGAAGCTGGACTTCCAGCTCGGCCGCCGCTTCGACTTCTCGATCTCGGCGCCGCTGACCGCTGCCTTGGCCGCGATCGTGGCCGACGGACGGCTGCCGACCGGGACGCTGCTGAACGTCAACTGCCCCGGCGAGGAGCCACGCGGGATCGAGGTGACGCGGCTCGGCAAGCGGGTCTACGACGACGAGCTCAAGCAGGTCGACGAGGACGGAAACGGTCGCAAGCGCTACCGGATCTACGGCTTCGAGCCCGGGTTCGAGGACGAGGACGGGACCGACCTCGCCGCCGTCGCGCGCGGCGAGATCGCGATCACCCCGCTGCACTTCGACCTGACCGCCCACCCTCGCCTCGACGCGGTCCGCGACCTGCAGCTCGACGGCGCCCTCGAGCGGGTCCTGGAGACGGTCCGGGCGTGAGCGCCGGCGGCGAGGCGGCGGCCCGGAGCGCCGAGCTGCGGGAGCGGATCGGCGAGCTCGACCACGCCTACTACGTCCTCGACGATCCGCTCGTCGGCGACGACGTCTACGACGGCCTTCTCGACGAGCTCCGCGCGATCGAGTCCGAGCATCCGGAGCTGCGGACGCCGGACTCGCCGACGCAGCGGGTCGGCGGCAAGCCGGTCGAGGGCTTCGAGCAGTACGAGCACCTCGAGCCGATGCTCTCGCTCGGCAATGCCCGCAGCGCCGAGGAGCTCGAGGCGTGGGAGGGACGGATCCGCAACCTCCTGAAGCGCTTCGACATCGAGGCGGGCGAGATCACCTACGTGACCGAGCCGAAGATCGACGGCCTCGCGATCTCGCTGACCTACGAGGATGGGGTCTTCGTCCGCGGCACGACCCGCGGCGACGGCCGGATCGGCGAGGACGTCACCCACAACCTGCGCACGATCCGCTCGATCCCGCTGCGGATCCCCGATCCGCCGGAGCTGATCGAGGTCCGCGGCGAGATCTACTTCCCGCGCTCGGGCTTCGAGCAGCTCAACGCCGAGCGCGCCGAGGCGGGGCTGGCGACCTTCGCCAACCCGCGCAACGCCGCCGCCGGGACGATCCGCCAGCACGACCCGGCGCTGGCAGCGAGCCGGCCGCTGCAGATCTGGACCTACGGGATCGGTTACCGGCGCGGCGTCGATCACGCGACCCACAGCGACGAGCTCGACTGGCTGCGCGAGCGCGGCTTCCGCGTCAACGGTGGGATCGCCGCCCACGCCAGCGACCGCGAGGTCGTCGAGCGCTGCCAGTGGTGGGAGGAGGAGCGCGAAGGCCTCGACTACGAGATCGACGGCGCCGTCGTCAAGGTCGACGACCGCGGCCTCTGGCGCGAGCTCGGCGTCGTCGGCCGCGAGCCGCGCTGGGCGATCGCTTGGAAGTTCCCGCCGATGACGGCGACCACGAAGCTCAACGCCATCGTCTGGAACGTCGGCCGGACCGGCCATCTGATCCCGTTCGCGATGCTCGAGCCGACCCACGTGAGCGGCGTCACGGTCAGCACCGCGACCCTCCACAACGAGGAGGACCTCGCCCGCAAGGACGTCCGGGTCGGAGACGAGGTGATCATCACCCGCGCCGGCGACGTCATCCCCCAGGTCGTGGCACCGCTGATCCAGCGCCGCAAGGGCAGGCGCCTGCGCAAGGCGCGCCCCCCGAAGAAGTGCCCGATCTGCGGCACGCCGACCGTCAAGCCGGAGGGCGTCTGGACGATTTGCCCGAACCGGACCGGGTGCCCCGGCCAGGTCTTCCAGCACGTCAAGCACTTCGTCCAGCGCGCCGCGATGGACATCGACGGCCTCGGCGAGAAGCAGGTGAAGCGGTTCCTCGACGACGGACTGATCGATGACGCGGCTGGGATCTACGAGCTGACCGAAGAGCAGCTCACCGCGCTCGAGGGCTTCGGCGAGGTCTCGGCGGCGAACCTGCTCACCGCGATCGAAGAGTCGAAGCGGGCGCCGTTCTCACGCGTTCTCTTCGCGCTCGGGCTCGACGGCGTCGGTTCGGTCACGGCCGAGGCGCTGGCGCGGCATTTCGGCTCGATCGACGAGCTGCTCGAGGCCGGGGAGGAGCGCATCCTCGAGGTCGACGGGGTCGGCCCGATCCTTGCCGAGTCGATCGTCGAGCAGCTCTCCGACGAGCGGACGCGGGCGCTGATCGGCGAGCTGCGCCGCCACGGCCTCCGCTTCGAGCTCGACGCCGCCGAGCGCCGCGCCGGGTCGGGCCCGCTCAGCGAGAAGACGTTCGTCCTGACCGGGACGCTGCCCGACCTCAGCCGCGAGCAGGCGACCGAGCTGATCAAGGGCGCCGGCGGCAAGGTGACCGGCTCGGTCTCGAAGAAGACCGACTACGTCGTCGCCGGCGACAGCCCCGGCTCGAAGCTGGCGAAGGCCGAGAAGCTCGGCGTCGAGATCGTCGACGAGGCCGGCCTCCGCGACCTGCTCGTCTAGGTTCCGACGGACCTCACGCAGAGTCCCTGGTTCTTGAAGCCGAACCGGGACCAGCCGCCGTTCCGGCAGTCGGCCTTCGACGCCGGTCCGGGCTGGGCGTCGGAGACGACGGCGCGCCCGATCAGCGGGCCGCCGAACCAGCCAGGGGCACCGGTCTCGCAATCGAGGTCCTGCCCGATCTCGGGCAGGACCGGGTACCACTCGAAGCGGTCCTGCCCGTTGCCGCCGTTGTCGGTCAGGCGGATGATCAGACTGAGAAGGCCGGGCACTGGGAAGGTGCCGTTGATCTCGAGGACGGCTACGTTGCCGGTCACCTTCAAGCAGCTCACCGTCCCGGAGATGTGGTAGCTGCCGAGGAGCGTGAACGACGCCGTCCCCTGTGGGTCCTCTCCGGAGGGACCGCTGGAGGCGTCGACGTCGATCGCGGACGCGCTGAAATCGTCGGTGATCAGGTTGTCGCCGGTGGCCGTCGCCGTGTCGCGCGGCTGCGGCGGCAGCGGCGGCGCAGCCGTGGCGGTGGCCGGGGCGAGCGCGATCGCGAGGACGACGACCGCGAGGGCCACCGCGGCGCCCGCGGCCCGCGAGATGGCCCGGCCACCGGTCCTCGGCGTCGCTCCCAACACGAGTTGAGCTTAGCCGCGGAGGCGGGAGATCGCCACCACCATCTCGTCCTGGATGTGATGGGCGGCGTCGAGGCTCGAGACGCCGTTCATCAACAGCGAGAAGACGACGAGCCCGCGCTTCGTCTTGCAGTAGCCGGACAGGTTGGAGACGCCGGTCAGCGTCCCGGTCTTGCCGCGACAGCGTCCGTCGGCGGCGGAGCCGTTCATCCGCGAGCGCAGGGTGCCGTCCTTGCCGGCGATCGCCAGCGACTTGAAGAGCGGCTTGGCGAGGTCGTCGTCGCGCTGGGCGGCGATCAGCAGCCGGACGACGTTACGCGGCGAGGAGCGATTCGAGGCCGTCAGCCCGGAGCCGTCACGGGCGCGGACCTTGGAGCCGACCTGGCGGGCGAACCGCTCGACCGCCTTGGCGCCGCCGTTGGTCGTCCCCTTCCGGCCGCCCTTCGCCCAGAGCCGCTTCAGCAGCATCTCCGCATAGAAGTTGACCGAGTCCTTGTTGGTGGCGCGGACGAGCGACTTGATCGTCGCCGAATCGTGTTCGGCGATCGCGTCACGGCCGCGCAGCGAGCCCGGCGTCTGCCTGACCTTGACCTTGCTGCCGATTCTGACGCCGGCGTCGCGGAGGCCGTTCCGGAACGCCTTTGCGGCTGCCTTCGCCGGATCGCCGGAGTAGGTCGAGCCGCCGTAGACGAGGCCGCTCAGCGGCGCGATGTAGGGGCTCGGGCCCCAGTTCGAGTCGGGAACGCCGCGGCGGCGGTCGAAGACGCTGTCGTCGCCGATCACGCGGCCGCCGATCCGGCGGATCCCGGCCCTGCGGACCTGGCGGGCCAGGTCATCGACCCCGCTGGGTCCGAACGAGGGATCGCCGCCGCCGATCAGATAGACGTCGCCGCGGAGCTTGCCCTTGCGGACCCTGCCGCCGATCTTGACGCGGGTCGGGATCCGCCACTTCGGGCCGAGGCGGTGCAGGGCGGTGATCGTCGTGAAGAGCTTCTCGTTGGAGGCCAGCTTCCGCGAGTGGCCGGCGTTACGGTCGAAGATCGGCTTGTCCGATTTGCCGCCGATCCTCGTCACGAAGTAGCCGCTCGAGCCGGGGGCGCGCTTGGCGAGCCGGGCGAGCTTGCGGCGCAGCTTGCCGCGGCTGATCGGGCTGCGCTCGGCGCGGGCGGGGGCGGGATCGCCGCGGAAGGCGAGATCGGGACCCGGCAGCGCCTGCCGGCCGGCCGTCGCCGGGGAGGCGGCGGCGGGGGAGGCAACGGCGAGGAGCGCGGCAGCGGCGAGCAGTGTCGCGAGGAGGGTGCGAGCGGGCATCCGAGGGCGCGAGTGTAGATACCCGTGCAGCCTCCCGTTCGGGGTGAACCCGCAGACGCGACGTGGAAGTCCGGACACTCCGCGGTGGCTACCGTCCGATCCGGGTGTTGGCGCTGCCATAATTGGCTGTGCCGATGAGCGAGGTAGTCCAGCTCGACGCGGCGAGCCGCGCCAAGAAGGCCCGCGGCCGCCGGCGCAGCCGATCGAAGACGGCCCTCGTCCTCGGCGGCGGCGGGTTCACCGGTGCCGTCTACGAGATCGGCGCCCTCCGCGCCTTCGACCTGCTCGCCGTCAACCGCACGGTCAACGACTTCGACGTCTACGTCGGCACCAGCGCCGGCTCGTTCGTCGGCAGCGCCGTCGCCAACGGCGTCACGCCCGAGGAGATGATGCGGGTCCTCAACAAGAACCTGCCCTCGCCGCTTCGCGACATGGACCTCGGGATGCTGCTGCGCCCGAACTACAAAGGCTTTGCGGCGGCCGGCCTGAAGCTGCCGTTCCGGCTCGCCGGGATCACCCGCGAGCTCGCCCGGACGCTTGCCGAGACGTCGGTGATGGACGTCGCCTCGGCGCTCGCCGCCGGCCTCCCGAAGGGGCTCTACACCGGTGCCGGGATCGAGAAGTACGTGGCCGAGATGCTCGCCGACCCGGACCGAACCGACGACTTCCGGATCCTCGCCAACGAGCTCTACCTGTGCGCGACCGAGATCGACACGACCGAGCGGATCGTCCTCGGCGACGGCGAATGGCGGGACGTGCCGATCTCGCGTGCGGTCTCCGCCTCGACGGCGCTGCCGCTCGTCTACGAACCGGTCGAGATCAAGGGCAGGGAGATGATGGACGGCGGGATCCGCTCGACGACCAACATCGACATCGCGGTCGAGAAGGGTGCCAAGTTCATCGTCGTCGTCAACCCGATCGTCCCGTTCATCAACGACTTCACCAAGCGCGTCCCGACGATCTTCGGCAGCCGCGTCCGCCGCGTATCCGACATGGGCTTCGTCGCCCTCGCCAACCAGGCCGCGCGGATGATCGCCCACGACCGCCTGCACCGCGCCGTCGAGGAGTGGTCGGTCAAGTACCCGGGCGTCGACATCATCCTGATCGAGCCCGAGTTCGGCGACGAGCTGATGTTCGCGACCTCGATCATGGACTACCGGGCGCGCCTGCAGATCGCCAAGCACGGCTTCGAGTCGGTGACCCTGCGCCTCGCCCGCGACTACGACCGTTACCGCGAGATCGCCGAGCGCCACGGCATCCAGATCTCCGCCCGCCGGATCCGCCACGTCCTCGACCAGGTCGAGCGCGAGCGCGACCAGACGCCCGCCTGGCGCCGCGTCTTCGAGCAGACGACCGGCGCCCTGCTCCGCTAGCCCGAACCCGCGGCAGGACCCGCCGCCGGCCCGGTTACGCGTACAGCGCCTCGATCTGCTCGGCGTACTTGTCGGCGACGACGTTGCGCTTGACCTTCATCGTCGGGGTCAGCTCGCCGGTCTCCTGGGAGAGGTCATGGGGCAGGATCTCGATCTTCTTGACCTGCTCGACGCGGGCGAAGCGGGCGTTGACCCGCTCGACGTGGGCCATGATCGAGGCGTGGACGTCGGCATTGACCGCGAGCGCCGCGGGGTCGTCGGGCAGGTCGTTCTCGGCGGCGTAGGCGGCGGCCGCCTCGGGGTCGAGGGTGACCAGGGCGACCAGGTAGGGACGGCGGTCGCCGACGACGACGCACTGGCTGACGAGCGGGTGCTGCTTGATCTCGGCCTCGAGGTTGGCGGGGGTGATGTTCTTGCCCCCGGCGGTGATGATGATGTCCTTCTTGCGGCCGGTGATCGACAGGTAGCCGTCGCTGTCGATCTCGCCGATGTCGCCGGTGTGGAGCCAGCCGTCGACGATCGTCTCCGACGTCGCCTCCTCGTTCTTGTAATAGCCCTGGAAGATGTTCGGACCCTTGATCAGGACCTCGCCGTCGTCGGCGATCTTCACCTCGCAGCCCGGGAAGGGCCGGCCGACGGTCCCGAACTTGAAGTCGGACGGCGTCGAGATCGTCGCCGCGGTCGAGGTCTCGGTCATCCCGTAGCCCTCGAGGACGAGGACGCCGGCGGCGTCGAAGAACTCGAGGATTTCGGAGTTGATCGGGGCGGCGCCGCTGACGCACTGGCGGACCCGTCCCCCGAACAGGCCGCGGATCTTGGCGAGCACCTGGGAGTCGGCGAGCGCGTACTGGCGCGCGAGCAGGAAGCCGGGCTTCTCGCCGCGACGCTCGGTCTCGCGCATCTTCTTGCCGACGCCGATCGCCCACCAGAAGATCCGCTTCTTGAGCCCGCCCTCCTTGTCGGCGGCCGAGGTCGCAGCCGTGTAGATCTTCTCGAAGATCCGCGGCACCGACGGGAAGTAATGCGGCCGGACCTCGACGAGGTTGGGGATGATCTTCAGCGGGTCGCGCTCCCAGTAGGCGATCGAGCCGCCGACGTCGAAGCTGCCGAGCTGTAGCAGCAGCGCGAACGAGTGCGCGAGCGGCAGGAACAGGTAGACGATGTCGCCGGGCTCGACGACGGAGACCGACATCGTCATGTCGAGCATCGCCCGGTAGTTGCCGTGGCTGATCACGCAGCCCTTCGGGGGGCCGGTCGTCCCGGACGTGTAGATGAACGTGCAGATGTCGTCGGGAGTCACCGACGAGTAGCGCGCTTCCCACTCGGACCGGTCCCGGCCCGCGCCGCGGCGGCGCAGCTCGTCGAGACCGATCGCGTCGCCGGCGGTGCCTTCCATGATCACGATCTGCTCGAGCTTCGGGAGCCGGTCGCGGACCGCCCTGATCTTCGCGAGCTGCTCATCGTCCTCGACGATCACGAGCCGCGCGTCGGAGTTCTCGAGGACGTACTGGCATTCCTCGGCGGAGTTCGTCTGATAGATCGGGACGACGGTCGCGCCGACGCTGAGCGCGGCGAAGTCGACGTAGGTCCACTCGGGCCTGGTGTTGGCGAGGATCGAGACCTTGTCGCCCTTCTCGATCCCGAGGTCGATCAGCCCGAGCGCGAGCTTCTCGACGATCTCATCGACCTCGGTGAAGGAGTGGCTGACCCAGCGCCCGGAGTCGTCCTTCCAGCGGACCGCGGGATGCTCGCCGTAGACCTTCGCGGAGAGCGGCAGGAGGTCGGCGACGGTCTTGCTCCCGGTCCCGCCGCGGGCGGATGCCTCGGAAACGGTCGCTGCCTCCATCACGTCTCGCTCCTCTTCGTCGCCACGTCCGGGACCGGGCCGGTCCCCGTGGGGGCAGTGTATGGAAAGCCCGCCCCGGCTCCGCGCCGGGGCGGGAGGCTCAGGCGGCCCGCTCCTGCGTCCGCTTGGAGAGCGTGCGCAGGGACGTCATGAACAGGGTCTTGTCGATCCTGCCGTGGAATATCGGGATCCCCATCTGCACACACCTCTCGATCACCTCCTGCCGCTTCATGTCGACCTCATCGGCCAGCTCCGTGGGCGTCAGGTGATTCGCCAAGGCACTCCTCCTCGTGGATGGACCCGTTCCCGGATGTATATCGCCTGTCGTTGACGTGTCAAGGCTGGCCATTCGTCCAGTTCCGGGCGCCGCCGCTGGCGGCCGGCCCCGATGCGCCGATGACCGGGTGGAGCGCGGCGATCTCCGTCGCCAGCGACATCTCCTGGTCAGCGTCGGCCCCGCCCTGCGGGGTCGACGTCTTTGTCGGGGCCGGATCGGCCGCCGCTCTACGATGGTCGCCGTGACGATCGAGCAGACCGATCCCGCCGGCCCGCCGGCGTCCGGCGCCGGCGACGCGTTCGTCGAGTCGCTGATGGACACCGACCTCTACTCGATGGGGGCGTTCTTCTGCGATCAGCACCCCGAGCTCGTCGACGAGGTCGTCGCTCGCAGCGCCGAGATCGAGCGAACCGGGCTGTCGACCTACGCCGCGGCGGCGACGATCGACGTCGAGGAGGCGTTCGGGATGCTCCTCACCGGCCTCTCGGTCCGCTACTACAAGGCCGTCGCGGGTTAGACGCCGATCCGACGATGCAGAGCCGCTGGATTCCACTGACGATCCTCACCGTGGCCGGAATCGGTCTGCTCGCGGCGCTCGTCTCGCTGTCGGTCGGCGAGCACCGCGAGGAGAAGTTCACGATCAGCGGCTCCGGCGAGGTCCAGGAGCTGGTCGGCGGCATTCCCCAGCTCGGCGACCGGCTCGGCTCCGACGACGCGCCGATCACGATCGACGTCTTCAACGACATCCAGTGCACCCGCTGCGCCGACTATCAGCGCGAGGTCATCGATCCGCTGATCAACGACTACGTGCGTCCCGGCGACGCGCAGATGATCTTCCGCCACTACCCGCTCGGCGGCAAGCCGGTGACGCTCGGCGGCGTCGCCGCCGAGGCGGCCGGCCAGCAGGACCGCCAGTGGCAGTTCATCGAGGTCTTCATCCGCAATCTCGATCAGGTGCCGTCCGAAGGCGTCACGCAGGAGTTCCTCAACGAGATCGCATCGGCG
>Ga0070662_100002537_pt1 | contig 11260 bp, 10 predicted proteins | sample KBSC53metaG_FD_65648 | JGI IMG/M metagenome (GOLD analysis project Ga0070662, IMG submission 65648) | Corn rhizosphere microbial communities from Kellogg Biological Station, Michigan, USA - KBS C5-3 metaG | ecosystem: Host-associated > Plants > Roots > Rhizosphere > Soil ...
GGCGAGGTTCGAGTAGCCGGTGCCGAAATCGTCGATCGCGATCCGGGCGCCGTCGTCGCGAAGTGCGCCGATCTCCTCGAGGACCGTTGAGCTGACTTCCATCGCGGCGCTTTCGGTGAATTCGAGCTCGATCAGCGACAAAGGCACACCGGCATCAGCGAACGCCTGACGAAGCTTCACGAAAAAATCGGGCCGATCAACCTGGCGCGGGCTGATGTTGAACGCGAGCCGTCCGGCAAAGCCGTCGCGCTGCCAGTTGGACAGCGTCGAGGCCACCTCGGCTATCACCCAATCGCCGATCTCGGCGATCAAGCCGGTGCGCTCAGCGATCGGGATGAACGTGGCCGGCAAACGCAACCCCTCGCGCGGATGGTGCCAGCGAAGCAGGGCTTCGGCGCCCGCGATCTCGCCAGTCACCAGGCTCATCTGCGGCTGGAAGGCGAGCTGGAACTCGTCGCGCTGGACGGCGTCGCTGAGCGACTTCTCGGTGTCGATCTTCTGCTGATGCTCGGCGGCGAGCTGGGCGTCGAACAGGCAGTGCTGCCCGCCGCCCACGGACTTGGCGCGATACATCGCAATATCGGCGGCGCGCATCAGCGCTTCGATGCTCTTCCCGTGATCGGGCGAAACCGCAATTCCGATCGAGGCGCCGATATCGACGCTGTGCGAGCACAGCTCGAAAGGCTCGGAGATCGCGAGGACCACCCGGCGGGCAATTCGCTCAATCTCGCCGACCGACTGGATCTCGGGGAAGAAGATCGTGAACTCGTCTCCGGCGAGGCGCGCGAGCAACGGACGGACACGGGCGTTGCCCGTGAACTCGGCATTGACGACGACGCGCAGCCGGTTCGCGACCATGATCAGAAGCTGGTCGCCGCGAGCGTGGCCAAGGCTGTCATTGACCATCTTGAAGCGATCGAGGTCGACGAACAGCATCGCCGAGCTTGCATCGTCGAGCGCCTCGCTCATGAGCTTGTCGGCTTCTGAGCGGAAATGGAGCCGGTTCGGCAAGGAGGTCACCGGATCGTACATGCCAAGGGCATGGGCATTCTCTATTGAGGCTCGCACTTCGGCGAACAGGGTGTCCACTGCCGCGCCGAGCTTCGGCATGGTCCGGTGCACCGTGGCAGGTGCCGGCGAGACGAGGTCACCATCCTCGACGGCCAAAAGCCGCTCGCTGAGCGCGGACAAGGCGCGCGCGCTCTCGCTGTTCGGCCGCTCCGCAGCGACGTAGCTGACAAGCAGGCAGAACGTGCCGGCGACCAGCGCAGCCAAAATCTTCTGATCGAATTCCGTCAGGTAGAGGAGCGCCGCCAGCGAAAAGAGGAAGGACGCGATTCCGGCAGTGCACGACAGGACCGTGTTGCTGATCTTCTGGGCCGTGCCTGCAGTCATCGGATTTGGAGCGCCTCGTTGCGGAAAATCTTCGCCCACACGCTCGCGGTAATGAATCGAGGTTAAGAAATTGTCAGCGCCGCGGCGCCTTGCGTCTCATGATGAGATAAAGACTTCCCCCGCCTCCGTGGCGGCGGTGCGCGCCGCGAACTGCGGCAATATCGCGAGCATGCCGCGAGGCCGCGAGCCAATCGTGCACTGCGGCCCGGATTCGGCCCCGCTGCACGGGCGGTTCGCCGGGCCGGTGGTGCCCCGTGATCAACAGCACGACCCGGTCGCCGCAGTCGATCGCATCCTCGAGCGCGCGGTCGATCGCCGCCCATGCGCGGTTGAGGTTCATGCCGTGCAGGTCGAGCACTCGATCGGGCTCGATCGCGCCGCCGCGCAGCTTCCTGTCCCAGGTCCCGTCGAGCGTTTTCTCCGAAACCGGCACCGCCCTTGTCGGCGGCGGCGGAGGCGGCGGAGGCGGTTTCACTGGCCTCAATTCGACAGGCTTGACCGCGATCCTGTCACCGGGCCTGGCCGATATCTTTTCGCGCGACAGCGGGCGGATCGTCGCCGCCACCCGGTCCCACAGCTCAGCCTCGTCAGGGCTGAGGGAGCGCACGCGCCGCGATGCCTTTGGGGATCAGGATCAGCGCTTCGCCCGTCGCGGACATGCCGCCGGCAATCGCGACAGCTTCAGGTCCGGCTCCCCAGAAAGTGTCGAACCGGTTCGGCCCCTTGATCGCGCCTCCGGTGTCCTGGGCGACCCACAGCCCGACCACTTCCGGACGGTCGGCTTTCAGCACGTAGATTGGCGCTCCGAGGGGTACGTAGGCGGGGTCCGCGGCGACGCTGCCGTGAGGCGTCACCGGCACATTCAGCGCGCCCAATGGCCCAGCCCCGGTCAGCTCCTTGAAGAACACGTAGGATAGATTCTCGCGCATCAAAGCGCGGCCCTGGTCGGGATTGGCGCGGATCCAGTCCTTGATCGCGGCCATGTTCGCGCCGCCGGGCGGCAGGATGGCCCGGTCACGCAGCAGCCGCCCGATCGCGACATAGTCGCGGCCGTTCTGGCCCGCGTAGCCGACGCGCATCACCGAACCGTCGTCGAAGCGGATGCGTCCGGAGCCCTGGATTTCGAGAAAGAACAGATCGACCGGATCTTTCGCCCAGGCAAGCTCGAGGCCTTTGCCGTTCAGCGAGCCGTCCTCGATCTCGGCGCGCGTGAAATAGAGCACGCAGCGTCCCGTTTCGTCGATCCGTCCGCGGCCCGTGGTCCCGTCGGCCTTGGTGCAGCGGACGAGGTCCGGCGGCAGCCGATAGATCGGGACGTAACCGGGCTGCGGAGTGCGGGAGCCTTCGATCTCTGGCTCATAGTAGCCGGTCGCGAACGCGCGGCCGTCACCGACCTTCACCCAGTCGAACCCGTAATAGAAAAACCCGGGCGCGAAGCTGGCATCGAGCGATGCGGCCTGACCGCACAGCGCCCGCCAATCAGTCCCCTGCGTCAGTCCGGACGCGTCGGTGCGCGAGGTTATGGCCGGGCAGCTGGCACGGAATGCAGCAAGCGCCCTCGACGCTTCCTCCTGCTTGAGGACTCGCGGCGCCTCAAGCGTGACGCCGGTCTCGACCGCGTTCCGGCCGACCGGTGCCGGCGGCGGGACGATGGGTGCGGGAACAGGCGGCGATGGCGCCGGTGCGGGAGCTGGGATTTCAGGCGGAGGAGCGGGCTTGGTCGCGCAAGCAGAGAGCAGGACGAGGCAAGCGGCTGCGGCCGCCCTGGCGAGGAGCCTCACTCTTCCTCGTCGGTCTCGACGAGCAGCCAGTTGGGATCGCGCGAACCGGTGTCGCGGCGGAAGGTCCAGACATCACGAGTCTGCACCGCATCGCTCATCGATCCGGCAACGACCTGTCCTTCCGAGTTCCGCGTGACCGCGGCGATATCCGCTTCGAAACGCACGCCGATCACGGCAACGCCGCGCTCGAGCGTCGCCTCGCTGATGACCGCGTCATCGATCGCGACCAGGCGGTTGTCGAGCGTCAGGCCATCCTTCCCGCGTTGCTCAACCGCCGCCGCGAAGGCGTCGTAGACGTGCGGCTCGACATGGCTTCGAAGAGTCTCAAGATCGCCCTTCCAATAAGCTTCCAAAATCATCCGATAAGCAGCCTTGGCGCCTTCGAGGAAACGGGCGACGTCGAAGCTCGAATCCGCGGCAAGGATAGCGCGGACGCCTGGCCCCGCAGTCGGAACAAAGGCCATATCGCCATTGTCGACGGGCGGCGCGGGAGTGACTGCCGGCTGGGTCACCTGAGGTGCGGCTCGAGCCTCGGAGTCGGCGGGCCTGAGGATCGGCTGTTGCTCGTGACCGGTACGCTCGCCGAGCACGCTGTAAAGGCGAAGCCCGATGAACAGGGCAACCAGGGCTAGAATGACAATGACAGCCAACTTTTCATCCTATGTATCTTGGCAGCCAACATAGTGTGCTTAGTGTAAATATTCCAACACCGCCCAACGCATGAAGGCGGCATTGCGCCCCATAATTGCCCCTGCTAGGCGCTCGGACCAGACGTGCCGCTCTTTTCGACGCGGCTCCCGGCACAGCACAACAATTTGTAAGGACAGGATAAAATGGCGGATCAGGAGCCCAATTCGGGCGGCAACGGCGCGGATAACAATGGCCAGCCCCAGGTTTCGATTCTCGCTCAATATGTGAAAGACCTGTCCGTCGAAAATCCGAGCGCTCCGCAGGTCTATTCGTGGCAGGTCCAGCCGAGCCTCGACGTGCAATTCAACATCAACATCGAGAACGGCAGTGACGGCGTCCACGAAGTCACCCTGAAGTTCGATATTTCGGCGCGATCCGACAATGGCGTCCATTTCGTGGTTGATCTCAGCTACGCGGGCCTGTTCGCAATCCGGAATGCTCCGGAGGAAGCTCTGTCGCCATTCCTGTTGATCGAGGCGCCGCGGCTGCTGTTCCCTTATGCGCGGCAGGTGATCTCCGAGGCCGTGTCGAGCACCGGCTTCCCGCCGCTCATGCTCGATCCGATAGATTTTGCCGCAGCCTATATGGCGCAGGTCGAGGCGTCGCAGCAGCAGGGCGCCGCCGGCGGCAACGAGCAGGCTCCGACTGACGCCTGACGCTCCGCTTCGGGCCAACTAGCCATGAACCTCATCAAGTCGACGGGGACGATCGGCGGCCTGACCATGGTCAGCCGGGTGGCGGGCTTCGCGCGCGAGATGCTGATGTCCCGCATCCTCGGCGCGGGCATCTACACTGACGCATTCTACGTTGCGTTCCGGCTGCCCAACACCTTCCGGCGCTTGTTCGGCGAGGGAGCCTTCTCCGCGGGGTTCGTCCCGCTGTACAGCCAGCGACTTCAGTCCGGCGGCGAAAGCGAGGCGCAGCGTTTTTCGGAGGAAGTGCTCGCGGTCTTCCTCCCGACGCTGGTGCTGTTCACGCTCGCGTTCGAGATCATCATGCCGCTGTTCATCGTCGCGATCACCGGATGGCATGGGGAGCAGGCCGCCTTTGCGACCTTCCTGACGCGGATCACCTTCCCTTACCTCCTGCTGATCAGCCTGGTCTCGCTCTTCTCGGGCATTCTCAACAGTATCGCGCGCTTCACCGCGGCGGCTTTTGCGCCGGCCCTGCTCAATCTCGCGATGCTGTGCGCGCTGGTCTTCTTCCGCCAGGGTGGCGTGGTCACCGCTACGGCGGTTTCCGCGGCGGTGACGATCGGCGGGGTGCTCCAGCTCGCGCTGCTTCTCGCTTCGTGCAAGCGGGCGGGAATCGTGCTCAAACTTCGCAAGCCCCGGCTGACCCCCGGCGTCCGTCAATTCATCCGCGTGGTGATCCCGGCGACGCTCGGCGCCGGGGTCTATCAGGTGAGCGTGTTCATCGATACTTTCTTCCTGACCCGCATCGGCACTGGTGCAGTCAGCTGGTTCAATTATGCCGACCGCCTCAACCAGCTGCCGCTCGGCGTGATCGGCGCGGCGATCGGCACGGCAATCCTCCCGCAGGTCAGCCGCCACGTCGATATCGGCGAAGCGGACAAGGCAGCGCGGGTCCAGGGACAGGCGGCCGAACTCGCGATGCTGCTGTGCCTGCCGGCAGCACTGGCATTGGCCGTGAGCGCCCTGCCCCTCGTCTCGGCGATCTTCGAAGCCGGGCGGTTCAACGCACGAGACGCCCATTACACGGCGCTGACCCTGTCGATCGTCGCCCTTGGATTGCCGGCCTATGTGCTCGTGAAAGTGCTGACGCCCGGCTTCTACGCGCGCCGAGACACGGCGACGCCCGTCAAGACAGCAGTCGCGGTGCTTGTCGCCAATGTCATCCTCAACTTCGCGTTGATCCCGCCGTTCGGAATCGGTGGCCTTGCCGCGGCGGTCGCCATCAGCTCGTGGCTGAACTGCACGATCCTCTACGTATTACTCCATCGCCGCGGCCATTTCCGGGTGGAGAGATGGCTCGCGTCACGCCTCATTCGCCAGCTCATCGCAGCGGCGGGAATGGTCGCCGCGCTCGTTGCCGTCCGCAGCGCGCTTGGCGGCTGGTTCGTCGGCTCGCTCGGCCACCGGCTCGCGGGCGTCATCGCCATCGTCGGCGCGGGAATGATCGTCTATTTCCCGCTCGTTTGGGTCCTTGGCGGGACCGACCGCGAGGAGCTCAAGAACCTGCTGCGGCGCAGAAGGCCCTATACCGATGCCGGCTAGGATGCGCGTCGTTTCCGGAATCCAGCCGACGGGCGGATTGCATCTCGGCAATTTGCTCGGTGCGATCCTTCGCTGGGTGCGGATGCAGGAGGAGGCCGAGTGCCTGTTCTTTCTCGCCGACCTTCACGCGCTCACCGTCGACGTCGACCCGGTCGAGCTCGGCGCCAATGTGCGCGAGATGGCGGCGGCGCTGATCGCCAGCGGGATCGACCCGGCCAAGTCCATCCTGTTCCGCCAGAGCGCCATTCCGGCGCACGCCGAGCTCGCCTGGATCCTCCAGGGCACGGCGCGCATGGGCTGGCTCAACCGAATGACGCAATTCAAGGAAAAGTCGGGCAAGAACCGCGAAGGCTCTTCGGTCGGGCTGTTCACCTATCCGGTGCTCCAGGCCGCCGACATCCTTCTCTACAAGGCGACGCACGTTCCCGTCGGCGAAGACCAGAAGCAGCACGTCGAACTGACCCGCGACATCGCGCTAAAGTTCAACACCGATTTCGACGTGGACCTGTTCGTGCCGCCCGAGCCCTTTATTGGCGGCGGCACCGCGGCGCGCGTCATGAGCCTTCGCGATGGCTCGTCGAAGATGTCGAAGACCGACCCGTCGGAAATGAGCCGAATCCACCTCACCGACAGCAATGACGAGATCGCGCAGAAAATCCGCAAGGCGAAGACCGATCCCGAACCCCTGCCCGAGGATCCTTCCGGACTCGACAGTCGGCCCGAGGCGAAGAACCTGGTCGGCATTTATGGCGCTGTGACCGGCGAGACCGTTGAGCAAATCCTTGCCCGCTTCGCCGGCCAGGGTTTCGGCACGTTCAAGCCGGCGTTGGCGGAAGTGCTCGTCGCGCTGCTCGAGCCGCTGCGGACCCGCCTCGACCAGTTCCGTGCCGACCCCGCCGAGCTCGATCGGCTTCTTGCCGAGGGATCGGCCCGAGCTGCCGGCCTCGGAGCGCCGACGCTCGCGGAAGCCTATCGCGCGGTCGGCCTGGCGCGATGAGCGCTCGCTTCATCGCGGGTTAACGCCGTAATATGCTATAGTGAAGACACTCACGGGCGTTCGAACCCAGTTTCCCGATCGAAGGGTCTTCTTATGCGTATCCACAAACTTTCAGCCGCCATCGCCATGGGCGTTGCGGCGCTTGGACTTTCGGCCTGCGAACAGTCCATCAACACAACGGTCTCCCGCTACCAGGCGATGCCCGCCCCGCAGGGCCAGACGTTCTTCGTCGTCCCCGCAGGCGGCCTTGCGAACAATGGCGGCCTGGAGTTCCAGCGCTTTGCCGGGATCGTTGCCCAGCAGCTTCAGGCGCGCGGCTATTCCCCCGCGACCAACGCGCAAAGCGCCAACATGATCGTACAGTTTGGATACGGCATCGATCATGGCCAGATGGTCTATGTCGATGACCCCTTCTACTACAGCCGCGTCGGCTACGGCTTTGGCCCCTACGGCTATGGGGGGTTGTACCGTCCGCGCTTCGGTTGGGGCTGGGGTGGTTACGGCGGCTATGCCTGGGGCTGGAATGACCCCTTCTGGTATGGCGGCGGCATCAACAGCTATGTTGAATATCACAGCCAGATCGATCTCCACATTCGCGCGGCAGGCACGAATGCGCCGCTGTTCGACGGCCGTGCGCAGGCGCGATCGGATACGAACCGGCTCGATATCGTGGTCCCGAGCTTGGTCGACGCGATGTTCACCAATTTCCCCGGTCAGAATGGCGAGACGGTGAAGATCACCATCCCGGCGCGGAACATCCACGGCCAACCCACGGCCAAATACTAACAAGAAAGGCCCGCCGGAGCTGATCCGGTGGGCCTTTTGTTTTCCATTGGCGTGTCGGCGTCAGCCCTCGAGCTGGCGCGTCAGCAATCGAATGTCGGCGTCCAGCTCGGCATCGCTGGCTCGAAGCTTCTCGATCTGCCGGACAGCGTGAATGACCGTGGTGTGATCGCGGCCTCCGAAACGGCGGCCGATGTCCGGCAGCGACTTGGGCGTCAGCTGCTTCGAGAGATACATCGCGACCTGCCGCGGCCGGGCCACTTCCCGGGCGCGGCGGGCCGAGGTCATTTCGGCCTTGCGGATGCGATAATGCTCGGCGACCTGGGTCTGGATTTCATCGATGGAGATGCGGCGCTGGTTGGCGCGCAGGACGTTGGCGAGCACTTCTTCGACGAACGCGACGTCGATCGCCCGGCCGGTCATCATTGCATAGGCGCCGATGCGGTTAAGCGCGCCTTCGAGCTCGCGGATCGACGAGGTCACCCGGCGGGCGAGGAAATCGATCACCGGACGCGGCATATCGACGCCGGGAAGGGCTTCGAGCTTCGAGCAGATGATGTTGAACCGAAGCTCGTAATCGGCCGAATTGATGTCGGCGACCAATCCCCAGGACAGGCGCGAGAGAATGCGCGGTGCAATCCCGTCAAGATCCTGCGGCGCCCGGTCGGACGTGATCACCAGGCGCCGTCCGGCGGTGATGATCTCGTTCATCGTGTGGAAGAATTCTTCCTGCGTCGAATCCTTGCCCGCGATGAACTGGACGTCGTCGATCAGCAAAAGGTCGGCGCTCCGCAGCCGTTGCTTGAAGCCGATCGTGTCATTCTCTTTGAGGGCGCGAATGAACTCGACCATGAACTTTTCGGCGGACATCGACACGACGCGGGCGCCGCGGTTCCGAGCGACGAAGGCGTGGCCAATCGCGTGCAGCAGGTGGGTCTTGCCCCGGCCCGTGCCGCCGTGAATGAACAAAGGATTGAAGCTGACCGTCGGTGAGGTCGCGAGCGACCGTGCGGCGGTTGCGGCGACTTCGTTGGCCTTGCCGACGACGAACGTCTCGAACCGGTAGCGCGGGTCGAAATTGGGCGCATTGGGGTCTCGCTCGGTCGGCGGCGGCGTTTCCTCGAGGATCAGCAGCGGCGCCGGTCGCGGCGCGTCCGCCGCGGCAATCACGCGCACGTCGCGCACAACCGGAAGGACCGTTTTCCATGCGAGCGTCAGGCGCTCGCCGAAGTGAGAGCGAACCCAATCGGCCATGAACTGGCTCGGCATCACGAGATCGAGCGTGCCACTGTCCGGCTCGAAGGCCCCGAGCTCAGCCGGCTTCAGCCAGCCGTCAAAGGTCCGTGCCCCAAGATCGCGACGAAGTCCGGTTCGGATCGACTCCCACGCCGCCTCGAGCGGCGCTGCAACTCCGGCTTCCGCCTGGTCATCAGACGAATTCGTCCCAACCGCCAGCACTGCTCCGCGCCTCCCTCGTCAAGCCCCCCGGCAAGAGGACAAGCGATCCCGATGCCCGCAATCCGAGTCGCGCGCCTTGGGCCTCTGTTCTCTCTTGCCCCCGGCACGGATTCGCGCCCGGAAAGTCCTTTCTGCGAGTGTCTGCTGTTGCTTGCAAGTGCCGTTTTTTCACAGAAGTGAAATAATGACACTTGACATAGGAATCAGGCCAATAGTTGGGAGAAGTGGCAGAAATCTGCCATTTTTCTGGTTAGTGTGCCGTTAACCCATCCGCGAATCGCGGGAATTGCTGCATTTTTCTGACGGTCCAAAAACGGGACGAGCCGCCGGTTGCCCGACGGCTCGAATGGATCCCGTTAGGACGAACTTTTAGCCGAGCGACGCAACCCGCTTGGACAGGCGGGAAAATTTCCGCGAGGCCGTGTTCTTGTGGATGACACCGCGAGCAACGCCGCGCGCAATCTCGGGCTGCACGCGCTTGAGCGCTTCGGCAGCCTCGGTCTTCTTTCCAGACTGAATCGCCGACTCAACGGCCTTGATGAAGGTCCGGATGCGGCTGATTCGCGAGTGATTGATCGTCTGGCGCGTCGCGTTGCGGCGGATGCGCTTCTTGGCTTGCGGCGTATTCGCCATGAAAGTTCCTCGTGTCCGGTTCGGCTCAATGAAAAAGCGGCGCAAAGCCCAACGGCTGCGCCGACGCGGCCGTTCCCCTACTGAGAGAGGGCGCGAAGGTCAACCTTAAGTCAGCGCTGGCACCTCGGGCAAAAGAAGGTCGAGCGGCCTCCCTGGACGATGCGCTTTACCGTCCCCCCGCAACCGCATGGCCGGCCCTCGCGGTCATAGACGGCAAAGGACTTCGAGAAATAGCCGAGTTCCCCGCCCGGGGCGGCAAAGTCGCGCAGCGTCGAGCCGCCCGCCTCGATCGCTTCAGCGAGCACGTCGTGAATTGCCGGCACGAGTCGCTTCAACCGTTCGAGCGAAATTGAGCCGCCGGCGCGGCGCGGATCGATGCCGGCCCGGTACAGCGCTTCGCAGACATAGATATTGCCGAGTCCCGCGACGATGCGCTGGTCGAGCAGCAGCAGTTTTATCGCGGCGGAACGGCCCGCGAGCCGCCGTTTCAATTCTCCAGGATTGAGGTCGAGCGGCTCCGGTCCCAGCGCCTTGAAGGGCGGCCATTCCGCAAGCTCGCTCGTCAGCACCAGATCGAGCGAGCCGAAGCGGCGCGCGTCGTTGAGCGCCAGCTGCCGGCCCTCATCGGTCTCGACCAGGAAATGATCGTGCTTTTGCACATCGGGCGGATCGATCCGCCAGCGCCCGGACATGCCGAGATGGAAAACGAGCGTGTCGCCCCGGTCCGTATCGATCAGGCCGTATTTCGCGCGTCTCCTGAGCCGAATGACCCGCGCGCCGGTCAGGCGCTGGCCGAGGCCTTCGGGAAGCGCTCGCCTGAGGTCCGGTCGGCGTGCTTCGACGCGCTCGATGCGCCGCCCCTCGAGGACTCGCGCAAGCCCGCGAACGGTCGTCTCGACTTCTGGAAGCTCCGGCATCTCCCGCGCGTATGGCGAAGGCTCGGCAACACGGCTAGAGCCGCACACCCATGACGGACCAAGTGAATTTCGGCGACGAGCTCGTCAGCCCGGAGGAGAAGACGCGCCGCGTCGGCGAAGTCTTCAGCTCGGTCGCGCGCCGCTACGACGTGATGAACGACCTGATGTCCGCGGGCATGCACCGGCTGTGGAAGGATCGCTTCGTCGCCCGGGTCAAGCCGCGTGCTGGGGACGACGTCCTCGACATGGCCGGCGGCACCGGCGACGTCGCCTTCCGAATCGCCAGGCGCGGCGCGCGCGTGACGGTTGCGGACATCAATGCGGACATGCTTGAGGTCGGAAGGAAGCGCGCCAAGGAGCGCGGGCTGA